>Ga0182039_10001940_pt1 | contig 11210 bp, 10 predicted proteins | sample sta12Can44000111_FD_125975 | JGI IMG/M metagenome (GOLD analysis project Ga0182039, IMG submission 125975) | Lab enrichment of tropical soil microbial communities from Luquillo Experimental Forest, Puerto Rico - statanox.12C.anox.44.000.111 | ecosystem: Environmental > Terrestrial > Soil >...
CGGTGTATGCCCGCTCCGTGTACTCGCATGCGCTTCCTTCGGTAACACCCGAGATGATTTTTGTGAGTGCCACGAAAGGGCTCTAACGCGCGACGCATCTGCGCATCAGCCTGGTGCTCGCGCAAGTGCTCGAAAAGGCGGGAAACGTCAAGCCGGCCGGGCGCATCGCGGTGCTTTCCGGACCGTCTTTTGCCGCAGAAGCCGCGCGCGGCGAACCAACCGCGGTGGTGCTGGCCGCGGAGGATCGAGCGCTCGCGGGCCGGTTGCAAGAAGAACTTTCCGGGCCGTCGTTCCGCCTGTACACCAACGACGACGTGCTCGGCGTGGAACTGGCCGGAGCGATGAAAAACGTGATAGCCATTGCCGCAGGAGCCTGCCAAGGGCTGGGACTCGGGTCGAATCCGCTGGCGGCGCTAATCACCCGCGGCCTCGCGGAAATGATGCGGCTTGCGGCAGAGCTCGGCGCGCGTCCGGAAACGCTGGGCGGGCTAGCCGGTTTAGGCGATTTGGTTTTGACGTGCACGGGGGCGCTCAGCCGCAACCGACACGTGGGAATCGAACTCGGTAAAGGCCGCAAGCTTGCCGAGATTCTTGCCGGCATGCGTATGGTCGCCGAGGGCGTTGACACCGTGGTACCGCTGCTCGCACTGGCCCGCGAACACGGGATGGAACTGCCCATTACGGAGCAGGTGGACGCGATTCTGCACCGCGGAAGGTCGCCAAAGGATGCCATTCGCGAAATCATGGATCGGCCGCTCAAGCGCGAATAAGCGAACAAAGGGACTTGTCAAAGGCCATTCCGCAGGAGGTAGTACCAAAGTCCTAGTTGCAGTTGCGAGACGCGCGGCTGTAGTTGTACCCCTGAGGCTTCTCCGGGCAACCTAAAATTGAGAGTGGAGATGCCGCCCACCGCTCAATCTCTTTGGGCCCTGTGGAAACGCCTGCGCGCGGGCCATGTGCGCATCTTATGGCTTGTTCTTGGCGCGCTCCTGATGGTCAGCGTGCTGCCACTGGGTCTGTATCACCGCCTGGTTCTGCAACTTAGCCAGGACAAGCTGGTGGACACGGAACGCGTGCAGCAGACCGATCTGGTGCGTTCGCTGGCCCAGGAGATCCAACACTTTGAATCGAACCTCACCGAGCAACTGCTGAGCGAACGGCAGATTCTGGACCTGACAGGTCTGATCGAGAATGTCGAAGATCCGGCTGCGGAACCCAAAGTGACCCACCTGCTCGAGAATTTCGTCGAAAGCAACCCGAACACGTTCATCTATCTGACAGCCGTGGGCAAATCCGGCCGCGGCACCGGCGCTTCGCAGGGAAATTTCCGGGCCGAGCAAGACCCTTTTGTGGCGAAGGCACTACAGCGCGCGTTTGTGACTTGCCTGCAATCGCAGCAGCTTCAGGTAACCAAATTTCGCAGCGACCCGCTGGCGCTGGCACCGGGCAACCGGCCAGCGTTTGTTGTGGCGGTGCCCCTGAAGGACATGAGCGACAATTTCACGGGGATGCTGGCGGCCGTGGTATCGCTCGATGCCATCCTTAAGCGATTGCAGGATGCCAGCGTGCGCGGCCGTTCCGTTTTTATCGTAGACCACAACGGCCGCATCGTGGCGCACCACGACAGCAAGAATTTTGTTCCCGGCGCGGATGCGCGGGACAACGCCTTAGTCGCGCAAGTACGCGCCCTCCCTCAGGATCTTCGCAACACCGAGACGAAGCGGTTTGCAGAAACCGTCAAGAAGCGTTCCGTCGAGATGATCGGGACTTACAGTACGTTTCCCGAACTGAACTGGGCGGTCATAGCGCAACGGAGCCTGGATGCGGCGGAGAGCGACACCGGGGTCGATGAGTTAAACCGGCAGGCGCTGGTGTTTGCCAGCATCGTGGTGCTGGCCGCCATTGTAGTCGGATATTTCTTTGCCGTCGGCATCAGCGGGCCGATCCGCGGGCTGGCAGCCTCGACACGCGCCATCAGCCGAGGCGAATTTCACCAGAGGTCCGTGGCTCGCGGCGCGCTGGAGATCAGCGAGCTTGCTGAAAACTTCAACAAAATGGCCGCGGACATCGAAGAATTTATCGAGAAGTTGAAAGAAGCCGCTGAGGAAAACCGCGAGCTGTTTATCGGCTCGATTCGCATGCTCGCCGCGGCCATCGACGAAAAGGACCCGTACACGCGGGGCCACTCTGGGCGGGTAGCCAAGTACTCGACGCTAATCGGGCAGCAGCTGGGGCTGTCCACCGGAGAATTGGACAAGCTGCGCATTTCGGCGCTGCTGCACGACGTGGGAAAAATCGGCGTGGAAGACCGCGTGCTGAAAAAGCCCGGCGCGCTCACCCCCGAGGAGTTCACCCTGATGAAGCAGCACACCGTAAAGGGCGCCAACATCATGCGCCCGGTTTCGCAGCTGAAAGAGGTGCTGCCAGGCATCGAACTGCACCACGAACACATCGATGGCCGCGGGTATCCGTATGGCCTGTCGGGCTCGCAGATTCCGCTGATGGCGCGCATCATCGGCGTGGCCGATACGCTTGATGCGATGACCACGAACCGTCCGTATCAGACGGCCATGGATCTGGACTACGCGATGGAACGGATTCGCACGCTAGCCGGTACGAAGTTTGACCCGACGGTGGTGAACGCGCTCGAGTCCGCCGTCCAGCACGGCAAGCTACGGCTGAGCGCCGTAGAAGTGCATGTTTAGCGGTTTTTTCCCTATCGTCCCCTTAACTACCTTGACCACCTGCGGATGGCAACAACTCCGGTAACTCGATCTGCTACAATTTTCAGCTGCACCAGGAGTGAAGCGCGCCACTGATGATTTCCCTGTTTGGCAAAAGCGAGCCGGAAGCGACGTTTCTCGAGAAGCTGAGGAAGTCGGTCAGCAAGACGAAGGCGGCACTCGCCGAGACCGTCGACACGATCTTTCTCGGCGAGCGCCGGATTGATCCATCGATCCTGAAGAATCTGGAGACGGCGCTGCTCTCCGCAGATCTGGGCGTGAAGCCCACCCGCGAAATCCTCGATGCCGTGCGCGAAAAATTAGACCGCAACGCGCTCTCGGATGCCGGGGAGCTTAAACGTGAAATCAAGTCGCACGTCCTGCGCATCCTGAATGCTTCGAAAAGACCGGACGCGGCCGGCGTGAGAGGCGTATCGAGTTCGGCGAACGGCGCGGGAACGCGTGTGATTTTCATTGTCGGAGTGAACGGCGCGGGTAAAACCACGAGCATCGGCAAGCTGGCCAACCGCCTCCGACAAGAGAACCGCAGCGTGGTGCTCTGCGCCGCGGACACGTTTCGCGCCGCGGCGATTGAGCAACTGGAGGTCTGGGCCGAGCGCAATGGCGTGGAAGTGATCAAGCAGAAATCGGGCGCTGATCCTGCGGCAGTCGTTTACGACGCGATGGCCGCGGCGAAAGCCCGCTCGGCCGACGTGGTTATTGTTGACACCGCCGGACGTCTGCACACCAAATCGAACCTGATGGCGGAACTCGAAAAAATGAAGCGCACGGCCGGCAAAGTGATTCCCGGCGCGCCGCACGATGTCTTGCTGGTTCTCGACGCAACCACCGGGCAGAACGGCCTGGTACAGGCGCGCGAATTCACGTCGACCGTCGGAGTCACGGGGATTATCCTCAGCAAGCTCGATGGCACGGCCAAAGGCGGCATCGTAGTGGCCATCTCTCGCGAGCTGGGTCTGCCGATTCGCTTTGTCGGCACCGGCGAGCAAATCAACGACCTAGTGCCGTTCGACGCCGAAACCTACGCGAATTCCCTTTTCGATTAAATCGTGAACGAACACGACATTCGCTTCATGCAGCACGCCCTCGAGCTCGCGCGCAAGGGCGTCGCTCTAGCCAGCCCGAATCCGACCGTAGGATGCGTCATTGTGCGTGATGGCGAGATCGTCGGCGAAGGCTTTCATCAATATGAATGGCGAGACCACGCGGAAATCGTGGCGCTCAAATCGGCAAAAGAAAAAGCGCGCGGCGCGGTTCTTTACGTGACGCTTGAGCCATGCAGCCACCAGGGGCGCACCGGCCCATGTACCGAAGCGATCATCGCGGCGGGCGTCGCGCGCGTCGTCGCGGCAATCGAGGATCCGAATCCGGTCAGTTCCGGCCGCGGCTTCGAGCGTCTCCGCCAGGCCGGCATCGAAGTACTCGCGGGCATTTGCGAAGGAGAAGCTCGCCGCCTGAACGAGGGCTTTGCTTGCTGGATTCGAACGAAGAAGCCTTTCGTGACGCTAAAGTCCGCGTTGACACTTGATGGCCAGCTGGCTCTCCCCGAAGGGGGAAGGAACGGTCGAAGGAACAGCGGGCGGCGTGGCGGCGCCGGATGGATCACTTCCGAGGAGTCGCGCGCGGAAGTCCAGCGCATGCGCCACGCGTCGGACGCGTTGCTTACGGGAATCGGAACGATTCTCGCGGATGATCCGCTGCTTACTGATCGCAGCGGCCTTCCTCGCCGCAGGCGGCTTTTGCGTGCCGTCCTCGATTCAAAATTACGGGTGAGACCGAATTCCCGCATCGTCCAAACAGCCGACGGCGATCTCCTCGTTCTTACGGCTTCCTCGCTAAAGTCACGCAAGGCGCGTAAATTGCAGGATGCCGGCGTCGAAGTCGTCCGGATGAAATCGAAAAATGAGCGCATCGACTTGCAGGCTGTTCTTGCGGAGCTTGGCCGGCGCGATATTCTAAATGTTTTGCTGGAGGCAGGTCCCACACTCAACGGCGCTGCCCTGGCTGCCAGCATCGTCCATAAGCTCGTTCTCTTCTACGCGTCGAAGATCGCGGGAGCGAGCACCGTGCCGTTCGCACTCGCCGCAAATTTCAAATCGCCCGGGTTCCAGAATGTCGGCATGCACCAATGCGGTCCTGATTTCGCGGTCGAGGCGTATTTGCGGAAGGTATAAGAAGTGCTCTTGCTCAGTGCGAAATGCGGAGCACGGCCGCGCCGGGAATGGCGTCGTTCTTGAGGTCATTCAACGCGCGGTTGGCGTCGCGCAACGGATAAATCTCGACGTGCGTTTGAATCGGGATTTCCGCTGCGACGCGAAGAAAATCGTCGCCATCCTGCCGCGTATTGTTGGCGACGCTACGAATCATTCGCTCTTGATACAGCAGGTCGTAGCTGAACGATGGAAGCGGGCTCATGTGTATCCCGCCGAGCACCAATACCCCGCCCTTTCCGAGTGCCTTTAGCGCGGCAGGCACGATTTCCCCAGCCGGCGCGAAAACAATCGCGGCATCGAGTTTTTTCGGCGGTTGCTCAAACGTCCCACCTGCCCAAGCCGCCCCCAATTCGAGCGCCAGCTTCCGGTGGCGCGCATCCCGCGTGGAGGCATACACTTCGACTTTCCAATGCCGGGCCACCTGGATGGCCACGTGGGCGGCCGCCCCGAAGCCGTAAAAGCCTAGTCTTGCTCCGGGTTTGATGTCCGCGAGCCGCAGCGAGCGAAATCCGATAATTCCCGCGCAAAGCAAGGGCGCAGCTTGCTCGTCGGGAAACCGCTCCGGAATGGCATACACAAAGCTTTCTGGCGCGACGATGTACTCGGCATAGCCGCCGTTCACCGTGTAGCCAGTAAACTCCGGGCTGTCGCAAAGATTCTCCCTGCCCGCCAGGCAATATTGGCAGGTCCCGTCGGTTTTATGCAGCCAGGCAATTCCCGCGCGCGTACCGATAGCAAATCGTTGCGCGTTTTTGCCTAGCTTGTGGACGGTACCGACAACTTGATGGCCCGGAATGACCGGGGACTTCCGTGGCGGCAACTCGCCTTCAACCACGTGCAAGTCCGTGCGGCACACGCCGCAAGCATCGACGCGGACCACGAGTTCGCCTTCACCCGGCTCGGGGACGGGAACGTCCCGGTATTGGAGCGGATTGGTTTCCACCTTCGCTCGACCTTGCAAAACACACGCTTTCATCGTCGAACCCCTTGGGCGGCAAGAGCAGCTCAACATAAGTCTATTGCTTGGGAGCCTTCCGTGGGAAATGCTGTACACTCGATCGCAGAGGCGCGCAAACAAACGTGTTCACCGGAATCATCCAATATCTCGGAACAATCGAATCTCTCCAGGTGCATCCCGAGGGCGGCCGCGTCACGATTCATGCGCCACCCCTTGGGCCTTCGCTCGCGGTCGCGAACAGCGTCGCGGTGAACGGCTGTTGCCTGACCATCACGCGAACACACAACGGGCGCTTCTCCGCCGATCTATCGGGCGAAACTCTGAGCAAAACGTCGTTCGGCGCAAGCGACCGGGGCCTTCGCGCCGGTTTGCGCGTGAATCTCGAGCAGCCGCTCACTGCGGGCCAGGAATTTGGCGGCCACTTTGTTCTGGGACACGTGGACGCGGTCGGCTGCGTTGCGCATCTCACGCGAGAAGGCGAAAACTGGTGGTACGGCGTCGAAATCCCCGATGAGTTGGCACGCTACATCGTTCCGAAGGGATCGGTCTCTATTGACGGCATCAGCCTCACCGTCGCGCGGTGGCACAACGGCATCGCGGAAATGGCCATCATTCCTTACACCTATGACCACACCAACATCCGCGACCGAAAGCCCGGCGACGCGGTGAACCTCGAAGGCGACATCCTGGGAAAATACATCGAGCGCTACCTGGAGGCGCGAACCGCTCGGGTTTCCTCGCCACCGCTCGCCGTAGCGCGCTTGATGGAACAAGGTTTCTAGCCTGTAGGGGAGCTTCCCATGCCTTCTCTAACCGGTGTTCTCGAGACGTCCCTTTACGTCGACGACTTGGATCGTGCGTCGCGCTTCTACGAAGAAACTTTCGGCCTGAGGCGCATCGAAAGTGACGACCGATTTCGCGCGTACAGCGTTGGTGGCCGCAGCGTGCTTCTGCTTTTTAAACGTGGCGCGTCGAATCGCGTCGCCGAGCTGCCCGAGGGAAAGTTAGGCCCGCACGACGGCAGCGGCCCTCTGCATCTTGCATTTTCCATTTCTGCCGAAGATCTACCGGCATGGGAAAAGCTGCTCGTCGAGCGGGGGATTGCCATTGAGACTCGTATCCAATGGCCGCGGGGCGGTAGGAGCATTTATTTTCGCGACCCGGACAATCATTCCGTCGAACTGGCCACTCCCGGTCTCTGGTCGATCTACTGAACTGCCGAGCGCTCCCGTGCTTTCTGGCGCGCCCCGCGCCAGTACAGTGTCAAACCCGTAGCCAACGCCCCGATGACCCACAAAAGCGTTCGGATAAGGAAAGAAGTTCGATTGGAGCTTTCTCCCGGCGGAAACACGGACAGCACGATCGAAAGCAAGGTGATGAGAAACGCCACCCCACTGGCGATCCACACGCCGGGGAGGCCACCCGGAATGAGCACTGCCTGCTTGTTCTCGGTGCGGTCCTTGCGGCGCGAGAGCCATAGTGCAGAGGCAAACATGTACAGGAAAGGAATGAAGTAGAGAATGATTGCGGCGTCGACGAGCTGTTGGTAGGAGTCTCGCGTCGACTGATTGATCTGGCTGACGAGCAGAATCACCCCCGAAATGACAGCTTGCACGAGAATCGAAACATACGGCGTCTTCCAGCGCGGATGAATCTTTCCAAACGCAGGCGGTAAATACCGGTCGATGCCCACAACAAACGGCACTCGCGCGATGCCCGCAACCGTGCTGCCAACGCCGCCGGCGTTACCTACGGTGACAAGTACCGCGGCAAGAATCCCCAAAAAACCGACCTTCAGGGCGATCGAGCCCACGGTGATGGCGTGAAAGACGCCGCTGGTCGCGGACACTTCATTCGCCGGCACAAGCACCAGCACCGCCAGTGTCCCCACGATGTACATGGCGGCGATCAGCGCTCCCGCTCCGTAGACCGCCCGCGGCAGGGTTCGCTGCGGATCGCGCACTTCCGCGCTCATCGCCGAGACCAGCTCCAAGCCGGTAAAGGCAAAAGCAATTTGCGACCAGAAATTCACCGTACCCCAGTTCCATGTGGGCAAAACGTTGGCGCTGGTGAAGTGCGTCACCGATCCGTGTCGCATCCCTAACAAGCCGGCGACACCCACGAGAAGCAGCAATGGCAAATATGTGCAAGCGCCACCGGCATTTTGCAGCCATTTACCGACGCGGAGTCCAACGAGGTTCAGGGCCACGGCAACAAGCAGCAGGCCGATCGACACGAGAAGAAGAAAGGCGCGGTCGTGCTCCAGCCGCGCACCGTTTTCGCCAATCACATAAGCGCTCATGGAAGCGCTCGCGAGCAACAAGCCCGGAAAATAGAAAACCGTGTAAACCCAATAGCACCAACCCGCCACGAATCCGTGAAAATCTCCAAAGGCTTCCTTGGACCAGACGTACAGCCCGCCTTCGTGCGGAAAGCGAGAGGACAGTTCGTTGATCACCAGGGCGGAAGGAACAAAGAAAAACAGCGCCGCGATGATCCACAGGCTGATTGAGGAAGTACCGTTATGTGCGGCGGCGGCAATCCAGCGCGGTCCGAGTACGGTCGCGATGTTGAAAAGCAGGACGTCCCAGAATCCCATCTCCTTACTGAGCTGCTTGATGGGATCGGAGGAAGGGTTTGCGGCCCGGCTCACCGAATTTGGTCCAGCGCAGGAATCAGGTCGTCCTGTTTGCGGAAATTAACAATAAAGGGATCGACGGAACTTTCAAATCCGCCCCAGGGCCCGAAATACGTCACGCGTCCTTCTTGCAGAAAAACAACGGTGTGGGCGAGTTTCTTCGCCAGGTGCGTGTCATGCGTCACCACGATCGAGGTTTTGTGAAAAGCCTCTTTCAGTCGCAAGATTAGGTCGCCCATGTGCCCCGCCATAATGGGATCCACCATGGTAGTGGGCTCGTCGTAGAGAATCGCCTCGGGATTCTGCGCGAACGCGCGCCCGATGGCCACGGCGCGCTTCATTCCGGTGGACAGCTCACTCGGCGGTTTGTCGAGCACATGTTCCACTTCGAGCATGTGCGCGATCTTCGCAACATACTCATCGACGTCTTCCGCAGTCAGCCCCGGCTGGCCATCCAATGGAAACGAGATGTTCTCGCGGACCGTTAGTGAATCAAAGAGCGCGCCGGATTGAAAAACCATCGTCACTTTGCGGCGAACTTCGGCAAACTGTTCTTCGGTATAATCGGTGACGTCTTCCCCGTCAATGATGACCCGCCCGGAATCCGCTTTCAGAAACCCCATAAGGTGTTTCAGCGTGACGGACTTACCCACGCCACTCCGTCCCATAATCACGCAGGTTTCTCCCTGCGTTACCGTGAAGCTGACATGGTCCAGGACGGGGCGCTCGTCAAAGGCCTTACAGACGTCGCGGAACTCGAAGAAATTTGCCGAACGGGAGTCCAGATCATCCGCAACCTGCGGGTCGCTTTCTTGACGAGCGAAACTCAGCTTTGTGGGCCCGCCGCGGGCGATTCTTAGTATGTCGGTCATTTTCCTTGCGCTTCCATGATCCGCCGCGCTTCCTCGTACTCCGCGGGCGTATTCATGTTCCAGAAAAGGCGCCCCATGTCATCAAATCGTTTCCACTCCGTTTCGTCAACAACTTCCATGCTAACGCGTTTCATGGCGTCGGTCACTTTGCGTATTCCATCTTCAAACGAAAGCTGCAACGTGGCTGTCGCGCTCGTGTGCCAGCACGCGCAGAGCGGCTCAAGCCCCAGTGCCGACTGCGGGGCGACAACGGCGGCCCTGGCCGTTAGCGTGCGATCCTTGAGGTAGCTAAGCCACTCGCGCGTCAGAAACGGCATGTCGCAACCTACGATCAGGCACCAGGCATGTTCATGCTTTCTTGAGTGCGCATCCATCAATGCAGTGATGATTCCGCCAAGCGGCCCTTCGCCCGGCCAGTGATCATCCACAAGGCGCTCGCCAAATTCTGCGTAGCGTCCCAATGGCGCGACGATGCTTACCGATCCGGCAACGTTCTTAACCAAGTGGCCCATCCGCGCGAGCATGGTTTCGCCGCTTAATTCCGCTCGCGCTTTGTCGAAACCAAATCGCGTGCTTGCGCCTCCGGCCATAACGTATCCGTTTATGTCGACCTTGCCCATCGTCGAAATTCCAGCGCAAAATCTTTTTGCCAACAACCAACCAAAAGACTACGGATGAACTACTCATCTTCCAGCGGTTCGCGTCCCGGCCGTCGAATCCCCAATTCCCGCAACTTCTCCTGCAAACTCTGCCGGTGCAACCCAATTGTCGCCGCTGTGCGCGAAACATTCCAGCGATGCGCGGCCAACTGCTTCATCAGATATGCCACTTCGAATTTCCGCTTGGCTTCGCGAAAATCCCGCTCGCCCATTCCGTTATCCGCCTGGTCGCCGTGGTGTTTCAGCGAGAATGCTTCTCCCTCGCGAACCTCCGCCGGCAAATCCGGTACGCCAATTTCTTCCTTGCGGCAGAGCACTACGCCGCGCTCCAACGCATTCTTCAATTCGCGCACATTGCCTGGCCAATCGTATTTCTCGATGGCGGCCAGCGCCTCGCGGCTCAGGCGCACGGTTCGTCCCACCCTTCGGCCGTGCATTTCGAGAAAGGTTTCCGCCAGCAGGGCCAGGTCGCCCTTGTGCGCGCGCAAGGGAGGCAGCTCGAGGGTTACCACGCGCAGCCGGTAGAACAAGTCTTCGCGAAATTTTCCATTTCGAATCTCTGCCGGAAGGTTGCGGTGCGTCGCGCTGATCACCCGGACGTCGACGGGAATCGAATGTGTCCCGCCCAGCCGCTCGATGGTCCGGTTTTCGAGTACGCGTAGCACTTTGGCCTGCGTCACAGGGTTCATGTCGCCAATTTCGTCGAGAAAAATCGTTCCGCCCGTAGCCAGCTCGAACTTCCCTTTTTTCTGCTGGGCTGCGCCGGTAAACGCCCCGCGCTCGTAGCCAAACAATTCCGATTCAATCAGCGTTTCCGGCAACGCCGCGCAATTTACCGCGACGTACGGCTTGGCCGCACGCGGCGACCGCGCATGAATTTCTTGCGCCAGCAAATCTTTCCCCGTCCCGCTTTCCCCGAGAATCAGCACCGTCGAGTCCGTTGGCGCCACGCGATCCGCCATCTCGAACGCCCGCCGCATTTCCGCCGAGCGCCCAATCATCTGCCCAAACTGGCCTTCCGTGGCCATGCGGCGGCGCAAAGCGTCGTTTTCCTTTTCGAGTGTCGCCAGCTTCATCAAATTGGCCACGCGCTGCCGGAGTTCGTCCAATTCGAAGCCTTTTACCA
>Ga0182039_10001941_pt1 | contig 11210 bp, 11 predicted proteins | sample sta12Can44000111_FD_125975 | JGI IMG/M metagenome (GOLD analysis project Ga0182039, IMG submission 125975) | Lab enrichment of tropical soil microbial communities from Luquillo Experimental Forest, Puerto Rico - statanox.12C.anox.44.000.111 | ecosystem: Environmental > Terrestrial > Soil >...
ACAAGCCAACAACCCAAAAACATGTAACCTTCAACCCCCAAGTGTTACCTATGTATTGAACCAGAAGTGTTACCTATGTTCTGACTGCGCTGTCAGAAGTCCGAACGGTGAACGGCGAACGGCGAACGGCGAACGCCGGTCACCAAGCATTGGCTAGCGAGGCCGCCCCTCAGACCGGCGAGGTCTAGCGGTTAGAAAGGCGACGTGGGAGCAGCTTCGCTCGGGTGAAGCGGCCTCGCTTTAGAATCCTTGAAAAGCAACGCCCATTTGATCATCGATGCACGAAAACGAAAAACTTGACTCATTTGCAATCGATTTTGCTTTTCAAGGATTCTAGCGGGAGAGATCCGATTGACTCAGAATACGAAAGCGTTCCCCGACGAGAGCCGACCATCCACATTCATGGTCATCCAGGTGAAGCGCCATGGCTGAGCGGCCGTGAGGCCGTATCAATACCGGGTAGCAACCCTGAATATTGACTTCCGCCATGAGAAGAGTCTGCAACATGCGCCTGAGATCGGTCGCGACTTCATTCATTTCTACAACAAGGATTTCCGACATACTGTACGCGATCTCATGAACATCGAAGAGGTCTTCGGCCGCGTCCGGATCACTCACAATAATCCTCACAATCGCCGAATCGGTCGAATCCTGAGAATTCAAAGCAAGAACATGGACATCGTTGTCATTGAGAAACCGAACCACCTCGAGTAATGCCCCAACTCTGTTGTGTAGAAAGATGGAGTATTGCCTAACTGTGGGCCCTGCCGTTTTTTCCGTTACCTTCGCCACATCCGTTGCCATGAAGATGGCCAGAAAATTTCATTTGTACGAGTAAATCAAGCAAAACGTGGCCGGTTGGCCATTCTCCAAAGCCACTTTTACATAGTAAACACCGCTAGCTTCCGGACTAAAACCGGCGGCTGCGCGCGTCCCAGACTGGTACGGCTCATAACTTACCGGCTTTCCGGCTTCATCGAAAACGGAAACTTTCAATTTTTCAGCTTTCTTCCCCGTTGACGCGGTAAACCAGTAAGCGTTGCCGTTGTAAAGATTGACAGCGACGACCGCGGATTGGTCCATGGAAACCTTGCCGCAATAGTTTCCGTCCCGAATCTTGAATCCGTCGTTTTGGAAGGCGCCGGCAAAGTCGATGACATCGTTGCGCGCTGCGACTTGGTCATCCGTTTCGGCTTCGGCGATGCACCAGTGCATCGCGAACAGGCAGCTGACGGCGACCGCTGAAAGAAGACGATTCATTCTGAAACTCCGATTTCCTTGGTCAGCTTCGCCGAGGCTGCATTCAACTCCTTAACCTCGTCAACCGTCGGGACGTGATCGGGTGCGAAAGAGACCAGCCTTTGAATATCATTGAGTTCCCGAACCACCTTCTGCACTAAAGGATCTTTCTCAAGTTTATCGGGCAAGAGCGCCAATTTGTTTTTCAGGAAGGCTACAAGCGCGGGTTGGCGTAATAGCTTTGCATTATCCGCATTGTAGTTTTGTATGACCAATCCTGTTACTACTTCCGTACCTCGTATCCATCCGCCTACACTGACGAGCGTAATCAGGTCGATATCCCGATTTTCTTCCAATGCCTTTTTGACTTCATTCTGTGTGGCTTCGAGTTCTTCGTTCAATTGATCCCAGGCATTGTCTTCGGCGAATCGGGTGATGCTGTCGCCCCGCGCGAGTACAGTTTGAGAGACGCTGAGCTTTTTGGCCAGTGCAAGGACGTCCTTCCCGATGTTTTTCACTTGCTGACCGTCCTGTGCCTCGACAGCAATATATCCATCGGCGATTAATGTGCCTAGATTTAATGCCATCTGTGCGCGGTCGGCTGACCTGATCGATACCGGCGGCCGGTATTCAGAAGTCCAGTTCGGTTTACCGCCTTTTTCGATTGCCGCGAAGAATTCTCCCGGCGTAGGTACCGTAAGCGCATCGATAGAAACGACGCTCTTTAACTCCGCAGCAGAGAGCGGCTTGTCGCGAGCTGGTTGCTGCTGAGCCATTGCCGAAACGGTGGGAATCGAGGCGATGATGCTCAACCATAGCCATTTCTGCAACAAGGGCATATGATCGCAGTTTATCAATTGAAGGTCCCATGTCCAGTCCCCGAAATAACGTGTGTGGCCGCGGACAAGGCGCGAGCCTGACGCGTCCCGCTCCAATTTTATACTGCCGGTGAGAGAGCAAGATTGGCAGGAGTACAAAAGTGGGGTGGAACCAGCCTCACCAGTACCGGGTGAACCGGTCGCTGCAACGACTTTTAGTGCGGCGTCCCAATTTCCGGAAAAATTTCGCTTGTCGCGCCTGGAATGTCCCTCGATTGTTTCGGTCCCCATGAAGGTGCGCGTTGTTGTGATGCCGAAGCGAAGCGTCTTGGATCCGCAAGGAGTTGCGGTTCGGAATGCTTTGAAGGATATCGGCCTTCAAACTGTTGAGAGTGTGCGTGTTGGAAAGGTCCTTGAACTTGAGTTCACGAGCGCGCCCGACGAACAGAGACTGGATGAAATCTGTCGTGACCTTCTCTCCAATCCTGTGATCGAGGATTACGCGATTGGATATCCTTAGCGAGGCCACTCCTCAGATCAGCTAGATCCAGGGATGGAGTGGGTCTGGTTGAGGGGCGGCGTCGGTTGCGGCCAAGTGGCCTCGCTCTATAGAATCCTTGAAAAGCAAGACCAGCTAATGACTAAATGTTCCGGCAAAGAAAAAACTTGACTCATCCGCAACCACTTTTGCTTCTCAAAGATTCCAGCCGGGTAAAGATGTGAGCATGAGGATCGCCGTTGTGCAATTTCCTGGTTCCAATTGTGACCAAGACTGTTTGTGGGCGCTTCGCGACGGCGTCCGAGCAGCAGCGGATTATCTCTGGCATAAGGAGACCTCGGTTCTTGGTTTTGATGCCGTGGTTTTACCGGGAGGATTTTCGTATGGCGATTATCTTCGGTGCGGGGCAATTGCTCGTTTTTCACCAATCATGAAAGCGGTCGTTGCGGCGGCCAGAGACGGTATGCCGGTAATCGGTATCTGCAACGGCTTCCAGATCTTATGCGAAGCCGGCTTGCTCCCTGGAGCACTGATTCGAAATCAATCCCTTCATTTTGTCTGCCAACCGGTTTGGTTGAGAACGGAGACAGCGGAAACTCCTTTTACGGCGAAGCTGAAGAAGGGCCACCTTCTGAGGATGCCCGTGGCACATGGAGAAGGTTTCTATTTTGCTGATTCGCAAACGCTGGAGATCCTGGAATCTCAGGATCGGGTGGTCTTTCGTTATGCCAACGAACTCGGACAGACGACTCCTGAATCGAATCCCAACGGGTCCTTTGCGAACATCGCAGGTATTTGCAATCAAGAGCGCAATGTACTAGGGATGATGCCGCATCCGGATCGGGCCTGGGATCGCCGTCTTGGGAGCGAAGACGGAAAATTGCTTTTCGAATCGCTTCTAGCGCGCACCTCGAATTGACCGCCGTTCGATAAATGTCCACCGCAATCACTCCAGCGATCGTGCAAAGTCAGGGATTGAATGAAGAGGAGTTCGGGCGGATAAAAGCTGCCTTGGGCCGGAACCCGAATTTCACCGAGCTTGGGGTGTTTTCGGTCATGTGGAGCGAACATTGTTCTTACAAGAATACGAGACTTGAGCTTAAGAAATTTCCTACGACGGGCCCGAAAGTGCTCGTGAAGGCCGGAGAGGAAAACGCCGGGGTGGTCGATATCGGCGACGGCTGGGCTGTGGCCTTCAAGATGGAGAGCCACAACCACCCCAGCGCAATTGAACCGTTTCAAGGTGCCGCAACAGGAGTAGGCGGAATCATTCGCGACATCTTTACCATGGGCGCACGCCCGATCCTGCTCCTTGACTCGCTGCGTTTCGGCCCGATTCATGGGCGTTCGTCGCAGGTCCGGAAAAATCGGCAACTGTTTGCAGGTGTGGTTGCCGGAATTGCACACTATGGGAACTGCATCGGCATACCGACCATAGGCGGCGAGATTTACTTCGACGAGTCCTACGAAGGAAATCCACTGGTGAATGTCTTCTGTCTAGGAGTTCTGCGCCATTCGGAGATCGCTCGAGGTGCCGCAAAAGGGGTCGGTAACCCCGTGTTTTATGTTGGATCAGAAACAGGACGTGACGGGTTGGCAGGAGCGGCATTTGCATCGCGTGATCTGACAGAGGAATCAAAACATGATCGGCCGGCGGTGCAGGTTGGAGATCCTTTCAAGGGCAAGCTCCTCCTGGAGGCGTGTCTGGAGTTGCTCGCAAGCGGCTGTGTGGCGGGAATTCAGGATATGGGAGCGGCGGGATTAACTTGTTCGACCTGCGAAACGGCGAGTCGCGCCGGGACCGGCGTACAGATCGATCTGGCGCTCGTGCCGCAGCGAGAGCAGGGTATGAGTCCTTACGAAATCCTCCTCAGTGAATCGCAGGAGCGAATGTTAATTATCGTTCATCGAGGCCTGGAGGAGAAGGTAAGGGAAATTTTCGAAAAATGGGATTTGCCCTACGCGCTCGTTGGCGAAGTCACGGGCGACGGGATGATGCGGGTGCTTGATGGAGGGCGCATCGAGGTAGAAATTCCGGCGGATATGCTTGCGAACGAAGCGCCCATCTACATGCGCGAGGTGTTGGCTCAGCAGAAGCCAGAAAGAGTGAGGATCGAAGAAATCCCTCAATCCGATGCTCAGGGAAGCTTAATTGCGCTTCTTGCGCACCCGACAATTGCCTCGAAGAACTGGGTGTTCCGACAATACGACCATACCGTCCGGGCTGGAACTATCGTTCCTCCGGGATCGGACGCCGGGATTTTTTTTGTGCGGGAAGCTAACAAGATTCTCGCGGTAACTTGCGATTGTAATGGCCTCTATTGCAAGCTCGATCCGCGTGAAGGCGCTCGAATAGCGGTTGCGGAGGCGGCCCGGAACCTTGTTTGTTCGGGGGCTGCGCCGTTGGCGGTTACCGACAATCTGAATTTTGGCAATCCTTACCGGCCGGACATTTTTTGGCAGCTTCGCGAAGCGGTCGAGGGGTTGGCTGAGGCATGCCGAAAATTCAATACCCCCGTTACCGGGGGCAACGTCAGCTTATACAATCAAAATCCGACCGGAGCCATTGACCCTACGCCAACCGTTGGAATGGTCGGGGTTGTTGCGCAGGAAAGCTGGATCACGGGACAATCCTTTCGAAATGGTGGCGACGTCATTTTTCTTCTTGGACCGATTGGTGATGAAATGGGTGCAACCCATTATCTAAAGGTTGTGCACGGCAGAAAAGAGGGCCTTCCTCCTCGTTTGAACTTTGAGCTTGAGCTTCGGGTGCAGAAGACTCTGGCGTCTCTGATCCGACAGGGACTCGTGCAGAGCGCACATGATTGCTCAGAGGGAGGACTTGGCGTTGGGCTCGCGGAGTGCTGTATTTCGGGTGAAAAAAGAATCGGCGCTGCTGTGCGGATCGGCAACCCCAGTGACCGCATGGACCTTCTTCTGTTTAATGAGACGCAGTCCAGAGTGATTATCTCTTCGAGTCAGGAAAACCTGGAAGCGATAGAAAGGCTGTGCGGCGCCGCCGGAGTTCCGTTAACCCTGCTCGGAGTGGTTGGAGGACCTGATCTTGTTGTAACAAACGGGCAAGAGACCCTGAGTTGGAGCATTCCTGAACTTTACGAAACATGGTATAGTTCGATTGGGAATGCCATGTCGACTCGATGAATCGTGATAGATCGCACAAGCCGCGACATGAATGCGGCGTCTTTGCCGTATACGGCCATACGGATGCGGCACTCTTAACCTATTATGGACTTTTTGCTTTGCAGCATCGCGGCCAGGAAAGCGCCGGAATGGTGACTGCGGAAGGGCCCAACCAGCCTTTCACCATTCATCGGGGCATGGGTTTGGTCTCGCAAGTATTCCTGGAAAAGGACTTGCAGCAGCTGCGGGTTGGCACTCGGGCGATCGGACACGTTCGGTACTCGACGACGGGCTCGAGCACGTTGAAGAACGCTCAGCCGCTGGTTGTGGATTGCGGGCGAGGACAACTGGCGATTGCGCATAACGGAAATCTGATAAATGCCGCGGTGTTGCGGGAAGAACTGGAAGCTAGCGGATCAATCTTTCAGACAACGGTTGACAGCGAGATTATCCTCCACCTGCTTGCTCGCCCTACGGGCCAGGAAAATGTGTTGACCGCCCTCAGGCAAGTGGAAGGGGCGTTTTCGTTCATCTTGATGGGCGAGCAAGAGATCATTGGCGTGCGTGACCCTTTTGGGTTTCGACCTTTGGTTCTTGGTAAACTGGATGATGCCTTTATCTTGTCTTCGGAAACTTGTGCTCTGGATCTAATCCATGCGGATTTTATTCGCGAGATCGAGCCTGGCGAAGTTGCTGTGATCAACGATGACGGCATCAGGTCTGAATGGCCGTTTAGGGAAGAGCGCAAAGCTTTCTGCATGTTCGAGTATGTCTATTTTGCGCGGCCCGACAGCCAGATAGGCGGCCGCAATGTGAGCAAAGTGCGTGTTGCCATGGGACGCGAACTTGCCAGGTTGCACCCCGTAAAGGCCGATATTGTGGTGCCGGTGCCAGATTCAGGAAATTACGCGGCTCTCGGATTCAGCCACGAACTGGATATCCCCTATGAGCACGCGTTTGTTCGGAATCACTACATCGGCAGAACGTTTCTGCAACCTACGCAGCTGATTCGCGATTTTAACGTCCGGGTGAAGTTGAATTTGATCAAGGAACTCGTTGCGGGCAAGCGGGTTGTGGTTGTCGATGACTCTGTTGTGCGCGGTACGACGGCGAGAGCACGGGTGAGCAATCTGCGCGAAGCCGGTGCAAAGGAGGTCCACCTGAGAATCAGTTGTCCACCACACAAGTTTGCTTGTTATTACGGCATTGACTTTCCGGATCCAAAAAATCTGTTGGCGAATCAGTTCACACAAGAAGAGATCTGCCGTTACCTTGGGGTGGATTCTATCGGTTATCTCGACATGGAAGGGATGGTCCGTGCGACCGGTTTAAAGCAAAATGAATTCTGTCTGGCCTGCTTCAATGCGCAATACCCTGTGCCGATCGATCCAGAGCTCGACAAGTACATCATCGAACGGCGGAAGACGCGTTCGCGTTTGCTGAACGACACGGTCTCGCATCCTGAGCTGTTTGCTGGACTAAAATGAACGGCAGCGCAAAAAAGGCATACGCGGCCGCAGGCGTCGATATAGCTCTCGGTAACCGGGTCAAGAAGGGGCTGGAGCAAAAAGTGCGCTCAACCTTCGGTCCGGAAGTGCTCGGGCGAATCGGGGGTTTTGGTGGATTGTTTCGTGCGGATTTCAGCGGACTGAAGGACCCTGTTCTGGTCTCCAGTATCGATGGTGTTGGCACGAAGCTCAAGGTTGCCATTGCACTTGGCAGACACGGATCGATTGTGCAGGACCTGGTGAATCATTGCATCAACGACATAGCCGTCACCGGAGCGCGGCCTTTATTCTTTCTGGACTATATCGGTGCAAAACGTTTGGACCCACTTGTTTTTAACCAGCTTATCTCAGGATTCATCAAGGCCTGTAAGGAAGGCGGATGTGCCCTGATTGGCGGCGAGACCGCCCAGTTGCCAGATGTTTATCGTCCGGACGAATACGATCTCGCCGGATGTATCGTCGGGCTGGTTGATCGGCAGAAAATGCTCGATGGAAGCCGGATTGTGCCTTCCGACGTTCTGATCGGGCTCCCTTCCAACGGCTTGCACACGAATGGCTACTCGTTGGCTCGCAAGATACTATTGAATAAGATGCGGTTGGACCTCTCTCAAAAAGTCGATGGACTTGGCAGACCACTTGGGGAGGAGTTGCTTCGGATTCACAGAAACTATCAGCCGCTGCTTGCATCGATCCCGCACGGCCGGCTTAAAGGTGCCGCTCACATCACTGGAGGCGGCCTTGTCGACAACCTCCCCCGCATTCTTCCGGCAACCTGTGACGCCCTGATCCACACCTCTTCTTGGAATGTTCCGGCGATCTTTCGGATGATTCAACGCGGTGGCGAAGTTTCGATTGACGAAATGTACGAGGTATTCAACATGGGAATCGGGATGGTTCTTGTCGTCTCCAAGATCCATGCCCCGGAAGTGGTAGCGCTCTCGAAGGGAAAGGTGATTGGACAGGTGACCCCTGGCTCTGGGAAAGTATTATTGAACTAGCGAGGCCGCGCCTCGGATAGGCGAGATCTAAGGATCCCAAGGTTGCGTTGGGAGCAGCGCCGATTGGCGAAGCGGCCTCGCTCGTAGAATCCTTGAAAAGCAAAACCGCCAATGATTAATGTCCGGATACAGAAAAAAGTTGACGCATCCGCAACGACTTTTGCTTTTCAAGGATTCTCGTGCATCGATTCATGAGCAGGAGGTATAGCGTTGGCTTCAAAAGGGTCCTAACATCTGGCCGCTCTGAGGCGCGGCCTCGCTAAGCATGTGGTCGAAGTTGCTGGCTCGATATCGCAAGATTTGGGGCGTAGGCCTTGGTGCCGGGCTCCTCGGAGCGCTGGTTTTGGCGTTTCGCTACACCTCACGCCCAGGCTACAAGCCTCGCCTTCCCGATGCGATTTCACCGGCGATTTTTGCAACGCGCATTCTTTACGCGCGCCGAGGCCAGCTCGTTTATCATGAATCGGGTCAGGGCGACCCGCTTCTGTTTTTGCATGGTATCTACGTTGGGGCCTCTTCCTACGAATGGTCGAAGGTCTATCCTCATTTCGCCGCGACACATCAGGTGTTGGCGCTGGATCTGATCGGATTTGGCGAATCAGAGAGGACGGACGCGAATTTGTCGGCTGCGGACCAGATTCAGCTATTAAGCGAATTTCTCCGCGCAAAATGCGGAGGTGAACCGGCAACGATTGTGGCGAGCGGACAAAGCGGCGGCTTTGCAACGGCCCTGGCCATTCAGCACCCCGAGCTCGTTCGCCGGCTCATTCTTATGATGCCGAGCGGGGCGATGGAGCCGGACAGCGGCCAAATGCGGCGTAGTCATGTCCTGTTAGCAAAGATGCCGGTGGTGAAGCGCACGTTCTACCTCCGCCATTTGTCGAGCCGCGTTCAGGTGCGCTACTGGCTCCGAAGTTTTGGCTTCGCAGATCCTGAGAAGGCGAGCGACGAAACCGTCGAGGTACTATCAAATTCCGCACGGCAACCTGGAGCTGAACGAGCGATTTTTCAATGGGTATCTCGCCGATTTGACTTGGAATTCGAAAAGCGACTGGCAGAAGTTACCCAGCCAGTGACACTCGTCTGGGGTAACAAAGCGAAATACCCTCCTATTGAGCAAGCCTACAGGCTGCGGCTGACGCCCCGGCAATCCAATTTGATCGTGCTTGAAAATACGGGTTTGCTTGCGCCTCTCGAGTCGCCGGAAAAAGTGAGTCGTGCGTTGGCGAGCGCGTTAGATCCGACCATCCGGATTTACGAGGTGGGATAAGAGGGCCGGGCGAAGACTTCGGATTTTGCAATCTATCGCGATTCTCTTTTGCGGCGCTTCATTTCAAGAGCAAGAGACCGTTGAGCATTGTCAATCAGATCACGCAGACCGTCCGCACTGACGCAATCTGCGCCAAAGGCGACCGCTGTCTGTTGCTCAAGGAGATCGGAGGTGGCGACGGTGATTGAGTAAAGGTTGCCGTATTTTGCTGCCAGCCTTTCAATCAGATCATCGGCGGTATGTCCGGTGTTCGAATAGAATACTTGAATTCCGCCCGGCTGGCTTTCCTGTGTAATGAAGGCTCCTTTTCCATCGAAAACCAGAACCACTTGAATGCCTGTAAAATCCTGGTATTCGGTCAGGATCTTGGTCAGCTCTTCACGAGCAGAAGCCATTCTGCGCTTATGCAACGCTCTTAGCTCTGGCCACGCAAAAATCACGCTGTGACCGTCTACGATGAGAAATCGCTGGCTCATCTAAGCGGCGAGGTCATGTCTCAATATTCAACATTCGTTTCACGCTTTCTACTTTGTGGTGGAGCTCTCGATCAATCTTAAGCCGCTTCTGGATCCGACTGATCGCCGCGCTGACAGCCGGGTATTCTACATTCCCGCCAAACTCTCCAAGTTCAACCAGTCGGAGTCCCGCATACCGCTGCCCCAATAGGAACGCCACGGCTAACGCCCCATTTCCTCTTTTTTCTTTCAAGCTTTTCCAATCGCAGCTCCAGACCCGGCCGACGGCCTCCGCAATTTGGGCCCATCCCAGGCTAAGGCGTTCTTTATCCCGAACCCCGCGCTGCTCCCGGCGGTCCCCTTTCAGCTTCGCGAGCATGCCCTCCACAAAATCTTCGGAGCCGCACAATGCCGAAGCTTTCACGGATTGCTTCCAGTCACTTTCCCATTTTCCAAGTCCAGCCATCTCTTCCAGCTGCAGCTTGTAGGCGCCCCGAACGCTGTGCAGCATATGTTCGCCAAACGAACGGTAGATCGTTTCAGTGGTGAGCCAGTCCGGACATCGAACCGTGCCAACATACGCAGGGTACGAACTCCAGGGATAACCATTGAGCGCCTCGATCCGGGCTTTGACGAGCTCCATCCCGGGTCCTGTCTCAGTCGAGCCGAGTCGCTCTTCTGCGCCCGCTCTCCCTTCGTGGCCTCCAAGATATTTTGCGCGCACGGGATTGAGATGGATATAGCGATTGATTGTCAGCGCATTCAACTCCGGATCATGGAGGATCGCTTTGAATCGGCCTTGAAACAATGCTCCGATGCGATCGTGCAGCCGATTGAACCAGGTGCTGTAGGAAAGATTGAGCCATTGCATTGCTTGGCTCAGGTTCGCACGGGGCGTTTCGATCTGAAGGTGATAGTGGTTTCCCATCAGAACGTAGGCGTGAATTTTTACACCAAAACGCTCGGGTAGCATCGCAAGCAGTTCAATGAAATGTTTGTTTGCTAAAGCTTGCGGAAAGATTTGGCGCTTTTCGATTCCACGATTTACGACCTGATACCAGCCGTTCTCAATATCGAGGCGCAAGGCGCGAGCCATGCGAGACAGGATAGGTTGGGGGTTTGTCCCCCGTAAAGCCGAATGTTGAATATTGAGACATGACCCTGTCTAGAATCCTTGAAAAGCAAAATCGATTGCAATGAGTCAAGTTTTTCCGTTTTCGTGCATCGATGATCAAATGGGCGTTGCTTTTCAAGGATTCTATGAGCGGGACCGAGGAACGGG
>Ga0182039_10001944_pt1 | contig 11201 bp, 12 predicted proteins | sample sta12Can44000111_FD_125975 | JGI IMG/M metagenome (GOLD analysis project Ga0182039, IMG submission 125975) | Lab enrichment of tropical soil microbial communities from Luquillo Experimental Forest, Puerto Rico - statanox.12C.anox.44.000.111 | ecosystem: Environmental > Terrestrial > Soil >...
CGCCTGGCCCAATCGGCGCTACTCCCAAACGCCGCCTTGAGATCCTTGCATCTTGCCGGTCTGAGGCGCCGTCTCGCTAGACCCGTTTAGCATATCTGGGTCCGATCGCACGCAAAATTTCCCGCCGGACAGCCGGGGATTCTTGCCAGCCGACGTCTTACATCACTACTGTATTGGAGCTGAACTACCCGACCCTTCGGTAGAAGGACCATCTGTCCGCCCTTTAAGGGCAGCCGCCACGGTAGCGAGGCCGAACCCCAGACATCGGCGAGATCTGAGTTGCCGACGTAGTGCTGGGCTCGTGAAATTTCCAGGCTAGGCCTTTGCACCTACATGAATTTGTGCCTTGACACAATCGGCTGGCATCTTGAGCGCGAAGTTAAAGGCGTCAACGCTCTCCTTGAACTCAAATGTCCGATTAATCAGCGGTTTCAAATCGATTTTACCAGAGCCCATAAGGGCCAAGGCGCGCGGGTAGACGTGCGCGTAGCGGAACACCGTTTCGACCTGTGCTTCTTTGGCCTGCAACGACACAATGTCCAATGCCACCGACCCGACTGGCATACCCACCAGAATAATCCGGCCTCCCGGGGCCAAGGGTTCGTGCACTTTCTGGATGGCCGCAGGCGCTCCGGTAGCCTCGAAGACCAAGTCAGCACCCCAGCCTTCCGTAAGTTCATCCACCACCTGCCGCAAATTCTCCTTTCCAACATTCACAGGCCGGATCGAACCTAATTTGGCAGCCAGGTCCAGCTTGGGTTGCTGCACGTCGGTAAGCACAATCTGGCTGCACCCACCTGCCAGAGCCGCCAGTGCGGTAACCACTCCGATCGGCCCGGCGCCCATGACCACGGCCAGATCGCCCGGTTTAATTTTCGCCTTAACCGCGGCGTGCATGCCGACCGCCAGCGGCTCCACCATTGCTCCTTCTGCGAAGCTAACATTGTCCGGGAGCTTAAACGTGTAAGCCGCAGGATGCACCACGTAAGGAGTCAAACATCCGTGGACCGGCGGGGTTGCCCAGAAACGGACCGCCGGGTCAAGGTTGTAGATGCCGAGCCGGGCGGCGCGGCTGTGAGGATCCGGGATGCCCGGCTCCATACAGACCCGGTCTCCCGGCTTGAGACGCTTCACTTGCCCGCCGGTCTCGACCACTGTCCCGGCAGCTTCGTGACCCAGCACCATTGGCTCTTTGACCACGAAGGGTCCGATGCTGCCGTATTCGTAATAGTGCACATCGCTGCCGCAGATGCCGACTGTGTGAATGGCAATCCTGACGTCGTGGGAACCGATTTCGAGCGGCAATTCGATGTCGCGAAGCGAAAGTTTGCCTTTGCGTTCGAGTACTAAGGCTTCCATAGGCTGATGGATTCGGGGCGATACAGCCTAACTTTGTTCGTATGCACGTGCAAACAAACTCGTTCAAATTCAGAGAGGGATGGCCTCTGTGCCGTCCCATTTTTCTCCTGGTTACCCGGCCAGAAATAATTAGTCGGACGGCACGGAGGCCGTCCCTCCCATGAAAAACGAACATATCAAGACAGCTCATAGCGGGTGAAGGTCGCCTGGAAGCCGGGCCCATTCGGCGCCGCCACCATTCTTCCGACTTCAAGCTCAGAAGTCTCCGACAAATAGGCGGTTCGCAACATGATCCACGAATCCTGCAGGCTGCCGTACTCAACTATTACCGTGCCGCCCTCACGCCGCAATCGCACTCGGAGCGAACCCGGGTACGCATAAAGCGGAACAACTGACCAATCCGAATATTCGCGCGTCACCACGGCGCTCACGTAATGAATGCCGTCGACGTATTCGATGCCTGTCTTGAGCCAACAGGCCGGATCCAGCCGAACCATGAGCCCCGCCTGATCGTATAGAGATGCAAAATCTCCATGGAATTCAGTCTCAAGGGTGAAATTGCCCGTAACCTTTTCGTAATAAAAATGGCCATTGTCCCGGATAAATCCGTAGTGAGTCTTTCGCCAGAAATCGGTTTGCGCATTCGCTCGGACCAAGAGCGTCTCGCCTTCCTGCTTCCAGATTTCGGGTTCGTTGAGCCACATCATGACAAACTGTAGCGCCGATCAAAATAAATGGCGATCGGAGATCTGCCCCTGCCACAGTCCTTGCACATCCGGCTACGCCTCCAAGGCGGCTTTGACCGCAGCCGCATGAGCTGACACATCTGAGGCACAGAGCAGATCGGAGACGATACAAACGCGCTTTGCCCCGGCGCGCATGATTTCGCTAAGGTTTCCGAGTTTCACCCCGCCAATGCAAAAGATCGGGAGCTTGATTTTTTGATGAAGCAAACCCACTTGATCGAGGCCCACCGCAGCTGCAGAAGGTTTCGTCGCGGTCGGAAATAGAGGGCCGAATCCTACATAATCAGCCCCTTCCTGTTGAGCCAACTCTGCTTGTTTAAGCGAATGCGTTGATTTGCCAACGATGCAGTTCCGTCCGGCAAGACCACGCGCCTCCGCGACGCTAAAGTCTTCTTGCCCCACATGGCACCCGTCGGCATCCACTTCACGCAACAGATCCGGATAGTCGTTAACAATAAGAGGAACACTGGCGGGTTTCGTAATCGGCAGCATCGCCAGCGCCAGGCTGGCAATCCGAGACTTCAAATACCCCTTGGCTCGAAGTTGGAGAATATCAATTCCGCCAGCTACAAGCTGTCTTGTAACAATTAAGACATCTCGTTCCGGCACATAGCCGGTGTCAACAATCGCGTATAAGAAACAATTCCCGATAAGCTTCACTTTATCTCGAGCGGTTTCGGACCCGGCATTTTTTCGATGAAGCTTGTATCAAAGTCCCCTCGGAGGAAGTCCGCATTCCGCATGATTTTTGCCTGATAGGGGATTGTTGTCTTAATTCCCGTAATCAAGTATTCGCTTAGCGAACGCGCCATTCTCGAAATCGCAGAACTCCGGGTCGACCCGACGCAGATTAATTTGGCAATCAGCGAGTCGTAGTACGGCGGAATCGTATATTTGGAAAAGACATGCGAATCGACGCGAACCCCGCGACCGCCGGGGGCGTAGTATAAGTCGATCTCTCCCGGGCTGGGCCGGAAGTCGTTGTCGGGGTCCTCCGCATTTATCCGGCATTCGATTGCGTGACTGCGCGGATGGGCATTCACGACGTGTTCGGAAAGGTGAGCACCACTTGCGATGAGGATCTGCTCCTTCACCAGGTCGCAACCGTACACTTCTTCGGTGACAGGATGCTCTACCTGAATCCGTGTATTCATCTCGATAAAGTAAAAATTACCATGTCGGTCGACCAGGTACTCGATAGTGCCGGCATTTTCGTAGCCCACAGCGCTGGCCAGCTTGATAGAGCATTCGCCCATTGCTTTCCGCAGATGTTTATCAACGAACTGAGACGGGCATTCTTCCACGATTTTCTGGTTTCTACGCTGGATAGAGCAATCCCGCTCGCCGAGATGGACTACTCGCCCGTGACTATCACCTATGACCTGAAACTCGATATGACGCGGGCGTTCAATGAGTTTCTCTATGTAGACGCCGCCGTTTCCGAAAGCCTTTTCCGCCTCCATCCGAGCCGAATGATATCCCTGAACGAGGCTGCCGTCATTGTGCACGGCGCGCATTCCGCGTCCGCCTCCGCCCGCAACGGCTTTGATCATTACGGGATAGCCAATCTCCTTGGCTGTTTTTAGCGCTTCCTCTTCGGTCCCCACCTCCCCATCGCTTCCCGGTGAAATCGGCACACCGGCTTTTCTGGCCTGCCCGCGAGCCGCATTCTTGTCCCCCATCGTTCGAATCGAACCTGGCGAGGGTCCGATAAATTTTATTCTGCAGCTGGCGCAGACCTCTGCAAAGTGAGCGTTCTCCGCAAGGAACCCATAGCCTGGATGGATAGCATCGACATCGCTGATCTCCGCCGCGCTGATGATACGATCGATCTTTAAATAACTTTCCGAGCTTGGGGGAGGCCCTATGCATATGGCTTCGTCCGCAAGCTGCACATGAAGCGAATCAACGTCCGCCTCTGAATAGACCGCAACCGTCCCAATCCCCAATTCCTTGCACGCCCGGATAATCCGCAGCGCGATCTCGCCGCGATTGGCAATCAGGACCTTGTTAAACACGGCTACTTGACTCGAAACAGTGGCTGGCCGAATTGGACCGGTGTCCCATTTTCAACCAGGACTTCAGCAATCACCCCTTGGACCTCGGCCTTGATTTCATTCATCACTTTCATTGCCTCAATGAGACAGACGACAGTATCCTTGTTGATGTCCTGGCCGACCTGAACATAGGGAGCTGAGTCAGGGGAAGGTGCACGATAAAATGTTCCCACCATCGGGGAAACAACTTCTTTAAACGTTGTTCTCCGCTCTTCCGGCGACTCGGCAGGAGCGCTGGTTTGGACCGGTGCCGGAGCGGTGCTTGGAACGGACTGCGCCGCCGGCTGAGATACCACCGGGACTGGCCTCCGATGCGCCTCCAGCTCAATCTTCATACCTTCCTTCTCGAGCCTGAAGACCGCGAGGTCATTCTTTTTCATCAAGTCGATGATGGCTTTGATCTCTTTCAGGTCCAAGGTGCTATCTCCTTGTTCGGGTCAGGGCTTATGTTAGGCTTCCGTACAAACATCGTGCAAGCCGGATCTCTGGAGAAACGACTTCGCGCACGCTTTGGGTTGATTCTCGGAATGTAGAGTCGCCGGCCCGTTTTGAACGTGACGACATCACGACTATATGCGAGACGGTACACTTGAGAGAAATCTTCTTCTGGAACGGCATGTGGATTCTTTGCGGAACTGTCGAAGCTGTCCGCAAATGCAATCGTCTCCCGTCTCGGGTGGACCCGTGTTCAGCCGTGTCATGCTCATCGGCCAGGCGCCAGGCGCGAAGGAACCCGTTTTGGGACGCCCATTTGCCTGGACCGCCGGCAAAGCAATGTTCAAATGGTTCAAGGATGAGCTTGGCATCGATGAAGATCAATTCAGACAATCCGTCTACATGAGTGCGGTCTGCCGATGTTTTCCCGGAAAGAAACTGAATGGAGGAGACCGCGTGCCGTCCACCGAGGAGATAGCTCTTTGCGGCAGGTGGCTGAGAAGCGAGCTTTCGATTTTGCGACCCGGACTTGTGCTGACCGTTGGCAAGCTGGCGCTCGCACAGTTTCTAGATGAAGTCCCTCCGTTGACGAGAATCATTGGACACGCTGTTCGAATGAAGAAGCTGGGACACTCGTTCGATCTTATCGCGTTGCCTCATCCCTCCGGAGCTTCACCCTGGCACCGGATCGAACCTGGAAAAACTCTGACAAAGAAGGCGCTGGGACTTATCAGAGAGCATCCCGCATGGATTAACCGGATGCAGGCTGAGCCGCCGCCGAATGACCTGCAAACGCGGCTCGCCGGAGGCCGCCCTACCATTTGACGCGCGTTAGAAGTTCGAGTTTGCCCTAATCAAAGCTCATCCAAGCGATCCCAGAATCGTCCGCTGCTTTCATAGAGCGCGTCGAAAACGGACTGCATTTTCCGGTACGGCTCAACCCAATCCGGATTTGGAACAATCTCGCGGTCGTACTGCACCAACCTGGACACCGTGTCCCGGAGTTCGGAATAAATTCCGGCAGATAAACCGGCGAGAATCGCGCAACCGAGCACCCCACACTCCGGCTCAGAAGGAATCAAAATCGGGCAGTCATAGATTCCGGCCTTGATCTCGAGCCAAAGATCCGTTTTTGCTCCGCCCGCAGCGGCAACAAGGCGATCAAGCCGATTTCCGCGCGACTTCATTATTTCAATATTTCTCCGCGAAGCGAACGCGACACCTTCCATGACAGCGCGATGAAGGTGCGCGGCGCCGTGGCTGCTGGTAAGGCCAAAGAACTGCGCACGCGAATTAGTTTTTGCCCCCAGGCGTTCCCCATTCAGGTACGGGAGGAAAAACAATTTGTCGGAACCAGCGGGCGCACTCTCGGCGAGCCGAACGATTTGATCGTAACCAAGGGTTTTTTCGTGAAACGCGCGCCGCGCCCAGCGCATGGCGTCGCCCCCTGCATCGAGAATCGTGAACGCCGCCCATCCCCCAGTGACACCTCGGACGTTTGTAATGATCGGGTCGAGAACAGGCTGTTCCTCAAGCAACGCGATCAGGGTGGAGGTACCTGTGATGTCACATCCGAGCCCCGGTGTCGTGACGCCGCATCCCAGCAGCGCTGCAGGGAAATCGCCCGCACCTGCGGCAACAGGTGTGCCTTCTCGTAAGCCTGTGATCCTTGCCGCCGCGCCTGTAATCGTTCCGACAATCTCCGCAGCCGATTTGATTTCAGGCATTTTACGGATGTCGAGCTCGAGCAGATCCAGTATTTTGGAACTCCATGTACCGCTCCCGCAATCGAACAGGTAACTGCATGACGCCTCGCAAAAATCGGTCGCCCGATTGCCGGTTAATTTGTAATTGATGAAGTCTTTAGGCATCAGAAGCGTGCAAGCGGCGTCGTAGGCTCTTGGTTCGTTTTCCTTGATCCAGACCAGCTTGAACGCCGGCCAGGCAACGGTCGGAGGATTCGCCGTAATCGGCAGAAGCGCCGACACGTCATTTTTTCGCCGAAACCGATCGACGATAGCGCGGGTGCGTTTGTCATTCCAAAGTGGAACTTCTTCAAGCACCAATTCTCCATCGTCATCAATCAATACGCTGCCATGCATCTGACCGCAGGCTGCGATGCCTGCAACTCTCTGCGCTCCGCCTTCGACTTTTTCCAGCACGCTCCTGATGCTTAAGACCGCACCCTCCCACCAGGTCTGCGGCCTTTGTTGTGACCATCCGAATCGAGGGACAATCTGGTCGTGCTCTCGTGCGGCATATGCCAGGATGGTTCCATTCTGAGACACGACCGCGGCCCGAACACTTCCGGTGCCGATATCAATCGCGAGGAGGAGATCGTTCTTCATGTGCGCGGGGGGATTTAGCAACTCGCCCATCCCATAACACCGAATTGAATACTCCATTCAAATCTCGCGGCGAGCGGATATTTTAATGCGATGATACTCACCTCCAACAGATTTCCTGGAACTCTCCCAGAGGATTGGGCCAAAGCCAGACCCGGACTCAATTTGTACTGGCTGGGACAAGCCGGTTTTATCCGTGCTGCAGACTCATCGTTCCCACTGCTGAGCTTGAGTTCGCCCGCTCCATCTCACTGCCCTTCGAGCGTCTTGCCGGAGCAGACGCGAATCGACCACTGATATTGGACGAACAGCTGAAGGTGTTGCCTGTTCCCGCCGCTCACGAGACACTGACGGTGAATTCTTCGGGTTCGCACCATTTTCTCGGCTACGTGCTCCAATTTCCCGACGTTACGATCTATCACTCGGGAGACTCGATCGTGTACGAGGGTCTGGTTAAAATCCTGCGAAAGCAAAGAATCGATCTGGCCCTCTTACCTGTCAATGGGCGCGACTCTGAGCGATTGGCCAGGGGCATAGCAGGAAACTTTACGCTGGCTGAGGCGATCGATCTTTGTTACATGGCGCGAATACCGGCGCTGATTGCCCATCACTATGGGATGTTTGCATTCAACACGATCGCGCCCGAAACGATTGATCACGCCGCGAGCCGGGAAAAAAGAGTTCGGGTTTACAAGGCGGAGACAAATACCCGGTATTGCTTCAAACCAACCTGAACCATGACCTGACTTCTATCTTCTTACAGCCATTTCTTCCGTTTAAAGAAAAGGATCATTCCAACGGCAACGGCCAGCATCAGACCGATTGCGTATAGGTATCCGAAACGCCATCCCAACTCGGGCATATTCAAGCCACTCGTCGAGCGGTCAAAATTCATACCGTAGAGGCCGGCAATGAACGTCAAAGGGATAAAGATTGAAGATATAACCGTCAGCACCCGAATGACTTCATTCGTCCGCATGCTGAGGCTCGAAAGGTAAAGATCCATGAGGTTCCGGGTGGCGTCACGATATGTCTCAAGCAGATCGAGAACAATCATCGTGTGATCGTAACAGTCTCGAAAAAAAAACTTTGTTTGCCCTTCAATGAGACCGGTCTCGTCTCGCGTTAGATGAGCGAGGACTTCTCGCTGCGGCCATACCGCCCTGCGAAGTTCGGCGATAGCGCGCCGAAAGTCATGTAGTTGCCTTAGTCGTTCACGCGTTGGGTCATTAAGCACCCTCTCCTGAAATTCCTCCATCGAATCACCAAGGCTTTCGACAAGCGGAAAGTAATGATCCACGACGGCATCGACCAGAGTGTACGCAAGGTAATCGGCTTTCATGTATCGCACGTTTCCGCCGCCCTGCTGCAGTCGCAGCCGCACAGGACCGAAAACATCGTGTCCGGCCTCTTCCTGAACGGTGATGACAAATTGTTTTCCCAGGACCATGCTGACCTGCTCAAAAACAATGTCCTCATCATTTGTGGAGTAGCCCATTTGCAGCACAATGAAGAGTTGGTTCTCGTACTCCTCGACCTTCGGGCGCTGGCCGGTATTAAGCATATCCTCGAGTGCCAGCGGATGGATGCGAAAGTTGAGTCCAACCTGTCTTAATATTTCGACATCACCGAGCCCGCTGATATTAATCCAGCTGACTTTGCCGTTCTCCGGACAGGAAAAGGTCTCCTCAATTCGCTCCACTTTCCTTTCTTGAATGGTATGGGCATCATACTCGATCAGCGAGATTTCGGGCTTCCGCCCTTCCTGGTCCAAAGGTGCCACGAGCGTGGCCGGCGCCGTCCCAGGTTTGCTGTAGCGAAGCTTGTTCATCAGCGTGGCCCCTTCCAGAGCGCGGCATCCAAACACGCAAGGAGATGGCCAACCCATCCGAGGAGTCCAAAGGACAGAATCCAAAGAATCCCCGAAAGAATAAATAGAACAAGCGCCGAGGTGACCCGCCCCTGAGCCAATTGCCCCAGCCCAGGCACGAACAGACTTGCAAGCGCAGCGACGACATTCCCTCCCGAGCCGCGCCCGTTTAAAATTGCATGCATAGAATCCTTGAAAAGCAAAACCGATTGAGATGGGTGAAGTTTTTCAATAATTCGGCGTTTTTGCTTTTCAAGAGTTCTACCGGGCTTTCCATCGCGCGGCATCAACACATGAAAAAATGTGCCCGAGCCATCCGAGCCAGATCAGCCACAGCAGTCCTGTTATCAAAAAATGGAACAGCGCCGCCAGTACTCGGCCCTGCAGCAACTGACCCAACCCAGGAATAAAAAAGCTCGCAAGCGCCGCGATAACGTTACCGGTTGAACCTTGTCTCATGATCTTATCGCATTGGTTAATGTTAATTTTTCAGTTCGGCTGGATGACGATAAATGATCGCTGGCGGTTGCGCGCTATACCGACCATGACTGCTCTGTCCTGGTCTAGCTGACTAACAACTCTTTCAAACTCATTCACATCAGGGACGGGCCGCCGATTGATCTGTTCGATTACGTCCCCTGGCCTGATCTGCTGCGCCACCGGCGAACTCGGATCGACTCCGGTGACAATCACCCCGCTTACGGTCGGCGGTACATTCGCTTGCGATCTCAGTCTTTGAGTTAAGTTCTGGACCTGAACCCCCGCAAACAGGCCACTTTGCGTCTCTTCAGATTGTCCAGGATCGCCTTGATCGCGATTCAAGCGCGCCACGAGATCAGCCGGTTGTTCTGTCACCTGCGCCGTGACGGACTTAGCCTCTCCATTGCGAACAATGTCGATTTTGAGACTCGAACCAACATCAGTTTCCGCAATCCGGTTGACTAGCGAAATGGTATCTTTTACGTCGTAGTCGTTCACTTTCCGGATCACGTCGCCACGAATAATCCCGGCTTTCTCCGCCGGCGAACCGGGTGTGACGTCCGTGACGAGCGCCCCCCGTACGCTATCAAGCTTGAATTGTTCGGCAATTTCTTTCGTAACAGACTGAATAGCGACTCCAAGATAGCCACGGATCACCCGTCCCTTTGAGATGATGCTGCCCATAGCCGCCTTGACTACATTCGACGGAATCGCGAAGCCGATCCCCTGATTGCCACCCGACTCAGAGTAAATCGCCGAATTGATGCCGATGACCTCACCGCGAATATTCACCAGCGGTCCCCCGGAATTACCCGGATTGATCGCGGTATCGGTCTGGAAGAATTCTACCTGGCTATCATTGATGGCGCGCCTGTCTTTCGCGCTGATTATCCCCTGGCTGACGCTTTCCTCCAAACCGAACGGATTTCCGATCGCCAACACAATCTGACCGACTTTCACCTTGTCGGAGTCACCCAGTGAAAGCGGGCTCAGATTAGGTAGATCAATTTTGAGTACCGCCAGATCTATCTGGGCATCGGTTCCCACGATTTTTGCCTTTGCTTCGCGGCCATCGTTCAACTGCACGGTCACATCGCTCGTTCCGTTCAATACGTGATTGTTTGTCACGATATGGCCTTCTTTGGAGACGATCACACCCGATCCCAAAGAAGTGACCTTCTGTTCCGCAAAGCGCCGGCCAAAAAACAGCTCAAGAGGATCGATCGGCATCCGCCGACTCACCGTGCGTGTGGTAGTGATACTTACCACGCTGGGAACAACGGCGGCCGTGACCTTTGTATATTCCTCGTCAAGTCGTTGCAAAACATCGACAGAATTGAGATCCAAACTTGGTTTGTCGGCCGGTGTGAATTTTTCGACCTTTACTTGACCTTGTCCGGGCGGCCTAGCCTCCCAGACATAGATAACTGAAATCGTCAGAGCTAGCAGCAGGACAAACACCAGAAACTTGAGGAAACTCTTCATTGTAATCCGATCAGTTGGCTAAATTTGTCCCAGTTTCGGCATTTTGGATAGCGATTCGACCCAATCCGTGATGTTGAGGCAATTGCAGCCCAGGATCAGCTTTCAGTACCTTTTTCGCAATTGCTTTTGCACGCAACAACAGATTGGCGTCCTCGGTCAGGCTGGCAAGCTTCAAGGGTGGCAAACCGCTTTGGGCAGTGCCGAGCATGTCGCCCGGCCCGCGCAGTTTCAGGTCGACTTCTGCAATTTCGAATCCGTCTTCGCTTTTTTCAAGGACGGCGAGCTTGTCAAGAGCCGAGGAGTCTTCCCGATCTGTCAGAAGAATGCAAAAGCTCTGGTGCGACCCTCGGCCTATCCTTCCTCGCAGCTGATGAAGCTGCGCCAGGCCAAATCGCTCTGCATTTTCGATCAGCATCACGGTAGC
>Ga0182039_10001945_pt1 | contig 11200 bp, 5 predicted proteins | sample sta12Can44000111_FD_125975 | JGI IMG/M metagenome (GOLD analysis project Ga0182039, IMG submission 125975) | Lab enrichment of tropical soil microbial communities from Luquillo Experimental Forest, Puerto Rico - statanox.12C.anox.44.000.111 | ecosystem: Environmental > Terrestrial > Soil >...
TAATCCTGTTGTAGCTAAACCTGTTCCTATTATTTTTGCAACTTGTATCATTTATAATATTATTATTAAAACATCTTATATTATATGAACTAATATCATTGTATTACCCTTGCTTTTATAAAATTATTTTATTAATAAAGGGATTTAGATTGTAAAATCACAAATTAAATTATGAAGTTTTTTATTTAAATATTTTTAGTTAAAACTTTTTTAATTTGACCTAAAAGCTCAGTAGTATAAGAAGGCTTAACTTTAATTAAAGTTAACATTTGTCTGCTATCTATTTTTAGAGCACTTTTCCCTAATTCATAAATAAACCCTATAGTAATAATACCTATAAATCCAAGTGTTATTACTAAACCGTAAATACTATTAACATATTCACTTACTGCAAAAGGATATGTTAATAATATTTCTAAATCTAATAATAAATAAACTAAAGCGAATATGAAGAATTTTATACCAAATTGAGTTCTATTTTGACCTAGAAAACTATGAAAACCACACTCAAAAATACTATATTTTTCTTGATATGGGTTGTGAGGAGCAAATATTAAATTAATAATTAAAAATAATAATGCTATTACAGAAACAAATAAAATAAATAAAGTCATACTACTCATTTAATAATTAAATAAAACTTGTACCAATATGGTACCCATACTTAATCATTCTTTATTAAAAAACATAAATAATAAAATTATTAATGTTATTATAGAAATTGTAATAGCTATAGGACTAGCTATAGTCATGTTCTTATAATTAAATGTAATAGATTTTATTAAATTATTATTATTATCATAAATATTTCCATTCATACTTAAATTTTGTAATAAAGGATTTATTTTATAATTAGGTAAATAAAAAAATATTTCTTTTATAACATTTAAATAATATACTGCTCCTATTACACTAGTAAGTATTGCAATTAAAGATAAGAAAATATAACCTTTATCTAATGCTGCACTTAATACCATTTGTTTAGCAAAAAATCCTACAAGAGGTGGTACACCTACAAAAGAAAATATAGTAATCGCTAAACTTAATGATAATAAAGGATTTATATAAAAATATCCTTTTAATTGGCTAATTAGCTGTATAGGAGAATTATTTTTATCTAATAATTCTTTATATTCTTTGTTATTACTTACGTAACAATATAATGAAAATCCTATAGTTACTAATATAATAAATGCATTTAAATTACTAATAGAGTATTGTATTAAATAAAATATGAAAGCTTGTGTTGATTCTATACTAGAAATACTTAAAGCTAATAATATAAAACCTACATGAGATATAGTACTATAAGCAAATAATCTTTTTATTCTAAATTGAGTTAAACCTGCTACTGTTCCTATTATTAACGAAAGTAAAGAACTAATTAATAAACTAAATGTTCAACTAAAATCAAGAAAGTAATTACTTGTATAATATATCAATTCTAATAAGAAAATAAATATAGATATTTTAGCTATAATAGCTACAAATGTAGTAACTATAGTAGGAATAGCATCATATACATCAGGAGATCAAAAATGAAAAGGAGCTGCACTTACTTTAAATAAAAATCCTATACTAAATATAAGCAAAGAAAAATTTATATAATAAGGTTTATATCAAGAAGCGACATTATTATCAAAATCGCTTATACTATTTATTATATACAAACCATCCATATTAGTAATACCTGAATTTGCATATAATAAACTTGTACCTAATAAGATAAAACATGAGCTTAAACCTCCTAATAAAAAATAAATCAGACCTCCTGTAGTAGACAACTCAGAATTTCTATAAATAGTACTTAATAAATATAAACCATAACTTTGTAATTCTATTGAAAGAAAAATAGAAACTAAATCATTAGTTGATATTAAAAATACTGCTCCAGTAATAATAAATAATAGAATTAAAGGATACTCTATTATTTTTAAATGTTCCCCCATTTTATTAATAATTTTAGTTCTATAATAAACAAAATTATTAAATAACATATGTCTTAATGAAGAATGTTCTGAAACTCAAACTTTTCTAGGATAAAAACTTGTCAATTGTATAATTAGTATACTAATAAAAAATATAAATATATGAAATATTTGTGTCACACTAGTTATATGTAATAAACCTCCATGTAAACCTATACCTTTATTAATAATCGATAAACTTGTCATATCAAGTAAAATAGAATAAACCAAAATTATTATAGTTATTCTATTAAAAAGTATTGATATATCTCGTCTTAAAGTGACGGCATTAGAAATTAATAAAGACAATATAGAAATTAATATCATTTTTTTTTTAATTATTATTAAAGTCCTAAAATATTTACTTAAAAATAAATATAAAAGATAACCAGAAGAGAAAATCGAATTCTCATTTTTAATGCATGAAATTAAAGTTTTAACCTATTAAACTATTCTGGTTCAAGGGAAGATACCCTGGCTTGAACAGGGAACTTACTGTGCCACATACAGTTGCTCTACCTATTGAACTATATCATCCTTAATATTATAAGATAATTTAAAATCAAATACAAAATAGATAGTTTAACTTTTCAATCTAAATTAATTTACTTAATTAAATATTATAAAATAAATTAATTGTATTAATATTATAATTTATGTTAAAGTGATGTGAATATGCTCTAAAGGGATGATTCGAACATCTAAATTTAAATACCAAAAATTTATGACTTTATTCTTTATAAATTCTGGAGGAGTGATTCGAACACTCACTAGTAAATACCAAAAATTTATGACCTACCCATTAGTCAACTCCAGATATATATATATATATATATATATATATTAAAATATTATTTTAATCAATTTAATTATTAAGTATGTATTTTTTAATAATATTTTATTCTTCATACAATAATTTATTCCTTGACGAGTTACATTTAATTCTATAGCTGCGCTATTAATAGAATTGTACTTTTTTATAAAATTATTATTCTTATTTATCACTATAACAGTATGACCTGATAATTTTTTAGCTAATCTTAATTTGGTTAAAGCTTATAAATTAGGTTTGTAACTTTTCAATTTTAATATATTATATTTAGGTTTTAATAAATCTATGTAATATTGTTCTCATTTAATTAATTCATTACTATTACAATATCTTAATATATTAAACTCAAAATTAAAATAATCATATTTCAATATGGCTTTATTAATAAGATTATTATACTTTAAAGAATCTTTTTTTAATCAAGCAAAGGATAAATAACAATATAGTCTTCTAGTTATATTAACAGAGCTACCTATATATAACTTACCATTAACCAAGTTGTTTCAACAATATATACCAGATTTGTTTCTATTTTCTTCATAAATATATTTTCTATTTTCGTAAGGATTAAAATAAGATTTAATTGCTATTTTATTTAAATTAATTTTATTATAATTACTTTCTTTCATAATTTATTTTTTTTTACTAATTAAAAAGAGTACTTTCTACTCATATAAAAATAAGAAATAATTTTCATTAATTATTCTACTTAAAAAATTCTAATTATCTAATTAAAAATAAATCGTATTTAAAAGATTTAAATTTAATTAGATATATGGATAATAAGACTTGAACTTATAAAGCTTTCGCCACTCTGGCCTAAATAGAGTTTGTCTACCAATTTCCAACATATCCATTACCTTTTGCCTAGAGTAAGATTCGAACTTACAGCCAAAAAATCTTCAGTTTTCTGCTCTACCAATTGAGCTTCCCAAGCTTAATAAATATTATTTTTTAATATGGAGAAATTAGGACTTGAACCTAAATAAGCTACATGCAACGTAACGGTATTACCATTATACGATATCCCCTTACTCATAATAAGTTGAAAATAGAATTTAAAATTACTTAATACTTCCTTTTAATAATATTATTATTAAAAGAAAATAATTGACAATATTTATAATCATTTTCATTACTTATACTTCTTGTAAATTATCCTATATTTCAATATTGTAAATTAATCAAACTATAAGATTGTAATACTTCTTCTTTTTTAATAAAAAAATATAATTCAAAAATAATTTTGAAACATTTTTTTACGACAAGTCGGAATCGAACCGACATACTCTGTTTGGAAGACAGTAATCTTACCATTAAATGACTGTCGCTTTATTTATATTATAAATATTATTAATATCCGAAGAAGGACTCGAACCTTCAAGGCTATAAGCCGACAAAGCTTAAGTTTGTTATGTCTTCCATTCCATCACTCGGATCTAAAATTATCTTCATATATAGTATAAAATATATGCGGATAAAGGATTTGCACCTTTGTCTTTTGATCATGAGTCAAATATGTTACTATTACACTAATCCGCATATTAAGGCTAAAGTGATTTGAACACTTATAATGACCGTTATGAGCAGTACACTTTACCAATTAAGTTATAGCCTCCTATAAAATTATAAATATTTAAATAAAGTAATAATATCTATATATATATATATATATATATAGACTAGGCGGGATTCGAACCCGCGATCTTAGCATTGAAAGAGCTACGTCTTACCTTTTGACTACTAATCCTTAAAAATAGCTCAGTGCAAGTATCGCACTTGCTTCTATTGATTACAAAACAATTGCATTACTTTTATGCTAACCAAGCTAAATAGTAAAATGTAAGATATATTATATTTTTAGTTATTTATAAAATTAGTACTTAATTCCTTAAAATCTCTAAATTATTACAAATTAAGCCTATTATCGTAATATTATATTACGCATATTTAAGAAATATCTTAAGGTAAGCTTCGTGCCTATATGCTTTCAGCACTTATCTTTGGCTAACTTAGCTTTCCTGCCGTGCTTATGTTATATATTTACCTAAGTGAGAGTAACATTCCTGTATAATAAATTATTATACATAAATTAATATTGGACACATAAACAACAGGTAAACCATAGGTTAACAAAATTATTTTATTTTTACACAAAATAACTATCACCAGGTTCCTTTCGTACTAGGTTATTCCTTATTATATTCTAATTTCCTCTAGAAGATAGAAACCATACTGTCTCACGACGTATTTAACCCAGCTCATGTAACTTTTTAATCGACGAACAGTCGTACCCTACATAGTTTCTGCATCCATGAGGATAAGTTAAGCCGACATCGAGGTGCCAAACCGCGCACTCATTTTGTACACTCTTGCGCAAATTAGCCTGTTCAACTTGTTATCATAATTATTTATTTCCATTCTTTACAAAACGGTTCAGACTATTTCTTCATTTTTTTTATTATGTATTAATTGCAATTATAAAAATCTTTTATTATTTACCGCTAATTCAACCTTTTACTGCAAAAGCCCCAATACGACGTTTTGATGTAAACATTGAATATTCTACATTTGGTTTAACATGACCTCTTATATTTATAGAAGACAATCCTTTGTATGAAGAATCTATATTTTTTAATCCTCCTTTTCATTTTATCTTAAATAGAGCTCTATCTGCTCTATAACGTTTAGTTAATCTACCTTTAACTTCTAATCTTATACCTCCCATATTTTTATATTTAATACTATTAAATATAATATCATATATTCTTAAATAATTTTTATCTAAATTAATATTATAATATTCTTCATTTAATAATTTATCTATAGTAGTTTCTTTAAGTATAGAACTTAAACTAATATTTTTAAATTTATTATATAATAAATTTAAGTCTATACTTTTTATTAAATTACTTTTTTCTTTTATTCTATTTACTTTAGGTAATATAGCTTTATTTAAAATAAAATTCATAAGTCTAATTACATTAGATTTCTTATTTTTAATTTTTAGCGTTAATATTTTTGTAAAAATATCACTATTAAAAATAATGGATTTTAAATTTACTATATTAAATTCTACTTTTTTGCTGTAAAATTTACTTAGCAATTCACTTATTTTATATAAAAATCTTTCTTCAAATTTATATTTATTTAAACTAATTTTTAATAATTGTTTTTTAGCTAAAGATATATATCCAATTTTTTTATATAAGTAATCTTTCATTTTAAATATATAAGATATTTTTTCAAAAAAGGATGATATATTGTTAGTATTTTTATATATATCTTGTAATTTAAATTCTTTTAAACCTAAACATTTATTTAATATATCTATATATCTAAATTTAGCTAATAAAGTTTTATTTCCATCCAGTAAATAAAATGTTATTAATCTGTAAAAAGGATTATTTAAGTCTATATTTTTATATTCTAATAAATTTATATTTTGATTATGTTCTAAATACTTAATTAACGAATTAGAATGTTTAAAATAATATATATTCTTATATATATTTAGAATTTTATACTTATTTTTTTTTAATTTATTTAACAAAGACAATTTTTCTCTATTATATGTATATATTGTTATAACAGCTTTGGAATTTGTATGTTTTATTTCTGCCTTACTTACAAATATTTTATTTAAAGATAAATGTCTAGATTTACTATTCACAAATTTGTTGCTAACAATATTTTGATCAAAATATAAATTAAAATAACCCTTTATTAAATTATTTATATTAATATCATATATAGGTATATTTTTTATATTATTATAATTAAAAGCATAAATACTATTCTTTCATTCTTTAGAAATAGGAATAAAATATTTAGTAATTCCTAAATCATTTTTTTTTATATTAAAAGGTATTAATCTACAATTGTTATTTATATTCTTATAGAATATATAAGAATTAAAATAGTTTTTATTATTCATAATTATTTATTATATTTTCCTTAACAAAAATTAACATACATAAACAAAAAATGTTGGGTATTAAAAAAGGATTATTGTTAGCATCACTCACCTTATAGTCGTTGAACGATTTTATCTTTTTTAATGCTAAGATAAACTTCGCTTCAAATTTACTTTATTGATTATAAAGTAATCTTTGAAATTAACCCAATATATTTTCAATCATTTTATTATAAAATATTGAAGGACAAACATCCCTAGCGTAGCTTTTCCAATAATCCAAGATCTTTCCTTTTTGTATCTTGTGATCCTATGCCCCGCTTACGCGACTGTAAGATTTGTTGTAAATCAAACAGTAAAGCAAGATTAAGCCATTAAACTTAATAAGTATTAAACATTATTATTATATAATAATTCTAAAAAATCAGAATAAATCTTCATGACTTTTTGTACTTACATCTAATTTCTCTATAGAAAAAATCTTACCTATTTATTAATATATATGTAAATTAATACATAATTTATATAAGATTAAATATAGCAATGCTATATAAAATTACAAACAAAAATAAATAAAGAATTTATTTATTTAAATAAAATTTACAAAATGTAAAAAATTTTTTAGACACACCCATTTACTCTTTGTGGGGTCTGTGCCCCGCATAAACTGTCTCTTAATAATTGTTCCCTCTTTTTAAGGGTTTAATAATATGATAGAAGAATAAAGGTCTTTCAGTTATATTTTATCAATTACCTTATAAACTAAAATTTGTCGGAATCATACTCAATAATTAATAACAGTAAAGCTGCATAGGGTCTTCTCGTCTAACTAGAGGTAAACTGTATCTGCACAGTTAATCCAATTTCACTGAGTCAATCATAGAGACAGCTGTTGTATCGTTACATCATTCATGCAAGACCGCATTTAACGGCCAAGGCATTTCGCTACCTTAGGACCCTCACGTTAAGGCCGCCATTAACCGGGGGTTCCTTTAATACCAAATTTTTGTCAATTTAGTTAATTCGTTAACCAGCCGGCATCGGGCAGAAATCACACTCAATACTTAGATTTATCATCTTTTTGCAAAGTGCTTTGTTTTAATTAAACAGTCGTACAACACTATTTTATGCTTCTTCCTTTTTACTCGTATTAATCGAGACTAATGAGCCCTCCTTATCCCTAAGTTACGGTAGTCAGTTTGCCGAGTTCCTTTATGATTGTTACCTCATTTACGCCTTCGTATTCTCTACTAGCTTACATGTGTCTGTTTTTAGGTACGGTATTATTATTTATAAATAATAAAATATTACTTATTTTTCCTGCACACTTTTCACTTAAAAGTGTTGTTTTTAAAAGTAATAAGATTTTCTCATCATCTTAACCTTAAGGTTAAAAATTTAGAGGCCGTTACTTGTCAAAACCATAAGCTTTAGGCGAGAGTATATAAAAACGAATATTCATTTTATATAATACTTCTTTATTGTTACTCATGTCACCATTCTCACTTGAATTATTCCATAATTTTCTTTAAAAAAGAAAAGTCTAATACTAATTCAACGTTCTGCTACCCTCATTAAATTATAGTATTTATTATAATTTATGGACAAGGTGTCGGTATATTATTTAGATCCGTTAAATTTTCGATGCTTTTAAGATTTAACAAGCGCTCTATTACGAGATCTTTAAATTATGGCTGCTTCTAAGCCCATCTCCTTATCGACTTATATAAAAACTTTCTTAATTTCACTTAACAATAATTTTGGAACCTTAACTCTTGCTCTGGGCTGTTTCCCTTTTGACATACAACCTTATCATTCTATGTCTGATAATTTAAGATTCATCTTTACCATTTCGAGTCCACATACTCACCGATAAAATCTTCACGATTCCCCGATATATACAAAAATAAAATGTATATTCATATATATATATATATATGAATATATACATCTTGTCTGAGATTAAGTTCTGTACCTGTTAAGATGTTACTTAAATTGCCTACTATTATAGGTTTCGCAGAAAACCAGCTATCCTAGTCAGTATTGTCTTTCACTCACTTACCATAATTCTTCGGATATCTTTGCAACGATAACCCGTTCGGGCTTTTATAACCCTGATTATAGTAAGATCACTAGGCTTCGGGTCTAACTTTAGACACTTCTCATTATTTTAATGATCGGTTTAACTATGCATTATTGCTCGCATCTAATGTTAACTTGGTGACCCATTATGCAAAAGGTACGCTCTTGCTTTATAAATTCGCTTGAGCTGCTTATAAAACTACTATTTTAAATATCTTTTCCCTCACGGTACTTTTCACTATAGCTCATGTATTATATTTAGCCTTTGAGGAAGGTTCCCCTAATATTCAAACAGTTTTATAACCATTTTACTTATTAAAATAGGCTGTTCTACTTTCATTCACACTAATTATAGAATCTCGTTTGATTTCTTTTCCTGAAGCTAATAAGATATTTCAATTCGCTTCGTTTATTAGTTAATTTCTCTAAGAGTTTATATGTCCATTTTTAAATATAACATAAATTTTTCTCTTTAATACATAGCATAGATATCCATAATAGTCTCTTTATATACTTAAATATTTAATATAAAAATAAAATTTATATCAATTACATTTCTTAAAAATTTTTATATTTGAATAATTACTATTTATCAGGTTACTACGGATCGAACGTAGAATCTCCTCTTCCCAAAAGAGGTGTCGCACCAATCTGACTCTAACCTGTATATATTTAGATATAATATAAAATTTATATAAATAAAAAATATCTAATACGAACATTACTTGATTACAAATATAAATCTATATAAATTTATATATATTTATATTTATTAAAAACAGAGAATATAGGATTTGAACCTATGATGAAGCAACTTCATAACTAGTCTCAAGCTAGCCACCTTAAACCACTCGGTCAATTCTCTTTAAAATAAATTCATAATTTATATATAAATGCATACAAAATCTATTTTAATTCTTTCAAGACTCGAACTTGAATATCATTCTTATCAAAAATGCACTTTATCCATTAAGTTAAAGAATTTTCTTCGTGAGAAATAGGTGATTCGAACACCCAACCTTTCGTGTGTAAGACGATTGCTCTACCATTGAGCCAATTTCTCTTTTATTTAATTTCTTTGTTTTATAGTTATAACTATAGCTCCTACCATAGCTAATAACAATATAAAACTAGCTATTATAAGTCACATATTATAATTAGTATACATAATATTACCTATACTTGTAATATGATTATTTTCTGCTAAATTTCCGTCCCAGATTTTACTTGTTACAAAAAATATATCTTGATTACTAAAATCTAAATCTTTAAAATAATTAGTATATTTATTCGAAGATATATTATATAATAAATTATTTAAATAATTATTATAATTACTTAATATTGCTATGTCATAAGGCAATAATTGAAATAATGGATAATTAAAAGAAATAGCTATAATAATTGCTAAAGGTATACTATTATTAGTATTGCTTTGTAGTTCACTTATTCGAATATTAATTAACATTAAAATAAATAAAAATAAAATAGATACAGCTCCTATATAAACTATTAAATATGATAAACCTATAAAACTTAAACCTAATATTATTAAATAAGAAGATATACTTGCAAATAATCCAATTAAAAATAATACTGATATTATAGGATTTTTGGTTATAATGACAAATATACCACACAAAATAGCAAGTAAAGATATTATATCTAATATATTTGTTATATAACCATTTGTAAAAGTCTCCTTTATTAAAAACAAATTATTCATATATATAATGATACATATATTACCTCATAGTAAGAGGAAAATTAACTTAAGTATACAAAAATTATCTGTATATATTATACATACAAGAGTACTCAGATTTGAACTGAGAATTTCAAGTTTGAAACTTCCTATTATTACCATTAAACTATACTCTTTAAATTATGATATAAATTAAATTTAATGTTAATTAATTTAATTCTTTTTATATTAAATTCACAGAAAGAAAGTAATTCGAACACTTATAGTTATAAAAACTGTCATATAACAAATGACATACACGGAAAGAAAGTGACTCGAACACTTATAGTTATAAAAACTGTCATATAGCAAATGACATACCTTACCTGTGGAAATCTTTCCTAAACACGAACTAGACCGGGGTCGAACCGGCATCTACTCCCGTGACAAGGAAGTCCTTTACCAATTAAGTTACTAATTCTTAATAATATAATAACTCTCTCTTAATTATTTAAAACTAAATTAATATATTTACTTTATAATTAATTCTTATATTATTAAATAATTATATTAGGATTTAACGGATTTGAACCGATTTCTTAATGATTAAAAGTCACATGTATTACCGTTATACTAAAACCCTTCAGAAATTTTTAATTAAAAATTTCTGAAGGGTTTTAGTATAACGGTAATACATGTGACTTTTAATCATTAAGAAA
>Ga0182039_10001951_pt1 | contig 11191 bp, 14 predicted proteins | sample sta12Can44000111_FD_125975 | JGI IMG/M metagenome (GOLD analysis project Ga0182039, IMG submission 125975) | Lab enrichment of tropical soil microbial communities from Luquillo Experimental Forest, Puerto Rico - statanox.12C.anox.44.000.111 | ecosystem: Environmental > Terrestrial > Soil >...
AGGCGCTCCACAACCTGGCCGACGCCATCGTCAGCCGCCGTCAGCTCGTGCTGCCGCTGATCAAGAAGACGGCCTAGAGCCCCGGTCCCGCCACAGCCTGGCGACGGCGACCACCTCCAGCACCCCGGCGGTCGTTATCAACACCAGGGTCAGCAGCAGCATCTGAGGGTCGTAAACCAACGATGTGCTGAACGGCTGCCCCCCCGCGACGGGCGCGACAATCACCGTGTGACGTGCGTGCGCCCAGCTCACGGAAGCGACCGTCAGCGCGGCAATGGACAGGCCGAGTTCGACGAAAGTCCGGTAGCGGACGATCACTGCACTGTCCCTTCGTCGTCGCGATAATCGTCGCGATCTTCGTCGGCGACATCGGATCCGGCGGGCTCCACCCGCTCCTGGACCAAGGGGGTCAGCGCCGCCCGCAGGTCACGGTGACGACGCGCCCAGGCCTGGGCGGTGCGACCCTGGGTGAGCTTGAGACCGATGCCTGTCCGTTTGCGCGGTACCCCGACCAACTCGCCCAGGGCCCGCGCCGACTGCCACCTGGCCAGCTCCTTCCCGGAGGCCTCGTCGTTCTCGGCCTCCGGGTAAACCTTGACGATCTCCCGTACCAGGAGGGTTTCGGTGCCCTGCCGCAGGGCGTCTTCGGTCAGCTCGACCGAGACATGAATGCGTGCCGCCTTCACCTGCAGCGCGACGAACGCCGACACCAGCACCATGAAGATCAGCGGAACCACGAAGGACACCGGGGCATGGGCCCAGATGTCGATCAGGATCACACTCGCCCCCGATAGCGGGCCCAAGGCCACCAACCACCAGCTGGCGCCTGCCTCGTAGAACAACCGCTGCTGTTCTGTGTCCTTCGCTGTCGTCATTGAAGCCTCACCCGATGATTGTTACCCACTGGCCCGTCACGAAAGCCAACCCGCCGCATCCACGGCCCAGTAGGTGAGCACGATATCCGCGCCGGCGCGCCGGATGCTCGTCAGCGACTCCAGCGCCGCGGCGCGCCCGTCGATCCAGTCGTTCGCGGCCGCGGCGCAAATCATCGCGTACTCCCCCGAGACCTGATAGGCGGCCACCGGCACCGGCGAGACCTCCGCCGCGGCCGCCACCACATCGAGATAACCCATCGCGGGTTTGACCATCACGATGTCCGCGCCCTCGTCAAGGTCCAACTGAATCTCGCGCACCGCCTCCCGGAAGTTGCCCGGGTCCTGCTGATAGGTGCGCCGGTCCCCGGACAGGCTGGAGCCGACCGCTTCGCGGAATGGGCCGAAAAACGCCGAGGCGAATTTCGCGGCGTAGGCCAGGATCACCACATCGGTGTGGCCCGCGGCGTCCAGACCGTCGCGGATCGCGGCCACCTGGCCGTCCATCATCCCGCTTGGCCCGACCACGTGAGCGCCCGATTCCGCTTGTGCCACAGCTAGTTTCACGTACCGCGCCAACGTGGCGTCGTTGTCCACCCGGCCCCTCGCGTCCAGGACCCCGCAATGCCCGTGATCGGTGAACTCGTCCAGGCAGGTGTCGGCCATCAACACGGTGGCGTCACCGAGATCCTTGGCCAGGTCACGCAACGCGACGTTGAGAATGCCATCGGGGTCGGTGCCGGCCGAGCCGGTCGAGTCCTTGTCCTGCTCGCGTGGCACGCCGAACAGCATCAGCCCACCGACCCCCGCGGCAACGGCATCGGCGGCGGCGCGCAGCGAATCTCTGGTGTGCTGAACCACTTTCGGTATGGACGGAATCGGCCGCGGTTCGTCGATACCGTCGGCGACGAACATGGGCAGCACCAAATGCCTTGGCTCCAAGGACGTTTGCGCAACCAAGCGGCGCAACGCGGGTGTTGAGCGGAGCCGACGCGGGCGCAGCCGCGGGTAGCTCACTAGCGCCTGCGGCTCTTCTTGCGCGGCGGTGGCAGCGCGCCCTCGGCGCGCAGGCGCGCGGCGTGTTCGGCCAGGGCGTCGACCAGTGGTCCGACGGCGGCGGTATCGGGCTGGACATCCACCCGGAGGCCGAACTCGGCGGCGGTCTCGGCGGTCTTGGGGCCGATGCAGGCGATGATCGTGCGCGCATGCGGCTTGCCGGCGATGCCGACCAGGTTTCGCACGGTCGAGCTCGAGGTGAAGCACACCGCGTCGAAGCCGCCCGTCTTGATCATTTCGCGGGTGGCCGCCGGCGGAGGCGCGGCGCGCACCGTCCGGTAAGCGGTGACATCCTCGATCTCCCAGCCCCGTTCGCGCAGACCCTCGGCCAGCGTCTCGGTGGCGATGTCGGCGCGCGGCAGCAGGACACGGTTCACCGGGTCGAAAATGCTGTCGTAGGGCGGGAAGTCGTCGAGCAGGCCGAGCGAGGACTGCTCGCCGGCCGGGACCAGCTCCGGGCTGATGCCGAAGGCCCGGACGCGGTCGGCCGTCGACTCGCCGACGCAGGCGATCTTCACGCCGGAGAACGCGCGGGCGTCCAGGCCGAACTCCCCGAATTTCTCCCACACCGCACGCACCGCATTGGTGGAGGTGAACACCACCCACTGGAAGCGGCCGTCGACCAAGCCCTTGACGGCGCGCTCCATCTGGGCGGGGCTGCGCGGCGGTTCGACGGCGATGGTCGGCACCTCGATCGGCAGCGCGCCGTACGACGTCAGCCGCTCGCTCATCTCGCCCGCCTGGTCCTTGGTGCGGGGCACCAACACGGTCCAGCCGTACAGTGCGCGGCTCTCCCACCAGTTCAGCTTCGCCCGGCTGCTCACCGTCTTGCCGATGGTCACCACCAGCGGTCCGGACATCGGACCGGCCGGGTCGGTGCCGCCCAGGACGGCCGGATCGGTCAGCCCGTGCAGCGTGGTTTCCACCGAACGCTGCTGGCAGGTGGTCCCATGCGCGGTCACCACGCACGGGGTGGCCTCGGCCAGCTCGTGATCGATGAGGGCGCGGGCCGCATCGGCCAGATGCGACGCGGTGGCCTGCAGGATCAGCGGGCCGGGCGCCGCGGCCAGCGCCTCCCAGTCCACGTCGCCGCGCACGTCGGCAACCGTGTGCGAGGAGCCCAGCGGCAACCCGGCATAGGTGGGGACGGCGCTCGTGGCGGCGAGGCCGGGCACGATCTCAATGTGCAGGTGGCTACGCGCGACGGCGTTCACCTCGGTGATGACCGCGTCGACCATCAGCGGGTCGCCCGCCACAGCCGCACCACGTCGGCGCCGGAACGGGCCTCGGCGGTGAGCGTCTTGGCGACTTCGGCGGGCTCGCCGAGCGCCGGGCGGATGTCGGCGCCGCCGGATATCACCGCGGGCGCGGGCCGGCCGTGGTCCCCGTCGGCGGCGTGTTCGGCGTTCGCGGCGACCGGACCGGCCGGCGCCGGGCCGGACACCGGCGGCAGGTCCTTGCCGATCAGGGCCAGCACGGGCTCGGGTACGTCGGGGTCGGTGAACACCAAGGCGGCGTTGGCCAGCACCGCGGCGGCCCTCGCGGTCAACAATCCCGGGTCGCCCGGACCGGAGCCCACGAACGTGATGCGGCCCGGTCTCGACTTACGCCCTCGCGTCGTCATTGTCGCTCCCAAGTCATCCCTATTTAGCGTCATTCATTTCTCGCGCGCGGGGTCTTGCCGCGCGGCCCGCATCAGCTCCCGTGCGCCCAGCTCGAACAGCTCCGCGGCGACCGAGAGCCCCAGCTCTCGTGCCCGACCGGGAGTGCCGATGCCGGACGCGCGGATCACGTCGGACCCGTCCAGCGCCGCCACACAGCCGCGCAGCGACAGCTCTTCGAAGACGTGGCCATCCTCATCGATGGACTCGACCACTTCGGCGATCGCGCCCACCGGTGCGGAGCAACCCGCCTCCAGTTCGGCCAGCAGGGCTCGCTCCGCGGTGACCGCCGCTCGCGTGTCGGCGTCGTCCAACTCCGCCAGCACCGCCGCCAACCCATCACCGGCGCGGCACTCGACGGCGAGCGCGCCCTGAGCCGGTGCCGGCAACATCTGCACCGGCTCTAGCGTCTCGGTGACATCGTCCAGGCGGCCCAGCCGGGCCAGACCGGCCCGGGCCACCACGATCGCGTCTAGATCACCACTGCTTACCCTGTTCAACCTGGTATCTAGGTTGCCTCGTAGGGGGCGGATTTCCAAACCGAGACCCAATGCTCTAAGCTGTGCGGCCCGTCGCGGGGATGAGGTGCCCACCAGCGAACCGGCCGGCAACTGCCCCAGGACCAGCCCGTCGCGGGCCACCACCGCGTCGCGGGGGTCATCGCGTGGGGGTATCGCCGCTACGGTGAACCTCGGGTCGTCTGCGGTCGGCAAATCCTTGTGCGAGTGCACCGCGGCGTCGACGCGGCCGTCCTCGATGGCCTCACGCAGCGCGGTGGTGAAGGCGCCCACACCCAGACTTTCGATGGGCGCCGACGACCGGTCGCCCGCGGTGGCGATGGTCACCAACTCCGCGGGATGGCCGTTGGCGATCAGGGCGTCCCTGACGGTGCCGGCCTGGGTGGTGGCCAACAGACTGCCCCGAGTGCCTATCCGGATCACGTGCGGCAATCGGCTACTCGCCGGCCTGTTGCGGGCTGTCATCGAATCCTGATGAGACCACTGGCAATTCACCCGCGGCGACGGCGTCGACGGCGGTCTGGTCGAGTTCGAAGAGCTCGCGCAGCGCCTCGGCGTAGCTGTCACCACCGGGGGCACTGGCGAGTTGTTTGATCCGCACGGTGGGCGCGTGTAGCAGCTTGTCGACGACCCGCCGGACGGTGCGGGCCACCTCCTCGCGGTCGGCGCTCGCCAGCCCGGGCAGCCGGTTCTCCAGCCGCATCAGCTCGGCTTCGACCACGTCGGCGGCTCGCTGGCGCAGCGCGGTCACGGTCGGGGTGACCTCGGCCATCCGCTGTCCCGCCAGGTAGGTGGCGACTTCGGCCGCCACGATGTGGCGCGCGGCGTCGACATCGGCGGCGGCGGCATGGGCCGACGGTTCGTGCTGCACGCGCTCCACATCGACGACCCAGACGCCCGGCAGCCCGGCCACCGCCGGATCGACGTCGCGCGGCATGCCCAGGTCGCAGATCACCAGCGGGTGGGCCGCCTCGTCGCGCCGGGCGCTGGCCAGCGCGTGGTGCACATCGGCCAGCGAAACCACCGTGCTGATCGCCCCGGTGCAGGTGACGACGACGTCGGCATCCGCCAGCGCGCCGGGCAGCCGGTCAAGGGCCAGCGCCTCGGCCCGTACGCCGGATTCGCGGATCTTGCGGGCCAGGCGCTGCGCCCGGGATAAGGACCGGTTGAGGACATGAATGTGTTCGACGCCGGCACGGGTCAGGTGCGCCACTGACAGGGCGCCCATCGCACCGGCGCCGATCACCACGGCGGTCTTGCCCGTCAGCCCCCCGAGCCTGCATTCGGCCATGCCCAGGGCCACCGACACCACCGAGGCGCCGGCGGCGTCGATGGCGGTTTCGGAATGCACCCGCTTGCCCACCGACAGCGCCCGCTGGGCGAGCTCGTGCAGCACCCGGCCGACCGTGCGATTGGCCTCGGCGGTGCCATACGCGCGGCGCACCTGACCCAGCACCTGCTGCTCGCCGACCACCGCGGAATCCAGACCGCTGGCAACGGCGAACAGGTGCTCGACGGCGGCCTCGCTGTAGCGGACGTAGGCGTATTTGGTCAGGTCGCCCATCGACATCCCGGAGTGTTCCGAGAGCACCTGCCCGACCACCGCCAACCCGCCGTGGAACGCGTCGACGACGGCGTAGACCTCGACCCGGTTGCAGGTCGACAGCACCATCGCCTCGGTCACCAGCGGTGACTGCAACACCCGGTCGACGATCTTGACCTGATCGGATTCGTCGATGCTGAGTTGTTCCAGGACGGAGACCGGCGCACTGCGGTGCGAAACCCCGAAGAGCAGGATGCTCACGGCAGCATCACCTGGCCAGCTCCCTTGCTTGCTCCAGTAACTGAACTACCGTCCACGGTAAACGTTGATCAGCTGCGCTACCAAATACTTGATCGACGTCACTGACCCCCTCGGCGCCGATGGGGGCCGCCCTGTCAAAGAGCGAGATCGGCGCGCAGCCGGGGCTCGTCGATGTCCCAGTAACTGTGTTCGCGGCCGTCCAGCAGGACCACCGGCAGCCGATCGCCGAACTCAGCCCGCAACCCCGGGTCGCCCGCCAACGCGGCCGCGTCGACGTCGGTCATGAACAGCTCGAAGCCCAGCTCACCTGCCAGTTCCGCCAGCCGGGCATGCACGCGCGCGCAGATGGTGCAGCCGTCGCGGGTCAGCAGCTGCACCTGCCGCCGCCTTGCGGGCTGGGTCATGGCCACCAGTGTGGCATCGTGAATTGTGGGGCCGCGCCGAAGCGATTAGGTTGCCGCTGTGGCTGACGACACGTTGCGCGTCGACCCGCTCGCAATGCGGGGATTCACCGAAGCCCTGCGCAGCTCTGCGGAGGATCTGCGGAGCCGGCTGACCGCTCTCGACGATCAGGTCGGCGACATGCTGGGCGGCTGGCACGGTGCATCCGGAAGTGCCTACGCCGCCGCGTGGGAGCTGTGGCATCGCGGAGCCGGCGAGGTGGAGACGGGCTTGTCGATCTTGGCGCGGCTGGTGGGCGAGGCCGGTGGCCGCTATCAGCGCAACGAGGCGGTAGCCGAACAGGCGATGCGCGAGGTGCGAGGTGGCTGACGCGTTCCGCGTGGATCCCCAGGCATTGGCCGATGCGGTGCAGCGAATGACGGAGTTTCAGCGCTACGCCGAACACATGCTCACCGAAATCGATTCTCTGGTAAGCAATTTGCACACGACGTGGGACGGGCAAGGTGCGGCCGCGCACGCCGAGGCGCACCGGCACTGGGCCCGAGGCGAGGCGATGATGCGCGAGGCGCTGGCCCAATTGCGGGCCGCCGGCGAGACCGCCCACCGCAACTACACCGGGGCGATGTCGACGAATTTGGCCATGTGGTCGTGACCTTAGGGTCACGGGCCGCCGTCGCGAGTTCGGGCCGGGCCAGCCGCGCAAACCTGCCCAGAACATCCGCCCGATAGGGTTGATACCGGTCGCCCACCAGTCACCGGGCGGCACAGCGGTCAAGGAGGTTATGCGATGGCTTCCTGGGAGTCGGGCGGCGCCGACCCGACCGGTCGCGCTGACCCGGAATCGCTGGCCGACAACGCGAGCGCCTCGCGTGCGCTCGACGACCTGCAGGCCCCGGACGCCCGAGACGCCGCCGACAAGGGTAGCCCGCAGCCGCCGATCGACCTGACCGCGGCCGCATTCTTCGATGTGGACAACACCCTGGTGCAGGGCTCGTCGGCGGTGCATTTCGGCCGCGGGCTGGCCGCTCGCAACTACTTCACCTATCGCGATGTGCTCGGATTCGTCTATGCCCAGGCGAAGTTCCAGCTGCTCGGCAAGGAGAACAGCGACGACGTCGCCGCCGGCCGGCGCAAGGCGCTCGCCTTCATCGAGGGCCGCTCCGTCGAGCAGCTGGTCGCTTTGGGCGAGGAGGTCTACGACGAGATCATCGCCGACAAGATCTGGCCCGGCACCCGCGAGCTGACCCAGATGCACCTCGACGCCGGCCAGCAGGTGTGGCTGATCACCGCCACGCCATACGAGCTCGCGGCGACCATCGCACGGCGGCTGGGACTGACCGGCGCCCTGGGGACCGTCGCCGAGTCGGTCGACGGGGTCTTCACCGGCAGGCTGGTCGGCGAGATCCTGCACGGCACGGGGAAAGCCCACGCGGTGCGTTCGCTGGCGATCCGCGAGGGCCTCAACCTCAAACGCTGCACCGCCTATTCCGACAGCTACAACGACGTACCCCTGCTGTCGTTGGTGGGCACGGCGGTCGCCATCAATCCCGACGCCCGCCTGCGCACCCTGGCACGCGAACGAGGCTGGGAGATCCGCGACTTCCGGACCGCTCGCAAGGCCGCTCGCATCGGGGTGCCGTCGGCTTTGGCCCTGGGCGCGGCGGGCGGTGCGTTGGCAGCATTGGCATCGCGTCGCCAATCGCGCTGATAAGCTGCGCCGCTGAGACGTATTTGAGCGGAGAGCAAAGCGGTATGACAGTCCACCAAGAGGCCCAAGGGCTCATCGGCAGCCATTACCGGGCACCGGACTACTTCGAGGTCGGACGCGAGAAGATCCGGGAGTTCGCGGTCGCGGTGAAGGATGACAACCCGACGCACTACAGCGAGAATAATGCCGCGGCCGCCGGCTACCCCGCGGTCGTGGCGCCGCTGACCTTCCTTGCCGTCGCCGGGCGGCGCGTGCAGCTGGAGATCTTCACCAAGTTCAACATCCCGATCAACATCGCCCGGGTGTTCCATCGTGACCAGAAGTTCCGGTTCCACCGGCCGATCCTGGCCCACGACAAGCTTTACTTCGACACCTACTTGGACTCGGTGTTGGAGTCCCACGGCACCGTGATCGCCGAGATTCGCAGCGAAGTCACAGACGCTGACGGAAACCCGGTTGTCACCAGTACCGTGACAATGCTGGGAGAAGCAGCCCACCAAGACGCCGGCGCTGAAGAAACCGTCGCCGCGATTGCATCCATATCGGCCGGAAAGTAGGGTCAAATCAATGACTTCAGAGGGTGAAACCAGCGGTGACACGCAGCTAAAGCCGCCAGTCGAAGATGTCCAAGCCCACTACGATCGATCGAACGAATTCTTCAAGCTGTTCCTCGACCCATCAATGACCTACAGCTGTGCCTACTTCGAAGAACGCCCGGGCATGACGCTGGAAGAGGCCCAGTACGCAAAGCGCAAACTGGCGCTGGACAAACTCAACCTCGAGCCCGGCATGACGTTGCTCGACATCGGCTGTGGCTGGGGTTCGACCATGCGGCACGCGGTGGCCGAGTACGACGTCAACGTGGTCGGGTTGACGCTGAGCGAGAATCAGCTCGCTCACGACAAGGTGAAGTTCGCCGAGATGGACAGCCCTCGCCGCAAAGAGGTGCGGCTGCAGGGCTGGGAGGAGTTCGACGAGCCGATCGACCGCATCGTGTCGCTCGGGGCGTTCGAGCACTTCGCCGACGGCGCCGGCGACGCCGGATTCGAGCGCTACGACAACTTCTTCAAGAAGTACTACAACCTGCTGCCCGACGACGGCCGGATGCTACTGCACACGATCATCATCCCCGAACCCAACGAATCCAAAGCGCGCGGGTTGCAGGCACCAATGAGCCTGCTGCGCTTCATCAAATTCATCTTGACCGAGATCTTCCCCGGCGGCCGGCTGCCCCAGATCCAGCAGATCGACCGCTACTCGTCCAACGCCGGCTTCAAGGTAGAGCGCTACCACCGGATCGGCTCGAACTACGTGCCCACGTTGAACGCCTGGGCCGACGGGCTTGAAGCGCACCAGGAAAAGGCGATCGAGCTGCAGGGCCAAGAGGTCTACGACATCTACATGCACTACCTGAGGGGCTGCTCGGACCTGTTCCGCGACCACTACACGGACGTCTGCCAGTTCACTTTGGTGAAGTAAGCGAACGTCGAGTTCTCGGTCCGAAATACCGCGAAATCGCCCAACAGCTCGACGTTGGACGCTTGCCTTGAACCCAAGGGCTCAGCCGAAGAAGATGTTGCGGCGCCCGGCCAGCAGCCGGTACAGCGTCTGCTGGATCGTCTCGCGCACCTGATCGGTCAATTCGAAGGTGACCATCGGGTCCTCGGCGTCGGAAGCGGCGTAGTCGTTCGTGTGGATCGGCTCACCGAACGCGATGCGCCATTTCGACGGCAGCGGCACCAGGCCCGCCGGCCCTGCCAGCGGGAACAGCGGGGTGATGGGGAAGTAGGGCAGCCCGAACAGCCGCGCCAGCAGCTTGACATCGGTGAGCATCGGATAGATCTCTTCGGAGCCGATGATCGAGCATGGAACGATCGGGGCTTTCGTGCGCAGCGCCGCCGTCACGAAACCCCCGCGCCCGAACCGCTGCAACCGGTAGCGGTCCTCGAAGCGCTTGCCCAATCCCTTGTAGCCCTCGGGGAACACCGCGGTGAGCTGGCCCGCGGCGAGCAGCCGGTGCGCGTCCGTCGTGCAGGCCATGGTGTGGCCCGCCTTGCGGGCGGCTTCGCCGACCACGGGCAGGTCAAACACCATGTCGGCGGCCAGCAATCGCAGGTCCCGCCGCGCGGGGTGCTCGTCGTGAACCGCCACAGACAGCATCAGCCCGTCGAACGGCAACACCCCGGCGTGATTGGCAACCACCAACGCGGCACCCTCGCTCGGCAGGTTCTCGATGCCGCTGACCTCTACCCGGAACCACGATCTGAAGAACAACCTCAGCAGCGGCCGAACGATCGCGCTGTTGAAGTGCGGATCGAATCCGAACTCGTCGACGGCGTAGTCACCGGTGAGCCGCTGACGGAGGAAGCCGGCAACCGATGCGACGCGCTGCGCGAGCTCGTTGAGCGGCGCGTCTGCCGTTGATGGCGCACCGCCGGCACGCCGGTGCTCGTCGATTTCGCGGACGACGGCGGCGATCTGTTCGGCCGATGCCCGACCGTGCGGGTCGGAGAGCGACGAGGGATGCTGACGTGACGACTCCGCTCGTTGATCGGCTCTCCGCCGTGCCGCTACCCGACCCCTATTTGTGTGCAGTGGAATGACATTCGCTCTGGTTTCACCCGCCACGATATCTACCTGACTCCACCCCATGGAATTGGATTTCGGCTACCCCAGCGCTGGGCAATAGCTATAACTCGATCCTCCAGGGAGCGTACCCGATGCGGGTCGATTATGGGAGTCAGGCCACGGCCGCGAACGTAGTCGTCGAACGCCTCGGCCGTCGTCCATTTGGGCTGGTAGCCCAGCTCGGAGCGCATTCTGGTGGTATCCATGACGCGGCCATAACTCAAATAATCAAATTGATCACGACTGATCTCGGTGTACCGATTGGCCCGTCTCAGCGAATCCAGCGCGAAGACGCCAAAACCGGGTACCGGCAACGGAATACGACCGGCGCGCCGGATCGCCTGGGAGAGCATGATGATGCCGTCGGCGCCGATGTTGAACGTGCCGGCCTTGCCGGCCATCGCCGCGCGCTCGAGCGCCCCCAGCGCATCCTGCTCGTGCAACAACTGCAATCGCGCGTCTCGGCCGAACATCGTCGGGACCAACGGCCCGGCCAGGTACCGCGACAGCGTCGTGTCCATCGCCGGGCCGATCATGTTGGC
>Ga0182039_10001960_pt1 | contig 11166 bp, 9 predicted proteins | sample sta12Can44000111_FD_125975 | JGI IMG/M metagenome (GOLD analysis project Ga0182039, IMG submission 125975) | Lab enrichment of tropical soil microbial communities from Luquillo Experimental Forest, Puerto Rico - statanox.12C.anox.44.000.111 | ecosystem: Environmental > Terrestrial > Soil >...
AGGAATGTGGCGGTACGATTCCTGATATTGACGCTCCCGTTCCGCGAAAATCTCCTCGCAAGAGGCAAGTTCGAGAGAGTCGATGTTGGTTTCATCGACATCGAGCTTCAGCAGCAGTTTGCGCGGCTGGTCTGCCGTCTCCAGCATTATCGGAATCCACTCGCGCTCGGATAGCCAATTATTGAAGCTCTTGGGCCGGAGTGGATTGATCCAGTCCGGCAGGCCATCGCGGTCGTCCTCGGTCAGCCGCTGACTTTCATATCTGGTTGCCAGACCGGCGTAGAAAAACGGACTGACGGTTCGGCTGCTGATTTTCGCCCGGAATGGCATCGAGAATGTCAAGCAGGCGGTCGAAAGATTGACTATCTGAAACTTCGCTCCGCGCCTGGCATGTAGTCTTGCAACCCCCCGCAAGGTCTCGAGATCGTAATCAAAGGTGATTTGGATTCCATTCTTTGTTAACCTCGATTTGCTTTCGGGATCACGCAATTGGAATTGGCGGTCCAGACCGATCTGGCCAGCGAGGTTGTCATGCCAAGAGAGATCGTCTGGAAGGGACTGCGTTTTTCGCTCCGTCACGCTCCATGCGCGCATATCTGCCGTCATTGCCTGATCTCGGAGTCGCGTAAGCTCAGCGCGCTCCCGTTCGCCCGTTTCGAGCAGCTCGTTCACCGGTTCCACGATTGGAAAAAATCGAACCGCCGTGACGACTTGCAGATCCGAATTTTTGTCGGTCCGTCCAGCCCAATTAGGTTGACAGCAGTCATGTACGATTGAATATATCGGTGTCAATTCCAATCCGTGGGCTGCCGCGACCAGGTGGTGCACGACTCCTCAGCAAAATGGAGGTACTCTATGATGACACGCACCTTGTGTGCTGCTCTGCTCCTGATCAGCGTCGCCACCTCCCCTCTCCAGGCTGCGTGTCCTGGCGGTGTGTCGGACTCTTTCACGGTCTCAGGTGACGTAACAAAGCGTGCGACGTTTGATTTAGACGCGCTCGAACAATTCCCACCAGCACAGCAAAACATAACCTATTTCGCTGCGGGATCCGTTGTCACCGAAGCATTCACCGGCGTGCTGCTATGGGACCTGCTAAACGGTGCGCCGGTTAACGGTATTGTCACGGACCCCAACACTAAAAACGATATTCTACATAAGATGGTGATTGTGACGGGCACTGATTGCTATCAATCGGCGTTTGGCGTGGGCGAGTTCGATCCGTTTTTCGGCGGCAGTCAGATCATGGTCGCGTATGCCACAGGCGGAGGGTCGCTCGGCAGCGCCGGTTTTGCACGGATCGTTGTTCCCGGCGACAAGGCCGGCGGCCGGTTTGTCTCGAATATCGCCAAAATAGAGGTACAAGACCCCACCCTTCATCGTTGACCGGACGATTGCGCTTGCCGGATCGCTTGCCAGACCTTGTGCGGGGTCGCCGGCATATCGATGTGTCGGATGCCATATTCTGATAGCGCATCGACGACAGCGTTCATTACTGCCGGCAGCGACCCGGCGCAGCCGGCCTCTCCACACCCTTTGACACCTAGCGGATTTGTTTTCGCTGGTACCGGACGGCTGTGGACCCGAAACGTCACTGCGTCCGACGCGCGCGGCAGCGCATAATCGGTCAGGGATCCCGTGAGGAACTGGCCCTCTTCGTCGAAGACAGTACGTTCCATCAGCGCTTGGCCTATTCCCTGCACGACCCCGCCATGCGCCTGGCCGGTTACCAGCAGCGGGTTCACGATCACCCCAAAATCATTGACCATTGAGTATTTAACAACTTCGACGATACCGGTCTCCGGGTCAATCTCGACCTCTGCGATGTGGCAGCCGTTTGGGAAGGCCGAGGGCGAGCTTTCATGAATGTGCTGGACATCGTGTATCGGCCCTGACCGCCCACCAGCATTGGGTCCTCGTTGCGCGGCACGGGCTGGCCGATGCCGAATTTGGTCAAGGCAAGCTGGTCGAGATTGATGTCACCGTCCATCAGAAGACCTCGATCGGAGACGAGTGCGGATCAGCGCTCGGGAGCTGGAAGCCCTACTGGCGTGAAGCCGTATTGCGCGAAGATTTGCTGGCCCTCAGGCGACAGCAGAAACAGAGCCAAATCAGGTGCATGAGAATTGGCGTCCTTCAGAACTGCCAGGCCGTATTCCGGTCCGGTGGCGATATCCGGCGGCACCGGAATTGCCTGCAACTCCGGCATCTGTGACAGCCGCAATTTGGCGCTGGTGCAATAGCCGATAACGATGTCCACACGCCCGTTAGCCAATGCGGCGACCGCTGGATCCTTGCCATCGACTGGCGCATTGTTCGTGGCCCCGCAGACGATTTGCTGGGCTTTCTTGTCGAGGATGTCATAGCTGCCGGGGCGGCTCGCGTCGGCGCGGCGGAACATTGCCCACGTATAATCACCGGCGGGATCGGCCCTCGGCGTCGAGGTGCCCAGTTTGATTGCCGGATCGAGCATGCGATCGAGAAAATTCGCCGCCGTCAGCTGGATGTGCGGCACGGCGATGCCGCACAGCGTGTTGCGGGCAAACATTGCAACGCGGGTGGCCCGACCATCTCGCCACAGTTTTAGCGGGTGACCCATATCTGCTGAAGCAAAGAGATCGGCGTATTCTCCTTTCTCGATGCTCTCGCGCAATAAGCCGGAAGGCCCGAAATCGGCAACGACGCGCACACCTGTGACCTGTTCATAGCGCTTGCCGATCTCGCCTATGACCTCCCTCAGGCTTCCTGCCCCAAGGACGTGGAGTTCCTCAGCCAAGGCTGGAGTTATCAGCGCGACAAAGCATAGCGACGTCAGTAGTAAGCGTACGGCCATGTGAAAATTCAGGGACCTTGTTTCGGAAGGTAGCACGATATTGGTGTCGCCAGCCGGTTCAGAGCGGCGCAAAAGGACGCCAGTCCGGCGCTGCGCAATGGAAGAGTGGGCTTGCCGTATTGGCGGCAAAGCCGCTTTACCAACAGCATTGCAGCATGGCTCACACAGTCGACCGGAAATAGCACCGCGTCGGCACGACTGACGAGGCCCGGCAACATACCGCCGCGCTCGTCGATGCCGCCATCATGGTGCACGAAAGCCGCGCCGAAACGCTCGGCCAATTCGCGCAAATGTCCAATCTGGGCCTGACGTCCGCCGACATACAGCACCGTCAAGTCCGATAATGCAGGCGTTTGCTGGCTTGTCTCGCCAAGTTTGCCACTACCCGCAAGACTCTCCTCGACCTCGTCAAGTTCTGCTCGGAGCTCCTGGTTTCTCCTTTCAATCTCGGCCCGGCAGCCGCGCTCGGCGATGAGCATGGAGCAGCACTCCTCAAGCTCGCGTTCGAGGCGCTCACAATGCGTCTCGGCCGTACCGAGGCGTCGTTTAAGATCCGAAGCGAGCGCCTCCAAAATCCGGAGATCACCGTCGGAGGGAGTTGCCGCGACGCTGGTATGCTCGCGCACGCTCCGCTCCTCGAGTAAGCGCGTCAGCTCTCGGATCGAGGAATCGCGCGACACGACCGCGTCACGCAATTGCTGCTGCTGGCGTTCGGCGTTGGCCTCCAGCTCGGCCATCTCGGATTCGAGTTGCCGCAAGCGGCGGATGTCTGCCCGATTGGCGGCACCAACGAGATGCGAGAGCATATGAACGTCGCCAAAGATCTCGCGCAACAGCACGTCATCGGTAGCAGGGTGAGTCAGTGCCGCCCAATAGGCGCCAGGGATCTCGCCGCGTTGCATCGCCTCCTTCCATGCGGCGCACACCTCCTCGGTGGTCTTCGCTTTATCGAATTGATTAATCGTGACCCGATGCCGGCGATCGAGCACCTTGTGCAGCAACTTTGCGCCCACACGCCGCTGGCCGGCGATCAACACTCCGCTCGCATGCAAATCGTGCTCTGAAGCGGTCGTCGCTTCCTTTCGGCCGAGCTTGACAAAGATTTGCCGCAGCTCGGCCGTCGATAGGCAGGTACCGATGATCGAGCAGTGCAAGTGGGTGTCAAAGTCCCAGAGCCTGCGGCGGCCGGGTGAAGCAGACGCCGCCCCCATTCCCTCTGCCGAAATCTCGAATTCGCCGGCCTGGCGAAATATCGAGTCATTCGCGCGCAACGCATCAAGCTTGGAGCGCGCGGCTGACGGCCGGCTCAGGAAGGACCCGCATGCGATACGGTCAATCAGGATCGGATCACGCATGCCATCTCCGAGATCACTCGTACTATCTTATCAGATATAACGATCATCGCAGAGCGTACGGGCAAGCCGTCGCCGAGAGGCGCCTAATACAAGGATCTCCGATGTAGCGCACCCGATTAGCGCACTTAAGGCCTCGTTACCCCACTAAACCCTTGTTACGGATTTCGCCTGGGCCGCCGTCAAAGCGACGTCGGGGTACTTATGCTACGTTACGAAGCACCATGCGGACGGTCATCTCGCGTTAATTTCTTACATCGGGGCGTTGTGGACTAAGTTTAGCGCTGCACAGAGCGACGGGCCGCAATTCCACCCGGCAAATCAGGTGCTCTCCTGCGCTCCTGGGGTCGTGCCTCCGGCCCGCGAGGGCGGGCCTGAGTACGAATGGCAGGGACCAATGCTTACCAAAGACATCCTCTTCGGTATGAACATTTTGACCTTGGCCGGCTTCATCATCATGGGGCTCAGCCTCACCCTACAACGCATGGCAGCGGCTAGCCGGCCTTTGAGCATCGGCCTGATGTGCGCGGGAACGGCTCTGGTGCTCCTGGGACTATACGCCGGCGATTCGTCGAATTAAGGGATTTTCCGGCGCCGAGTGTCGCACAACGCGAGAGGGGTACGCCTTGGGCTCCTGAGAAGTATTCGCTCTTTTGTCGGTTGGGCACGCAGGGGCGTTTCGGCATTTACGATCGGGGCCCCCTCAAAACGACATTACTGTGGGCTTCCGGCGGGTCGTGTCATCCCCTCTCTCCTAACGACGCCAGCGGCTGCGGTGCTGGCATCGCTCCGGCCGGGAGACCCTCTGACAAAGCTGCCCGTGCTCGTGCATTCGGGGTGGCCGCAATGGCATTGCGCGACCTCGCCGCCGTAACCTGTCCGCCTTTGAGCGCTATCCCCGCCGCGGTGGAGAATCACCCTCCACAAGCTGGTCGACAAGATCCTGCAGGATCGGGTTGTTTCGAGGTAGAAATGCCGGATCCCTTGGGGCGTCGAGGCCAAGGCAAGGGGCTCCCAAATCCGCCGCCGAAAAATTTCCACCGAGCTGCCTTACATCAACATCACCGACGCAATCAAAATCGTTAAATGAACTGAATTGGGGTAGCCCACCCACCGCCGATAGTCGCGCGGGCCACATCCTAGCGTCAGGAAACACTGGATAGAGGCGGTCCCGATCCGCGATCCGGTCACGATAAAGCTCGCGATAGGCATTATCATCGAGCAGTTCAATGGTCTCGAAATCCTGCTCCAGCCCGATCTCTCGGTAGATGTCGATGTTGCGCATATCCGGGATCGGGAGCCGGCCGGCCTGGAAATCCGTCCACATCCCGCGATAGAGGTCTTCGAGATGACGCACCAGTAACGGAGTGTCGAAGAGCAGGCAGGTGTCGCGGCCGGCGATGAGGCGCTTCTTGAGCTCGGCTAGCCGCTCCGGCTGCCGCCCCAGCTCGACCGCGCGCGTCACATAGTCCGCCGGGTCGGCGCAGACCAGCTCCGGCAGGCCGGCGGCGCGCACTAGACTGCCGCAGACGCGTGCGGCGAAGCTGCGGCCGGGCAAGGTCAGGACGGGCACGCCCATCCACAGCGCGTCCGACGCCGAGGTGTGAGAGCCGTAAGGCAAGGTATCGAGAAAGAGATCTGCGAGGGGATAGCGGGCGAGATGCTGCGGGTTGCCTGCCCGCGCCGCGAATATCACCCGCTCCTGCGCTACACCATGCTCCGCCGCGAGCTGCTTCACCCGGGCATTGGTCTCGTCTCTGGCGTCAAGCAGCCACAACACGCTGTCGGGCACGTGTCGGAGGATAAGCATCCAGCGCTCGAAGGTGAGCCGCGTCACCTTCTGCATGCCGTTGAGGCAGCAATAGACCACACCGGTATCGGGCAGGCCTGCATCGCGCCGCGCCCGGCGTTCGGTGGCCACGACACGGCGACGATCATTCGGCTGATAGCACGGCAGCCGCACGACCTTTTCCGAGTAATAGATCTCGTGATCCGGTGGCACGACAAATTCGTCGGCGATGATGTAATGGTGGTAGGGGCTGCCCATTGTGTTCGGGAACCCGAACCAATTCACCGCAATGCGGGCCGGACGTTCGGCGAACACCCGCGTCCGCGCATCCTTAGTGTAGCCGTTGAGATCGACCAGGATGTCAATGTCGTCAGCTTCGATCCGGTCGCAACTCTGCTGGTCGTCCAGCGGGCTGATATCGACCCAATGCTCGGCCGCTCCCTTGAGGCGCGCCTGCGTCGCGTCAGTCCGGGGGATCCCGCAATAATAGGCGAAGATCTCGAAATTCTGGCGATCGTGTAGTTCGATGACGTCAGTCATCGCAAAGCCAACGGCGTGGGCGCGCAAATCGGACGACACGTAGCCGATCCGCAGCCGGCCGGCCGGCCGGGTGCACGCTAGGCGACGGGCACGCGCGGGATTGGGCCTCGCCGGGATGGGTGCGACCTTTTTGTTGAAAGCCACTGCGGTAGCCAGTTGGAACATCGGGTCATCTGCGTAGCAAGCGAGCGACAGCGGCGCGATCTCGCTCAGCATCTTCTGCCGGCCGACGCGGCCGACCTCGGGAACCACAGGCCATTTGCATTGCCGCTGGCGCAGTGAGATTAGGTGCTCGACGACCTCGGTCTGCTCCGGGTCGACGTCGAGACACTGCATCAGGATATCTTCCGCCTGGCGGTCCCGCTCAAGTGTCTCGAGCACGCGCCCGATCTGCTTCAGAGCCATCGCCTTGTGTATGATAGCATCGCCGTTGACCGCCGACAGCTGCTCCACCAGCCCCATCCATTCGCGGACTGCGCGATTGCTGTGCCCGAGACGCTCGAAAGCGACGCCGAGATTGACGTAAGGCGGGTAGAAGTCCGGCTTTTGCCGGATCGCCTCACGCAATGTCACTGCCGCCCCCGCGAGATCTCCGGCCTCGGTCAGAACGGCCGCGTAGTTGAAATATACGGCGTGCAGCACCGGATGGTCGGCATTGAGGGCGATCCAGCTCTTGTAGAGCTCAGCGGACTGCGCCTGCCGTCGTGCCGCCTGCAGCCGGGTCGCGTCATGAATGAGCGGTGCCACCTCCATCTGGCCACTCGCAATGCGGCGGGTCGCGTCGGCGAACAGGCGGTCGCTTGCTTCGCTCTCGTCGGTATCGGCTGCCGTCATGTCTCCCTCTACGCGGCATAGCGATGGTCGATGCGGGACGAAAAGATTGGCGGCGATCGGCATGCCGGTCGCCGCCCGCACACGGATGCTCAGCCCCGCTATCCGGTAATCACGAAGAGCTCGGATATCTGCGGGTCCGACATTCCGTGGATCTGCGTCGAGGTGAAGGCGAGACCCTGGGTCGAGGTCATCGCGCCGATCTCGGTCGTGCTGAGCGCCTGGACTTCAGCGACACTCATGGAGCTAATGCCAGTGGTGGTAAGACCGCCGATCTGGGTGGTCGTCAAAGCGCCGATCTCGGTGGTGGTGAAACCGCCAATCTGCGTGGTGGTCAAGCCGGCAATCTGCGTCGTGGTCAACCCGCCGAGTTGTGTAGTGCTCAGCGCCCCGAGGCTTGTTCCGCTGAGTCCTCCGATCTGGGTGGTGGTCAGAGCACTGAGCTCGGTCGTAGTGAGCCCGCCGACCTGTGTCGTGCTGAGCCCGCGCAGCTCGGTGGCCGTGAGCCCACCTATTTGGGTGGTGGTCAACGTCGCCAGCTCGGTGGTGGTGAAGCCGCCGATCTGGGTGGTGGTCAAGGCGCCCAGCTGGGTGGCATTGAGCCCGCTCAGCTGGGTGGTGGTCAATGCCCCGATCTCGGTCGCGGTCAACCCGCCGAGCTGGGTGGTGGTCAACGCCCCGATCTCGGTGGTGGTGTCGAGCCCGCCGAGCTGGGTGGTGGTCAAGGCGCCCAGCTGGGTGGCGGTCAGCCCGCCCAATTGGGTGGTGGTCAACGCCCCCAGCTCGGTGGTGCTCAGACCGCCGATTTCCGTTGTCGTTAATGCGCCGAGCTGCGTGAAGCTGAGCACCTGCAACTGCGTCGTCGTCAGAACACCCAGATCGGTGGCGGTGAACCCCGTCATCTGAGTGCTGCTCAGCGCCTGCAGCTCCGTGGTGGTGAAGGCAGGGATCTGAGTTGTGGTGAGCGCTGCGATCTGCGAGGTGCTAAAAGCCTGGATGTCGGTCGTCGACAGACCCGCGATGGTCGTCGTCGAGAGCGCAGCCACCTGTGTCGTCGTCAGGCTCGGAATGATCGATGGCATCGGGGATTCCGTTAAAAGATGCGGCCGCTAGTCGCGGTGGGCGCGCGGTTGGTTAATGAAGGAGGCGGAAGTTTGTCAGCGATTAGAAAGAGAGTTCGTCAGTAATGACTGCGCACCATGAATACCTGCGAAGGCGGCGATGCTTCTTGCCCAGCAATCACGCAACGGGCCTGATACAGCCCTTTGATCAGCCATGATGCGTGGAATGCTCCAGGAACCTGTACACGCCCGACCAGCCTCTGTCCTTGATGCGTCAGGGAGCTTGCCACCGATGTGTTGATCGATGGTTAAAGGCGCCACGGCGGTCTCCTCTTCGCTTTCAAGCTTCCGCTCGATCGCGATAATTCCGGTTTTCGTCCAGAGCCGTTATTTACAAGGAGAAGCAGGCGAGACGTGGGGACGCTGGATCAGTTGACGAAAAACGACGCTGCGCGTACCGGCTTGGTCTCGTCCAGATGACGCTGGCACATCGTCGGGACGATCTCGCCACCGACCGGGGTAACGATCTATTAACCAAAGTTCTTTACGATTTTTCGCAGTGGCCTCCGCCACCGTACCAGCCAGATTGTGCGAGGCGATGCAGCAAGCTCTCCTCTTTCAGTGGGGTGTGTCGACTTTTTATGGTTGGGGCATTATCGGCCTCAACCTATTGCGTCATTGGCCGGCCGCTGCCGGCACACCCGCTTATTGTGGCGGCAAGATCGATCTCGACAGCCTCGACGGCATGGATCCGCTGGCGCTGCGCGCGTTGATGCCGGTACTAATCGAGAACAGCGACCTGCGTGACCGCTGGCCGACGATGATGGCCGAGACCGGTCGCTTCAACGGCGTTGTCCTCCATTCGCTCGGCAACCGCCTTAGCGGCGCAACCCGGTCCCGCGATGGCGGTCTCAGCGGTCGCATCACCGGAGCCGCCATCTTCTTTGAGGACACCATCCTGCCGGATGCAGTGACCGTCGCCAACGAGTATGCGGTGATCATAGCCGGCTCGAACTGGAACGCGGAAGTGCTACTCGCCGCCGGGATCCAGAATGTCGCAATTGTGATCCAAGGCGTCGATGCCTCAGTGTTTCACCCTGCGCCACGATCGGGCGCGCTTGCCGGACGCTTTGCCGTGTTCAGCGGCGGCAAGCTCGAATATCGCAAAGCGCAGGATTTAGTGCTACTCGCCTTCCGTGCCTTTGCCTCGCGCCATCGCGAGGCGGTTCTCGTGACCGCTTGGCATTCGCCTTGGCCAAGCCTCGCCGTCACGTTGAACCGCAACGCCGCGCTGACGCCGATCGGTCTCGACGCCGAAGGGAAGGTCAACATGGCCGCCTGGGCGTCGGCCAACGGTCTTGCCGAAGATCAGTTCATAGATGTCGGCAGCGTGCCGAACCACCTGATGGCTCGAGTGCTGCGAGAGACCGATATCGCGCTTTTCCCCAGTCGCTGCGAGGGCGGCACCAATCTCGTGGCAATGGAGTGCATGGCTTCCGGCATTCCGACGATCGTTTCCGACAACACGGGCCACAAAGATCTCGTCGCCACGGGCGCTCCCTATCCCCTCAGCAGGCAGAGTCCCGTGGCGATGCCGGATTTCGGGACTGACGGTTGGGGTGAAAGTGATGTCGACGAGATTGTCGAGGCACTGGAACGGGTCTGGAGCGACGGCGAGGAGGCGCGACGGCGCGGTGAGGCCGGCGTCGCTGCGATGGCTGGAATGGGCTGGAGCGACTACGCCCGACGGCTCCACGAAACCCTAGCGCCGCTGCACCCTTGAGCCATCACCTGCAGCCGCTGCCCGCCGTTCGTCCAAGCTGCCTCGGCGGCTGGCTATGAATCGCCGCGAGCGCCGCCCCAACCACGAGAGAGCAGCCCAAGTGCCACTGCCGACGGCAAGTCCGTCAATTGCGGCTCAAGTCTTCGTCGAGGCGGTGCGCTACCACCAGACTGACCAGATCGCCGAGGCCGAGACTCTTTACCGGGCAATTCTCATCCTGGATCCGCGGCATGCCGAAGCGAGCTACAACCTCGGCGTACTTCTGCAGACGCGCGGGAATCTCGCAGACGCCGCGCTCGCCTATCGCCACGCGATCGCGCTCCGCCCGGATTTCGTCGGCGCCTATTCGAATCTCGGCACCGCGCTTCAGGACTGCGGACGCCTCGACGAGGCAATCGATGCCTATCGGCGCGCGATCACATCGCAGCCCGACTTCGCGATGGCGCATATGAATCTCGGTGTCGCCCTGAAGGAGCAGGGCAAATGCGACGAAGCAGTTCTCTCCTACCAGCGGGCGATTGCTATCGAGCCTGCCTACGACCATGCCCATGCCAATCTTGGCGCAGCGCTCCTCGAGATGAACCAGCCCGCGCTGGCTGTCGAGGCCTGCCGCCACGCGGTCACCGTTAATCCCGGCATGGCGGTGGGGTATTGCAATCTTGGTGCAGCCTTCAAGGCACTCAATCGGCTCGACGAGGCGGAGGGCGCTTATCGTCAAGCTGTAGTGGCAAGCCCTGATCTTCCGGAGGCACATTTCTGCCTGGCCCAGATCCTCCTTTTGCAAGGCAGCTACAAAGCCGGCTGGGCCGAATACGAATGGCGCTGGAAACTCAAGGAATACGGCTGGCTTGAGAACCTTCACGGCAAGTTCGGACAGCCTGCCTGGGCAGGCGAGCCGCTCGCCGGCAAAACGATCCTAGTCTATGCCGAACAAGGGCTCGGAGACACAATCCAGTTTACCCGCTATCTGCCGCTGC
>Ga0182039_10001962_pt1 | contig 11163 bp, 5 predicted proteins | sample sta12Can44000111_FD_125975 | JGI IMG/M metagenome (GOLD analysis project Ga0182039, IMG submission 125975) | Lab enrichment of tropical soil microbial communities from Luquillo Experimental Forest, Puerto Rico - statanox.12C.anox.44.000.111 | ecosystem: Environmental > Terrestrial > Soil >...
CAATTGGCGCTGCTGCTCGCCAGCGCCGATGCGCCCTATCTGTTCGGTACGCTCAAGCGTGTGGTCCTCGACGAACTTCATTCGCTCGTCACGTCGAAGCGCGGCGACCTGCTGTCGCTCGGTTTGGCCCGCCTGTTCAAGCTCGCGCCCGAACTGACCACGATTGGCCTTTCCGCGACCGTCGCCGAACCTGACGAGCTGCGTCGATTTCTGGTGCCGCAGCCGTCGCAGGGTCGGGCGCTTGCCGACCTGGTTACGGCGCAAGCTGGCGCCCAACCGGTCGTCACGATGCTCGATACCGAGGAGCATCTGCCATGGGCCGGCCATTCGGCGCGTCATGCTCTTGGGGAAATCTACGCGCAAATCAAGACGCACAAGACCACGCTGATATTCGTCAATACACGCAGTCAGGCGGAATTTCTTTTCCAAGAGTTGTGGCGGGCCAACGAGGACAACCTGGCCATCGCACTTCATCACGGTTCCCTCGATGTTGCGCAACGCCGTCGTGTCGAAGATGCGATGGCCGCGGGCAAGCTGCGCGCGGTGGTTTGCACGTCTTCTCTCGATCTTGGTGTAGACTGGGGTGACGTCGATCTCGTGATCAATGTCGGCGCACCGAAAGGGTGCTCGCGACTGATGCAACGAATTGGGCGCTCCAATCACCGCCTCGATGAACCGTCCGAGGCGGTGTTGGTGCCGGCAAATCGCTTCGAGGTGCTTGAATGCCGCGCGGCCATCGATGCCGTGGCCGAGAATGCGCAGGATACGCCGCCATTGCGCACGGGTGCGCTTGATGTACTTGCCCAGCACATCCTGGGGCGGGCTTGTGGAGAGCCGTTCATTGCCGATGAACTCTACGCGGAGATCTGCGCCGCAGCGCCCTACGCCGGGCTCAGTCGTGCCGATTTCGACGCCGCCGTCGAGTTCGTTGCGACAGGAGGCTACGCGCTGAAGGCCTATGAGCGGTTTGCCAAAATCAGGCAAGGCAAGGACGGCCGCTGGCGCATCACGCATCCGCGGGTCGCCCAGCGTTACCGCATGAATGTCGGTACGATCGTCGAAGCCGACATGATCAAGGTCCGGCTGGTGCGCTCGCGTCGCAGTGGCGCCATCGTGCCGCGCGGCGGTCGACTGCTGGGAGAGGTTGAGGAATATTTCATCGAGACATTGAGACCAGGGGACACTTTCGTTTTTGCCGGCGAAATTCTCAAATACGAAGCCCTCGTCGAAGACGAGGTTTACGTCTCACGGTCGGATGCCACTGACCCGAAGGTGCCGGCTTACGAGGGAGGCAAGTTTCCGCTTTCGACCTATCTGGCGGGGCGCGTGCGCGCCATTCTGGCGAAGCCTGAGGCTTGGCGCGCGCTTCCTGATCAGGTGCGCGAGTGGCTGAAGATCCAGCAATGGCGTTCGATACTTCCGGATGCCGGCGATCTATTGGTCGAAACGTTTCCACGGGCCGCCAACTACTACCTCGTCTGCTATCCGTTCGAAGGCCGATTGGCGCACCAGACGCTTGGCATGTTGCTGACGCGCCGGCTGGAACGGGCGCGGCTGCGGCCGCTCGGCTTTGTCGCCAATGAATACGCCTTGGCGGTCTGGGGGTTGGGCGACATTGCCTTGCACATCAGGCGCGGCGACTTCTCGCTCGCCCAGTTATTCGACGAGGACATGCTTGGTGATGATCTGGAAGCGTGGCTCGCTGAATCGGCGCTGATGAAACGGACGTTCCGCAGCTGCGCGATCATTGCCGGGTTGATCGAAAAGCGTTTCCCAGGCGAGGAAAAATCGCGGCGGCAACTCACGATTTCCACCGACCTCGTCTACGACGTGCTGCGCAAGCATCAGCCGGATCATATTCTCCTGCGCGCTGCGCGTTCCGACGCGGCGACCGGTCTGCTCGACATCAAGCGCCTTGGTGAAATGCTCTCGCGGATCCGGGGCCGAATCATTCATAAGGCTCTCGACCACGTCTCGCCACTGGCGGTTCCCGTGTTGCTCGAGATTGGACGGGAAACCGTGTATGGCGAGGCGGGTGATACACTGCTGGCCGAGGCGGCCGATGAATTGGTCAAGGAGGCGATGAGTTGAGCGAAGTGGCGCCAAATGTGGCGGAAAGCGAGGGCAATCTCATCGTCCTCTCCGGAGTTCCGCTCCTCGCCGATCCGCGCGGCGCGCTCTATTGGCCGGAGCAGCGGCTTTTGGGTGTTGCCGATCTGCATCTGGAGAAGGGTTCAAGTTTTGCCGCCCGTGGCCAGATGCTTCCCCCGCATGACACCGCGAGTGCGCTCGCAAACCTGTCGGCCTTGATAGCGGACTATTCCCCGCACTGTGTCGTCTCGCTCGGCGACAGCTTTCATGACGGCGGTGGCCCGACACGGTTGAGCGACAAGGACCGTGACACGCTTACAAGGCTGCAACGTGGACGCGACTGGATATGGATTACCGGCAATCACGATCCCGAGCCGTCCGAAGGAATCGGTGGCGTATTCCAGGAAACGCTGAAAATAGCTGGGCTGACGTTCCGTCATGAACCGAAAGGCGGTTGCGGCGAAATCAGTGGTCATCTGCATCCGGTGGCCCGAATCGCGCATCGCGGGCGGGCGGTCAGCCGCCGCTGCTTTGCCGCCGATGCGACGCGCCTTGTTTTGCCGGCTTTTGGTGCATTTACCGGCGGGTTGAATGTGAGAGACGCGGCCTTTGCGGATTTGTTCGGGACGCTCGCGTTCAAGGCCTATCTGCTTGGCGAGGGCCGCATCTATACTTTCACCGCAAAGCGGTGCCTGCCGGACTAGTCGCGCGCGAATATCACACTGGCAAACCAGCCGATCAGCAGCGCCATCAGTGCCGTCACTGCTCCGTAGAGAAGGCCGTAGTCGCGCGCGGCGTCGGCGACATACTGTTCAAACCCCGTCTTGATCACATCCAGGGCCGAGTTGGTGCGGGCGACCAGATTCCCTCCGGTGAATAGTTCAACCTCGATTCCGTAGCTGCCGGTCGGCACTGCGGCAGGCATGGGGATTGCTGCACGAAACACGGTTGGCGTGAGGAAGGTCACGGCGGTGGCAGATTCGCGATACAGGCCCTGCTGGGTCTGCAGTCGCACGAAAGCGCGGCGGAACGGATCGTCGCTCACCGTGTCGGCAAAGTCGGTTCCTATCCGCTGCGGCAACAGAAAATTGTCGAGCCCGATCTGTAACCGGCGCAGCGTGTCCGGGTTGGCGATGGTGTTGACGGGGCGGTTGCTCAGAATGGCAAGATAGGATGGCACACGCAAAAATTCGCGCGAATCCACGTTGACCCAAATGCCGAGTACGCGCTCCTTGCGCCGCGTGCGCAGGGTCTGGCGCGGCCCCGTGACCGTGACGACAAGATCGTAAGGCGGGCGCAGCGGACGGGTGACCGGATCGGGCTCGATGGTGCCAAACAACACCAGTTCTTCGCCGACGAAACTTGAAGTAACGGCCACGCGATGATTGGACAACGATACCACCAGTCGCTCGGCCACTGCGGGCCCCGCGCCGCAGAGCAGCGCGATAAAGGCGAGCGTGATCGCGATCCGCCGCATCACCCGCTCTCCACGTAACGAAGCGAAAAGAGGTCGTCGGGCTTTACCACCAGCTCGTAGGCGAACCGGCAGCCCACTGCGAAAACCAAAAGGCCGAGAAGCAGACGCAGGCGCTCGCCGCGCATTTTCTGCCCGGTGCGGGCACCGAACTGCGCGCCGATGACACCGCCGACCATCAGGATCAGGGCCAGTACTGCATCGACCAGATGGTTCGTCGCCGCGTGCATCAAGGTCGCGGAAGCCATCGTGACAAGCGTCAGAACCATGGAGGTACCGATGACGGTCGCAGTCGGCACCCGCAGGAAGTAGATCAGCATCGGCACCAGCAGGAAGCCGCCACCGATGCCCATGATCGCACCGACAAAACCGATGACGAATCCGATCGCCCAGACCGGGATCGCCGACACATATATTTTGGAGCGCTTGAACCGCAGCTTGAACGGCAAACCGTGAAGCCACGTGTGGCTGCCCGGCCGCCGCAGCGTCGCCGGCATACCATGACGCGTACGCAAAATTGCGCGCACGCTTTCATAAATCATCATCGCGCCGACGACGGTCAGCAGCGTGACGTACGAAATGCCAATCATCAGATCGAGTTGGTCGAGCGCGCGCAGTTCGGTGAAGAGCCAGACACCCGTGGCCGTGCCGAGAATGCCCGAGCTGAGCAGCATCAAGGCAAGAGCAATGTCGACCGCACGCTTGCGCCAGTAACTTAGCGCGCCCGTGAATGAGGATGCGGCGATGTGGCTGGAAACGGTCGCCACGGCAACTGCCGGCGAGATCCCAACAAAGATCAGGAGCGGCGTCATCAAAAACCCGCCGCCGATCCCGAACATGCCGGAGATGTAGCCCACCGCGAGACCCATCCCCAGAATCAGGAAGACGTTCACGGGCAAATCGGCGATGGGAAGATAGATCTGCAAGCGTCCTCGTCCGACGGATTGGGGCGTGCTTTATAAACCGGTACGCCGTCTCTCGTCATGACAACTAGCACCGAGGCATCCGATCGTCAGCAATATGATCGAAGCGGATTACTCGTCGGCTCGCTTTTCGGCCGTCAGTTCCTGCCCGTGGAGCAGGTCACTGTTTTCCTAAGGCGACGGCGCTTATCGAGAGTGGGGCGGCCGCGCGCGGCTTGTCTTGCGGCGGGGGTGCGGCCCGATCCCAACCGCCCGAAGGTTCCGGAACGGCAATGGCTGCTGTCGGCTGGACCTGTACCGCAAAGTTTTTGACCGCTTCCTGGGCGGCTGCCAGCGCCGGCGCATCGAGGACGGCCGCGGCATCGTCACGTTTGCGGCCCGCATCCCGGTCGCCCTGAGCGGCTGCCAGTGCAAACCACTTGTAAGACTCGGCGATGTTTTTCTCGGTCCCGAGACCGCGTGCGACCAGGACGGCAAGATTGAATTGGCTGTCGGCGACGCCATAGTCCGCAGCCTTACGGAACCACAGGACCGCGTTGGCATAGTCAGGCTTGCCATCGACCCCCTCGGCATAGAGGACGGCGAGATTGTGCATGGCCTTAGCGTGACCTTTGGCCGCCGCAGCCGCATAAAGTTTTTGCGCCGCGCCCCGGTCCTTTCGGACGCCCTGTCCTTTTTCGAGCATGCTCGCGTAACGGAATTGAGCCGGTACGAGGCCTTTGCTCGCGGCACGCTCCAGCCATTTGGCGGCCTCTTCAAGATTTGCCGGTACACCGCGGCCTTCCATGAAGCGCATGGCCACTTCGTAGGCCGCGGCGGGATCGCCGGCGGTAGCCGCGTTGCGCAGACGCGCACCGCCGATGGCGGTGGGTAAGCCGTCTGTCGCAGGTGGCTGCGCGATGGGTGCTTCCGGACGCGCCGTTCGGCTATCCGCGGGCGTGCGGGCGATCGCGCCGGTGACATCCCCTTTTGCTGAGGGCGCCGGTCCCGTCGCGGGAACGTTCAACAAGGGCGGGCTCAGCAACGCGGACAGGCTTCCGGCATCCACCGAATTCAGAAGTGATTGGACGGGATCGCCTTTGGGAGCTTGAGGCGCAGGAGTCAAACTCGGCTGCGTCTGCGGCGCGAGCAGACTAGCTGTGACATCGCTGCCGCCCAGAGATTTTCTCTCCTGCCCGCTGGCAGTGACCGCTTCGCTCTCCCCGTTCTGGATTTCGCTCGTGTCTGCGGTGGGCTCCGTTTCGAAATTGACCGCGACCTTGCTGTCGGAGGCTTCGAAAATTCCGAAATGGAAAATATTGCTCGTGATTTGCACCAGCCCCACGGTAATGGCGACGATGCTGGCCGCCAGCACGACCGCTTTGGCTCGCGTTGCCAACTTTGCTCGCAGTGGTGGGTCGGCTGTCTTTCTCGAAGGTTCAGAGCGCGTCTGACCGTTCCTTGGATCCTGGCCTGCAGCTTGGGCAGCGCGCCGGGCCGCCGCGATGAAACTCGATTTCGAACCCGTTGCGGATGGTCGTTCACCCTCTTCCGATACGGCAATGCGCGCGCCGGCAGTTGCACTCGATCCAGGCCGGCCGGAACCAGGCTCAAGCGGCCGATCCCCATGCAAATCAAGTCCGACCCTGGCCTCGGTCTGAGGCGCAATCCTGCTGCTCGGGTCAGTCGGTATCGTCAAGGCGTCCTCAGGCATCGTGTGACGCGACGGGGTCGTCGTGGCCTGGGTGATCAGGTCATGTCGTACGGCACTTTTTGCGATCGGGGTTGGCGCGGCGTCCACGACCTGGGTCAGCTCCATAACCGGGTGTTCAGTCGCGGCAGGAGGAGCCCGATTGCTGCGGACGTCGTTTTCGAGTGTGCTAAGCCGATCGGCGACGCGATCGAGTGTTCCATGCATGGCCGTGAGCACGTCGTGGGTGCGCGCCATGTCCTGCTTCAGCAAGTCGATGCCAGGCGCCGTATCTGCTCGCGCTTCGTCGGGCTCCTTGTGTGTCCTGATTTCCCTGATGTGGACCAGCAGATCGGCCAACCCGCGCTCGATGGCATCAAGGTGGTTGAGCCGGGAATCCGTCGCCTCCAGACGCTCGACAAATTTGGCGATGCGGCCTTCGAAATGATCAAGTGCAGTCCAGTCTCCACGCGATTGAAGCTGTTCGATCTTGGCGGACAGGGACTGGAGCAGCGTTTCTATATGCCCTATTGCGGTATCGCCGCCGTTTGCGCGTTCAGACACGGCGCGGCTGAGAGCGTCGATGCGCATTTCGAGTCTGTTGAAGGCGTCGCCAGCGCCGCCACCCATTGCGAGGTGATCAATCTTGTCGCTCAGCGCCTGGATCCGGGTGGTTAGGGCACCTACCGTCTCATCGGAGGCGACATGTGCCGCCATATTGCGCAACGTCTCAAAGAGATTGTCCAGTTGCGCGATCATCGCTGGGTCGTCTTGGGCGACTATGAAATCGATTTTGCGTCCAAGAGCCTCGATCGCTTCGTTGTATCCACAAAGTTCTTCGGCCGGCACGAGCTCGCGGAGTGCGTCGCGCAACTCGGCTAGTCCAAATTCGATTCCAGCCAGAGCGTTGCTATCGAGGCCCGCCTGCCGACTGTCCACGATACTGTAGGCCAATTCCTGAATTTGCTTTTCGATGGATTCAATGGCCTGTCGTGGTAGTGCCTCATTTATCGTTTGGCCGATCTCGGCGAGTTCGGAGCACCGCGCCGCGATCTCTCCCTTCATATCGGGGTGTCGTAGCGTTTCGATCTGATCGGTAATTCGGCGCAGCTGATTTTCCAGGCCAGTCAGGTCCGGCGACGTTGCTCTGTCTCCTTTGCCGAGACGCCGGCGCGCGGCCTGCTTGGTTGGCATCTCAGTCGCTGGCGATCGCGTGATGTCGCTGGCCGACTGCTCGATCCGCTGCTCCAGCCGTGCAAATTGTTCGACGAGCGGGTCAGTCTCGTCCCGTTTACGCCTTGGGGCGTAGGCGGCGAATCCACTGCGGGTAATCTGATCGAGGCGCCGTCCAAGATCATCCAACCGCAGTTTTACGTCGGAGAGTTCTTCGGAAGACCGCTCGTCTTCGAAGCGCGTCTGTGGTGAGGGCCTGATCCCCTGTTTCGCACCCTGTTGCAGAATGGCCGCATTAAGCCAGTCATTCAGCGGCAGGCCAGCTCGTCGCGCAGCTTCTTCCGCCGTCCTGCGCGCGTCGTTTCGAATACCTTTGACGCTCGACGCAAAGCCAAAATTCATTGCTCGCATCCACGTCCGCGGTGGTGACTTCGGAAGTCGGATCGACTCTCGCGGAACCGGCGCGCGTTAACGACGGGTGGATACGCTCGGTCCTTCGTCCACGCCTGACTTTTTCCCGGCGACGGTAAACAAGCGGTTAACGTTTCGGCGACGTACCCCAGTTTTGGGCAAGACTGGGGGCAGGCGAAGCTGTCCGCAGGTTCCGCAGACCGTAATATTTTCCGGGCAGAACACCAGAATGCCACCGGGCCAGTTGGCCGCAAGAATAGGATTCGCACGATTCGACGCTGGCGGTACGCAGGGGTGGGCTGGCGGTGCGCAGGGGTGGCATGGATAGCGAAGAACGACGTCACGCCGACGGTACCACCGAACGTCCCTCAGGCTCGCGCGGGGCAGACAGTCTTACCATCGGCGAACTTGCGCGCGATTCGGGCGTCACATTGAGAGCCCTGCGTTTCTATCAAAGCAAGGGCTTGCTGGCTCCACGCCGCAACGGCTCGGCCCGCCTGTTCAGCCACGAAGACCGGGATCGTTTGGCGCTGATCCTGCAGGGAAAACGACTCGGTTTCACTCTGACTGAAATCCGCGAGATGCTGTCGGCGCGGGACCGTGGGTGCGTCAAGGCTCTTCCGATCGGTCGTCGAAAATGTGTCGAGCAGATCAATCTGCTCGAACGCCAGCGCCGCGACATTGATGGCGCGCTGGCCGAATTGCGGCAAATTTACACAGAGATGTTTATTGCATCCGAATTGTCGCGTGCGCGCGAAGCTTCGGTATCGAGAAAGGCCTGACTCTTATCGCAAATTTTTCGCGTTTCCCGGGCCTTAATACAGGTGTAAACCAAAACCTCCATAGTCATGCGGAGTTTTGACCTGTGCGGTGGCGGGATTGCGCCCGGATCGTGCGAAGCACAAGAGATCGCCAGCTTTACATTCCATTAACTTTTGCGGCGCCCGGCCGGGAGAGGGACGATGCCAATTTATAAAGCCCCCGTAGATGACGCCTTGTTCCTGCTCAACGACGTGTTCCATCTGGATCACTACGGAAACCTGCCGGGGTTTTCTGATGCCGCACCCGACGTCGTAGAGGCCGTATTACGCGAGGCGGCCAAATTCAGCGAAGAGGTGCTCACGCCGCTCAATCGCGTCGGCGACAAGGAAGGCTGCAAGCGCGCGGGCGACGGAAGCGTGTCGACACCAACTGGCTTCAAGGACGCCTACAAGCAGATTGTTGAAGGCGGTTGGATCGGGATTTCAGTGCCGCCTGAATTCGGCGGCCAAGGGCTGCCGGCGACACTGACCGAAATCGTCAACGAATTTTTCTGCTCGGCCAACATGGCGTTCGCTATGTATCCGGGCCTGACCCAGGGTGCGATCGCTGCGCTGCTGACGCACGCCTCCGGTGAACTGAAGACGAAGTATCTGCCGAAAATGGTCGAAGGTGTCTGGACCGGCACCATGAATCTTACCGAGCCGCACTGCGGTACCGATCTCGGGCTGTTGCGATCGAAGGCGACCAAGCAGACGGATGGCAGCTACAAGATCAGTGGCACCAAGATATTCATCTCGGCCGGCGAGCACGACCTGTCGGAAAATATCATTCACCTGGTCCTTGCGCGCATCGAAGGCGCACCGGCGGGAACCAAAGGAATTTCGCTGTTCCTGGTGCCGAAATTCATGGTGAAGGACGACGGCTCGCTGGGTGCACGCAATGCCGTGGGCTGCGGCTCGATAGAAGAGAAGATGGGCATTCACGGTAACTCCACCTGCGTGATGAACTATGACGGCGCCACGGGCTGGCTCATCGGCGAAGAAAACCGCGGCCTCAATGCAATGTTCGTGATGATGAACGAAGCGCGCCTGGCCGTGGGTGTTCAGGGGCTTGCGCTGTCCGAGGTCGCCTACCAAAACGCCGCGGCTTATGCGAAGGAGCGTTTGCAGGGCCGGTCGATTTCTGGCGTGAAGTATCCCGACAAGCCGGCCGATCCGATCGTCGTGCATCCGGACGTGCGGCGTATTCTCATGAGCATCCGCGCATTCAACGAGGCAGCGCGCGCGCTGGTAATGTGGACTGCCCTCAAGAGCGATGTAGCCCACCGCTCCGACGATGAAAAGGAACGCAAAAGCGCCGACGATCACATGGGGCTGCTCACGCCGGTGATCAAAGGCGTTCTCACCGATAGCGGTTTTGCCAACGCTGTTCTGGCGCAACAGATCTTCGGCGGACACGGGTATATTGCCGAGCACGGCATGGAGCAGTTCGTGCGCGATGCACGAATTGCGCAGATCTACGAAGGCGCCAACGGCATTCAGGCGCTCGATCTGGTCGGACGCAAACTCGGCAAGGATGGCGGCCGGGCGATCATGACCTTCTTCAACGAAGTCCAGACCTACCTGAAGGAGCGCGCCAACAGCGACGCAATGAACGTTTATCTCAAGCCGCTCGGCCAGTCGCTGGCGCACCTGCAACAGGCCTCGATGTGGTTCATGCAGAATGCAATGGCAAAGCCCGACAATGCAGGCGCCGGCTCATACGACTACATGCACCTCTTTGGCCTTGTCGCACTCGGTTACATGTGGTGCAGGATTGCCGAAGCCGCGCTAGCGAAACTGCCGAAGGCGAACGGCTCCGCGGCCCGCTTGAATACGAAGCTGGTCACGGCGCGTTTCTTCATGGAGCACATGTTGCCGGAGACAGCGACGCGTCTTGCGCGGATCGAGGCAGGCGCGGCCTCGACCATGGAGCTCTCGGACGACGCGTTCTAGTCGTCATCCGTTCAGGCAAAGGCCATGCGATGCCGCGTGCGCTGCAGCAGCCAGACCATGATCGCAACATTCAGCAGGTTCCAGCCGAGCCCGTTCAGGAAGGCCGCGCGGTAAGAGCCGGTAAGGTCGAAGACCAGGCCCGACAGCCAACCACCTAGGGCCATGCCCAACAGCGTCGCCATCAGTACAACGCCAAGCCGCGTGGCGGCTTCGCGCGGCGGGAAATATTCGCGCACAATGATGGCGTAGCTCGGCACAATTCCTCCCTGGAAAAGGCCGAACAGCGCCGAGATCACGTAAAGGGACGCGAGGCCGTCGAACCAGAGGTAGAGAAACAGAGCAACGCCTTGAAGGAGGGATCCAAGCAGGAGTGTACGCACGCCGCCGATACGGTCAGCGATGAAGCCCGAGCCGATGCGGCTCACGATGCCGAATCCCAGCATCAGCGACAGCATTTCGGCGCCGCGCGCGACGCCATAACCGAGATCGCCGCAATAGGCGACGATATGCACCTGAGGCATCGACATCGCCACGCAACACGCAACTCCGGCGATGCACAGGACCGCCTGGAGCGTGAGCGGTGAAAACGGAACCTGCGCCATGCGCCCCGTGGCGCTGTCCGCCTCATCCTCATGAATATTCAGTCGCCGGCGCAGCGCGAAAGCC
>Ga0182039_10001963_pt1 | contig 11162 bp, 10 predicted proteins | sample sta12Can44000111_FD_125975 | JGI IMG/M metagenome (GOLD analysis project Ga0182039, IMG submission 125975) | Lab enrichment of tropical soil microbial communities from Luquillo Experimental Forest, Puerto Rico - statanox.12C.anox.44.000.111 | ecosystem: Environmental > Terrestrial > Soil >...
AGGTTTGCGTACTTGCACAAATCGTTCGGCGATCGTTGCGTCACGGCTGGCGGGCCATCGCGGCTTCATCCCAGAGAAGCGCTATTGAGGCCAAATTTACACCGGCTCTCAAACCGAGTATGACTCTGAGTGACTTGAGGGAGGCCACTATGGCAAAGGGACGTCGTGGATTAGACCGTCGCCACCGCGACCGGAGCGGCAAAATAGAAAAAAAGCATGGCAATACCCGGATCGGATCACTGCGAAGGGAATATGGCGACAAATTTGCCAGGGGCCGCCGTAAAGACATGATGCTCAAGACCTTACTCAAAGAGACAAACTGTACCTCGTTGCATGAGTATCTGAGGCGTCACCACAAATAAGGCTGGGCACTTCGTCCAAATACGCGCCCGCGCGCTGGGATTGACCATCCCGGTCGATGTGCTCTCCCTTGCTGACGAAGTGATCGAATAGGCTAGCGATGTCCGCTTTTGGCCCAAAGCAGATATTCCGCTCAAGAGCCCCTTACTGCGTTTTCTGAAACTGCTATCCTGCAACTGTAGACGCCGTCGTACGGCTTCAGGGGTAGTTACGTGCGCCGAGGGGGACGCCGTCGGTATGCCGGACTCTCTGTCTCAGCGGTGGGTTGGAAGCATCGGGCTCGCTGCAGCAGTCGGCTTGGCCTATTTCCTGACGGCGAAATTTAGCGTTGGTCTGGTTCTAGAACCTGCGGGCGTGGCCGTATTTTGGCCAGCCGCTGGCATTTCCTCAGGTCTCCTGATTGCACTCGGACCACGCGGGCGATGGCCGGTGTTGGCTGGGGTAATGCTCGCGACAATTGCGACTCACCTCATCATCAACGATCCGCTCTGGGCGGGCGTCACTTTGGGTCTATCCAATGGGGCAGAGGCCTTGATAACAGCTGCGTTGATCCACCACTACTTCGGGCCAGATTTCAACCTCGTTCGGGTGCGCCACGTTGTTGGCCTGCTCGCGGCAGCAGTCGCGGCGACAACCGTGTCAGGGATCGGGGGAGCGGTTACTTACAGGTTGATGCGCGGGCCATCGGTACCGATGCTCGACAGTTGGCAGCACTGGTTCGCATCCGACTTTGTTGGCATCATCGCTGTTGCACCACTCGTGATTGGGGTCGCTGCCGTTGTACGGCGGCCGTCGCCGCGGAGCGAAGTCATCGAAGGCACGTTGGGACTCGTGGCTCTTGCGTTGGTGACTGGACTTATCATTTCGCTGCCGCGCGGGCTTTGGGAGACCGTGTTTCCAATTACTTGGCTGTTTCCAGTTTTTGCGTGGCTTGCCGCACGCACCCGACCTGCATTCTGCGCTGCTGGGGCGTTCGTGGTTTCGATCACCATCGTCTTGACGACAATCTTGGGCATAGGTCATTTCGGAGACCCCAGTATTCCAGTCACCGACCGCGTCCTAGAAGCCCAAGCAGGCATTCTGGTTGTGGCGCTCAGTGCATACGTCCTGGCCGCGATATTTGCCCAGCGGAGGGAGAGTGCGACATACCTCGCTCACTCAAACGCGATGCTGGAGCGCGAACGAGACAACAAGCTGTTGAGTGCGCAGGCGCTTACAGCTGCGATTGTTCATGAAGTGAGGCAGCCCCTGACTGCAGTCTCAGTAAACGGCAGTGCAGCGCTGCAATTTCTTCGTAAGACGCCACCTAACCTTGCGGAAGTACGGACAGCTTTGAACGATATAATCAGGGACACTCATCGTACCAATGAAGTGTTAGAGGGCATCCGCGCGTTGTTCGGGAAAAGCCATCAGAAACGAGAACAGGTCGATGTGAATGAGCTCATCCTCGGGGTTTTGCAGTCATCGCGAAAGGATTTACAGGATCATGGCGTTGAGACCCGCCTTGAGCTGGCGTCCGAACTGCCGCTGGTCGATGGTCATAGGAGGCAGTTGGAAGAGGTCATCTTTAACCTGGTCCACAACGCGATCGAAGCAATGGACGCTACGACGGATCGCGATCGGCTATTGCAGGCGAGAACTGAGCTCAGTGATCATAATGCGATTACTGTAGCAGTACGGGATTCGGGACCTGGAATTGATCCACAACGGCTGGACAGCATATTTGGTGCATTTGTCACGACAAAATCACACGGCATGGGTTTGGGACTAGCTATATGCCGCATGATTATCGAACGTCACGGCGGTCGACTGACTGCGTCATCGGATGGCAAAAATGGCTCGCTGTTCCAAGTTGTTTTGCCGACGATTTCGCGCGTGAAAAACGCCACTAGTTGAAGCTATCCATCGGTCCGCGGGCTGCAGCGACTGCGCTCGGCCCGAGAGCCACCGCGCGGCGTGGAGCCATGTCCGCTATTGCCCAAAGCGGACATCCCTAGTTGCACTGCACATATCCGCTTTCGAGAGTAAAGCGACATGCGTACCCAAAGCGGACGTAACCCGCTACTGGAACGGCTGAAGCAAGTGTACTGGCCGATAGATGGGCTTTTCGAAGAGTTTTCAACGTCCTTCCCGCCTCTATTCCTAGCCTCGCTACGCGTTGAAAGCGAACGCCACAAGCAGGAGACCCGAAGGCTCCGTCAAGCGATAAGCGCTAGGGGGGGGTGGGGCCAAAATCGGCCTCGAGCGACCCCTCGCAAAAATTTTTGCAGAATTTTAGACTTGGCATTTAGTCGATCCGGGGGATGGGCACCCAGGAGTCGTGCGATGAGAATCACTCGCATCATCGTGTCGGTGATAGCTGCGCTCAGTATAGCGTGCGGCGTTTGTGCGCAGGAGGCTTTAAAAGGCGAGGTCGTTAAGGTCGACAAGGCATCTAAAAGAATACGTATCAAGTTAACCGGTACGGTGGGATCGAGTGACGCAACAGCTCCAACGCCTTTTAAAGTTCAAGATGCTCGGATGTTCGACGCTGTAAAGCCTGGAGACAAGGTTTCATTTACCGCCGAACGCGAAGACGGAGTAATGACGATAAAAGAGCTCACAAAGGAATAATTGCTTCCGGTGTTGCCTCAGTATCCGCTTTCGGGGGTAAAGCGGACATCACACAGACGCGCCGTCACTCGACGCGGTTCATCAAGGACACGGCCATATGTCGCTCATGGCTTGCATTACTCCTGTTCGTGCGCTTGCCCTCCATTTTTCAACATGTTCGTTTGCCCACTCATTGAAGGCATGAACCATCGCGTCCTTTGATACAAATTATTTTGGATATGCAGAGGGATTAGGCATCGTTATTAAATCGGGGGAAATCTTTAAGGTCTTTCGGTTCCAGTCCATTCCTAAAGACCTGACGTGCTACGGCTGAAACAAATTCAAGCATTGAAGTACCAAATATTCGGGGGGTAAATCGGAGATGGGATGTGGCGGGCGGAATGTCTGCTTTTGGAGGTAAACCTGACATCACTTGCGTATATCACGCACTCGGTTCTGCACCTTTGTCGTCAGCAGCTGGAGTGAGCTATTCTTTTCCGGATGTTATCGACGCTTCTTATCCGCCTCGCCAAAGTTGCGATGATTGGTTCGCTCGCGGCCTACGCGTTCATCGTCGCCTACGACAACGTCGTCGACTATGGATCGAACTATCAGTTCGTGAGGCACGTACTGAGCATGGATACGACCTTTCCGGGCAATGCATTGATGCATCGTGCAATTACCAACGAGAGCATTTGGCGTGTGACCTATGCGTTGATCATCGTTATGGAGGGGCTGACCGCTATGCTGCTGGGACTGGGCGCAGGTATGTTACTTCGACGACTCAACACACCTGCCGAGGAGTTCAACCGCTCTAAGGGCTGGGCAGTAGCCGGATTAACTATCGGCTTTGCTCTCTGGTTTTTCGGCTTCATGGTTATCGCCGGCGAATACTTTGCAATGTGGCAGTCGAAGGAATGGAACGGCCAGGAGGCCGCGTTCCGCATCACCACAGTGATCCTGACGGTGCTGATTTTTGTGAGCCTGCCGGACAGCGGGAACACGAGCAAAAACTAGGCACGCCACAAGGTCTCCTAGTGGCTCAAACGAAACCGAGCCATCACCTTGCCGTGAACGACGTGAAATAAAATTTGGCGGGCGCTAATCTACGAAATAAAATTTGGTAATTGGCAAGGGCGCAAACAAAAGGACCAATGTGATGACGGATATTGTACTGAAAGCACAGGAAGAGATTCTTTTTTTGCACGTTTCCGATGAGGCGCTGGAGGTCGCTGCGGGCGCTGCGAAGGTCCACGCGAGCTTCACTCTTGGTTCCTGCACGGGCCTGTCTGAGTGCCCGGGTCGACCGGCCTAAATGCGTGAGAGGCCATTCTGGGAGAGACCGCCGCGAGGCGGTCTCTCTTTTTTGGCAATGTCCGCTTGTGGCCCAAAGCGGACATCGCCTACTGCGATGCACGTGTCCGCTTCTGACCCAAAGCGGACAAGTTGTTCGATAGACACACGGCCCTCCTGACCATAAACTCAGCTCTAAATCAGGAACGATGCTATGGCCAATCCGCACGTCGAACGGCGTTTGGCCGCCATCCTCGCGGCCGACGTTGCCGGCTACAGCCGGCTGATGGGCGCTGATGAGGAAGGTACGCTTGCGGCGCTCAAAGCGTATCGCCGCGAAGTCATCGATCTCAAATTAACGGAACACCGCGGCCGGATTGTGCGGATTATCGGCGACGGACTGCTGGTGGAGTTTGCCAGCGTGGTAGCGGCGGTGCGTTGGGCCGTCGAGGTCCAACGCGCAATAGGCGAGCGTAACTCCGGTTTGCCCCAGGACAAGCGCATCGAATTTCGCATGGGCATTAACGCCGGTGACATCATTATCGACGGCATTGATATATGGGGCGATGGTGTGAATGTCGCGGCGCGTCTAGAGGCTCTAGCCGAACCCGGTGGGATTTGCGTTTCTAGCCGAGTGCAAGAGGATGTTCACGGAAGCGTCGAAGTCGCCTTCGAGGATATAGGCGAGCAGCAGCTCAAGAACATCGCGCGGCCGGTGCGGGTCTATCGAGTGCAACTCAATGGCGCCACGAAGACAGCGCCTGCGTTGCAGCCCTCTCATAAGCCGTCAATCGTTGTGCTGCCCTTCAATAATATGAGCGGCGACTCTGAGCAGGAATACTTTGCTGATGGCATGGTGGAGGAAATCACCACGGCCTTGTCGCGCACACGCTGGCTGTTCGTAATAGCTCGCAATTCCAGCTTCACATACAAGGGCCGAGCTGTAGATGTGAAGCAAGTCGGACGCGAACTGGGAGTGCGCTACGCGCTCGAAGGCGGCGTGCGCAAGGCTGCGGACCGCGTGCGCATCACGGCGCAACTTATCGATGCGTCAACTGGCGCGCACCTCTGGGCAGACCGCTTTGACGGGTCGCTGGAGCATATCTTTGAGTTGCAGGACCAAGTGACCGCAAGCGTCGTGGGCGCGATTGCCCCGAGGTTAGAACAAGCCGAGGTGGAGCGTGCGAAGCACAAGCCGACTGAGAGCCTTGATGCCTACGATTACTTTCTGCGAGGAATAGCGAGCCTTCATTCGTGGACGAAAGAAAGCAACGACGAAGCGTTGCGGCTATTCAATAAAGCGATTGAGCTCGACCCTGATTTCGCCTCAGCCTACGGCATGGCTTCCTGGTGTTACGTCCGGCGCAAGGGGGGTCGCTGGATGACAGACCGCGTGCAAGAGACCGCCGAAGCCGCACGGTTGGGACGCCGTGCCGTAGAATTGGGTTGGGATGATCCGGTCGCATTGGCTTGGGGAGGGTTTTCGCTTGCGTATGTCGTCCATGACGTCGAAGTCGGCGCCACCCTCATCGATCGGGCCCTCCTTCTAAATCCGAATCTAGCCGAGGCATGGCATTTCAGTGGCTGGGTTAGAATTTATCTCGGCCAGCCGGAAATTGCGATCGAGCACCTAGCACATGCCATGCGCCTGAGCCCAGTCGATCCACTCACCTTCGTGACACTGATGGCGATCGCATTCGCTCATTTCTTTGCGGGCCGCTATAATGATGCATCATTATGGGCTGAAAAGGCGTTGGCCGCATCGCCTCCTCGACTGCGTGAGAAGGCGGTATATCACCCCGCACTACTCATCGCTGCGGCAAGCAATGCACTCGCCGGGCGGCTCGAGGAGGCGCAGAACGCAATAGCGCAATCACGCCAAATCAGTCCAACGGCCCATATTTCGAATCTGAAGAATCAAATTCCTCTTCGCCGGCCGGACGATCTTGTTCGGTATGCGGAGGGCCTTCGTAAGGCGGGACTGCCGGACTAGGTCACCAGTTCTGCATTCATGCTGGAACCCCCTGTTCACTCAAAGGAGCCCACGATGATGCGCAAAAATTTGGGACCGAGGGTCGATCGCCGAAAATTTTTGAAGGGTGTCGCGATTGCAAGCGCAGCCGGCACGGTTAACCCGCAGATCGCGAGCGCTACCATGGCGGCAGGGGCCGGCCCCGCGCATCTGCCATCCGCGCTGCCGCCGACCGCGCACACGATCGCCGCCGAGACTGGAACGTCGCAAGTGGAAGTATCGCGGATTGGCGGCATCGCTGGCTCCGACTTCATGGTCGACGTTATCAAGACGCTCGACATCAAATACTTGCCGGCGAACTGCGCCTCAAGCTATCGCGGCATCCACGAGTCGCTGATCAACTACGGCGGCAACAAGATGCCGGAGTTCCTCACTTGTACGCACGAGGAGTCCGCTATCGGCATGGCTCACGGCTACTTCAAGATCACCGGCAAGCCGCTGATGTCGCTGTGCCACGGCACGGTCGGCCTCCAGCACGCCACGATGGGAATCTACAATGCGTGGTGCGACCGCGTGCCGGTTATCGTTATGGGCGGCAACGACCTTGATGCTGCCCATCGGCCGCCCGGCGTGCCGACCTTTCACTCCGCGCAAGACATTAACGCGCTGGTGCGCGACTTCACCAAGTGGGACGACACGCCAGTTTCGTTGCAACACTTCGCGCAGTCGTTCGTGCGCGCGTACAAAATCGCCATGACCCCGCCCTACGGCCCAGTCATGATCTCGCTTGACGCCGGTCTCCAGCAGCAGTCAATCCACAACAATGGCGAGGAACTCTATGTTCCGCGTTATACGCCGACTTCGCCTCCGCAGGGCGAGACTGGCGCTGTGAAAGAGGCGGCCCGTCTTCTCGCCAACGCGCAGAATCCGGTGATTGTTGTCGATCGTGCGGCGCGCACCGAGAATGGTGTCGGGCTGCTGGTGCAACTGGCCGAAGCATTACAGGCGCGGGTCATTGATATGGGTGGCCGAATGAATTTCCCGAAGACCCATCACCTCGGCGCGCCCATAACTGCGGTCAACAACGCCGACGTCATCATTGGCATGGAGCTCTCAGACTTCTGGGGCGTAGTGAACTCCTATATCGACAACGGCGAGCACGGCATCGGCATAAACCAGTCCAAGATCAAGTCGGATACCAAACTTATCAGCATCAGTTCTGTCGAGCTGAACACCAAGGCGAACTATCAGGACTTCCAGCGCTTCCAGTCGGTCAACGTATCGATAGCGGCCGACGCGGAAGCAACCCTTCCAGCCCTGATCGAAGCGGTGAAGTCAGCGATTCCGAACGATCACAAGGCCGAAATTGAGCGGCGCGGCGAGGCCGCCAAGAAGGCGCGGGCTGAGGGCCGGACCCGGACTCTGCAGTTGGCCGCGCTTGCGTGGGACGCAAGCCCGATTAGCACCGCACGCCTCGTCATGGAAACGTGGGGCCAGATCAAGAACCTCGACTGGTCGCTTGTTTCATCCTCCGGCAACGTCAGCAACTGGCCCAATCGGCTGTGGCCGATAGAGAAGTACCATCATTGGCTCGGCGGGCCAGGCGGTTATGGCGTTGGCTACGGCGCCCCGGCCTCGATTGGAGCGGCGCTCGCCAACCGCGATCTCGGTCGGTTCTCGGTTAGCATTCAGTCGGACGGTGACCTGATGTACGCACCGGGTGTGCTGTGGACCGCTGCGAAGCACAAAATCCCACTTCTCGCCGTGATGCATAACAACCGCGGCTACCACCAGGAGCTCATGCATGTGCAGCGACTCTCCAACTTCCGCAATCGAGTGGCAAATCTGGGCAACGATATGGGGCCGATTGGCACCAGCATCATGAATCCGGACATCGAGTACCACAAGTTCGCGGAGTCGATGGGCTGGTGGGCGAAGGGACCGATCAAGGATCCCGCGGAACTCGGATCTGCGATCAAGGAAGCGGTGGCGGTGGTGAAGTCCGGCCAACCGGCTCTCGTCAATGTTTGGACGCAACCGCGCTAACCCCCCGGGGACCGTCATGCGTCATCCGATGTTTCGTGCCGCGCTGGCCGTTCTTGCGGCCGGTGCGCTCTTCGGTGACGGTGCCGCGCTTGCGGCATCCGCCGAGCAGGGTAAGGTCGCCTTCATGAAATACGGCTGTTGGCAATGCCACGGCACGCAGGGCCAGGGGTCGGTCGCTAGTAATGGTAAGGTGCTGGCGCCTGATCCGCTACCATATGAGTCGTTCTCGGCATTCGTACGCTCGACCAATGGCGCGATGCCGCCCTACAGCGAACATGTCTTGCCGAACGACGACCTCGCCGACATTCATGCGTACCTGTCGTCGATCCCAAGGCCGAACGACCACACAAGCATTCCCCTGCTTAGTCGGTAGTTCAATCTTGGTATGAGCTGCCGCGGTGTGCCTTGAAAAGCAGACTTGGAGTGCCATCAAGACGATGAAAGACTGCGGCGTTGTTCGACAATAGTGTTGGGATTATGGGACGCTAGTAAGGATCAGTCGCTCCAGCAACGTTCGCTGCTTCGATCCGGGCGGCGGCAATGACCAAAACCGTTGCGGCTGCCGTCATTGGAGATTACGTCGTTAACGCACTCGGCAGCTTTGGGCCACACGCTGTGCAGCCGGAATTTTTCTTGTGACTAGGGTCATAACCCGATTCATCTCAGATACATCGTCACCCGCATCGGCTACAGCAAGTGGTGGACGATTGTGTACTTCATTCCGTTCGTAAACATTATCGGCATTTGGATATTAGCTTATTCCGCGCTGGCCTGCCGTTGATCGGGCAAGAATATAAGGGGTGTCATTTGGCTCACGGATGCCATAATTGAAAAGGCTGGGCCGCTGTCGCGTTCGTTTGACTGCTCGTTCTCATAAGCAGCGAGCCGAGGCCCCTACTGCGGGCACAACTTGTCGAGCGCCTGTATCGTCGAGCTGATCTCCTGACCATCCTCGGACTGTGGGTCCACATTCTGAATCCCGTCCATCAAGGTGGCATATTCGGCGCCCAGTTTTTTTACCAATTCGTCCTCTTTCAGAGACAGTTCCTCGAATTTCTTGGAGTCCCGCTTCTCGTTGGCCTTTTCCATTTCGTCGCCGAGCTTGGCGATATCGCAAAAGGTCTGAAGCTTGGCCTTGTCGCCGCTGATTACTTTAAAGACCTTTTGCGCGTCCTCCTTGGTCGGCTTCGCAGGGGTCGATTGTTGAGCCTGCGCACATACCGACGCGGCGGCGAGCACCAAAATGATAGCAATCGACTTCAGGTTCATGCCCCAACACTCCACATTAAGTGCTCGTCAGTTTAGCGACTACGGGTGAGCGTGTCCCATCAATGGCGCGAGTAAATTGCCGGGCGTTGGCCCAAGGTCCAACTTAAAAGCCCATCGAAGCTGCGTCAGAGCGGCTGTCCGCTTCTGACCCAAAGCGGACATTTGATTTTGCATCACACATGTCCGCTTTCGGGATAAAGCGAACACTACCTCGACATCGTCGAGGCGCACGGGACGCTGATTTTCGCGCTGAGCTGGTACCCGCGTATTACACCCCTAAGCAGAATTTACGCGTCGGATCAACGCGTCGCCAGCGCGGGTATGGTCGCATACCGGCGCTAGATCTTGAGACGAAAAGCCAGCAAACCCGCGACAAGGAGAACAACTGCGACGCCGGAAACGCAAGCCGTCCAACCAATGCGGTCGAACAACTGGCCCAGAACGGCGGTGCCGACCAGCCCGCCAAAGAAATAGCAGGCAAGGTAGATGCCGCTCGCCGACCCGCGGTCCGTGGTCGCAGCGCGGCCAACAAACCCTGTCGCTGCCGCTTGTGCGAAGAAGGTGCCCACGCCAACGAGCATCAGACCAATGATCACGGCAGGCAAACTCGGCAATAACAAGGCTGGGAGCCCGAGGCCGGCGAGCGCCAAAGCACTCCAGAAGGTGGGTCGCGTGCCGAACCGACGCACTGCTGCGCCAGCGAACGGGGTAGTCACGATCGAAGGGAGAAATACGAAATAGACAAGTCCCAGCTCCATTCGCCCGAGTGAAAGTGGTTCGCGCACGAGGACGAAGTTCACGTAGCTGAAGGTGCCGATGAAGGCGAATAGGATGCAGAACCCGATGCCAAAGCTCGCGAGTAATGGGGTATTTCGCAGATGTTTCGCCCAGATCGCAAGCGGTTTGACCGTCCCGCCCGCGGAAAGGATTGGCATCGTCGAGCGCACTGTAAAATAAACCACCAGCGCGCCCGCCAAATTGAGCGCCGCGAAGAAATAGAAGTTGGCCGCCAACCCGAAGTGATCGGCGACGCCGGCTGAGACAAGTCGGCCGATCAGATTGCTCGCAACATTGCCGGTGATGTATGCGGCAAAAACACCGCCGGCATCCATCGCGCTGCATTCCTCACCGAGATAGGCGAGTGTCAGCGTAAAGGCCGACGCCATGCAGAGCCCCTGAATGACGCGCAGAATTGCGAATGTCGTTAGATCGGGGGCAACCGCAAGCAGGGCTGTCGGAACGGCGAGCACGCAAAGGCTGATGAGAATTCCGATCCGCCGATCGATCCGTTGGGTGAAAAACGCAACCGACAGGCCGGCGATCGCCATGCCCATCGTGCTGGCGTTGACCGCAAGGCTCATGGCGGCGGGAGTGACGTGGTAGGCTTGCGCTAAGGACGGCAGAATAGCCTGCGTCGCAAACAGATCGACGACCGTGAGGAAGGCGATCAACCCGATAATGATCGTCCGGCGCAGAACGCGCGCGACGTCACCGTGAGCGACCAATTGTGGCATTTCCATCACGGGCGACAACTGAGACATGATCGGTTTCCTTTTGGACTCTAGCTGCTGCTATCGCAGCTCCCTGAGATTGCCGATCATCACCGGAACGTACTCGGACACGGTTGGAT
>Ga0182039_10001966_pt1 | contig 11157 bp, 8 predicted proteins | sample sta12Can44000111_FD_125975 | JGI IMG/M metagenome (GOLD analysis project Ga0182039, IMG submission 125975) | Lab enrichment of tropical soil microbial communities from Luquillo Experimental Forest, Puerto Rico - statanox.12C.anox.44.000.111 | ecosystem: Environmental > Terrestrial > Soil >...
ATAATCTGATGGTGCGCCATTGTATCAGGCCTTCTGAGGCGGCACTGTACTGGCTCCCGGCAAGGGGGTTGCTCTGCTGATGACTCTGCAGAGTTTTGGGTTGCTTCGAGGGATCGTCGAGCCAGGGTCGAAAATCGTCCGCCTAGGTTGCCATAGCTGGCTGGGGGGTAGTCGGTTCGACGCGGTACCTAGCCTGCGGATTTCGCGGATCATTTTTGAGCGCGCGCCTGGCTGGACTTCTGATTGACGTCTGGGCCGCGTTCTTCGTAGCGCATTCCACGGTGCAATATCTTCCAAGTCAGGCGGCAAAGTTTGTGGGCAATTATCGCAATGGTGTGCTTGTGTCCGGGACGTGGCACATAGCGGCGATAGAGAATCTCGAAGATGCTTCCCTGCGGGCAGGCCTGATGAAGCCTGCGATGCCGCGCGGTAAGGCCGATCGATGAAACAGGAACTCGCCGAGAGTGTTCTGGTTAAAACCAGACCTGATAGGAATCCTCGCTCTTTCTAGCGCGGGGAGGATGTCAAGCGGACAACCTTCCCGAGCGGCGGCTCGGAGCATTCGGTATTGGACTCATCCTTTGCCGGTTTGCTCTGCAGTCCCTCCAGTATTGGCTCGCACTCTTCGATGTGGGCCTAACTTAGCAGCCGATGCGCCCCTCTTCCTTCGCCTTGACCGGTTGGTCGGCAAAGGTCAACCTGCACTACCCCCTGAACAGACTTGTGTGATAGAAAATCAGCTGCATCGTGCGGGTCGGTGTCGCCATGCCAAAGTCGCAACAGGCTCCCGTCAAGCGTCGCGACTTCCTCAAAAGCGCCGCCATGGGTGCAGCTGCGCTCGCGGCCGCTCCTGAGTTAGCGGACGCGAAGCCCGCAGGAGCCACGCCTGGCCCGCGCGTGGCCCCAATCTCTCCGGAAGCCGAATTCGGCACGCCTCCTGCGCTGGAAGTTCTCACGGCCGATCGCACCGGTTCCGATTTTATGGTCGACGTCATCAAATCTCTGGGGATCGCGTACGTTTGCGCCAATCCCGGCTCCGCCTTCCGAGGCCTTCATGAATCCGTAATCAATTACGGCGGTAACAAGGATCCGGAGTTCATCACTTGCTGCCATGAAGAATCCTCAGTTGCTATGGCACATGGCTACGCCAAGATCGAGGGCAAGCCTCTGGCCGTCTTCGCCCATGGCACCGTTGGAATTCAGCATGCCGCGATGGCGATCTATAACGCTTATTGCGACCGCGTACCCGTCTACATCCTCGCTGGAAATATCCTAGATGCCACGAAGCGTATTAACGCCGTCGAGTGGGTACACAGCGTCCAGGACGCGGCAGCAATGGTTCGCGATTATTTGAAATGGGACGATCTGCCGCTTTCTTTGCCCCACTTCGCAGAATCCGCAGTTCGTGCCTACAAAATCGCAATGACTCCGCCGATGATGCCCGTTCTCCTCATCGCCGACGGCGAACTGCAAGAAAATCCCATTCCCAACGATCTGCCGTTGACTATTCCGAAGCTGGCCTTGGCGGCGCCTCCTCAAGGAGATTCTGGGGCGATTGCCGAGGCTGCTCGCCTGTTGGTTGCTGCCGAGAATCCGCTCATCATCGCCGATCGTGCAGCCCGCACCCCTGTTGGCCTGACGCGTCTGATCGAGTTGGCCGAGACGGTGCAAGCTCCGGTAATCGATCAAATGGGCCGCATGAATTTCCCTTCCCGCCATCCTCTGAACCAGACCCAGCGCAGCCGCGAACTGGTTTGCGGCGCCGACGTAATCTTGGGTCTGGAGTGCAGTGATTTCTGGAACGCTCTTCATTCCTTCCGTGATCAAATCCATCGCACGTCGCTACCGCTCACCAAACCAGGAGTGAAGCTCATCAGCATCACCGCCGCCGATCTCTTCTCCAAAAGCAATTACCAAGACTTCCAGCGCTTCCCGCAAGTCGATCTGGACATTGCGGCCGACGCTGAAGCCACGCTGCCATCACTCACCGAATCCATTAAGAGCCAGCTCACTTCTGACCGTAAGCGCGCCCTCGAGGACCGCCGCGCACAATGCGCCGTCGCTCGTCAGGAATCCCTGGAGCGTGCCCGGGAGGCCGCCGGCTACGCTTGGGACGCCAGCCCCATCAGCACGGCGCGCCTCTGCGCCGAGCTATGGGCCCAAATCAAAGATTACGATTGGTCGCTCGTCTCCTTCACCACCTTTGTCAATCGCTGGCCGCAGCGCCTCTGGTCCTTTGACAAATACCACCAATATATTGGCGGCCACGGTGGTGCTGGAATCGGTTACGGCGCTCCCGCCGCGGTGGGCGCCGCCCTGGCCAACCGTAAGTATGGACGGCTCTCCGTCAACATTCAGTGTGACGGCGACCTTATGTATGCGCCGGGAGTTCTCTGGACTGCTGCGCATCATCGCATTCCGCTTCTCACCGTGATGCACAACAACCGAGCCTATCATCAAGAAGTCATGCAGGTGCAAATCATGGCTAATCGGCATAGCCGCGGAGTTGATCGCGCCGGAATTGGGACTATGCTTGACGATCCCGCCATCGACTACAGCAAACTTGCCCAGAGCATGGGCCTACACGCCGAAGGACCGATCACAGATCCCAAAGATCTCGGCCCGGCAATTCGTCGCGCTCTCGAAGTTGTCAAGCACGGCGAGCCGGCTCTCATCGATGCGTATACTCAGCCCCGCTAGCGCGAACATGCCCCGATCACGCACGTTCGGCGCAGGGTTCTTCGAGGCATCTCTTGCCCTGCTGTGTTGCGCGACGGTAGCTCTGGCGTTTCCGGTCGGGAACACTCAAAAGGGAAAACTCGCGTTCGAAACCCATGGCTGTCCGCAATGTCATGGCAATCAGGGCCAAGGCTTCTCCAATGCGCAAACCCAGGCGCCGCGCATCGGTCCGACTCGCCTTTCGCAAGCCGCCTTCGTCGGCTTCGTCCGCCACCCTGTCGGTAGAATGCCCAGCTATCCCAGCCAGGATATTTCCGACGGTGAGCTCGCTGACCTCTATGGCTTTCTTCAATCGCTCGCGCCTGCAGTCAAAGCCGACCCTGCGTCCGCAAACGCGCAGAATGGGAAGCGCCTTTACATGAGCGATGGCTGCTATGAGTGTCATGGCAAAGAAGGCCAGGGCTCCACGCAAACCGGCGGCTCCCGCATTGGCCCCATCCAGATTCCCTTCTCGGCGTTCGTTGCTTACATTCGCGAGCCCAGTGCGGAGATGCCGCCCTATTCGGCTAAAGCCGTTTCCGATGCCGACCTCGCCGATATCTATGCCTTTCTGCTCACTCGCTCGCAGTCCACACCGGCTAAGTCGATCCCTCTGCTAAACCGATAGGCACTCTCGATCATGGCCCTTTCTCCGCGCTAAGAGAAACCAGTGCGCGACACGATGAGGGCTACCGCCAGCCCTCGTCACCACAAACGACCAGACATTCCCCGAGAGAGAGGCGCTGGAGCGTCTCTTTCAAAGCCGCGCCGTCAACCGTGCGTCTATTGGAGTGAAAGACGATACAGTGCGCAACCATGAGCAGGTAGCGAGAGATCAAGCATGCTCGCTGCTCCTATGTCGTGCCGCTTCCACAGATCCCGAATTCTGTATTCCTTCGACGGCAGACCCAACTCGCTCCATGCATACCGAATCTTTTCCGGACTGGCGGAGATATTGAATACGGCGAGGTAATAGCCGTCCCGAGAAGCGGGCTCTGATAGCCAAAGCACGGTCTTTGCGGTCGAAATGACGGGGTGACTGCCCGTAGACTGCTGGTCAACGGCAATGACCTCACGATTGGTAAGCAAAGAAACGGTCCACTCGTCGGCCGCAGGCAGGTCTCCTCCTATCATGAGTGGCGAGCGGAAAATCGACCATAGCGTGAGCAGCGTTTGCTGCTCGTCACGAGTGAAGCCAGTATCGCGAGGCTTTCCCCAGCCCGGCGCTGGCCCTAGTCGCCCAACCGGGAGCATGTCGGCGTCGGGCCATCCGCCTGCTTGCGTGAATGGTGCCCACCGGGCGGCGTTTGCAAACTGGTCTCCCACTCCTTGTGGGTACGGACGGTCGCTGTGCCATAAATCCCAAATGTCATTGGAAATGCGCCACATTTGCGCGTACTTCCGTAATTCGTCGATCTTCTCTACGGGAGCAGGGCCGGGGGAAAGGCTCAACACGATTGGCCTTCCCGTTTTGTTGAGTGCTGTGCTCAACATCCGTATTTCGTCGCCTCGGTAGGGATTGCTGCTGATACAGTCTGCTTTGACGAAATCCACGCCCCAGTCGGCGTAGAGGCGGGCCAACGAATCGTAGTAGGCTTGCCCCGCTGGCTGGCTGGCGTCGATGCCATAGTTGTCGTAGTTCCACGGGCAGGTGTCGGCTGTGTTTGCGGCTTCGGCCGCACGGTATGGCGATCCGGCAATCGGCAAATTTTCCTTTACCGCTTGCCTGGGAATACCCCGCAGAATGTGGATGCCAAACTTCAATCCGAGTCTGTGCACATAATCGGCCAGAGATGTGAAACCCTCCTCCCCGGCGGCTGAAGGGAATCGGTTCAATGCAGGCGTGTAGCGACCAAAGCGGTCCATGGTGTAGTGCAGCTCCTGAGAGTTGCCTTGAACAGGGTCGGTTACATACCACTCCTCATCAATGACGACATACTGCCAACCGAAGGGTTTTAAATGCGCGGCGAGCCAATCGGCGTTAGCCTTGAAAGCGGCTTCGTTGATCGTGGTGCCATAGCCGTCATAGCTGTTCCAACCCATGGGCGGTCGACTGGCCGTCTGATTCGGTGCAGCAGGTTGAGCAAAAGCGCTCAATGCACTTACAGCGACGGCCAGCACAGTGCACCTAAGTGCATGCTTTCGAGCCTGCTGCATTCGCTAGTTCTCCGACCGCTTGCTGAGGTCTCCAGCCACGAAGCTCGTGACCCACCTTGTACACAGGATCTGAGTGAAGGTGTCGACGACGATCCTCATTGGCGACCCAACACGAAAGACTTCTATATCTCACAGCCCGCGAAGTCAGCGATTTTAGCAGGGAATTTTAGGCCACACTACGAGAGCAGCGGAGCTCGCCTCCCGATGACAGAGTTGTCCGTAGCGACGATGTCCATCACCTCGACCTCGGCGATTAGCTTGGCGATGAGCGCGTTTGCCAGCGACAATTCCCGCCTCCGAAAACATGTTTCAGCAGCGGCCCCGGCTCAAGGTGTGGCCGTTGCCTTTTTCTCATTCAGGAAAGGCCAATTCCTTGAGAGCCTCTATGTTTTGAACCGAGACGGTTTCCCGTCGGACGCTCACCAGGCCCAGGTAGGCCCATTCGGAGAGTAGTCTGCCCACCGTGGAGAAAGTTGTGCCAGTTAACTGTGCCAACTCCTCGCGAGAAAGGTGGATCTCGGTAGCGGTCTTTGTTCGATGCCCCGCTTTGGTGGCCAAGCGAACAAGTGCATGACTTAGGCGAGCTGCAACGTTTGCTGTGGAAACCTCACGGTACCGCTCCTCCAACTCTTCCAATCGCTGGGAGACAATGTTCTGCAAATTCCGTCGAAGCAGGGGAAAGCGGTCTGCCAAGGCTTCAAAAACGCTCGTGTCCCAAACGAGGACTGTAGCATCGTCGAGTGGCTGTGCCGTTGAGCGATGCTTGGATTGGAGGGAAAGTCCTTCCTCACCAACTAAGTCGCCGCTCCAAACAACACGGAGAATCACTTCCGATCCGATTTGACCGAGTTGCATGATCTTTATATTGCCGTGCATCAACAGGATCACGTTTCGGGCTGGATCGCCCTCCAAGAAGATTGTCTGGTGTCGCCGGTATTGGCGTTCGCGCGCACGAGAAACGATTTCTCTGCATTCCGTTTGGGAAATGTCGGCGAACAGCGGTGCGTGTTGAACCAGGGCTGCCCTGCGCAACATCTCAGCTTTTCTTGCGGGAGCCGCAGCGTTTTTCTGGTTGGTTACTTTGGGCCCTTTGGCAGGCGGTTCTTGTGATAGTGCCATGGCCCACCTCCCAACTTCGAATAGCAAAAGCTCCACGCACTTGCAGTGCGAGCCGTCACAACTTTTTGTGCCATTCATCACCTCTTCGAGGCGGCGCTGATAGCCGAAACTTGACTGCCGGACCTGTCAACTCGTACAGTGCTCGCCAGGTTGCCCTCATTGCCCGGGTCAAATCATTGCTAAATCGTACGGTCGCATTTTTATCTTTGACGTTTGTCAAGAATGGCTGCACGCGAGGCAACTAGAATTAACTTATTGGCCCACTCCTGACCGCCTGCTGGTACCCGAGCTGCCCAGTAACACCATGAGTGACTCCGAATCCGACAAGCTGAATTTAAGACCTGATAGCAAACAAGGTTCTGGACAGAATGACCGTCAGACACAGCCCGCATCCGAAGAGAGCTGGCAACGTACCACCGATTGGAAAGAGAACAACTTAAGAACGCATTCGGCGGACAAAAGCTATGGCCGAGCCTCGTAGACGATATTGAACGGCGTTTCCGTGGCCCGGCGGAAGCGGCTGAACCCTGCCGAGGTCACAACCTCGCGAATGCGCTTCTCACCCGCCTGGGCACCGAGGCACAGCCCGACTTCCTGCGAGCGAGAGCAAGGCGTGCAGAGCAAGGTTGAAAAGGAGTAGTAAACGCGGCCTACCGGATTGAGGTTGTCCTTCAACTGGTCGTTGGCAAAAGGCTCGACGATCATCCACGTGCCGTCTTTGGTCAAGGACTGCCGGACATGTGCGGAAGCTCCGACTGGGTCGCCCATGTCGTGCAAACAATCAAAGACGGCCACGAAGTCGTAGTCTGAGCCCGGGAACTGTTTTGCCTTGGACACTTCGAAGGTGACACGATCGGCGACGCCTGCCCGTTTGGCGGACTCGCGGGCGTCGTCAATCGACTTGTCATGGTAGTCGAAACCGAAGAAGCGAGACTTGGGGAAGGCCTTGGCCATGAGCAGAGTGGAAGCACCCTTCCCGCAACCGACATCGGCCACGCGGGCTCCGGCCTCCAGTTTCTCTTTGACATCGTGCAGGGCGGGATCCATGAACTCACGAGATTGGCGGCATAACCCGGCCGGAAGAACTTCTCGCAGCCGTGAAAGACGCCGTCCACATGTTCATGCCAACCCATGCCGGCGCCGGTGCGGAAGGAGTCGGCGATGCGCGGAACCGCCGCGAGCGAGCCCAAGGCAAGCTCGAACGCCCCGGGCAGATAAGCCGGGCTGTCTTCATTGGCCAGCGCGAAGGCCTGTTCGTGGCTCAGGCTGAAGGTGCCCGTTTTCTCGTCGTAGGTGACGTAGCCGCCGGCTGCCTGGGAAGCCAGCCATTCGCGCAAATAGCGCTCGTCGGTTCGTGTCTCGGCGGCGAGCTCGGCGGGAGTGATGGGGCCACGGGCGAGGGCTTTATAAAGGCCAAGTTTTTCCCCGATGACCACCATGCCGGCATGCACTGCGGCGCCAAGGTCGCTCACGAATTGGCCGATAAAGGCATTGAGTCTGTTCATGTCCAGGGGAACCTGCGGCGTACTCATTCGATTGGTCTCCTTTTCTTTAACGGAATTGGCCCTCAATCAAACGCTCAAAGATCGCGGAGTTACGCCATGTCTTGCGGCTCTTCCGGCGCGCAAGCTGCAGCAATGAGCATTCGGCGATTTCCTCGCGAGACGCTCCTCTGGCTCGTGCCTTTTACGCGCCCTTCGATGCAGTACGGGCATTGCGTTTGTGAAAGCAACACCCCAGGCAATGAGCTCGCGATACTTTCTCGCAATGGCCGTCCTCACGGCGAACCATATCCAGGTTGAGCCAAACGTTGAATTCGGCGGCCGCCAGTTTACCATCTCCTTGAGAAATCGCAGATCCCCATCCTCTACGCTGACCCTTCCAAACAAGCTGTATACCATGAGCAAGCGTAGGGGGGCAGGGAGGCTTGAGACGACATGGCAGATATGCCATTGTGCATGGGCAGTTCGGCCATTTGCGGACACGGCCGCTCGGGGAATGACAGGATCGACGGCAGCCTCCTGCCGGCCGGAAGGCTGGCGTTGACTTGCTTACGGCCACAACCTCTCAAGCCTCTCGCGCGCCCGTCATGGTAATTGCAGGGTCTGTTCACCGGAACGCAAGGGATAGGTATGACCCTTCCAGATTAGGCGCGCGGGGACCCCTTCGGGCACGGCGATCTTCGCGCTCGTCCCGCCTCCCGACTGCGCGGTGTAGGAAACCTCGATGCGCCCCTTCCGGTGTGGCATCGTCGCGGTCACATTTTGCAGATGGCCGAGGTGAGGTTCAATCACAATCTCGGAGAACTGTGGCGCGGCAGGGCGAATCCCTGCGACCAGACGGAGCAAATCAAAATTGGGATGTGCGCTCCACGCGTGCGAATCTGAACGCGTGGGCTCGGGGGTCTCCGCCCAAGTGGTAAGTCCCATCTTCAGCATGTCGCGCCACGGCTGCAGTGTGGAGAGATAAGCGTCCGCCATGCCGGCGTGTTCCATCGCCCGCGCCAGGTAAAATCGGAAGTAATAGCTCGCTTCCGACAACGCGAGAGCGTCAGTTCTCGCGCCACGACCGGGCGCGGCCAGAACCTTCTCGAGCACGCTCTTCTGCTTGTCGCGGGGAATCACATCCAGCCAGACCGCCAACGCATTCGCGTGTTGACTAAAGTGCGACCGCCGGGGAGTATCGGCAATCAGTCCCGCCTTTTCATCCCAGCAAAGTTTGCGGACCGCTTCCGAGGCCTTATCTGCACGCTCACTGTAGATCTTCGCTCGCGTGGCATCGCCGAGACGCTGTTCGAGTTCCGCCGCGTTGCGCAACGCTTCAATGAATTGCAGCGTGATCGGAGTCGATCCTCCGTCTGCATCTTGCGGCGGCACGCCTGCTCGAAAGTCGTGAGTCCAATCTAGGAAAGGCCACCACGGCAGTTTTCCGATCAATCCATCGGCGCGCTGGTGTCGCAGAAACCAATCCAGCACGGTTCGTGTTCCCGGGAAATGCCCGCGCACGAACTCCGCGTCGTCGCGATAGGTAAAAAAATCGTGCAACATCCCAACCCATATCAACGAAAACGTCGGGATGAACTGCGGAAGCTGCGAAGGATAGCGGCTCGCAGTAATTCCATCCGGTATGCGCGAGCTGTCGATGGCATCGATAGCCTGCCGCGCCAGCCTGTCATCGCCGCTGACGACATACGAGACGAGCGCCTGGATGCGCGTGTCGCCCACATATTGCAGCCGCTCCCAGTACGGCGTGTCCATGTACGTTTCGTGCGCACACAGCCGCGCCGTTCGCCAACCGACTTCCCAGATCTTCGCCAATTCTGGATCGCTCGCAGCAAAACGGGCTTCCTCTCGGAATGGATAGGCGGTGAACCACACGCGCAGCTTCTCGACTTCGAGAGGTTGGTCGCCGGTCGTCACGTCGATCTGCAGATACCTCCAGGTTCGCCAAATCAGCGGAGTGAAGGACCGATTGTTTCCTCCGTCCGCGATAAACTCGTCGAACAGGCCGAGAATGTGTCTGCCTTGCGTTTCGTTGCGATTCCCTTTTCTCCCTTGTTCGTCCAGCAAGGCCTCTGCATAAGTAAGTCGCACGCGTGCATCGGCGCCTCCGCTCAAGATAATCTCGGGGTAGGCCGTGGTCAGCGTGCCGGCATCGAGTAGCACCGACGCTTTTGCGCGCGCTGCGACGCGAAAACTGGTCGGTTGCTCCTTTTGTGAGTCGAGCCCGGAACTCGCGACCTCTAGCCCGAGCGGTATTTCCGAATACTCCATCCGTGGCAACGGATCGGGCTCGAACATCCAAATGGTTCGCGAATCCGAAGACTCGCGCGCCGCGCCCTTGCCGAGCATGGTTGCCTTTCTCCACGCAGTCGGGCGGCCTTCGCTCGCGACTGGCGCGCGGTTCCAATCCCAGTCGTAGCGACGCCCGTCGATGATTTCTCCCGGCGGTCCCGCGTAATACCAGCGCAGCAGGGACATAAAATCCGTGGCCGAAGCTTCATGCCCGTTTTCGATTTCGGCTTCCCAGGAGTCATCTGTGTTCGCGATTTGCTCCGCCTCGCCATCGCCTTGCAAGATGAAACCCATACGCGAGGTCATTTGCCCGAGAGGCGCTTGTGTCCCGAAGTTCCAGACCGTCGCTCCGATTTCGTTCTTCCCGGTGTGCAAAAAAGGCCTGAGGTCGAAGGTCTCATATTTCCAATGACTTAAGTCGCTGCTCGCGGGGCCTTCGCCAATGCGCGTAGCATTCACAAATAAAATAAAGCGGTTGTCGGCGCTGACGTGCACCACAAATTCTTTTGAAAGGTCCGTCAAGTCGATGGTTTTGCGAAAATGGAAAACGCCCGCGTCTCGCTGCGGCGCCCCGGGACAAGCAATCCATTGCGCCGACCAGTGCTCGCCGGCGAAGGCTGCGTGCGCCGCGTTTTGGCCGCGACCGCCCGCAGCAACTTCGGATGCGCAGATCATGACCAGAGCCGCACAATTGGAGAATCGAAAGGAAGGCCGCATAGCGACGCTAAGTTAGCAAGGTTTCGACCAACAGGTCCAGCTGAGCACGCTCGAGCGCTCGAGCGGATCGGAAAGGTGGGAAACCTGAGTCGCTGTCAGTCGACGCCGGTGCGGAAACGGCCAAGTAGCCGGTAAGACTTCTCCTCGATTCTTCTGAAGCGCATAGCACCTCCAAAGACGGGTTTGCACTCGGGTAACCGACGATTCAACCAGGACAGCGAGCCAGCCGTGCTAGGATTCTTCCCCTGCAAGCATCCCTTCACGGAGGAGGCAACAGCTCCATGGCACGCATAGTGGCTTATTGGGTGAGCACAGGTCTGGTGGCGGCGATGTCGCTCTTTGCCGGATTCGCTTACCTGTCAGGCAACCCGCAGGCGGTTCAGGGATTCGCTCACGTGGGATACCCGCAACAACTGAGGATTATTCTGGGGATCGCCAAACCTCTTGGCGCGATCGCGCTGCTCGTACCGGGCGTGGCCAAGCTCAAAGAGTGGGCCTATGCCGGATTCACATTCGCTTGGATCTCTGCGTTTTTTGCGCACTATCTTGCTGGAGATGGGCCAAGAGCATTCTCTCCGCTGGTGTTATTGGTGCTCCTAGCCGTCTCTTACTTTACCCGCCCGGCGAGTCGCCAGGATCAGGCCAAAGTCGC
>Ga0182039_10001970_pt1 | contig 11144 bp, 10 predicted proteins | sample sta12Can44000111_FD_125975 | JGI IMG/M metagenome (GOLD analysis project Ga0182039, IMG submission 125975) | Lab enrichment of tropical soil microbial communities from Luquillo Experimental Forest, Puerto Rico - statanox.12C.anox.44.000.111 | ecosystem: Environmental > Terrestrial > Soil >...
GGCTGCGTCCTCGCCCTCGTAGGCGCGCACCACGTCTTCGATGCCGCCGGTCAGCCTGATGACTCCGTGGTCGATCCACATCGCGGTCTTGCACAGCCGGGCCAGGAATTCGTTGGAATGACTGGCGAACACCAGGATTCCGGAGCGTTCCACCAGGCTCTGCAGCCGGGACCGGGCCTTCTTCAGGAAGTCGGCGTCCACCGCGCCGATGCCCTCGTCGAGCAGCAAGATCTCGGGGTCAATGCTGGTGACCACGCCCATCGCCAGCCGCACCCGCATCCCGGTTGAGTAGGTGCGCAGCGGCATCGACAGGTAGTCACCGAGCTCGGTGAACTCGGCGATCTCGTCGACCTTCGACAGCATCTGCTTTCGCGTCTGCCCGAGGAACAGGCCGCGGATGATGATGTTCTCGTAGCCGGAGATCTCGGGGTCCATCCCGACGCCGAGATCGAAGACCGGCGCCACCCGCCCGGTGACCTTCGCCCAGCCGCGGGTGGGTTCGTAGATGCCCGAAAGCAGGCGCAGCAGTGTGGATTTCCCCGCGCCGTTGTGGCCGACGAGTCCGACCCGGTCGCCCAACTCGAGCGTCATGGTGATGTCGCGCAGCGCCTCGACGACGATCACGTTGGAACTGTTGCGACCGATGGTGCCGCCCGCCTTGCCCAGGAACGCCTTCTTCAGGGAACGCGACTTGGCATCGAAGATGGGAAATTCCACCCACGCGTCGCGTGTCTCGATGTGAGGACCCGGACCAGGCACCGTAATCCGCTTAGAGGTACTGCCCGTGTCCGGACCCGCCCTGGCCCGGCTTCCCGATGCCCGGGGGGAGCGCGCCCTGGCGCATCTGCTCCAGCTGTGCGCGGGCGGCCATCTGCTGGGCGAACAGTGCGGTCTGGATGCCGTGGAACAGCCCTTCCAACCAGCCGACGAGCTGCGCCTGGGCGATGCGCAACTCGGCATCCGACGGCGTCACATCCTCGCTGAACGGCAGGGTGAGGCGATCGAGCTCCTCGCGCAGTTCCGGTGCGAGGCCATCTTCGAGCTCGCGGATGCTGGTGGCGTGGATCTCGCGCAGCCGGTTGCGGCTGGCCTCATCGAGCGGTGCCGCGCGCACTTCCTCGAGCAGTTGCTTGATCATGGTGCCGATGCGCATCACCTTGGCGGGCTGCTCGACCAGGTCGGTCAGGGAACGCCCGTCGGAGTCTTGGTCCTCGTCCGCATCGCGGATCGCCATGATGCGCGGATCGAGGCCGCCGATGACCTCGATGCCATTGTCGTCCGGGCCGTCGTTTCCGTTACTCAAATCCATTCACCATCCTCTTGCGCATCTAGGGGCGGGGCGCTTCGGCAGGTCCGCGCCATTCGTAGATTTTGGCTCCACCATTGTCGTAGATCAGCGCCCACGACTTCGATTTCTCCAGCGACATTAGTCCGTCGGGCGTGGCAAACCCCCTGACGTTGGGCGTGCTGGTCAGGATGTATCTGATATTGAGCACCTTGATCGCCTCGATGACCTTCGGATCGGATTCGCCTTTGCGCGCGGAGGTCCAGAAGATGTAGCGGTAGTAGCCGGGGCCGGTCTGCTGCGGAAAGTCGTAGTGGGTCCACAGCGGGTGCAGGTCGGCCACCGCGTACATCCAGGCGGTGCCGTCGATATTCGAGTCGCCGATCAGGGTGTTGTGTGCGCCCGGCAGCTTGGCCAGGTAGGCCATGGCCATGAGGTCTCGCTGGTCGATGATCACCGAGTCGTATTTGTCGCCAAACAGGACCAGGTGCCGGTAGAGGTAGTGCCGGGCGGTGAGCACCGTGGCCGCCACCAGCAGCAAAGCCGTGGCCGCGCGCCAGACCGGGGTGGGCAGCCGCTTGAACAGGTCGGTGAGCCGTCTGGCGAAGGCCACCACTGCGACGACGATCGCGAACAACGCGATGCCCGCCATCGGCGTCGCCAGCATCGTGACCACCGCCGTGAGCCGGCGCGGATCGTTGTAGAAGAACTGGCTGAACGCTTCGATGGCGCGGCCGACCGGATTGCGAAACGGCGCCCCCGAGTAGATGGTCGCCACGGTCAACACCAGCCAGACCGCCGGCGGCCACCAGATCCTCTTGTACAGCAGCATCGCCATGCCGATCGCTGCCAGCGCGACCAGGCCGTATTGGATCGGAAAATCGTTGAGATGGCGGGTGTGCAGGAGCAGCGCATCGATGATGCCCTGCTTCACGCTTTTGAAGCTGGGGAATGCATGCCCGGCGATGATGTCGGCCTGCCGGAGCACCCCGATGAACTGCGGCGCCAGTATCGCCGCGGTCGGCACGGCCACCGCGGCCAGCGTCAGCACGTCGGCGAGCCGCCCACGCACCGGATGCCACAGCGCGTCCAGAAGCCACCAGGCCAACAAGAACAGGACAACGATGAATCCACCAGTGAGGTGTGTCGACAGGACGCCCACCAGCGCCAGCACGGCCGCCGGAACGCGGTCGCGGTGCCGCGGCGTCGAGGCGATCAGGACGAACGTCGGAATCGCGACTCCATAGGCGACGAGGTTGGGCATCGCGGCGACGCCGAACTCGACGTAGGGCACCGAGGTGAACGACGCCGACAGCGCCGCGGCGGTGGCCGACGCGCCCGCGGCGCGCCATTGGGTGCTGATCGGGCGCAGAAGGAACCAGGTGAGGGTGGCCGCGCTCGAGGGAAACAGCCAGACCGACGCGGCCAGCGAAGTGAGGGTGTAGCCGGTGGTGGGTGCCGCGCCGGTGAGCTGACAGAACACGGCCGTCAGGGCATGGAACACCGAAGGGTAATACAGCGGCTGGTGGGTCTCCACATTGCGGAGCTCGCCCATGTGGGTCGACGACGCCTGGCCGGTGTCGAGGATGTAGCGCACCTCGTTGGCATGCCAGACCGCGTCCCAGGTGCTGGGAACGGACTCCCAATGGGTCAGGCCGCGGTAGCCGGCCCACATGATCAGCAGAGCGCCCAACAGCACCCCGGCCGCCACGATCACCGCCGGCAAGCGACCGACCCCGCGCGCCTCTGCCTCTTTGTCGCGGTAGCGGGCGAGCAGCACCCGCAAACCCGCCGCCACCACGCACACCACGACCAGTGTTGCCAGCGCCGTCCAACCGTTCCACGGGATTTGGAGCGCACCCAACGGAATGATCGCCAGCGCTACCAAGCCATATGTCAGCGCGGGGCCAACTGCGATAGCGACCGGCCAAGTTAGCTGGGTGAGGCGTGCGACGATCGTCCCGGGCGTGATCAGCAAGAACAGTGCGAGCAGCGTTCCGATCCAGAGGCCCACTGGACTAGTATGGCTGGCCGGGTGATCTGGTTCGCCAAGCCGCCGTGCGGCCGGGACGCTTGTGGGGCACCCGCTACCGTCACAATTCTCGCGAAATTGCGAAGCTCTAAGGTGGCTGGCATGGCTTTCGATGTCGCCCGGGTGCGCGGACTGCATCCGTCGCTGGGTGACGGATGGGTGCATTTCGACGCGCCGGCCGGCATGTTGATCCCCGATTCCGTCGCGACCACCGTGTCGACCGCGTTCCGCAGGTCTGGCGCGACCACCGTGGGGGCCCATCCGTCGGCGCGGCGCAGCGCTGCCGTGCTCGAGGCGGCGCGTGCGGCGGTGGCGGACCTGTTCAACGTCGATCCGGCGGGCGTCGTCCTGGGCGCCGATCGCGCCGTCCTGCTGTCATCGCTGGCCGAAGCGTCGTCCTCGCGGGCCGGCCTGGGCTACGAGGTGATTGTCAGCCGCCTGGACGACGAGGCCAACATCGCGCCGTGGCTGCGGGCGGCACACCGTTACGGCGCCAAGGTGAAGTGGGCCGAGGTCGACATCGAGACCGGCGAGCTGCCGACGTGGCAGTGGGAGAGCCTGATCGCGAAGTCGACCCGGCTGGTCGCGGTCGCGTCCGCGTCGGCAACGCTGGGCACGGTTACCGATCTGCGGGCGATGACCAAGCTGGTGCACGAGGCCGGCGGGTTGGTGGTGGTCGACCATTCCGCCGGCGCGCCGTACCGGTTGCTTGACGTCAAAGAGACCGACGCCGACGTGGTCGCGGTGAACGCCCTGGCGTGGGGTGGTCCCCCGATCGGGGCGATGGTGTTTCGCGATCCGGGGCTGATCGGCACGTTCAGCTCCATCTCGACCGACCCCGACGCCACCGGCGCGGCGCGCTTGGAGGTCGGCGCGCATCAGTTCGGTCTGCTGGCCGGCGTGGTCGCCAGCATCGAGTACCTTGCGGCACTCGATGAGTCCGCGCGTGGGAGCCGGCGCGAACGCCTTTCGGTGTCAATGGAGTCGGCCACCTCGTACCTGAACCGGGTCTTCGACTACCTGATGGTGTCGTTGCGGTCGCTGCCGTTGGTGATGGTGATCGGCCGTCCGGAGGCGCGGATACCAGTGGTCAGCTTCGCTCTGCATGAGGTGCCCGCCGAGCGCGTGGTGCAGCGCTTGGCGGACAACGGAATTCTGGCCGTCTGCAACGAGAAGTCGCGCGCACTCGACGTACTGGGCGTCAACGACGTCGGCGGCGCCGTCACCGTCGGGCTGGCGCACTACTCGACGACCGCCGAGGTGGACCAGCTGGTGCGTGCGCTGGCGTCCCTAGGTTGATTGTGTTACGCCCGCGACCCGGCCCCACGTCCTAGACGGTCAGCACGATCTTTCCGGTCACCTTGCCCGACACCAACTGCTGGTGCGCATCGCCGGCCTGCTGGATGGGCATGCGCGCCCCGATGATCGGCCGCACCCGCCCGTCGGCAATCATCGGCCACACCGAGGCCGTCACCGCCTGCACGATCTCGCACTTGCTGTTGGGCCCGCTCACCGGCCGGCCCCGCAACGTGGTGCCGATGACCCGCGCCCGCTTCGCCAGTAGCTTGCCGATGTTGAGCTCGCCCTTCACGCCGCCCTGCATGCCGATGATGACCAGCTGTCCGTCGGTGGCGAGGGCGTCGAGATTGCGGTCCAGATAGGCGGCGCCCATGATGTCGAAGATCACGTCGGCGCCGTCGGTGTCCTCCCGCAGTCGCGCCACGAAATCCTCGTCGCGATAGTTGATGGTGATCTCGGCGCCCAGCGCGCGACAGAACTCCAGCTTCTCGGCCGATCCGGCGGTGACGGCCACGCGGGCGCCCAGCGCTCGTGCTACCTGGATCGCGTGCGTCCCGATGCCGCTGGCCCCGCCGTGCATCAGCAGAAGCTGGCCCTCGCCGAGGTGAGCGGTCAGCACCAGGTTCGACCAAACCGTGCACGCCACCTCCGGCAATCCGGCCGCGTCGATGAGGTCCACGCCGTCGGGAATCGGCATCACCTGGCCGGCGGGAACGGCGACGTATTCGGCGTATCCGCCGCCGGCCAGCAAGGCGCAGACTTCTTGTCCGACAGGCCATTCGGTGACGCCCGAGCCCGCTGCGGCGACGACGCCGGCCACCTCCATGCCGATGGTTTCGCTGGCGCCCGGCGGTGGCGGATACTTGCCGGCGGCCTGCAGCACGTCGGCGCGGTTGACGCCGGACGCGGCAATCTTGATAAGTACCTCGCCGGCCCCGGCGGTGACGTCGGGCACTTCTTGCCAGGACAGTTGTTCGGAGGATTCGGCGACGATGGCGCGCATGGGCGCGACGTTACTAGCCCCCGTTACCCTTATCAGCGGTGGCGTGGCAGAGCGGCCTAATGCACTCGCCTTGAAAGCGAGAGACGGCTAAAACCGTCCGGGGGTTCAAATCCCTCCGCCACCGCCGTTTCTCATCGGCTGGCCGTAATCGTCGACGTGGCGACGGACGCGTGTTGATCCCCAACGCGCCTCCGGTTCGCCAGCAGCACGCGAATCGTGGTGATGTGCAGGGTGATCGAGAAGGGCACCAGATACATCGGGAAGAGGACCAGCGGCCACTGGGTGAACACAGACGTCGATGGATTGGTATGCACCACCGCGATAGCTTGGGACGCCAGGAACGCGGTTCCCACCGCCCCGACGAAATCGAGAAGGCCTAGCACCGACCACGCGATCGGAATGCTGTTCGACGTCGACGAGATCAGGGCGATCACGGCGACGCAGGCAGTGACACCGACTGCGATGTCGCCGAACGCGGCGGGGTAGGCGAAGAAGCCGGGAAGCTGACCGCCGACCTGCAACACCAGGAACACGCATCCCAACCAACGAGCAGTCTGTGAGATCAGCAGCTCGGCGAGCGTTCGCCGGTCGGCCAACAGCTCATCCAGCGACGACGAGCGTGCCACCGCAATCGGTCCGACAACGATGAGCGCGAAGAACAAATAGACGAGCCACGGTGGTCGGCCCGGACCATCGCGAAGAGCCTCCACACGGGTGTATCCGGCCGACAAGCCGAACCACACTGCGAACACGGCCGTAAGGGCGCCCGCCAACCTCAGCGACGCACTTGTCGAACGGCCATGACGTAGCCCAGCGCGATAAATGATCACCGGCACCCACACGGTGAACACGACAGCTACGGAGACCACCAAGATCGTGATGGTCACTGGTACGCCGGAAATCGGGTGATCCACCGCTGCCTCCGTGACCATTCTCTGCCAACGGAGCACCGCGCCGCACGACCTTCACCACATTGCCCCAGCCTCGCGGTGTCGGCCGGCCGCCGGGGAGGGTCTTCTGGCGTCGCCTAACCGGGCGGAAACGCGGCGGCGATGGTGTCCATCAGGGCGGTGTAACGCCGGGCTTCGGGATCGCGGCCGGGCTTGCCGCTGCTGATCACGCCGGCGGCCAGGCCGCGCGCCGGGTCGGCCCAGATCGCGATGTTAGCCAGGCCCAGGTTTCCGAATGCCGCTGGAGCGTTGCGCCCGAACGGTCCGAACCGTTTTGTGCCCAGCATGTAGCCGGTACCCCAACGGGCCGGTTGTAGGCCCACCGCGAAATCCGGCCGCAGCCGCCGGCATTCCTGCACGGCGAGGTACATGCGTTCCGGGCCGATGATGCGTACGCCGTCGAGTTCCCCACCGCGGCGCCAGATTTCGGCGAAGCGTGACATCTCGTTGGCGGTCGACACCGTGTTGGACGATGGGACAACGGTGGACAGGAACGCCGGGGTGTTCGTGTAGGGGATGATCTCGTGCACGGTTCCGCCGATCGCCTTGCGGAAGATCGTGGCCACGACCGGCGGCAATGGCCGTCCGGTGGCATGACTGGGAGCGACCAGCGGGATGTCTTGCTTGGCGACGCCGAAGTTGGTCCACCGGAAGCCCAGCGGGTCGAGGATCTCGGTGGCCAGGATTTCGCGAATGTCCTTGCCGGTGGCGGCGTAGACGATTTCGCGCATCAGCGGACCCCACGTCAGCGCGTGATAGATGTGTACCAGTCCCGGCCGGTACAGCGGCCTCAGCTTGCCGAGCTGCTCCTGTGCGTACTCGTGGTCGTCCGCGCGGCGCAGGTCCGGCCGGGGTCCGGTGGGGAAGGGAACGCCCGCGCTGTGGGTCAGCACGTGCCGGATCGTGGTGCGATCCTTGCCGTGGCTGGTGTAGCTGCGGATGTATTCGCAGACTCGGTCGTCGAGTGAGAAGTGTCCTTGCTCGACGAGCATGTGCACCACGGTGGCGGTGATGCCCTTGGCCGCCGAATACACGCAGAACGGCGTCTCGGTCGTGACGGGGATCTTCTCGGCATCGGGCTCATCGGTAGGGGCGTTGCCCCAGCCGTGCCCGATCGCGCGGTTGAGCACCACGCGGCCGCGCCGCCGGATGCATAACTGGATCGCGGGGTGGAAGCCGGCCCGGTACCAGTGCCGTGCGGCCTGCCAGATCCGTTCGACGGCGGCGCTGTCGACTTCGGAGTGGTCCTCGTCACCGATGGCCGTGACGGCGTCCAAGTCGACCGGGACGCGGATCCTGCCGTCTGGGGTCCTCGTCGCCATTCTCACTCCCCGGTGAACTGCGGCGGACGCTTGGCGAACGTCGCCGAGATCCCCTCGGTCAAGTCTTTGGACGGCAGGAACGCCGCGTTCCAGGCGGCGACGTAGCGCAGGTTCTCTGACACGGCCGAGGTGCGTTGCTGGTCCAAGACATCCTTGACGCCGTAGACCGCCAGCGGGGGATTGTCGGCGATCTCGGCGGCGGTGGCGTGGGCGGCCGCCAGCGCCTTGTCGGCATCGTCGAACACGTCGTTGACCAGGCCGATCTTCTCCGCCCGGGCCGCGTCGATGTCCCTACCCGTCAGGGCGAGTTCGCGCAGATGGCCGTCCTTGAGGATGAGCGGCAGGCGGGCCAGGCTGCCCATGTCGGCGACGATGGCGAGCTTGACCTCGCGCACCGAGAACTTGGCGTCGGCGCTGGCGTAGCGGATGTCCACCGCGGAGATCAGGTCGACGGCGCCGCCGATGCACCAACCGTGCACCGACGCGATGGTGGGGGTGCGGCAATCGGCGACCGCGTTGATCGCCTTCTGCATCCGAAGCACCTCGGCGTGGAAGTCGGTGCGCGGGCGTGCCAGCGCGCCCTCGGCCATCAACGGGGCGAACATGCCGCCCATCGCGGGCACGTCGAGGCCGTAGCTGAAGTTCTTGCCCGATCCGGTGATGACGATGGCCCGGACATCGCGGTCGGCGTCCAGCGCCGCGAACACCTCGGGCATCTCCGACCAGAACGCCGGCCCCATCGAGTTGCCCTTGCCCGGCCCTATCAGCGTCACCAGTGCCACGTGATCCTTCGTTTCGATGGTGACGGATTCGTATGCTTCGCCCATATCGAGACCGTAGCGTGGCAACCATGCCTGATGATTTGCGACCCGGACCAGATTCGCCACCGACCGACGAGCTGCGCAGCGCCGAGGACACGCTGGGCGTGCTCCAGCGAGTGCTGCACACCATCGCCGCAGACGACTTGTCCCGGCAGACCCCGTGCACGGAGTTCGACGTGACGCGGCTGACCGGGCATCTGCTGAAATCGCTCACGGGCCTCGGCGGCATGGTGGGCGCGGAATTGCCAGAGCGCGACGAAAGCGATTCGGTAGAGCGCCAGGTCGTCGCAGCGGCCCGGCCCGCCCTGGATGCCTGGCACCGCCATGGTCTGGAGGGCACCGTGCCCTTCGGTAAGGGCGAGATGCCGGCCAAGGGTGCCTGTGCCATCCTGTCGCTCGAGTTCCTGGTCCACGCTTGGGATTACGCGGCCGCGATGGGCCACGAGCTCGACGCGCCCGAACCGCTGGCCGAGTACGTGCTGGGGATAGCGCACCAGGTGATCAGGCCGGGGGTACGTAGCCGGGTGGGATTCGACGAACCCGTCGACGTGCCCGCTGACGCCGGTGCCCTCGAGCGGCTGATCGCGTTCACCGGCCGCAACCCGGCCCGGTAATCCCTGGCCCCCGGACGAGTGTGCGGCCAGCTTCACACTCGGCGTCGAATGTGCGGCCAGCCGCACACTCGGCCGTGAAAGGGCCTACACCCGTTCGAGGTAGAAGTAGTAATAGCGGCCGCCATCGAGCACGCCCTTGCCGTTCATGATGCCCATCACCGCGTCGTCGTCGATCGTCTTGAAGTGATCGTGCACGGGTTGGCCGTCGTAGACCATCGTGGCGGTGACTTCGCCGCGGAAGTCCTCCAGCCACAGGCTGGCCTCGCCCTTGCCCATCGCCACGTTGGAGAACTTGTTTCCTTCGGCGTCCAGGCAGACCAACGGCTGCACGTCGCTCGCCGATTTAAAGGACTTGCCGAACCAGCGGGCCTTCTCCAGCTGGCCGTTCATCTTGTGGCCGGTGAGGAACTCGCCGCCCTTCCATTCGCCGAGCATCCCCTCGATGGTCGCGGGCTGCAGGGTCGCCCAGAATTCGTCGAGCTCGGCATCGGGAATGGCGCCGCCGCGTTCCTTGAACTCGGTGAACATCTTGCGGGCCAGGCTCATTCGCTACTCCTCAGGGTTGGGTGTGGGTAATCCAATCGCGGGCAAAGCGCAGCAGCTCGTCGTTTTCTTCCGGCGCGCCGACGGTGATTCGCACGCCGTCCGTGCCGTACGGACGGACCACGATGCGGGCGTCCGCGGCCCGCGCCACGAAGTCCGTTGTGCGAGGGCCCAGCGGCAGCCAGACGAAGTTGGCCTGCGACGGCGGCAGGGAGAATCCGGCATCCCGCAGAGCGGCGGTGACCCGGGAGCGCTCGGCGACCACGGCGTCGGTGCGAGCGAGCAACTCGTCGGCGGCGTTCAGCGAGGCGATCGCGGCGGCCTGCGAGATGCTTGTCACCGAAAACGGCACATAGACCTTGTCCAGCGCGGTGATCACCTCGGGATGACCGACCCCGTAGCCGACGCGTAGGCCCGCGAGCCCGTATGCCTTCGAAAAGGTGCGCAACACAACGACATTGCTGCGGGCGCGGGCCAGCTCGAGGCTGTCGGGCAAGAGGCCGTCGCGGATGTATTCGACGTAGGCCTCGTCGATGGCGATCAGGATGTGCGGCGGCACCGCCTCCACGAAGCGCGCCAGTGCGTCCGGGTCGACGACCGTGGACGTCGGGTTGTTGGGGTTGCAGACGAAGATCAGCCGGGTGCGGTCGGTGACCGCGGCAAGCATTGCGTAGAGGTCGTAAGTGTGGTCGGTCAACGGCACTTTGATGCCGGTCGCGCCGGCGACCTGGACCTGTGGCGGATAGAGCTCAAAGCTGCGCCACCCCATCACCACCTCGTCGCCGGCCGAGGCGGTGATTTGAACGAGCTGCTGGCACAAACTGACTGAGCCGCAACCGACGGCGACCTGCTCGGGAGCGAAGTCCGCAGAGTTCGCCGAACTCAGGTGCTTGGCGAGCGCGGCCTTGAGCTCCACGCAGGCGCTGTCGGGGTAACGGTTGATCCTGTCGGTGGCCCGCTCGATGGCCGTGCGGACGCTGGGCAGCGGGCCGAACACCGTCTCGTTGCTGGCCAGTTTGATCGAACCTGGCACCGTCTTGCCGGGGACGTAAACTGGCAGCCCGACCAGCTCGGGTCGCAGGCGGGCGGTCACTTCGACAGCATATGTCGGCGCTGTGTACGCTATGCCTCCGGCGGTTCCGGGACGGCTAGAAGGGTTCGGGTACCCTCAGGAAGTCCGATGGAGGCGTGCCAGAGCGGCCGAATGGGGCTCACTGCTAATGAGTTGTCCCCCTTCAAGGGGACCGGAGGTTCAAATCCTCTCGCCTCCGCCAC
>Ga0182039_10001973_pt1 | contig 11127 bp, 10 predicted proteins | sample sta12Can44000111_FD_125975 | JGI IMG/M metagenome (GOLD analysis project Ga0182039, IMG submission 125975) | Lab enrichment of tropical soil microbial communities from Luquillo Experimental Forest, Puerto Rico - statanox.12C.anox.44.000.111 | ecosystem: Environmental > Terrestrial > Soil >...
CACCTGCGTCCGCAGGGCACCAGCCAGAATGGCATCTGGACCGGGCGGCTGCGAGCTGGGTTCGGACAGTACTTCATGGGTACCTCGCCACTCTACTACATCGCGGCTGCATTGCATCGTCTGCCGACTCACCCAGTGCTGATCGGCAGCGTGGCCCTGCTGTGGGGTTACTTCACAAGCTGGCTCAAGGGTCTGCCCCGCTACGATGACCTGGAGTTCAGGCGTTTTCTCCGATCCTACCAGCACGCCTGCCTGCGCAATGGCAAGCGGGCCGCGACGGCCCGGGTCGACGCCGAGCGGGCCCACCTCTGGAACGCCAGCCACCCAGCTCCCGAGTCTCGATGAGGCGTAGATGAAGAGGACTGAACAGGCCGAGCTGCTGGGTTTCTCCTTCGATGCGGTGACCGTGGAGACGGCAGTGGCCTGATGCGTTGGGTTTTGCCGCGCCCCGCGCATCTCCCACGTGGTTGTCACGGCCAATCCTCCCACCTGTGCATGATGCGCCATGATCCTGCGCTGGCGCTGGCCTGCCGGGCAGCTCACCTTACCGTGGCCGACGGCATGTCGGTGGTCTGGGCCCTGCGTGCATCGGGCCAACCGGCACCCGAGCGAGTGGCCGGCGTCGATTTGATGGCGCGCCTGCTGGCGGCGGCCGGTGCGCAGCGGCTGCGCGTATATTTCCTCGGCGCCCGGCCCGAGGTGGGCAAGACTCTGGTCGAAAAAACCCGTGTCCGGTACCCTGGCATCGAGATCGCCGGCTTCCGCGACGGCTACTTTGGCCTTGAAGATCACCAGACCATCGTCGAAGAAATCCGGGCGAGCAGTGCACACATGCTGTTCGTCGGCATGCCCACGCCGTTCAAGGAGATCTGGTGCGAACGCCACCGCCGGGGCCTCGGGGTGCCCATCATCCTCGGCGTGGGCGGCAGCTTCAACGTACTGGCCGGCTTCATCAGGCGTGGCCCCCACTGGTTGCAGGCAATGGGGCTGGAGTGGTTCTGGCGGCTTCTGATGAAACCTCGCAAGTTGTGGAGGCGCTATCTCACTACCAACGTTGAGTTCATCTGGCTCGTCGGCCGGGAGATCGTCGCTCACCGTCTGGGCCGACCGCCGGCCATACCTGGGCACACATGACATGGCGGAAAAGATTCCGAGGCGGATTATCCAGACGGACAAGAGCAGACACCTATCGCTCCTTGCTAGTGCAGCCACTGTGAACTTGCGCTTGCTCAATCCAGATTTCGAATACTTGTTTTTCGATGACACCCAGGTTGAGGAATTCATCGACAGCGAGTTCCCGCAATATCGGCCCATAATCGACTCCTTCCCGGTACGGATTCAGCGCTATGATTTATTCAGGTATCTGGCAGTTTATCGTTTAGGTGGCTTTTATTTCGACATAGATGTGCTCCTTGCATCCCCTCTTAACGATCTGCTTGAATACGGTTGTGTATTCCCGTTCGAACACCTGGGTATTAATAGATTTCTCTCTGAGGAGTTTGGGATGAACTGGGAGGTCGGGAACTATGCCTTTGGTGCAGCGGCTGGCCATCCGTTTCTCAAGGCGATCATAAACAACTGCGTCCGGGCCCAGCAACATCCCCAGTGGGCAGCCACAATGTTGAAATCGATTCCCCGAATGTTCCGGAGCGAGGAATTTGTGCTCGTCACGACTGGACCTGGCCTAGTGTCCCGGACACTAGCGGAGTATCCGGGTGCCAGCGAAGAGGTTAAGGTGTTATTTCCGAAAGATATCTTCGACCCGAACAGTTGGCACTTCTTCGGGAATTATGGCGTTCATCTAAAAGCCGGCACGTGGCGTAAGCGCGAGCGCCTAGTCCGCAGGGTCCTGCATAGAAATTGGGAAGCGTGGAGACGAAAGGCACTGCTCAAGAACAGCCCGAAACGGAGTAAAAAGAGGGTATTGGAATTCAAAAGCTCATCATGACCGTCGGCTTTACGACCATCAGGCTTCGACGTTGGCCGCGGTGGGGCACTGCGGGGACCTCGGCCCGGCGGCGGGATGGGACAAAAAAACTTATCACAGATGTAATCTGCGTCCGCTTCGCGGAAGCGACCTGTAGTCAAATTTATTGCTCGACTACAAGTGGGGGCACGTTATTACTCAATCCGCTATAGCGTCAAGATGGCATTGTCGGTTTTGAAAACGATTCTCCGTTATCTCGGTTTAGACCGTGATCTGCGCTCAGCTTGGGTGCAGCCCCTGGCCGGACGAAAAAGATTTATCGAGATAGATTTGCGAAAGAACAATGGTCAAATCTACGACATAGCAGCACGCATGCCTGCTACGGACCCGGTGGGGACCGATAGGCAGATGTCCTCGGAATCTGTGCGTCCCTCGTGATTAATATCCGAGTTTCTCAAGGGACCTAGTAGGCTCCTGAAAGGGCGGCCGAATTTATGTATTGTCAATCTACCCCTACGATGGCCGCTTATGATCTGGTCGGATTGCCCAGATTGCTCGCCGAACCGGCGGCTTGAGCTTGGTTCGCCTTGCCAATTAGACAATTGAGCCTGCACCGTCCTACTCTCACCACTAACACACCCGCACAGCCGCCGCCGACTACTGGGCAATTCACCGGAACCTTTTATGCGGCACAAGAGCGCTGTTTTCCAGCATCCTGCTCTCACGTTCGCTTTCGAGGGTTCGGACGCAATCATTTGTTCCGCGGCAGCGGAAGAGGTCGGCCCAGAGGTGCGCACAGCCGGAGACAGGACCTGAAGACGTCGGTTGAACAAGCTCTCATGCGCGGATTGGTTATCGCATGATCGTGGTTTCCGTCTTGGAGCTGCCTCGTTCTAAGTGGGGAGCGTCGGTCCGGGGACCGGGGCCGGCAGAGTTCCCCACCGTGGTCCTGTCGCCGGCAGTCCGCACCTACGGATCTCTTGTTGTCGACCTCCTTGCGTTGGAGTAAGCAGACTGCGTCGGTTTTGGTATTTGGGCTGCGCAATCCGAGCAATAGCCCAGATAAAGCTGCTCACGCGCGATTGCAATGGTGACCACGACCTTCGGGTTGCCGGCCGCAGCCAATTGCCGATAGGGCGAGCACACCCAGATCTGGCCTTTCCAGGCGATGTCGCGATCGCCGTCGAGATCTCGACGTTGCGATCGTGCAGCTTCCGGCTCACCCGTGCCGCATGCGATGAGTCTAGGCTCCCTCGATCAGCACGCGCCGCGCCAGCACATTGCCGGTCTTGGTGATCCCGCCGTGGCGTACGCTGCTGCCGGAGGAATACTCGGGAAGGCACGAGCCCCGGGGTACGCCATCGGCTGTCGCGCATTGGCGAAGCAACGAAAGTCGCAAACTTCGGCTACGAGGTCACTGAGACCACCAGCGCGACCCCTAGTGGATAAAATCTGACAAAAGAGTCCTCATGATGTATGCTCCACTGGGTGATGGGGGCTGAGCATGCGCCAGGGTATTACAGTCCAAGTGAGTGAGGACGATCGTGTGCGTTTGGGGGCGATCGTCGCGGATCGGAATAGCCCGCAGAAACATGTGTGGCGAGCGCGCATCGTGCTGATGACGGCGGACGGCATCGGCACGAACACGATCATGCGCCAGACGGGCAAGAGCAAGGTCACCGTGTGGCGCTGGCGGGAGCGTTTCATGGCGCAAGGGGTCGATGGGCTGCTGCGCGACAAGACCCGTCCGTCGCGGATCCCGCGGCTGCCGGCAACGGTGCACGAGCGGACGGTTGCGCTGACGCAGACCGATCCGCCGGGCGAGATGACCCATTGGACGGCCCAAATGATGGCCAAACAGGTCGGGATCAGCGTCAGCTCACGACCAGTTCGTATGCCCCCGATGCAGTCCGTCGTCGACGTCAATACACAAATTTTTGGTTCGGGACACTAGGTGCTACGAGAGACGGTCAGGGTCCCGCCAGTGTCGAGTCGGGAAGCCGCAGGTCGATTCGTCAATCCCCTAAGCAAATCCAGGTATAGGGATTTCTGCCCGGCGCCAATAAAGAGCGTGCCGACGAATACCGTGAAAAGAACGCCGCTCTCGAGAGCGAGCGTGAGGGCCGGCGAAACCAGTGGTACGCAAAAGAGTCGGATCCCGAAAGCGCAGGCGCCGGCGACGATACCGGACGCCAACGGCCGGCTCGCCGTCAGCAGGATGTCGGCGAAGGAGATCGGTGTCCCATGTACGCACCACACAACATGCGGAACGACCGACAGCATCATCACCGCCGAATAGGCGAACGCGACCCCTATTGGCCCGTATGGTAATCCAAGGGCGTAACCGGTAAGCAGCAGCGGGGCGAAGACGAGGGCGATCTTCAAGCATCGTTCGAGCCGTCCAATCGCGCAGAGCAGCCATCCCAACGGATTGATTATCGCGAAGATCACAATCGCGGGAGCCAGCAAGCGAACAATCGTCGCCGCATCTTTCCATTTCGGTCCCAAGACGACGAAAACGATTTCATCGGCAAAGAGCCCACATGCGATCGTAATCGGCAAAGCGAGCCCCAGGAGCAGCGAGAAACCCTTTAGGAAATAACTTCTCAGACGAACCGGATCGTCCTGAAGCCGCGACAACGCGGAAAATGCTACCTCGCCGACTGTCCAGTTTAGATTTTCGGTCGAAATATTGACCAGCTGGTAGGCCCTACCATAAAGCCCGATTGCATCGACTCCCCAGAAGCGGCCAATCAGGACTTTGTCGGCATTGCAGGCGACATAGGCGATGATTCCATTCAGGGTGAGCATGCCGCCAAAGCGCATCATCGAACGAATTCCGACCCGAACCCGCGGCATCCCGGGGAGCCAGCCCGCCGCGACCCATAAACCGATTGTGCCAGCGAGCGGAGCGGTGATCGCCATCGCAACAATGGCCCAATACCCGCAGCCCGCCATCGCGAGGCCAATGCCGATGGCTGCAGCCGCGGTCAACGAGACGACGTGGATCATCGCGATGGCGGAAAAGTGCATACGGCGCTGGAGAATTGCGGCGTGCTGGATTCCCGCCGCGTTGAACACGAACGCTGCCGCCAGAACGGCCGTCACCGCAAAGAGGCGAGGCTCATGGTAAAAGGCGGCGATCGCCGGAGCCATGGCGAGTGTCACGAGCCCCAGCAGCGCTCCGACCATCATGTTGATCCAGAATAATGTCGATAGCTGCTCCTCGTTAACGGTCGTCCGCTGAACAACGGCGGATGACAGCCCGAAGTCGCGGAACAGCATCAAGACACCGGTAAAGGCGGTAACCATACCCACCAACCCGAAGTCTTTCGGGCTCAGGAGTCTGGCCAATACCGTCAGAGAGCCGATCCGGACCAGAAAATGCGCACCCAGGGCGCCTAGTCGTGCGAAACCGCCGCGAATGGTGTTCGCTTTAAGATCCGCGGTGCGAACCGCCAAATCGCCCGTACCCGATCTCCTGCCGCAGGCGAAGAGGATCGACAAGAGTCCTTGTCGCATCCCAGCCTCTGATGTTAACGGGAAGCGGAGAGGCGAAGGGCGTCGCCTGCAGCGAACGCCATCGCGGGAACTCCGCGTTCGACCCCTCCGCCGAACCTGTACCCGGTTGCCATGCTCGGTTCCTCTGAATTCCCTGCCTCTGCTCGAGTCGGGATCGGCTGAAAAGTCACTGGGTAGTAGCGTCCCCTATCGGGCAGTTCTGCTACCGAATTCCATCCCAATTCGTCGAAACCGTTGTCCGCGCCCAAATCGACCGCGGAAAACGAAGGGGTACCGTGCGTACTTTGCCAAAAACCAAATATTGCGTATCGCGCACACGCCACCGGCATACGAAACTGTACGCGATCACAATGTTGCAGGATCATCCAAGCGTTTCGATAATCTCGAAGTTGCCCGCGTCGCCTGTGAAGGCTCCGGAATGGTTTTGGTGCCGCCGGCTATCGCCAGTCACCGTTACTCCCACCCTATTGGCCGGCGATGCAGTGCCCATGGTTCCGTACCCAACAGTACCTGGGCTGGGGCCGGCGCAAGAGATGACACGAATGCCTTGTATAGGCAACCAGGCTATCGATCGACTGCCATTTGCGTACTAACTTAAGTTAATCGATTTAACTTTCGAGGCTGCGCTAATCCAAAGTGTTGCAAAGCCTTTTGCACTCGACGCCGGCCGGGTGAGGCACTGCAGGGCCTCGTCCCGGCGGCGGGACGAACTAAAATGCTTATGCCGGCGTGATCCGCTTGACATCGACGCACCAATTTCCTCTTCTGCATGCTGCGCTGAGGGTTCCCGACCTGGGGCACATTCAGTCGTGTATGATCATTTCGTGCTGTAACCATGGCCGTCTTACTCAAATGCGTCGATAGCGTCTGAATCAGCACAGGGTCCACGTTGGCGTATTGGTCATCGACGATGCGTCGCCCGACGAGACGGCGGAAGTTGCGGCCACGCTAATGCGGGAGAATCCGACGGTTACCGTGATCTGCCACAGCACAAACAAGGGTCACCTAAAAACCTGTGGCGAAATTGAATGGGCGGCTGCGGATTACGGACGTGGCATGCTATGAGGCCGGCGGCCGCCGCAATCCGTTCTATGTAGTGCAACAACCTAATTCTGCGGGAAATGCGTGAGAGAAGGGATTTGACACGCCACATTTAGAGTCGTCTGCACCGAGGGTCAACCAACCATGCCATTTAGATCGGCCAATCCAATGCTCGATGCTTCTGTTATTATTTGTACTCATAATCCAAGGACAGATTACCTCGCGCGTGTGCTGGATTCACTGCGCAATCAGACGCTTTCATTGGATAAATGGGAGTTGCTGATCGTAGACAACGCATCGCGGGTCGCTTTGGCCTCGAGATGGGATATCTCATGGCATCCCGCCGCCCGCCACATATTCGAGAGCAAACTTGGCCTTTCCTGGGCCCGGCGTCGAGGAATCCAGGAGGCGTCCGCCGACCTGATCATTTTTGTCGATGACGATAATGTGTTAAATGAGACATACTTGGCGGAAGCTATCAAAATCAAACAGGAGCGGCCGTCCTTAGGCGTGTGGGGTGCCGGCTGCATCAGGGGCGACTTTGAGGTTGAACCGCAGGAAAAGTTACAGTCTTGGCTTCCGGTACGGGAGGTAACGGCTCCTCGCTGGAGTAATCTTGCCGGCTTACACTTGCTTGGCGAATCCCCCGAAGAAGCGATCCCTTGGGGTGCAGGATTATGCGTTCGCAGGGAAGTAGCAATCGCGTATAGCCAATTCTGCGATCAGTCGTGGATTGACATAACCGATCGTCAGGGAGCTTCTCTCGTTGGCGGGGGAGATACAGAAATATCATTCATCTGCTGCAGTCGCGGCCTTGGTGTTGGAATCTTTCCAGAGCTTAAGATAACCCATCTGATTCCGCAGCACCGCGTCTCGGAAGACTATATTGTCCGTTTCGCCGAAGGGACATGCTTATCAAATTCCTTGCTCCGGTACAAGTGGCAGCACATTATCCCACAATCTCCCTTTAGCGTAAAAACCCTGTTGTCGATCTTTAAGACTATTGTTCTATTTCGCGGTGTAGACCGCGATATACGATTCGCGTTGGTGCGCGGCCTTGTCAAAGCGAAAAGAATTATTGATATGGATTTGCGGAAGAACAATCATAAAATCTGCGGCAGCGCAGCACGCGTGCCGGCTAAGGCCCCGGTCGGGGCCGGAAGGGAGGCTTCTTCGCCGCCTGTGCATCCCTCATAGTCGATATCCGGCTTTCGCGAACGGCCTATCGATGTGTGGCATTGCCGGGATCATCGGGCGACTGGACGACCGTAACCTCGCCGCGCTGGAGCGGATGAGCGAGGCGATGGTCCACCGTGGCCCGGACGCCGACGGGACGTGGGTCTCCGCGCCGGACTCCCGCGGCTGGGGCGCGCTGCTCGCCCACCGCCGGCTCTCCATCCTCGACCTCTCACCTGCTGGCGCCCAACCCATGGTCGATTCACTGACCGGGCACGTGGTCGTCTTGAACGGCGAGATCTATAACTTCCGCGACCTTCGCCGACGCCTATTGACCGAGGTGCAAGAGCTGCGGTCCACCGGCGACACGGCCGTCATGCTCCGCGCCGTCAGCCTGCACGGGCCAAGAGCCGTAGGCTGGCTCCGCGGCATGTTCGCCTTCGCCAGCTGGGACCCCAAGGAGCGCCGGCTCCTGCTGGCCCGTGACTCTCTCGGAATCAAGCCTCTCTTCCTGGCACGGTCATCGGACGCGGATGCGGGCTGGTCGATCGCCTTCGCCTCGGAGCTTCGTGCCCTTCTTGCATCCGGGTTGCTTGGCACTCCTCGCCTCGACCCGCAGGCCGTGGCCAGCTGCGTGTGGAATGGCTTCGTCGTCGGCCCCCGCGCCGCCGTCGAAGGCGTCGAGCTTCTCTGGCCGGGCCACCTGCTCGAGTTCGACGGCGCCGGCAAAGAGGTTCGCCGAGAGAATTTCTGGCGCATCCCCGACCGCGCCCCCCATCCGATCATGGACGAGGACTATCTCGCCGCCATCCTGGAGGAGGGGCTGAGGCTCCACCTCGCCAGCGACGTGCCGCTGGCGGTGTTTCTCTCCGGCGGCGTCGACTCGTCGGTCATTGCCAACCTGGCCCAGCACGCCTCAAAGAGTCCCATCCATACCTTTACTCTGGCCTTCGAGGAGCACGAGCTGAACGAGGGGCCGATCGCGAGGCGGATTGCCGCCGCCATTGGGACCGAGCACCATGAGGTGGTGCTGACGGAGGGGAGCTTTGTCGAGAACCTGGAGGCGGCATTGGACAGTTTGGACCAGCCGACTTTCGACGGGCTTAACGCCTATTACATGTCGCGCGCCATTCGCGCCGCCGGGTTCACGGTCGCTCTGTCCGGCACGGGCGGCGACGAGCTCTTCGGCGGTTATACCTCCTACCGCGATCTGCCGGTGCTGCACCGCTGGTCCCGGCGCGCCGCGTGGGTGCCGCAGAGCCTGCAGACAGCGGCGGCGATGCTGGCGACGTGGCCGCTGCGATGCTCCGGCCGGTCCATGCCGCCTCAGACCCGTTGGGCCAAACTTCCTGAGATGGTCCGGCACGGCGACGATCTGCTGGCGCTCTACCAGCTGGCCTACGCGCTGTTCCTCCCCGGATTCCAGCATGAGCTGCTGGCGCCAGGCTTTGCCGAAGCGCTAGCCGACGGCCTGCCCCCGGAAATGCGGCAGCGAATCCTCGCCGAGAGCCGGGACCGCACGCTCCTCTCCGCTATCAGCGTCATGGAGCAGCGGCTTTTCCTTGGCGAGCGGCTGCTGCGCGACAACGACGTTGCCAGCATGGCCTCGTCGCTGGAGCAGCGGATGCCGCTGGTGGACCAGATCCTCTTCGAGAGCGTCGACCGCCTGCCGGATCAGGCGCGCTATCGGCCGCTGGGTCGGAAGGCGATGTTACGGCGCATCGGTCTGCGCGGCCTCGACTCGGCGCTGTTCGAGCGACCCAAGAGCGGGTTTGTGCTGCCGTTCGATCGCTGGATCCGGCGCGGCCTGAAGGATGCCATGGACCAGACCCTGCGAGATCCGCAGGCTATCGCTCCAGTCGGGCTCGACCCCACAGCCGTGGAGCGGCTGTGGCGAGCTTTTCTCGATGGGGCGCCCGGCATTTACTGGTCGAGGATTTGGTCGATATACGTCTTCATCCGATGGTGCCACCGCAACCGCGTCTTCCGCTGAGGAGACGTCCGAGGGCACCGGGCAGTCCGCCTGACCATTGCGGTCACCACCCCAGGCCGCTGCGTCGGCGGTGGCGCTGGGCTCGGTGTGGTAGGTGAGGCGGAGACGTTGTTCGTTCTGGCGCCACGGGGCGCCTGCCTGCAGGCCGAATTAAACATCGACAGCTAGCGGATCGACTCTAACACTTGTTTCCCGCGGCGGACTTTCTCGAGGATGGCATCGGGGATCGGCGGTCAGACGAATGATTTGGGATTGGCAGTGTTTCCCGCAGGAAGCGGTTGATGGCGGCTTGGAGATCGGCGATGCCTTTGAAGACGCCGCGTTTGAGCCGCCGTCGTGTCAACTTGGCGAAGAAGCTCTCAACCGCGTTGAGCGAGGAGGCGGAGGTCGGGGTGAAGTGGAACTGAAAGCGCTAGTGCCGCCCGAGCCAGGCGGAACCTTGGGATGCTTGTGTGTGGCGTAATTGTCGACGATCAGATGCACTGCGCGCTCGGCCGGAGTTTCACGGTTGATCTTGTTGAGGAAGCGGATAAGCTCCTGATGCCGGTGGCGGCTCATGCACTGGCCGACGAACTTGCCGTCGAGCACGTTGAGCGCGGCGAACGGGTTGTCCCGTACGGCTTATAATCATGAGTCATCGTACCGCAACGGCCGCGCTTCATCGGCAGCCCCGGCTGGGTACGGTCACTAACGTTGCGTGCGCGCAAGAAGCCCTGACCATATTTGGGAGTGCCGTACCCTCCCACGCAGTTACAGCAGTTACAGCGGACTACCGGGGCGTAACGCTTGTCGTCAAGTTATGAGCTTGAAGGCCGGCAGGTCTTCGCCTCTATCGCAGGGGCCCGGAGCCGCTCGGGCCACTCAGCAATTCGAGTGGATCGTCGCCTCCTGGTCGTCATGCTCGCGCGATAGCCGGGATGACGTCAAGCAGCAGACCGTGCTTTTTCATCAGCCGATAGAAGCGCTTGGTGTTGACCGGGCAATGACCTCAGGATTGCCGCTCGCTCTTGAGGAGCGCGTGAGGAGCGGCCTATCCGCCGGTACCCGTAGGTTGATCGCTCGTCGACAAGCGGCCGATGGCGCCGATCTCGACAAGCTCGAACTGCCTACCGACGAGCGGAAGGCGGAGGCTCTCGCGGAGACGCCCACCGCTTGCTGTGCCGGGTCGTGGGCGCAGACGAGCCTGTCTAGGAACCCATTGGAGGCGAGGGGAAACCTGTGTCTTTGACGGGGGTAAATTGATCTACCACCGGCGGACGATCGTTAGACGACATTTCGCGTTCTCGCGCCAGCTGGCTGAGCCGCTCGAGATCGAGGATCGTCACGGAATTTTCTCTAAAAGAGCAATCCTATCACTCCGAAGAGATCGCAATACGCGATTTACATGAACGACCGTGAGCCCCAAATACTGTCCGATATGCTGCTGAGTCAACGGCATCGTGTAGGTCCTTGCGGCAATGAGCTTGCG
>Ga0182039_10001974_pt1 | contig 11126 bp, 9 predicted proteins | sample sta12Can44000111_FD_125975 | JGI IMG/M metagenome (GOLD analysis project Ga0182039, IMG submission 125975) | Lab enrichment of tropical soil microbial communities from Luquillo Experimental Forest, Puerto Rico - statanox.12C.anox.44.000.111 | ecosystem: Environmental > Terrestrial > Soil >...
CCCCCCTCGAGCGCAACCGACAGAGGCTCGGCGAGGATGGCGCGCGCGCGTTCGAGATCGCCGCGGGTGACCGGGCTGCCGAGGCGGTCGAGGTCGTGCGCGATCTCGCGCCCGACATCGCCGCGGTAGAAGTCGTCGAGGCCGGCATGGGCGAGATGGTCGAGCGTGGCGGCGAGCGCACGCTGCCTGAGCATGTTGCCCGTTTCCGGCGGCTTGCCGTCGACGAGAAATGCCTGCGCGAAGCCCGGCACGGTTTCGAGCTCCGCGAGCTTCTCCGCCGTCAATCGCGCCTGGCTGCGGGTCACGGCATAGCCTTCGCTGGCGTGGCGGATGGCTGGCGCGAGGAGATCGGCGAGCGGCAGGCGGGAGCCATGAGCGCGCGCTGCTTCGAGCGCCAGGATCCAGCCGGCGACGGCGCCGGGAACCGTGAGCGCGGCGAGCGGACCGCGCGCGGGAATGGTTTCGTGCTCGCGGTAGAGCTCCGCTGTCGCGTGCGCGCCGGCGCGGCCGGCGGCAATGAACGCGCGCACGCGGCCCGACGGCTCGCGGACGAGCCACACGCCGTCGCCGCCGAGATGGTTCATGTGCGGATAGGTAACCGCAATGGTCGCCGCCATTGCGATCATGGCCTCGATGGCGTTGCCGCCATCGGCAAGCGCCATGCGCCCGGCCTCGACCGCCGCAGAGTGCGGCGCGCACACGACCCCCTTGCGATGCCCGCCGGTGTGCAGATTCATGGATGCAATGCGGCTGCGCTGCCCCGGATTTTACTGCGGGGCATACAGCAGCCCGCGCCGCTTGAGCAGCCCGTCCGGGGTCGGCATGCGGCCGCGAAAGGCGAGATAGAGCTCGCGCGGATCGCGCGATCCGCCCGCCGCATAGACATGGTCGTGCAGCTTCTTCGCGAGCGCGGGATCAAACACGTCGCCCGTTTCCTCGAAGGCGGCAAAGGCGTCCGCATCGAGCACCTCCGACCAGAGATAGCTGTAATAGCCGGCCGCGTAGCCGCCTCCGAAGATGTGCGTGAAATGCGGCGGCCGATGGCGCATGACAATCTCGGGCGGCATCTCGAGGCGCGCCAGGGTGGTCTGCTCGAAGGCGTCGATGCCGAGCGCCTGCGCTTGCGGCTGCGCGTCCGCTCCCCGCAGATGCAGATCGAGATCGAGCAGCGCGGATGAGGAATATTCGAGCGTCGCGCAGCCCTGGTTGAAGGTGCGCGCCGCAATAAGCCTTCGCAGCAGGTCCGCCGGCATGGGCTCGCCGGTGCGGTAATGCACGGCGAAGCGGGTGAGAATCTCCGGCCGCTCGAGCCAGTGCTCGTAGAGCTGCGAGGGCAATTCCACCCAGTCCTGCAGCACGCCGGTGCCCGCGATCATGGGGTAGGTGACGTCCGAGAGCAGCCCGTGCAGCGCGTGTCCGAACTCGTGGAACAGGGTGCGCGCATCGTCGAAGGAAAGCAGCACCGGCTCGCCGGGAGCCGATTTCGGAAAATTCATGACGTTGACGATGATCGGGGCGACCTCGCGGGCAAGCTTCTCCTGGTCGCGCAGGCTCGTCATCCAGGCGCCGCTGTGCTTGGACGGACGCGCGAAATAATCGCCGAAGAAGAGCCCGCGGTGGCGGCCGGCGCGGTCGCGCACTTCCCACACCCGCACGTCCTCGTGCCAGGCGGCCACGTCGCGGCGGCGCTCGAAGGAAAGACCGAACAGCCGGTTCGCCGTGTAGAACGCGGCCTCGATCATCTGCTCGAGCTGGAAATACGGCTTGATCGTCGCCTCGTCCACGTCACAGCGCGCCTTGCGCAGCTTCTCCGCGTAGTAGCGCCAGTCCCACGGCGCGAGCGCGAAATTCTTCCCCTCCGCCTGCACCAAGGCCTGCAGGGCGTCGCGATCGGCGAGCGCGTGCGAGCGCGCCGGCGCCCACACCCGGTCAAGCAGCGCGCGCACGGCCGGCGGCGTCTTCGCCATGGTGTCGTCGAGCCGGTAGTGCGCGAAGCTCGGGTAGCCGATGAGCCGCGCGCGCTCGGCGCGCAGCGCCGCCATCTCCGCAATGATGGCCTTGTTGTCGGTTGCACCGCCGCCGTCGCCGCGCGCGATCCAGGCACGGAAGATCTTCTCGCGCAGGTCGCGGCGCGAGGAGAACTGCAGGAACGGCTCGACGCTCGAGCGCGAGGTGGTGACGAGATATTTGCCTTCGACGCCGCGCTCGGCGGCAGCCGCGCGGGCGGCGGAACGCACGAAATCGGGAAGGCCCTCGAGATCCGCCTCGCCGTCGAGCTCGAGCGTGCTCGCCTGCTCGTCGGCAAGCACGTTCTGGCCGAAGTCGGTGGCGAGCGAGGCGAGCCGCTCGTTGACGGCGGCAAGCCGCGCCTTCGCCGCGGGCTCGAGCGCAGCGCCTGCGCGGGTGAACATCACATGATAGCGCTCGAGCACGCGCGCCTGCTCCGGCGTCAGCGCAAGCTGCTCGCGCTCGCGCCAGAGCGCATCGACGCGGCCGAACAGCGCCTCGTCCATGAGGATCCTGTTCCAGTGCTTGGCTTCGAGCGGCGCGAGCTCGCGCTCGATCTCGAGAATGTCGTCGTTGGTATCGGCGCTGGCGAGGAGATCGAAGACGTTGGAGACGCGCGTGAGCGTCTGCCCCGCGGTCTCCAGTGCATCGATGGTGTTGGCGAAGGTCGGCGCCGCGCGATCCGCTGCGACCGCCGCCACCTCGCCCGTGTGCTCCGCGAAGGCGTGCGCGAAAGCCGGCATGAAATGCCCAGGCTTGATGCGGGAGAACGGCGGCACGCCGAACGGGCCGATCCAATCCTCCAGCAACGGATTATCGCCTGGCGTCGCGTTCACGGCTGCTTTTTTCATGCCCGCCATATGGGGCTTCGCGACTGGTCGGGCAACACCAGACAGGACGTGGCGGATGGCATAAGCCCGGCTGCCGGCCTCCTTGGGTTCCTGCCTTTGTAGGTTGGGTCGAGTACTTCACGAGACCCAACATCAACCATCGCACCAGGCTGTTGGGTCTCGCAACGCTCGAGTAATTGTTGGCTTAACCTCGAAAGAGCCTTGCGCAATGCTCAATAGCCCTTGACCACAGGATCTCAATTTCGTTCGGAACAAGATCGCGTGCGAAGGGCAATAGAAATCCCAGCCAGAGGAAAAACAAGCCAAGCAGCGCACCCAGGTTCGCGACATCCGATGTATCCATTTGAATCAGGCTGGCATACGCAAACGCAGAGTAAAAGCAAAGTACTGCGCCCACACTTAAAATCAGGAACCTTTTAGGAGGTCCTCTTACGAGCCCACGAACAAGTCGGCCCACTCGATGTCCAACCATCATTCCAATCGCTGCTATGAGCCGAAACATTGAGAGTTCCGGTGGAATAAAAAATAAATAGCTCAAAACAAGTCCCACGACGCCAAATGCAATGGTCAGCAATAAATTCATTTTTTCGCGAGAGCCAACAACGATGTGTCGTTGATAAAAATAGGCTCCATTCTTTCGCGATCAAGAACAACCGGATCGACAGATGCTTTTGTAACCTTTTCTCCGGTAGTTCAAATTTCATTGACGAGCCCGCCACCGGTAGCGCGAATGCGGGATTTCGGATAGGGCTTGGGAGGCCTCGTGAGAGGGCAACCCAGGTGTCGGACTACGGCTGTGCAAGCGCACATCAAGAAGCGGCAAGCCTCGCCTCGCCGAACGTCAACCCGGACGGCGAGCGGACCGAGAAACGGACGATGCGTCAATAGGGAGGCTTCATGAACCGGAAAATCGTTGGGATGGTCGTCATGGGCATTGTGCTTCCGGCATTTGCCGACGTGGCGCACGCGGAAAATTCCTCGGCGGCCGCGGGTATCGACGCGGCGCTGCAGGGCGCAGTCGAGCGTAACGACGTTCCGGGCGTGGTCGCGCTGATCGCCGATCGGCGGGGCGTGCGCTATCAGGGCGCCTTCGGTGCGGCAGACGTGTCAACCGGGCGCGCGCTCACGGCCGACGCGCTGTTCCGCATCGCCTCGATGACAAAGGCGATCACATCGGTGGCGGCGATGCAGCTCATCGAGCAGGGCCGCTTCGGTCTCGACGATCCGGTCGAGAAGTTTCTGCCCGAGCTTGCAAATCTCAAAGTATTTGAATCGTTCGATGCCGCAACCGGCGCCTACCGCCTGCGCCCGGCATCCCGTGCGCCGACCGTTCGGCACATCCTCACCCATACCTCCGGGCTCGGCTATCCGTTTACGAGCGCAATCCTGCGCGATTTCAAGCCGCAGCCCGGTGAAAGCTATCCGTTCGGCGGTCCCCTGCTGTTCGACCCGGGCGAACGCTGGCATTACGGCACGAGCACTGATGTGGTCGGCAAGCTGGTCGAGAAAACGTCAGGCCAGAGCCTCGAGGACTATTTCCACCAGCACATCTTCGCCCCGCTCCAGATGCCGGACACGTCCTACAACGTGCCGCAGGAGAAGGCAGCACGCCTTGTCGCCGCGCAGCAGCGCGCCGGCGAGCGCATGAACGGCGCCGTCGTGCTGGCGACGCCGCAGCCCGGTCTTGGCATACCGGAGCCGGTCGGCGGCGGCGGCCTGGCCTCGACGGCGAACGACTATGGCCGCTTCGTGCGCATGCTGCTCAACGGCGGCGAGCTGGAGGGGGCGCGCGTGCTCAAAGCCGAAACGGTGACCTTGATGGGTCAGAACCAGATCGGCGCCGTGTCGGTGCCGGCGCTCAAGAGCGCGCTGCCGCGCAGCGCCGACTTCAGCTTTATCGCGGACGGTCGCGACAAATGGGGACTTGGCTTTCTGATCACGGCCGATCAGGTGCCCGGCAAGCGCTCCCCCGGCAGCCTGAGCTGGGGCGGCATCAATAACACCTATTTCTGGATCGATCCGGCTCGCGGCATCGCAGGCGTAATCCTGATGCAGTACCTGCCATTCGCGGACGCGAAGGCGTTGGCGCTCTACGATGCGTTTGAGCGGGGCGCATATCAGCTCGCGAGTGCCGAGCGCTAGACCTATAGAACGCCAGCACAGGGGATATTCAGATGCTCGTAATCGTGTTTCGCGCGCGCCTGAAGCCGGGTCTGCGGGACGAGTACGTCGCCCTGGTCGATCGCATGGCCGAGCTCGCCCGCACCATGCCGGGCTACGTTTCGCACAAGGGGTTTTTTGCAGACGACGGCGAGCGGGTCACTATCGTCGAGTTTGAGCACGAAGAAGGCTTGCGCACCTGGCGGCGTAATCCCGAGCATGTCGCGGCCCAGAAATTGGCGCGCGAGAAGTATTACACCGAGTACCACGTCCAGGTCTGCACGCTCGACCGGGAGTCGCGCTTCAGGCTCGACGAGGCCGCGGTCGCCGGTCAGGCCGATTGCTCTGCCGCCTGACGCGGCGACAGCGTGTCGGCCTCCGGCAGCGGCCGTCCCATGGTCTCGGGCAGGAACGGCACAGCGATCAGCCCAAGGATGTAGAACATGCCGACAATCGTCGCCGTCTTGCTGTAGCCGCCGAGGCCGACGATCAATGTGCCGGCAATCAGCGGAGCGATCGCGGAGAGCAGTCGCGGCGCATTGAAGATGAAACCGGCGGCGGTTGCGCGCATGCGGGTCGGAAACAGCTCCGGCAGCCATATCGGCGTCCACGAAAAGACGCCTTGGATGAAGAATCCATAGACGGCGAAGGCGAGCAACAGCACGTGGATATCCTGCACCCACAAATAGACGATGGGGGTGAGGATGAGGCACATCAGATAGTACAGGAACGTCGTCGGCTTGCGGCCCAACGCATCGGCGAGGAAGCCGAAGCTGAAGAAGCCGAGCAGGGCCCCGATGTTCTGCACCAGGCCGGCGAGGCCGACCCAGCGCTGCGCCGGCAGGCCGACAGCGGTTGCCACCGACCCGACGTAGCTCGGAACAAAGCTGGAAACGCCCCAGTATCCGATCGTCACCGAGAGCGACATCAGGAAAGTCAGAAGCAGGCGCATGCGCACCGCGGGCTCGGCAAACATGTCGACCAGGGTGAAGCGCACGAGCGCCGCGTCTTCCCCTCGCAGCTCGCCACCGCGCCGCCGCAGATCATGCGCGGCGCGACGGCGCCTGTTCGATTCCTCCCAGCGGGGCGATTCGGGAATGTTGCGCCGGATCCAGAACACGATCAGCGCCGGCAGCACGCCGATCAGATACATGTAGCGCCAGGCGCTGGGACCGCTCGTTCCGATGACCACCCAGACGGTTGAGGCAAGGATGCTTCCGATCGGGTATCCGCATTGCAGGAACGCGCCGCCTTTGCCGCGCGCCTTGTCCGGCCAGAGCTCGGCCGTGATCGAGGCGCCCGTTGCCCATTCCGAGCCGATCGCAAGCCCGACAAGAAAGCGCAGCGCCGCAAACGACACCCAGTCCCAGGACAGCGCGCTCAAGCCCGTCAGCGCCGAATAGGCAAGGATGGTAAGGGTCATCGAGCGCTTGCGGCCGATATAGTCGGCGAGGATGCCGCCGAGCAGGCCGCCGACCCCCCATCCGAACACGGTGATCGCAATAACCGCCCCGGCGTAGGCGGGAATGAGCTTGTATTGGGAGGGGTCGAGGAGCTGGTGCAATGCCGCGCCGACGGTCAGGATAAGCGCAAACACCTCGAAACCGTCGAATGTCCATCCGAGGTTCGAGGCGACAAGCGCCTTCCACTGCGCCCGGCTCAGCGAGCGATACCACGGGGAAGACGTGATCGTGACGGTGGCAGTCATGCTTTTCCTCCCGGCAATATCTGCCTCACTCGCAACTTTAACTGCTGTGGTCTACTGGATACCCGCTTTCGCGGGTATGACAACATCGGAGAAGGCTTGGGATGCAGGTCGGGTTCTTTTTCTGGCCCTACACTCTCGACCTTTGCGAACGGCTCGCCGCCTGCGCCGACCGCCATGGCTACGCCATGATCGGCATTGCCGACACGCCCGGAAATGCGATGGACCCTTGGGTGTCGGCGGCGATGACGGCACGCGCCTGCCGGCGCGCGCGCGTTGCGCTCTGCGTCACCAATCTGCTGACGCGGCATCCGGCGGTGAGCGCCGCGGCGATTGCCTCGCTCGATCATGTCTCGAACGGCCGCGCCGTGCTCGGCATCGGCGCCGGCCACAGCGGCACGAAGAACGTCGGATTGTCGAAGTCGAAAGCCAAGGACCTCGCCGAGGGCGTCACATTCATCAAGACGCTTCTGCAGGGCAAGCCCGCGACCCTCGGCACGGCCGGCGCGCATCTGCCCTGGGTCGAGCGTGCGCCGCCGGTCTTTCTCGCGGCGTCGCATCCGCCGGCGCTACGGGCGGCGGGGCAGACGGCCGACGGCGTGTTCTGCAATTTTGGATTGGGCGCCGACAATATCCGCGATGCGCAGGCTCACATCATCGCCGGGACCAAGGCGGCGGGCCGCGACCCGCAAGATATCGAAATCTGGCAGATCGCCGCGCTCGACTGCAGCGAGGACCGCAACGTTGCGCAGAGCAAGGTGGGTGCCATGCTGGCATTCCTGGCAGGATACGTCATCGGCGACAGGAACCTGGAAGCGCGCGGCGTTCCCGAGCGCCTGCGTGCGCCGCTGCTCGAGCTGCGCCGGCGTTACAGCACGCGACCCGGAGAAGCCGACATCAAGCTCGTCGCGGAGCTCGGCCTGCTCGATTATCTGTCAGGACGCCTTGCGATCTGCGGGAACCCGCAGGATTGCCTCGCGCAGGCGCTGGCTGCCAAGGCGGCGGGGGCGAGCCGTCTGATGCTCACCGTCAGCCTCGCATCCGATCCCGTGCGCACCGTTGAATTGTTCGGCCGGCATGTGCTGCCCAAGCTGTAGATCGAGGCGACCGACGCCGCGATGCCGTTGCGTTTCCTGTTTGTTCTCCGTTAGAATCGCCAATCAAGCGATTCGTTTTTGGAGAACCGACGCAATGGCCGTTGCCGCTTTGAAGCCGAAGCCGAGCCTCGCGACCTACCACGCCACCGTGCTCGTTACCCGGCTCGAGGAGTGGTGCGTCGAGGCCAGCAGTGCCGCAGAGGCGCGCGAGCTCTTTGATGCGGGCGCTGGTCACCGCTGCCACCTCGGCGAATGCGTACACGTCGAAGTGGAGACCGTGGAGGCCGGGTAGGCCCTGAGAGCGCCTGCGTTATTTGTCCGGCCAAAGCCGCCGGCTATGGTTGTTGACCGCAGCAGTGCAGCCGCCTTCAGCGGGCGATGCGGTCTGCATCCTCGCCGGACGCGATCTCGCCCAGCACCGCTCTCAGGTCGTGCTCCAGCGCGGCGAAGGCCTGCAACAAGGCAGGATCGCGAAGACGAGGAACGAGATACGAATCCGTGTCGTCGCCCAACAGGGCCTTGTAGGCCTTTCCGTCCAGCATTCGGCTACTCCCACTGCCGGCGGTGCTGCCGGTGCTCCCTTTATTGCCTGACAGTGGTCAATCTGCAGTTAATATAACGCAGCACGTTTGCGGACTGGCTTGCGCACGCGAGCGGAGAGCGGGCTGTCGGAAAAGCCCAGCTACTGCGGCGTGATGTTCACGCCGCGGATGAACGCGGTCCATCGTGCGAGCTCGGAGTGCACCATCACGCCGAAGCGCTCCGCTGACGCGCTCTCGGCTTCGATGCCGGCTTTCTCGAACGCGGCGGTGGTCCCGGCGGCCGCAAGCACCTTGGCGGTCGCGGCGTTGAGCCTGCTCACGATCGTATCGGGCGTGCGCGCCGGCGCCCACAGGCCATACCAGGTGGTATAGACGTAACCTTTCAGGCCCGCTTCCTGCATGGTCGGAACATCCGCCAGTGCCGCCATGCGGCGCTCGCCGGTGACGGCAAGGGCGCGCGCGCTTCCTGAGAGAACCTGCGGCAGGACCGAGCCGGCGGTCTCGATCATGAACTGCACGTGTCCGCTGACCACCGCCATGACCGCAGGCCCCCCGCCCCGGAACGGAACGTGCGTTACCTTGACGCCCGCCATGCTCTGGAAGAGCTCGACCGCGAGATGGGCGGAGCTGCCCACGCCCGCCGAACCGCAGTTGAGCTCGCCGGGCCTTGCCTTGGCGAGCGCGACGACGTCGGCGACGCTCCCGGCAGCAAGGCCGCGGTTGACCATGAAAATGCTGGGCACCGAGCCCAACAGAGTTACCGGCGTAAAGTCCTTTTCCACATCGTAAAGCGCGGGCTCGTAAACGAGCCCGCTGTGGAAGACCAGCAAGGTCTGGCCGTCGGGGGCGGCCTTGGCGACGAGGTCGGCGCCCAGCACGCCGCCGGCGCCGCCCCGGTTCTCGACGTAAAATTGCTGGCCAAGCTCGGCGCTCAGGCTTGGCGCCAGGATGCGCGCGATCACATCGGTGGTGCCGCCCGGCGCGAACGGCACCACCAGCTTGACCGGACCCGCGGGATAAGGAGCCTGCGCGCAGGCAGGATGCGACAAGGCGCCGATCGTCGCGGCCGCCAGCAGGAGGCGGCATCCGCGCACCATCGTCGCTCTCCTGTCGGAAGGCCTTTCGCGTATCATTTCGCCATCATGGCACGATACAAGGTCGCGCCTGTCCAACGTATCACATATGTGATACGGACGAGAAGCCGACACCTGTGAATCGAGGCAGCGCAGGAACATGAGCAAGACCGGTTATATTACCGCACGGGTGGAGCCGAAGCTCAAGGAGTCGGCCGGCCGCGTGCTGGCGCGGATCGGGGTCAGCACCTCGGACGCCATCACCATGTTCCTGCGGCAGGTCGTGATGCGCCGAGGCATGCCGTTCGATGTGGCCGTACCGAACGCCCGGACACGGAGGGCGATCGAGGAGCTGGAGACCCCAGCCAAGCGCGGAAAACTCAGGAGGCATGTCAGGGCCGACGCGATGTTCGCGGACATTTTGGATAAGCGAGGCAACCAGACAAAAAAGAGGGCATGAGAACCCTCGTCGCATCGACCGCCTTCCGAAAGGACCTGAGGCGTGCACGAAGGCGCGGGCGCGATCTTCGAAAGCTCGACGCGATCATTGCGAGGCTGCAACGTGGAGAGGCGCTGCCGGTCTCGAATCGTGACCATCCGCTCAAAGGCGACTGGAAGGCTATCGCGATTGCCATATCGAACCGGACTGGGTGCTCATCTACAAATTGACCGACGATGAGCTTCGGCTCGCGCGTACCGGGACACATGCCGACCTGTTTGAGGGCTGACCCCGAGCGTCCCGCCAACGTCTGCGCGGATTGAGTTACCCCACCCCGGGCACACGTTAAGCCGCCGCCAGCGCGGCGCCCGCGAGCGCGCACAGCACGACCACCAGCCACGGCGGCGTGCGCCACATGAACAGCAGCAGGAATGCCGCGCAGGCGAGCGCGAAGTCGGCCGCATTGTCGATGGCCGATGTCCAGACCGGACGGTAGAGGGCGGCGAGCAGGAGCCCGACCACCGCGGCGTTGACGCCGAGGAGCGCGGCCTGCGCGGTTGGGCGCTGCCGCAGCTCCTCCCAGAACGGCAGCGTCCCGATCACCAGCAGGAACGACGGCAGGAATATTGCGACGAGGCAGATGACGCCGCCGATCCAGCCGTTGGGCTGCGGGCCCATGGCCGCGCCGAGATAAGCTGCGAACGTGAACAGCGGGCCTGGCACGGCCTGCGCGGCGCCATATCCGGCGAGGAACGCATCGTTGCTGATCCACCCCGGCGGAACGACGGAGGCCTGCAGCAGCGGCAGCACGACGTGCCCGCCGCCGAAGACGAGGGATCCGGCGCGATAGAAGGCATCGAACAGTTTCACGGCTTGCGAAGTCGTCGCGGAAGCGATCAGCGGCAGCACGATCAGCAGCGCGAAAAAGATCGCCAGCAGGACGGCGCCGGTCGTGCGGCGCACGGCGAGCGGCAGGGCGGCATGCTCGCCGCGCGGCACGGCCGGCAACAGCAGCACGCCGGCGACACCACCGAGCACGATGGTGCCGATCTGGCCCCATGCGGTCGGAAATGCCAGCACCAGGATCGCGGCCGCGACCGCGACGCTCGCGCGCTCGCGGTCGGGCGCGAGCGAGCGCATCATGCCGAGCACTGCCTGCGCCACGACGGCGACGGCGGCGACTTGCAGCCCGTGCAGCCAGCCCGCTCCGCCGCCGCCCAATGCCCGCACGCCGTATGCGAACATCACCATC
>Ga0182039_10001977_pt1 | contig 11113 bp, 8 predicted proteins | sample sta12Can44000111_FD_125975 | JGI IMG/M metagenome (GOLD analysis project Ga0182039, IMG submission 125975) | Lab enrichment of tropical soil microbial communities from Luquillo Experimental Forest, Puerto Rico - statanox.12C.anox.44.000.111 | ecosystem: Environmental > Terrestrial > Soil >...
GCCATGTGCGCAGGTGAGGGGGGTGTGAACGTCCATCTTTCTTCAGAGTGGTCGGCACTTCCGCGATGCGCATGCGTGCCAACCGGCACCGCACGACCATCTCGCTGGCAAATTCCATCCCGCGACTGCGAAGCTTGAGATTGCGGATGGCGCTGGTGTTGAAGCCACGAAGCCCGCAGTGGAAGTCGCCAAGCTCTGCCTTGAAAAAGATCCGACCTATGAAACTCAAAAGAGGATTGCCCAGCCAGCGATGGAGCGGGGGCATGGCTCCCGATTCTATCCCGCCTTTGAACCGATTTCCCATCACAAGATCGTAGCCTTCCCTCAGCTTGGTCACGAACCCATCGAGCTGTGAAAAGTCGTATGAGTCATCGGCATCGCCTATGATGACAAAGCGCCCTCTTGCTGCTCCAATGCCACCGATCAGGGCAGCTCCGTAGCCACGTTCAGAAATCGACACGACGCGCGCGCCAAGACCTTGCGCTATCTCCCGCGAACCGTCGGTTGAGCCATTGTCCGCAATCAATATCTCACCACGGATGTTCGACATCGACAGGTAGTTCGATGCCTTTTTCACGCAAGCGGCGATAGTTTCTGCCTCGTTCAAGCAGGGCATGAGGATTGTCAATTCGGGGGCCGTAGTTTCGTGCCTCATACAACATCCGCTAGATTCTCGCAGCCAGCCTTCGAGTGCAGATGGCGAAGTCACCGGCATGACCGCAATGAAAGCGAGAACTTCCATTTGCGAATCAATCGAAATCTGCCACCCGCGATGATGCCTTCCACGCGGACAACCCGGCCGCAAGATTGTACCGATGGCTGAAGCCGACTTCCTGCAGCCGCGTCGGTACCATGTTGGTCGATTGGTAGAGCTTACGCACTCGGGCGCGATTAATGTCGGTCTTGAAGCCCAGAATTGAAAGCACCTCGAAACCAAAAGCTATGAGCGTCAACAGCCAGAACGGCGCGACAAACCGCGGTGCGGAATAGCCGGCAACAGTCGAAAAGGCGGCACAGATATCCGCGCTCGTGTAGCGGTCCGGATGACAGAAGTTATAAAGGAACACACCCTCGTTGCGGTCTTGCATCTGAATCATCGATGAGACGAGATCGTCGACATAGCCGCACGCCTTGACGGTGTCGGTTCGGCCAGGATACACGAAGCGGCGACTCTTAAGGGCCCGGGACAGGCGGGTGAAATTGCCGCGTTCCGCCAGGCCGAAGACGACGCCAGGCCGCACGATCGTCAGCCGCCGCGTGTCAGGCCGCTCCGATTGCCATAGGCGGTGGATGCCCTCGGCGAGAATTTTCGAGCGGCCGTAGGCATTGACCGGCTCCAGGAGGGAGTTCTCGTCCTTGGGGGCCTCCGTGGGGCCATAGACCAACATGGTGCTGGTGAAGAGCAAATAGTCGGCGCCAACATCGCTCGCAAATTTGCAGATATTGGTCGCACCGTGGACGTTGGTCCAGTAGTATTCCCAATCCTCGTGGCCAGGCGTCGTGTGGACAGCGGCGAAATTGAAGATATCGAAAGGGCCTTCCCCACACAGTTGCACCGGGATAGGCTTGCGGACGTCGAAATTCACGTAACTAATCCCCGGGTCGGTAAAACGCGGCTCGACGATATCGACGCTGTAGAGCCGGGCGTAAGGTCCACTGGCCGCGAGACGTCGCAGAAAATGGCACCCGATGAATCCGGCTCCGCCGAACACCACCGCCTTTCGATCGGCCATAACCGAGTTCCTTTTCAGTGCCCGCAGCCGCTATCGATTAACATAACACAGACTCTGCTGCGGTACAGACTGAAGTTCTTCTCATTGTTATTGCCGCAAACATGGTCGTCTACTGATGCATAACGTTTTATAACGTTACGTGGCTTGTATCTCGTTGGCCCGCGATGATAGTCTACATTCGCCCTCTCGAACACGAGCATGCTTCCGTTCAGGATCCGGCGATGACCGCCAAGATCGCCTACTTTGCGCATGATCTCGCAGATCCGGCGGTTCACCGCCGGGTGCGCATGCTCGTGGCGGGCGGAGCTGTCGTCACGCCGATCGGGTTCCGCCGCAGCGCTGAGGCGCCAAGCGCGGTCGAGGGGCTGCGCCCCATCGACCTCGGCCGAACCGCGGACGGGATGCTTGCGAAACGAATGCTGTCGCTAGTCTGTAGTTTGGTAGGGCTGGCCAGTATCGCGCATCACGTCCGTGGAGCGAATGTGATCCTGGCACGCAACTTGGAGATGTTAGTCCTCGCGGTCCGCGCTCGAAGGTGTTACGCCCGGGAGGCCGCGGTCGTGTATGAGTGCCTCGATATCCACCGCATGCTGCTGTCGAAGCGCCTCGGCGAGCCGCTCAGGTTGCTCGAATCGAAGCTCTGGCGTGAGGTGGATCTGCTGCTGACCAGCTCGCCAGCGTTCATTCGCCACTACTTTACGCCGCGCGGTTTCCCGTCACCGATCCGGCTCGTGGAGAACAAGGTGCTGATAGTCGGGGAAAGCGACTCCGGGACCACGTCTGTTGTAAGGCCGCCGCCGGGTCCACCGTGGCGCATTGGCTGGTTCGGCATGATCCGTTGCCGGAAAAGCCTGGCTATTCTGAGCTCGCTCGCCGAGGTGACCGGCGGCGCCGTGCAAATCGTCATTCGGGGGCAGCCGTCCGGCGCGACCTTCCCTGATTTCGATACAGTGTTCGCTGGCCTGCCCCGCGTTCGGTACGCCGGTCCCTACCGGAACCCGACCGATCTGGCCAGCATTTACGGCGACGTGCATTTCAACTGGGCGATCGACTATTATGAGAGGGGCCAGAATTCGGCATGGCTGCTGCCCAATCGGATCTACGAAGGAAGCCTCTACGGCGCGGTCCCGATCGCGCTCGCGGGAGTCGAGACGGGCCGTTGGTTGGCGGAACGCGCCGCCGGCGTCGTTCTGGACGAGCCGCTCGAGCAGCAGCTCGTTCATTTCTTCCGGCGCCTCGACCGTGATGGTTATGCGACACTTGTCCATGGAATAGAAGCGCTGCCGCGCACGGACTTAGTCAGCGACCAATCCGACTGCCGCGAGCTGGTGGAGGCCTTGTGCCGATCCACCGCGGCGGCGAATGTCCGGGCGCTTCCCGGCTTTGACGTGGAGAGCATCGCCGTTCGACCGAAGTCCAACAGATTTGGGGTGTGACAGCTTGCAGCCACGACCCTCCGAGACGCTTTCAAGGTCCGTGCTCGTCGTCATCCCGTGCCTCAACGAACAGGACCACATCGAGCGAGTCGTCACCAAACTGGCGGCGGAAAAAAACAGCGTCAATTTGAGAATCGTCATCGCCGATGGCGGCAGCGCTGATCAAACCCGCGCCATCGTTAAGCGGCTGGCGGCGTCGAACCGCCGGATCGCGGTGATGCACAATCCGAAGCGCATTCAGGCGGCGGCGGTGAACGCCGCCGTGCGGAAATTCGGTGATGGAGTGCGGTTCCTTATCAGAATAGATGCGCACGCGGAGTATCCTGATCGCTATTGCGAGCGTCTGCTGAAAGTTCAGGCTCGAACACAAGCCGATTCGGTCGTCGTCAGCATGTATACGAAAGGTCATAATTGTTTCCAACGCGCCGCGGCAGCAGCGCAAAATTCGATTCTAGGTAACGGCGGTTCGACCCACCGAAACGAGACCAGAGGCTGCTGGGTTGACCATGGCCATCACGCCCTGATGACAATCGATGCCTTTAGCGCCGTCGGCGGATATGACGAGACTTTTTCTCACAACGAGGACGCCGAACTGGACGCCCGACTGACGGCAGCAGGATTTCGCATCTATCTCACGGGAGAAACACAAGTTACGTATTATCCGCGCAGGACCGCAACGGAACTGTTCCATCAATATTTCAATGTCGGGAAGGGTCGGGCGCGCAATTTCCTCAAGCATCGCAAGAACGCAAAACTTCGGCATCTGATGCTGGCGGGAGTGGCTCCAGCTGTCTGTCTACTACTGTTGGCGCCGTTCTCGGTGATCTTTGCGCTTCCAGCATTGGCCTGGGCTCTACTCTGCCTCGGCTATGGCGTCGTCTTGGGCATCAGGCTACGCGACGTCTGCGCGGCCGCAGCCGGCATCGCGGCGATCGCAATGCAGTGCGGTTGGTCATTCGGATTCTTAGCGGGCCTCAAGGCCGAATTGTTGCGGGCCGATACTGCACAACCAAAGGGTAGTCCCGCCCGCGAAACTTTTGAGGTCGATCGGATAACCAAATGAACGCGCCTGACTTGCCTGAGCGTGCGGCCACCACGCCGTTTGTAAGCGTCATCATGGCCAACTACAATGGCGCAGCGCATCTAGCCGATGCCATCCGGTCCGCCCAAAGTCAAAGCTTACGCAATCTCGAAATCATAGTTTCCGACGATTCGTCGAGCGACGATAGTATAGCGATAGTAAGCAAATTGATGGCCGAAGATCCACGAATTCGCCTGGTGCGGGCTTGTCGTAATGGGGGACCAGCTGCCGCACGGAACAAGGCGCTCGCGCTTACGCAGGGCGAATGGGTTGCTATCATGGACAGCGACGACCTCATGCACCCCAACCGCTTGACGACACTTGTCGAGGTGGCTCGCCACGACAATGCCGACATCGTGGCCGACAATCTCGTCGAGTTCGATACGAAGGGTTCCAAACCGCTGCGCCCGCTGCTTGCGGGCCGGTGGGCGCGCGAGCCATTCTGGGTCGAAATCTGTCGTTATATCCGACTGAATGACCTATACGGTCCAGGACCGGCGTTAGGCTATCTCAAGCCGCTGTTCCGGAAGTCGATCCTCACTGGACCAATAGGTTACTATGACGAAAGTTTGAAGATCGGTGAGGATTATGATCTAGTGCTGCGGTTGCTTTGTGCGGGCAAGCAAATGCGGGTCTATCCGCTGCCACTTTATTTTTATCGCAGGCATAGCGCTTCCGCATCCCACCGCTTGAACGAAAGCGCGCTCGAAGCGCTGAGAGCAACCGACGAGCGATTTCTCAAACAGATTTCTAACGAAGATCAACCTCTTGCCGATGCGGTCAAAGGTCGGATGAGGTCGGTTGAGACCGCTTTGGCCTTCGAAAAGTTGCTCAATGCACTCAAGGCCTGGAACTGGTTGGCCGCCATCCGCATTGCGCTGAGAAAGCCCCGTGCGGCCGCGCTTCTACGGCTCCCGCTCGGCGTTCGCCTGCGTCGTCTCGTTCCGTCGCGAGGGGCTCGTATCGCTGCTGCACATCTGCGCGTTCCGGAACCCCCCACGTAGTCACATGAGAAAGAGCAAGACGCCCGACGCGCCGCAAACCCGTTATGACGGGGCGTCGCAAGGATCACGACCGCACCCCGTCGTCCGCGGACTTTCATTCGTATGCGGACCAGCAAAAAGATGAAATCAGATGGTATTTCGACAGCTTCGAGGTTGTGCCCCACTCCGGCAGACATGCACAAGTCCATGGATATCTTGACCAGTCTTCCGATCGGGGAGGCATTGGGTTACGCGCGTACTAGCGAGACACGGGGCCGTACAATCATTCCTCTCCGTTTGCGGCCGATGGAAAGCAGACAAGCCTTCGGCATGAAAAGGAAAACGCCATGCAATCCGAGCCGATTGAACTGACGGTCTGCATTTGTACCTTTCGACGGCCGGGCATTTTATCTGCGATCGATAGTGTCGCTAAGCAGATAGTCCCGCCAAGCATAAGTGTTCGTATACTCATTATTGACAATGATGCCGAACAGAGTGCCTTCAGCATCGTCACAGAGTTCCGCAGTCGAACCACAATTCGCCTGGACTACAAACATGCTCCCGGCCAGAATATTTCGATGGCACGCAACGCAGGACTTGATGCAGCGACCACTCCTTGGCTCGTCTTCATGGATGACGACGAATTCGCGTCAACGAACTGGCTTTCCGGGCTAATTGCGAGTCGGAACGGCGCGAATGCCGTGTTCGGTCCCTGCGAAGCGATCTACGGCGAGGGGACCCCTGATTGGATCAAACAAGGTGATTATCACTCTAACCGAATCCCAGAAACTGAGCCAATCACCACTGGCTATACTTCGAATGTGTTAATTGACATGGCTTTTGTCCGACGACACGGGCTTCGATTCGCCCCCGAGCTCGGCCGAACCGGCGGAGAAGACACAATGTTTTTCCATGCCATGTACCTTAAAGGTGGTGTTCTGAAATATGCTTCCAGTGCTGTTGTTTATGAAACTGTCGTTTCGTCTCGCCTCAACCTTGCATGGATTTTGAGGCGTCGCTATCGGGCGGGACAGGTTCGCGCGCTTGTTTCGCATCGCTGCGACCTTGTCGAGTACGCCCGGTTGTCATTGACAGCTCCGTTCAAAGTGGTTCTTTGCGTAATAATGTCAGGCCTTTTGATATCCAGCGAAGCACGCGCTATTTGGTGGATGATGCGCGGCGTCTTTCATTGGGGAACGATAAGCTACGCTTTAGGCATCAGGGTTCACGAGGAGTACGGCAAGCCACTCGAACTGACCTGATCTCCTTCAGACCTTTGCGTCTGCGGCGGGCGACATTGCCCTTGCGCGGTAAATCTAATAGGTAGTTCCCGAGCCTGTGATCCTGTTAACAAGGAGCACGAACAATGGCCAGCCTTCAGAACAAAAAAGAAACGTGTCTTGTTCTAATGGCAGCATTTTTATTACACATCGGTTTTTTTGCCTATGATGTCGCGACCGGATTCGCGCCATTTGTACGCGGAGATCGTTCGCTCAGTCGGCTGCAAGCGCTGCTCGCCTTTGACCGCGCTCCGGTCAACGATGCATTGAGCACGCTGGTTGCAAATCCGGTCATCCCAGGTGAATATTTTGCCCAATGGGTTGCCTATGCGTTCGGAGGCCAAGCGGGCATTGTCATTTTCCAGATTGCGCTATTTCTAGCGTCCGTCTGGGCCTTGTGTAGGACAGTGTCTGTCCTCTTTCCTTGGAAATCGTACACTGCGCTTGTTGGCCTCGTCTACGTCGCCCTGCCGCAGAATGTCGTGTTCACACATCAGTTTGTCACTGAGGCTATCGTGACACCGTTATTGGTCTTCTTCGCTTATTTCTATGTAATGTATTCCAAATATGGACGGACTCGCCAACTGTTGATGTGCGGCCTGACCCTTGGGCTTGTCATCGGCGTGCGTCCGGTCTTCGCAATTGTTCCGCCGACTCTTGTCCTTCTGCATCTCGTATACCGCCGGTATCTCTGGCGCAGCGCGGCGTTGACGGTGGCGGTCATCTGCGGTCTTTCAATCCTTCCGATGGCAGGTTGGGTTGCAACTTATACGGCTCAAACCGGAAAATTGGGCTTCACTTCGGGCGTTGCCAATCTCGGCTGGAATTTGAGAAGCAAGGTCTGGTTCGTCTATACGCGAAACCAGCTCGAAAAGCCCGCTGAGATCAAGGCTTATTCTGAGTATGGCGACCTTTACCAGGACAGCGATGGGATTAGTGTCGGGAGATTCCTGCAATTGGCAGCAGAGCACCCGATCCTATTCGCCAGACCCGCCATCATCGATATGCTTACATTGTTTAGAGGCAATATTTCAAAACTAATTGTCGATTACTTTGGCATAAGCCGGGATCAGGGCGTCAAGGAATGGCGCGACATTTTGTCGAAAGAAGGCGTCGTCGGCGAGCTGGGCTTGTTGATGCGGAGTAAGGGGACGTTCTTGTCCGTCGCAACTGAATTTTTGGCCAGTGTGATCACGGCGCTATGTATCGCCACAACGATACTCTTTGCCATTTTTTGTCTTGCCCGGCCCAAGGCCATCAGCGGAGAGTTCGGACCGATATCCTATGGGATGATTCTGGTCCAATGCGCAATCCTATTTTCGGTATTCGCCAGCTCGCAGATTGTAGATCAGTCGCAAGCCCGGTTGAGGCATCCGGCCGAGGCCGGTCTCATCCTTTTGCTTGTCTTCCTCTGGCGATACAGAACCGCGCGTAAGCCGCAACCGGAAATAGCCCATGTCAAGCAGTTGTTTGCGGGAGCTCACCAGGCAGATCGGTAAGGGCGGGCATCCCCATGTCCATGGCCTTGCATACCGAACTATGTCGCGCATCGGAGATATCGGGTGACGCAAATTGAAACCGCAGTACAGAATATTGTCACGCAGTTGATGGTAATCCTTGCTGCCGTCTCGCTGCCAACTGACACGTTCACCCCGCCGCCGACGAGTACGAGCTATTATTTCAATTCGACGATCGGTAATGATGCCAATGACTGCAAATCCGCAGCAAATGCTTGCAAGACGATCGCTAAGGCCATGTCGTTAAAATACGGTGCCGGCGATAAATTGCTATTCGCCGGTAGCTTCAGCGGCAATGTAACTATCACGCCAATCACCGTCCCGAGCCTCGGTGACAGCAGATTTCCAATTATTGTCGGCAGTCTCGATCCAAACAATCGCGCCACGATTACTGCGAGGATTGGCGGCGAAACCGGCATCGTGCAGATCAGCGGGGTGTCAGGCGTTACGGTCACCGATCTTATTTTGCGCGGTCCGGCTGGCACCGGCACGCCACAGACCATGCCACGTGGCGGGGTAATGATTCAGAATCCAGGCGCAGCACCGCAAAGCGCCATCATTGTTCGCAATAATGATATTGCCGGGATCAGTTACACCGATGGCCTGCGTCACCACAGCGATCCGAACAGCATTGGTGACTGGGGCGGTGAGATATTTATTGAAGGATGGCCTGGTCAACAGTCAGGCGGTCAGACTAATATTCTGATTGAGAACAATGACCTTCACGGGCTCAATGGTCCGACAAGTCACGATGATACCGGCATCGGCACTTTTGGCGGCCAGCCGCAGAGCAACTTCACCATTCGCGGCAACCGCATTTGGGACATTGGTGGGGGGCCTACTGGCTTGAATCCAGGCGTAGCCTATGCTCCGCTGGGCAGTGGCATTACGACAAATTGGGATGATTCACTTATCGAACACAACGTCATTCATGATGTTGGTGGCAACATGAGCAAGTGCGGCGGTCCGGCTGGTATTCTTGTGGGCTCGTCAGACAACGTTGTTGTCCAGTACAATGAAGTCTATCGAGTGCAGCCCGTCAATTACACCGGAAATGGCTGCGACTGGATCGGTATCGATTTTGATAGTGAGACAACAGATTCGATAATGCAGTACAACTACACGCACGACAACTTCAATAGCGGGCTTTATCTGTTCCATACAGGGAGTGGTGTATGGGATAATAATATAGTACGCTATAACATCAGCGAGAACGATAATACGGCTGGCATGCCCGGTTTTGGTGCAATTGGGATCAGTTTATCGACCAATAGCAAAGTCTATATTTACAACAATACAGTGTTCAACAACCTAACTTATAATGGCCCGTTGTGGGGCAATTTTAAGCAGGGCGTGCATGCCATTTCGATGGTGGATTATGGAAATGTTGGCGGCTTGATTGCCAACAACGTGTTTATACTCAGTAGGGGAAACGAAAATTATTGTCTGGGATTGCATGGACGCGAAAGCCCGCCCGGCTACGACCCTACTGTCACCATCACTAATAACCACTTTCACTGCCATGGCGGTGAAGCATGGATAAACTACTGGAAAAACCTCCCCTATTATTCTACAGGTTTCTCCGAAGTCGCTGCCGCAAGTGCCAAGTTTCAGAATACTACGCTGGGCGATCCAATGATCACGAGCGGCGGCACCGGCCCGAACGGCTACGTGTTGCAGCGTGGCTCACCAGCGATTGGCAGTGGCCTAGACTATCACACATTGGCCCCAAACCCGCCAACAGCTGACTATTTCGGTAACCCAATTCCCATTGCAGGTTATAACCGTGGCGCTGACGGGGCGCCACATCCATGAAATCCAAAGCTCCGGCAATGTTCGGCGGGAGGCCCGCCATACGAGAGCCCTCTGCCGCGCTACAACTCGATCACGTAGGCAGAGGTCAGCGCAGCCACATCGCTGTTGCAGCGGGTCGCGTCTGGCGATGCCGTCCTTTCCGACTATCTCGCGGGAATCCGTTATACAGGGCTTGAGTGCTTGAGCGGGATTGGCTTCATTTTGTATCCGTCAGTTTGGGACGGGCAACGAAAGCGTAAGACAATCCACGAGCAGTGGGATCGCGCCATTCGATAACTGTCCTGACTAGGCTTTCAATGACCAGGACAGGTGACATAAGGCTGAGGCGCTTAGGTTTGATTTCATCTCGGTCTAGCGTAACGTACTGCTCGAGTTCTAATCCGCAATCTGAGACCAGTTTGAACACGATGTGGGGCCAAGTAATAAAGACATGATGGTTTACGTCCAAGTCATGCTGTGTAAAGCAGGCGAGAAAGCCCGTGTACAGATGCATGGTTCGCGCTCGGCTCCATCGAGGGTTCGGCATTGTCATCACGAGTCGTCCATCAGGTTTCAGAACTTTGGCGATATTCTGCATTGCTATACCCGGATTATAGGTGTGCTCGATGACGTCCATCAACAGCACTATGTCAGCTCGTCGATTGCCGACGAAGGGCGTGTTGATGTCCCATCGGGCGATGTCATGCGACTTTGGATGGAGATCAAAGCCAAACCACTGGTATCCGGCAGCCTCGACGTCGGCCTTCATCCGCAGCGTCTCGGCGCCGACGTCGAAGAGAACTCCGCCGTCAGCAGGGGCTGGGCGACGGGCCAAGTATTCGCGAACAAAGGCATACCGATCTGCTGCAAGAGCGGCTTCTGGGCATAACAACATTGGACTTCTCCAAAGGCGTCCGATCGCGTTCCAGCGCCGCTATGTTACAGATGCAACGCAGCGCTAAGATTTTCGCTTCCGTGGAGTGAGGACGAAGTCCGAACGCAAAGCTGTCCGGAACACGCTAAAGCAGCTACGCTCCTCAGTACGCATGCTGACGAAGACCGAATCCGCCCCAGCTTCGGCCTGTACGGCCAGGAGTCGGCGACCACTCTCAGCCGAAATTTTAACTGCTCGCATTTTCTCGCCTTCTTGCAAGACAGACGCGAGGTGCTGACAGCTACCAGCACACCTCGGGTAACCCAAACGCTTGGTCGAGGGGACGTCAGGTCAGTTCAAGTGGGCTCGGTACTCCTCGTGAACCCTGATGCCTAAAGCGTAGCTTATCGTTCCC
>Ga0182039_10001982_pt1 | contig 11094 bp, 9 predicted proteins | sample sta12Can44000111_FD_125975 | JGI IMG/M metagenome (GOLD analysis project Ga0182039, IMG submission 125975) | Lab enrichment of tropical soil microbial communities from Luquillo Experimental Forest, Puerto Rico - statanox.12C.anox.44.000.111 | ecosystem: Environmental > Terrestrial > Soil >...
CCCCAGCCAAATGGAAAAAGCCGGCCTTCTTGCAAGGTCGGCTTTTTCTTTGCTTTGACGGAGCGGGCAAATCAGGAGACTGGCGTCAGTATCGGCTGTCCGTCGAAATGGGCCTGCAGATTGGCAAAGGCCAATTGGCTCATGGCCAGGCGGGTTTCATGGGTGGCGCTGGCGATATGCGGGGTCAGAACCACGTTTTCCAGTGACATCAGCTCTGGCGGCACAATCGGTTCATCCTCGAAGACATCCAGGCCGGCGCCGGCGATTTTATGGTCCCGCAGGGCGGCGATCAGGGCTGGCTGATCCACTACGCTGCCGCGGGCGATATTGATCAGGAAGCCGGTCGGCCCCAGCGCCTCTAGAATCCGGGTGTCAACCAGATGGCGGGTGTTTTCGCCGCCGGGCAGGGTAAGCATCAGATAGTCCGAGGCGCGGGCCAGACTCAGCGGATCGGGGTAATAATCGTAGTCCACATCCGCTTTGCGCGACGGGTTGGAATAGGCGATCCGCAGGCCGAAGGCTTCGGCGCGATGGGCGACGGCGCGCCCGATCTGTCCCAGCCCCAGAATGCCGCAGACCTTGCCCCGCAAGCTGGTGGAGAAGGGGAAGCGTTCGCTTTGCCAGCGCCCGGCCCGGAGAAAACGGTCGGCCTCGCAAATCCGTCGCGACGCCGCCAGCAACAAGGCCATGCCGGTGTCGGCCACACAGTCGTTCAACACGCCGGGCGTGGTGGTGACGATGATGCCCCGCGCCTTGGCGCAGGCGATGTCGATCAGGTCTAAGCCGACGCCGAAGCTGGCGATAATCTCCAGATGCGGCAAGGCCTCGATCAGCTCTTGCCCGGCTCCGGCCATGGCGTTGGTGACGATGCCGCGAATCTTGGGCGCGCAGGCGGTCAGGAAGGCCTGGCGATCTTCGGCCAGCCAAAGCTTATGGGTGTGGAAATGGTCATCGACCAGTGCGGTCAGGGCCGGGGTCTGCGGGGCAGTCATGAGAATGTCGATTTTCATCATGATGCGCAGTCTCCGTCTGATGGTCCTAGCGCCGGCCGAACAGCTTTTCGATATCGGCCAGCTTTAATTCTACATAGGTCGGGCGGCCGTGATTGCACTGGCCGGAATGGGGGGTGGCCTCCATCTGGCGCAGCAGAGCATTCATCTCGGCCCCGTTCAGCTTGCGTCCGGCCCGCACGCTGCCATGACAGGCCATGGTGCCGCAGACATGGGCCAGTTTGTCTTGCAGCGACAGGGTCTCGCCCCATTCCTCCAGTTCGTCAGCCAGATCCTGCACCAGTCCTTTGACGTCGCAATCGCCCAGCAGAGCCGGCACTTCCCGCACCGCTACCGCGCCGGGACCGAAGGGTTCGAGAACCAGCCCCATGGCCTCCAGATCGGCGGAGCGGGCCAGCAGGCGAGCGATGGCGCGTTCGTCCAGTTCCACCACTTCCGGGATCAGCAGGCCCTGGCGGGCGACGCCGCCGGCGGCCATGGCTTCCTTCATGCGTTCATAGACCAGACGCTCATGGGCGGCATGCTGATCGACGATCACCAGGCCATCCTCGGTTTGGGCGATGATATAGGTGTTGTGGACCTGCCCACGGGCGACGCCCAGGGGATAGCTGGGCTCCTCGGGGGCGTCGGGCGGCAGTTCGGCGACCCGGCCCTGGGGGATGAACTCCGACAGGCCCAAAGGTGCCGCAAACGGGGCTTGCGCCACTGCCGCTTGTTCGACTTGGGCATAAGAGGGCCGGGGCGGCGGCGTCCAGCTGGCGAAGCTGGGCTGATGCTGGGTCAGGGGAACCGCGCTTTGCGGGCGGAAGGCGCCGAGGGCTCCCAAGCCGACCGAAGAGGGTTGGGCGGCGCGATGACCGGCATTCGCCAAGGCATGCTTGATGGCGCCGATGATCAGGCCGCGCACCAGTCCGGGATCGCGGAAACGCACCTCGGCCTTGGCCGGATGCACATTCACATCCACCGTGTCCGGCGGCAGGGACAGGAACAGCGCCAGCACCGCATGGCGGTCATGGGCCAGCACATCCTGATAGGCGGCCCGCACCGCGCCGTTCAGCTGGCGGTCACGCACCGGGCGGCCGTTGACGAACAGATATTGCCCGACGGCGGTGGCCTTGTTGAAGGTGGGAAGACCGATCCGGCCCGACAGGCAGATGCCCTCGCGCTCGGCTTCGATGGACAGGCTGGCGGGGCCGAAATCGCGGCCCAGCACGGCGGCCAGACGCTCGATGCGGGCGGTCTCGTCATCGCCGCCGCAGGGCGGGAATTTCAGAATGCTGCGGGCCTCGTCGGCCAGCGAGAAGCCGATGCGCGGATGCGCCATGGCCAGACGCTCCAGCACATCCTTGGCATGGCCCAGCTCGGCCCGCGGGCTCTTCATGAATTTCAGCCGGGCAGGGGTGGCGAAGAACAGGTCGCGCACCTCGACCCGGGTGCCGAAGGGATGGGCGGCGGGTTCCGGCTGGCCCTTGGCTCCGCCCTCGACCAGCAGGGTCCAGGCGCTGTCGGCTCCCTTGGGGCGGCTGGTCAGACGCAGCCGCGCCACCGAGCCGATCGAGGGCAGGGCCTCGCCCCGGAAGCCCAGAGCCTTGATGTCGAACAGATCGTCGTCGGGCAATTTCGAGGTAGCGTGGCGTTCGACCGCCAGTTCCAGCTCGTCGGGGCGCATGCCGCAGCCATCGTCGGTGACCGAGATCAACGCCTGTCCGCCTTCGGCCAGCACCACATCGATACGGCCGGCCCCGGCGTCGATGGCGTTTTCCACCAGTTCTTTCACGGCCGAGGCTGGACGCTCGACCACCTCGCCGGCGGCGATTTGGTTGACGAGATTGGCAGGAAGCAGGCGGATCGTCATATTTCGTCAGGCCACAAAATGAAGGGGCGCCCCGAAGGACGCCCCTACAACATAGCGGGTTCCAAAGATGCGGAACAAGCCTTACTGCACGATCTTCCAGGAGCCGTCGGGCTGGCGGCAGGCGGTGCCAAAGGCTTGCTGCTGCTGGCCGCCGACCGAAATATTCTGCTGGAATTCGCGGCAATAAGCGCCCGAACCGTCGCGGCCGTCGCGGGTGGCGACGATGGTGCCGGAATTGCCGCTTTCAGGATTGTTCCAGGTGATGGCCTGGCCGATCGGGGCGGTCTGAGCCTGGGTCGAGGCGCGCTGGACATACATCTGGTCGGCGCGGTCAAGGCTGGCGCCGACTTCATGACCGGCGAAGGCGCCGATCAGGGTGCCCAGGGCCACGGCGGCGACCTTGCCGCTGCCATGACCGAACTGAGCGCCGGCCAGAGCGCCGGCAGCGCCGCCGATGACGGTGCCGCCAGTGGTCTTGTTCATGCCGAACTCGCCGGGTTGGGCCTGGCCGCCATTGTTGGTGGCGCAGGCGGACAGCAGCAGTGCGGCGGCGAGAACCGGGGCGACGAGAAGGCGAGACATGGTCGGGCTCCTTGGGCGTGCGACGGGGCGCAGGCGATGTTCAAAATGCCTGAAGGCGGAGAAACTCCCCGCCATCAGGCACAGATTTAATGAGATTTCCGCCGGACGCAAGAGTCATCGTACGGGATTTTGGTAACGCTTGGTAACGAACTGATCACCGCACCGATTTGAAATGGTTGATCAGCCCGTTGGTGCTGGCGTCATGGCTGGCGACCGGCTGGGGCGAGGAAAGCTCGGGCAGGATCGCCTTGGCCAATTGTTTGCCCAGCTCGACGCCCCACTGGTCGAAGCTGTTGACCCCCCAGACGGCGCCCTGAACGAAGATTTTATGCTCATAAAGCGCGATCAAGCGGCCCAGGGTGCGGGGCGTCAGTTCGGCATAAAGGATCGAGGTGGTGGGGCGGTTGCCCTCGAACACCCGATGCGGGATGGCGTCTTCCAGCTCCTGGCCCGACAATCCGGCCTTGGTCAGTTCGGCCCGCACTTCCTCGGCGGTCTTGCCCTTCATCAGCGCCTCGGTCTGGGCGAAGAAGTTGGACAGCAGCAGGGTCTGATGCTCGCCGATGGGGTTCTGGCTCTTGGCGGCGGCGATGAAGTCGGATGGGATCAGCCGGCTGCCCTGATGGATCAGCTGATAGAAGGCATGCTGACCGTTGGTGCCGGCCTCGCCGAAGACGATGGCGCCGGTGTCGTAATCGACCCGCTTGCCATGGCGCATCACGGTCTTGCCGTTGCTCTCCATATCCGCCTGCTGCAGATAGGCGGGGAAGCGGTGCAGATATTGGTCATAAGGCAGGATCGCCTGGGCGGCGGTCTTGAAGAAATCGCCGTACCACACCCCCAACAGGGCCATGATCACCGGCATGTTTTTGTCCAGCGGAGCGGTGCGGAAATGCTCGTCCATTTCGAAGCCGCCGGTCAGCATTTCCAGGAAGCGGTCATAGCCGATGGCAATGGCGATCGACAGGCCGATGGCCGACCACAGGGAATAGCGCCCGCCCACCCAGTCCCAGAACTCGAACATATTGGCGGTGTCGATGCCGAACTCGGCCACCGCCTTGGCATTGGTGGAAAGGGCCACGAAATGGCTTTTCACCGCCGCTTCGCCCAAAGCCTCGACGGTCCAGGCGCGGGCCGAGCGGGCGTTGGCGATGGTTTCCTGGGTGGTGAAGGTCTTCGAGGCGACGATGAACAAGGTCGTCTCGGGCTTGCATTTCTGCATCACCTGATAGAGGTGGCTGCCATCGACGTTCGAGACGAAATGGCTGTTCAGCCCCTTCTTGGCGAAGGGCTTCAGCGCCTCGGTGGCCATCACCGGCCCCAGGTCGGAACCGCCGATGCCGATATTCACCACGTCGGTGATCGGCTTGCCGGTCGCACCCTTCCACTCGCCGTTGCGAACACAGTCCGAGAAGGATCGCATCTGCTCCAGTACCCGGTGGATATCGGGCATGACGTCATGGCCGTCGACCAGCACCGGGCGGTCGGAGCGGTTGCGCAGCGCGGTATGCAGCACGGCGCGGTTTTCGGTGTTGTTGATATGCTCGCCCGAGAACATGGCGTCTCGCGCCGCCTCGACCCCCGTCTGCTCGGCCAAAGCGAGGAGCAGCGACAGGGTTTCCTCGGTCACGCGATGCTTGGAATAATCCAGCAGGAAGTCGTCCAGACGCAGCGACAAACGCTCGAAACGCGCCGGGTCGGCGGCGAAGAGGTCGCGCAGATGAACGGACTTCACTTGATCATAATGCTGGGCAAGCGCGATCCAGGCCGGGGTCTGGGTCAGGTGATACATGGTGGTTCTTCCGCCACGGTGTTGAACATGCACAACTAGATTAAGGCCTTATGAGACTTTCATAAAGCGCCATTCGCATATTCGGCGGCGGCTTCACCAGGATGTCATGAACGCTGTAAGGATTACCCGTCGATCTCGGGCGGGGCGATGCCCTGGAACACCTTGCGCAGGCCTTCGCCCCATTGGCGGCGAACCCCGGTCATATAGGGATCGTTCTCGCCCAATCGTTTGTGATGGCTGATCTTCAGGCTTTCCGTCTCATAGCAGAACAGATCGATGGGCAGGCCCACCGACAGGTTCGAGCGGATGGTGGAATCAAACGAGATCAGCACCAGCTTGGCAGCCTCGGCCAGCGGCATGCCGGCATCCAGCAGGCGGTCGAACACCGGCTTGCCGTATTTGGTTTCGCCGATCTGGAAAAAGGGCGTCTCGGCGGTGGCTTCGATGAAATTGCCGGCGCCGTAGACCAGGAACAACCGGGGCTTCTCGTCCTTGATCTGGCCGCCGACGATGAAGGTGGCGTTGAAGTCGGTGCCATGCTTCTTCAGATGCTCGGCATCGGTGCGGTGAACTTCGCGCAGCGCATTGCCGACGATGCGGGCCACCCGGAACATGGTCTTGGCCTTGTCGATATTGACCTCGGCGCTTTTCGAAGCCCGGCCCTCGTTGATCACCGAGATGGCCGCCTGGGTCAGGCTGAGATTGCCCGCCGACAGCATGCAGATGGTATGGCGCCCCTCTTTCTCGAAAAAGGTCATCTTGCGGAAGGTGGAAACATTATCCACCCCCGCATTGGTCCGGGAATCCGAAGCCATCACCAGCCCGGCGTTCAGCAATACTCCGACGGCGTAGGTCATGATGCCCTTACTGCTGCGCCTGCAACTGGGCGCGTTCCTTCAGCGCCTGCTGGATCTTGACGGCGTCGCCGACCTTGACCTCGACATCCAGTTCCTCGTTGCCGCCGCCCTTGCGCACGCCGCGCACCGGAGCGGCATCGAGATAGTCGAGGCCGATGGCGACGCGCACATGCGCCTTGGCGTTCGACATGCGGTTGGCGACGTCATAGGACAGCCAGCCGGCTCCTTCGACCCAGGTCTCGGCCCAGGCATGGCTGGCCATGCGGTCGTCGCCGACATCGTCGGTGCAGAGATAGCCCGAAACATAGCGCGACGGCAGGCCAAGGCTGCGGCAGCAGGAGACGAACAGATGAGCATGGTCCTGGCACACCCCGGCCTTGGCGTCCAGGGCCTGACGGGCCGAGGTGGCGGCATGGGTGATGCCGGGGCGGTAATCCACGGTATCGCGAATGCCGGCCATCAGATTGTCGAGACCGCGGCGGGCATTGGCGATGACGCCGGGGCGGAAGCCGTCGGCGAAGCTGCGAATCCGCTCATCCGCCTCGGTCAGGCGGGTCGAGCGCAGGAAGATATCGGGCGGCAGGGGATCATGCTCGGACAGCAGCGGGCTGCCGCTGTCGGCCAGCTCCACCTCGCCCATGGCGGTGATGCGGATTTCCTCATGGGGCTCGTCCACCACCAGCACATGGGAATGGTTGCCGTAGCCGTCGGTCCAGGACCGCAGATTGCCGGGCGTGGACAGCTTCCACGAGATCACCCGCTGGTTCGGGCCAGACAGCGGCGTCAGGCGCAGATACTGGATCGAATAGTTGGCGGGCGCATGATAGCGGTAGACGGTTTCATGATTGATGGCGACACGCATATCCGTCTCTCCACTTACACGGTCATAAGGAAATCGCGGGAGATCTGCAGACCGATGTCGGCGACACGGTCCAGAACCTCTTTCAGGAAGGCATGCAGGCCATCGCCCAGAATGCGTTCCATCCGTCCATAACGCAGGCGGGCGCCGAATTCGCCCGACAGCCGTTCGCATTCCAGACTGCGGCCTTCGGCCAGGGTGGCGAGATTCTCGGTCACCTTGTCGAAGCAGAAACGCAGGGAACGCGGCATCTCGGGGCGCAGCACCAGCAGTTCGGCCACTCGCTCCGGCGTAATCACGTCATGATAGACTTGGTGATAGGCGCGGAAGGCGCCAACCGAACGCAAGACCGATCCCCATTCGTAATAGGTGGCTGCCGAGTCGCTTTCACCGCCATAGGCCAGCACCTGATATTTGGTGTCCAGCAGACGGGCGGTGTTGTCGGCGCGCTCCAGGAAGGTGCCCAGACGGATGAAGGCGAAACCGGCGTCATGCAGCATGGTGCCGTGCGCCATGCCGCGGAACAGGTGGGATCGCTCCTTCACCCATTCGCAGAACTCGCGCAAAGATTTGGCCTGAATATCCTCGTGGGTCATGTCGCGGATGGCCAGCCAGGTGGTGTTCAGGCTTTCCCACATCTCCACCGAGATCGAGGCGCGCAGCGAACGGGCATTCTCACGCGCCGCCCGGATACAGGACCAGATCGAGGAAGGGTTGTTGCGGTCCAGGGTCAGGAAGCGGGTCACGCCTTCTTCGGTCGCCTCGCCATGGGTGTCGGCATAGACGTCTTCGGCATAAAGGATGGCCAGCACGGCGCTCCACTCGCTTTGAGCGGTAGCGTGGCCCTGCACCGCCAGCCGCTGGCTGACGTCGAGGATGCGGGCCATGTTCTCGGCGCGCTCCATATAGCGGCCCATCCAGTAAAGATTTTCTGCGGTCCGGCTCAGCATCGGTCAGTCCTCCAGCACCCAGGTGTCCTTGGTGCCGCCGCCTTGCGACGAGTTCACCACCAGCGAGCCCTTGGTCAGGGCCACGCGGGTCAGGCCGCCGGGAACCACCGACATGCCGTCGCGTCCCGTGAGTACGAAGGGACGCAAATCCACATGGCGCGGGGCCACCCCTTCCTCGACGAAGGTCGGGCAGGTGGACAGGGCCAAAGTGGGCTGGGCGATATAGCCGGCGGGATCGCTCAGGATCAGCTGGCGGAACTTTTCCTGTTCCTCGCGGGTGGATTTCGGACCCACCAGCATGCCGTAGCCGCCCGAGCCCTGGGTCTCTTTGACCACCAGCTCGTGGAGATGCTCCAGCACATAGGCGCGGTCGTCGTCGCGCGAACAGCGATAGGTGGGCACATTGCCGATGATCGGCTCTTCGCCCAGATAGAATTTGATGATGTCGGGGACGTAGGGGTAAGTCGACTTGTCGTCGGCAACACCAGTGCCGATGGCATTGGCCAGCGTCACGCCGCCATTGCGATAGACCGACAGCAGGCCCGGCACGCCCAGCAGGCAGTCGGGATTGAAGGCCAGGGGGTCCAGGCAGTCGTCATCCAGGCGGCGATAGATCACATCGACCCGGCGCGGACCCTGGGTGGTGCGCATCCAGACCGAGTCGTCGCGGACGAACAGATCCTGGCCCTCGACCAGCTCAACGCCCATTTCCTCGGCCAGGAAGGCATGCTCGAAATAGGCGCTGTTATAGGGACCGGGGGTCAGAACCGCCACGGTCGGGCTGCCGGCGGCCCGCTCGGGCGCCACCGAGCGCAGCTGGCGCAGCAGTTCGGCGGGGTAATGGTCTACCGGGGCGACGCGGTTCTCCTGGAACAGCTTGGGGAACAGCCGCATCATCACCGCCCGGTCTTCCAGCATGTAGGAGACGCCGGACGGCGTGCGCAGATTGTCCTCCAGCACATAGAACTCGCCTTCGGCTACGCGGACTACGTCGATGCCGGCGATCTGCACATAGACGCGGCCGGGCAGATCGACATCCTTCATCTCGGGGCGATACATCTCGTTGCGCAGGATATGGCTGGCGGGGATCACCCCGGCCTTCATGATTTCCTGGCCGTGATAGATATCGTGCAGAAACATCTGCAAGGCGCGCACCCGCTGGAACAGGCCGGCTTGCAGCTTCTGCCATTCGCGGGCGGACAAAATGCGGGGGATGATGTCGAAGGGGATCAGGCGTTCGGTGCCGGCGGCACTGCCATAGACATTGAAGGTAATGCCTATTTTTTGGAACAAAAGCTCGGCCTGTTCGAGCTTGCTGGTGAAAACATCCGGCGGCGTGTTCTTCAGCCATTCGGAGATTTTGGCATAAGGGGGTTGGACCTGACCGTTCCAACCGTACATTTCGTCGAAGATGCCGTCGGCCGCCATCGGCTCCCCCTTGTTGTTATCGTCTTCCCCGTACGTAGCAACCATCATGCCAGCTAGAGATCACCAGGAAACCAGCCCCTTTTCCCCGGTGGCCCGACAAGATATGCCCGCCGATTGAGCATTACACCCTTTCGTATGATGAAGAAAGCACAATGCCTATGCATCTTTGCAAGGCATAGATGTGTGACACTCTGATTGCGCAAGATAGAGCAGCAAAAACAAGAAAGGCGGCCCGGAATTCCGAGGCCGCCTTCTGTCTGAGGGGAGGTGGTTCAGGCCTTGTTACGTATTGGCGGGCAGAACCCAACCGGAGGACAAGGCGATGCGCACGGCCTGAGCACGGTTCACCGCGCCGATCTTGCGATAGACGTTGCGCAAATGGATCTTGATGGTGATTTCCTGCAGATCCAGGCGGCGGGCGATTTCCTTGTTGGTCTGACCCTCGATCAGATAGCCCAGGATTTCCCGTTCGCGCGCCGACAGGGTCGACAGCGGCGAGGCCGGGGCCTTGCGCTCGGTATTGTTGCCATCCAGCAGAATGCTGGGCGGCAGATAGGATTCGCCAGCCAGGACCAGCCGCAGGGCGTTGATCAGGGCGGTGCCGCTGATGGTCTTGGGGATATAGCCGCCGGCGCCGGCGCGCACAGCCGCCAGAACCTCGTCGCGTTCGACATGGCCGGACAGGATCACCACCGGCACGCCGGGGCGGGTCTTGCGCATCACCTCGACGCCCTGAAGGCCGTTCATGCCGGGCATGCGCAGATCAAGGAGGATCAGCCCTATGGCGTCGTTTGATTTGGCGGAAGCAAGCGCTTCATCGAAGTTGGCGGCATCATGGATAACCGCATCGGGATCCAACTCGAGCAGGAACGGCTTCAGACCGTCACGAACGAGGTTGTGGTCATCGGCGACCAGAATATGCATCAAAGAACTCCCCAGAGCCCCAGCGGCCAGGAAAACTATACCAACGAAGTATGCTGCCCGATACTCAAAAAATCTACAGGGATTGTAAGAGACTTTCCAAAGTTTCCACCATCTCAGCCAGACTGATGGGCTTTTTCAGCATGGCGAAGTTTCGGCCCTCCGCTTCCTCTTCCAGCGTTTCGGTGGTGCCGATATGTCCGGTCACCACGAGAACGGGAAGATTAGGGTCATATTTACGCAAGGTCTTGATCAATTGTTCGCCGTCGCCGTCGGGCATGCGGATGTCGGTCACCAGGATGTCGCAGGGATCGTCTTCGAACAGGGATTGAGCCAAGTTGCCGCTGGTGGCCTTGGTCACCCGGTATCCCAGTTCCGACAGATAATCGCCCATGGCTTCGATGGCCGGTTCCTCGTCATCCACCAGCATCACATGACGGCCGGGCAGTCGATCCTCGTCCTCGTCGTCCTCGATGATCATTGGGGGCGGCGCGGGCGGGGCGGCGGCGATGGCCGCATCCTTGGCGAGCGGCAGAGTGATGGAAAACTGGGCGCCGCCCTGAGCGATGTTGCGGGCTTCCAGCCGTCCGCCCATGGATGCGATGATGCCGAAGCTGACCGATAGCCCCAAGCCGGTGCCGCTGCCGACTTCCTTGGTGGTGAAGAAGGGCTCGAAGATGCGGTCCAGGTCGGCTTGGGGAATGCCGGTGCCGTTGTCGGTGACGGTGATCAGCAACTCGCCCGCGGCATTGATGCGGCTTTCCAGATCGATATGGCCGGGGCGCTTGGTCTTTTCGCGGGCACTCTTGACGGCGTCGGCGGCGTTGGACAGCAGGTTGA
>Ga0182039_10001983_pt1 | contig 11094 bp, 10 predicted proteins | sample sta12Can44000111_FD_125975 | JGI IMG/M metagenome (GOLD analysis project Ga0182039, IMG submission 125975) | Lab enrichment of tropical soil microbial communities from Luquillo Experimental Forest, Puerto Rico - statanox.12C.anox.44.000.111 | ecosystem: Environmental > Terrestrial > Soil >...
GCACCTAATTGCAGGCCACATCTTTCGGCTAGACGGGGGGCACTACCGATGTTGATAGAGATGTGGCCCACCAAGGACTATAGCACCACTACAACGTAGGCTGACCGTGGTCTTATGACACGCCTATGCTAGGAGCCCCGACGTTGGTGCTACAGGCCAGATGGAGAGAGGTGAGGACTGCAACCTAAAGTGCAACCTTTTTGGTCAACGAATTAGACTAACCATTTGAGGCAGTTGATTTTTAGCTATATGAGAACCCTGATAAAGGTTCAGGCACCTTAGCGCTCGAATGAGGCCTCTGCCTCGGCCAAGGCTTCAGGCGTGCCGACATGCATCCAGCGGCCGTCGAGCCTTACCCCGTAGAGCCTTCCCGTAGCGAGTGCCCTGTCCCAAAGGGCGTTCAGCGAGAAACGCCCCTCCGGTGCGTCCTTGAACAGGCGCTCGTCGCAGAGCGACACGCCGGCGAAGGCGAAGGGCACGATCTCCTCCTCCCCGCGCCGTTGAAGCCTACCGTCGGGCCCCATCGAGAAGTCGCCTCTGGCGGCATAGCCGATGCTGGTGGCGACCGGCGCAAGGAGCAGCAGGCAGTCCATGGCGGCGGGGTCCCACAGCCGCAGCATGCGCTGGAGCGCTGGCGAAGCGCCTTCGCTCCATACTGAGTCGGCGTTGTGGATGAAGAAAGGTCCGGCGTCGAGCAACGGCAGCGCCTTCTTCGCGCCGCCCCCAGTATCGAGCAGGACACCACGCTCGTCGGAGACAAGAATCTTCGGAGGCTTGCCCTGCCGGTTCAGCACATGAGCCTCGACCTGATCGGGGAGATAGTGGACGTTGACCACCGCCGTCTTCACGCCGACTTGCACCAGCCGACCGAGCACATGATCGATGAGTGGCCGGCCGGCAAGCGGCACGAGCGGCTTCGGCATGCGCAAGGTCAAGGGACGCATGCGCTCGCCAAATCCCGCAGCAAGCACCATCGCAGTCTTTGCCTCGGTCATGGTCGCGGCCCTTTAGAGCACGAGAGGCGGGAGATCGGCTGCGAGCGGCAGCTCACGCGCGTAGAAGCGGCGAAGCCCGGCAAGCGCCGGGTGGGCGAAGTCGCGCTCGAGATAGCGCGCGACCCGCGGGATATGAGCGAGATAACCGCGCTTGCCGTCACGTTTCGCCAATCGCGCAAATATGCCGAGGATCTTAGAGTTGCGTTGGGCGCCGAGCGTTGCGTAGAGGGTACGGAACTGATCTGACGAAAAATGCTGGCTCTGCGCGTTTCGGGCGGCACAGTAGCGAGCGAGTTCGTCCCGTTCAAGCGCTTCCGGAACGTCGAGGCGGGCATCTTGGAGGAGGGAGACGAGGTCGTAGGCGAGCGGACCTTTGAGGGCATCCTGAAAGTCGAGGATGCCCACTCGCTTGCTGCCCTGTCGCTCGGGCAGCCACATCAAGTTGGGTGAGTGATAGTCGCGGATCACCCAGCCGGGGTCGGCCTTTGCGGTTAGCTCCAGGATGGGCCGCCACAGGCCAAGATATTCCTGTCGAAGCGGCTCAGGCACAGGTTTCCCGTGAACCGCAGGCCAGAACCAATCGATCAGGAGGGAGGTCTCGGTCAGCATTGCGTCCGCGTCGTAGGCGGGCAGCCGGTAAAAGGCGTGGCCCTCATTGGGCAGAAGGTCTGATGGGGGCTTGCTGGCGAGCGCCACCAGGACATCGACGGCAGGCCGATAAAGCTCAGCGAGGGGGCGGCCCTTGGCGACTTCGCTGGTGAACAGCCGGTCGCCGAGGTCTTCAAGGATGAGAAAACCTTCATCGAGGTCGAAGGCGTACACGGCTGGTGCCGACAGGCCACGCTCTCTAAGCGCCTCAGCCACTGCCACGAAGGGCGTGACGTCCTCGGCGAGATGAACAAGGCCACTGTAGGGTTTGCCGTCGCGGATCGGTGGACCGTCAGGCTGCCGGGGCGAGTTCATCAGGATGGCATTGCGGTTGGGCAGCACGAGCCGCGCGTAGGACCGCGTCGACGCGTCGCCCTGAAGGTACGAGGCACCAGCCTCAGCGTAAGGTGTGTTCTCGAGGAATTTCCGCAGCTCCCTTAAGCGCGTAAGCCGCGGCTCCCAGTTGCCATGCGCAGTAAACACGATGCGGCGGAGATTCGGGAGCGCCGTCTCGTCCATGGCGATGTCGAGCCGGTCCGCCGGCAGCCAGCACGTGGCGCGCTCAGGCCATTCGATGAGCACCACGCCTTCGCCAAGCGCATCTTCGAGGCCGAGCTCGTCAAGCTCGGACGGCTCGAGCCGGTAGAAGTCGCAATGGGTGACGGTGAGCCGCTTCGTCTCATAACGCTGCATCAGGGCGAAGGTTGGGCTCGGCACCTCGTCTTCGCCGCCAAGACGCGTGACTAGCGACCGTGCGAATGTCGTCTTCCCTGCACCGAGCGGACCGCTCAGCGCGATGACATCGCCAGCTTTGAGCGAAAGCGCGATTCGGCTTACGAGGATATCGAGCCCGACCAGGTCGACATCATCGAGACTCCAACTTAAGCTCATCCCGCGCGGCTTGACTTGTAGAGCGGCTGTTCGAGCTCGCCCTCGGCTTCCTGGCCGAGCGGCAGCAACACTTTGACCCGTGTGCCGCGGCCAGGGGCCGAGTCGAGCGAGACCATGCCGCCGTGCAGCTCCGCGAGACTCTTGACGATGGAGAGCCCGAGCCCCGCGCCGCGATGGCGCGAGCCATGTGAACGGCTCTCGAAGCGATTGAACACGGCCTTCTGATAGTCCTCTGGAATGCCCACGCCCTGGTCCTCTACGGTGAAGGCAAGCATGGAATTTTCCCTCCCGCAATTGAACGCGATCCTGCCGCCCTGCTCCGAGAAGCCGATCGCGTTGGACAGGAGGTTATACAGCATCTGGGTCACGCGCCTGCCGTCGGCGACCAAGCTATTGACGCCGGGCTCGACGCTGATGGCAAGGTGTACGTTGTTCTGCTTGAGCCGCTCCTCGACGCCCTGCACCGCCTGACCGATCACGTCGCGCACTTTGACCGGCGACAGCTTCAATTCGAGCGTGCCGGCGTCGATGGTGGCGAGGTCGAGAATATCGTCGATGATGGAGAGCAGCGTCCGCCCCGACAGACGGATATCGTTGAGATAGTCGTGCTGCCGGTCGGTGAGCGGCCCGGCAACCGGGCTCGCCAGAAGCTCGCTGAAGCCGATGATATTGGTGAGCGGCGTGCGCAACTCGTAGGACACATGCGAAATGAAGGCGGTCTTGAGCCGGTCGGCAGCTTCGAGCGCCTCGGTGCGCTCGATCAGCGCCCGCTCAGCGCGCTTTGCGTCGGATACATCGACATACGTGAGGAGCGTGCCGCCGTCAGGCAGGGGTAGGGCGGCGCAAGCAAGCACGCTGCCGTCCGGCCGGTCGAACTCGCTTTCGTAGGCGCGCTCAGCGACGAGGGCGGTTACCGCGGCCTTGGTACTCTCCCACTCTTCCGGCGCATCATAGAGCTCGCGGCACCAGGAGATGATCTCCTCGATATGCGGCTCGCCGTCGAGCTGATGCGGGTTCAGGCGCCAGATATTGGCAAAGGCTTCATTGAAGAGCCTGAGGCGCCCGTTCGGGGCGAACACGGCTACCCCTTCGCGCAATGTCTCGATGGTCTCCCGCTGGACCTGGATCAGCGCGTTGTACCGGCTCTCTAGGCCGATGCGCTCAGTAACGTTCTCGTAGAGGTAGGTGACGCCGGCCTCGCCCTCGCTGTCCGCGATGACGTGCAAAGTGCTGCCGTCGGGGAGGTGCCACTGGTCCTCGATCTGGGCGTTGGTGCCGTAGGACGAGAGCCACGTTCTCTTCCATTCGCGATAGTCGGCCTTCTCGGGCAAACGACGCGCCTGGCGTAGCCGGTCGAGGATCTCACCGTCGCGCGGATGGGTGGCAAGCCATTCGGGATCGAGTTGCCAAAGTCCGACATAAGCCTGATTGAAATGGGTGAGGCGTTGGCTTCCGTCGAACACGGCGAAGGCTGTGGCCAGCCGGTCGAAGCTCCTGAAGCGCGCCTCAAGGCTCGGCTTTGCCTCGGTGCGGCCACGCTCCGCCACTACGGCTTGTGCATCTAGCAGCCTGCGCAGCGAGGCGACCTGCTCCTCGAGCCGACGATGTTTTGAGGCGAGCTCGGCAGTTTCGAGCCGCTGCCCCGCTACGTGGCGAACCTTGAGCACGATGGTCCGGCCAGTTGCCCTACCATCGATTTCGACATAACGGTCCCGCAAGGTGGTGAGCATCAGGTTGAACGCCTCGCCCCGTTTGGCGAGCACCCCGATCGCTTCGTCGAGCTCCTTGACCGATGGCGCGTCGAGCCATCCTGCAAAATTGATGAACCTGTCGGCTTGGTCCGGCACGCCGTGACTCGCGTGCAAGGTCGCGACCAGAAGATCGGCCTCGCCAGTCTCCGACACAGTGAGCAGCATTTGGGACTCTGCGGCCAGCACCGTGTCGAGCGCATTCTCTCTCAAACGATAGCGCTCAGCCTCGTTCGCCGCCGCTCTCTCAGCCTTGCGCGCGCGCTGTGTGGCACGAAGGCAAATGATCGCCGTGCCGGCCGCGAAGGCGATGATGCCGAGAGTAATGCCGAGCAAAAGTAGCATGCGCGAATCAAACGCCACTCTGACGGTGCCGGCCATCGCCACCTGAGCGGAAAGGATGGTCGCGGCAGAAAAGGCGAGAACGCGGGACAGCATTTTTGGCCACCTTGATGAAGGTAAGGCCTTACCCCCGCTGGTCCGCATGGTCCCTCGCTCCACGCCGCCGCCCATGGCCTTGCGCTCAGCGCCGCTTATGCTGCCACAGACTTAACGCGGGTCGTGCCGACCCTGCGAGCTTCAAGGCGAATCACGTTTAGATTAGCTCTATCGCCCAGTCTTGCCCACTAGCGGAAGCGCCTTAGCCTAACTGCCAAAGGCAATCTGGTAGGAACCTAGTACCTGTAGGAGTCGGTCTTGTAGGGCCCTTCGACCGGCACCCCGATATATTCAGCCTGGTCGGGCTTGAGCTTGGTGAGCTTGGCGCCGACTTTGCCGAGATGGAGCCGCGCCACCTTCTCGTCGAGGGGCTTCGGCAGCACGTAGACCTTCTTCTCGTATTTGCCGGGATTGGTCCACAGCTCCATCTGCGCGATGGTCTGGTTGGTGAAGGACGCGCTCATCACGAAGCTCGGATGGCCCATAGCGTTGCCGAGATTAACCAGCCTGCCCTCCGACAGAAGGATGATCCGTTTGCCGTCCGAAAACTCGATCTCGTCCACCTGCGGCTTGACGTTGTCCCATTTGAAGTTGCGCAAGGCCGCGACCTGAATCTCCGAATCGAAATGGCCGATATTGGCCACAATGGCGCGGTCCTTCATCGCGCGCATGTGGTCTAACGTGATCACGTCCTTATTCCCGGTCGCGGTGACGAAAATGTCGGCCCGCGGTGCCGCGTCCTCCATGGTGGTGACCTCGTAGCCTTCCATCGAGGCCTGCAGTGCGCAGATCGGGTCGATCTCTGAGACCATCACCCGGCATCCTGCATTGCGCAGGGACGCGGCGGAGCCTTTGCCAACGTCGCCAAAGCCAGCGACCATCGCCACCTTGCCCGCCATCATCACGTCGGTGCCGCGGCGGATGCCGTCGACCAGGCTCTCGCGGCAGCCGTAGAGGTTGTCGAACTTGGACTTGGTCACGCTGTCGTTGACGTTGATCGCGGGGAACAGCAGCGTGCCTTTCTTCTGCATCTCGTAGAGGCGATGCACGCCGGTCGTGGTCTCCTCGGTCACGCCCCGGATGTTCTTGGCGATCTCCGAGTACCAGCCGGGCTTCTTCCTGAGCCGCTTCTTGATCGCGGCGAACACGACCTCTTCCTCCTCGTTGGTTGCCTTGTCGAGGAAGGCGGTATCGCCCTTCTCGGCGCGGACGCCGAGATGCACGAGCATTGTCGCGTCGCCGCCGTCGTCGAGGATCATGTTGGGCGTGCCGCCGTCCGCCCACTCGAAGATGCGGTGGGTATAGTCCCAATATTCCTCGAGGCTCTCGCCCTTATAGGCGAACACTGGGATGCGTTTGGCCGCGATTGCCGCGGCGGCGTGGTCTTGCGTCGAGTAGATGTTGCACGAGGCCCAGCGGATATCGGCGCCGAGCGCTTTCAGCGTCTCTATGAGGACGGCGGTCTGGATCGTCATGTGCAGCGAGCCGGCGATGCGCGCGCCTTTGAGCACCTGCTTGGCCGCGTATTCCTCTCGCACCGCCATCAGCCCTGGCATTTCCGTCTCGGCGATGGCGATTTCTTTGCGGCCCCACTCGGCGAGCCCGATATCTCTTACCTGGTAGTTCATGCCCTCTGCTCCCGACCTCGGATCATAAAGATATAAAGAACTCCTTATACGTTTTCCAGGGGAATGGCCAGTGATGAGAGCGGCATGCGAGGCACCGCGGGGGGAGCGAGTGAACACGTTCGGTGGAGCGAAAAGCCTAGGACTTGGCTGAAAGGTAAAGGGCCGCCATGACCAGGCAAAGCGCGAAGAATTGGAGCGCGACCCGCCAGCGCATCAAGGTTTGGCTGATCTCTGGCCTCGGCGTTGCCACCATGTTCCACAGGCCGAATAGAGGGCAATCACGACGAAGGCGATGACGCTGCCGGCAAGCCCGAAGACGAGCACGTGACGCATGTGGTGTCCCGTGACGCCGGCTCTGCCTCGACCTCGGAGAGGACCGGCGCGTCATCGTCGTGCTTTTTTGCCATCGCCGCCATATCGAATCGAGGTCGCGCAGATTGGCCGGCGGGACGGGCCGACGGCCCGTGTGCAGACTACTACTACTACTACTACTACTACTACTACTACTACTACTACTACTACTACTACTACTACTACTACCTCATGATAGCTCGTTCCGGGCCCTCAGCTATGATGGGCAGCCACGCTCCTGACACATTCGGACAACACGTCGGTCGGTGCAGCCTGGCTGACATCGCCGAGACTGAGCATGCCGACCATGCGCTTATTCTTGTTGATGACCGGCAGCCTGCGGATTTGGAGCTGTTCCATGTGCTGCACCGCCTTGGAAAGCTCGTCGTCCTCTCGGCAACAATGGATTCCCGAGGTCATCACGTCACGCGCCGTCGTGCTTGCATCGAAGCCGTCGTTGGCCAAGCCTTTGCAAACGATATCGCGGTCGGTGACCATGCCGATAAGGTGGTCTTTCTCGCCGATCGGAATCGCGCCGATGTCGTATTTACGCATCAATTTCGCGAGTTCAGAGACCGGGGTCTCCGGACCAACCCACTCTGCGCCTTTGTGCATCACCATCTGGACTTTCATCGTGGACCTCCCTTGGCGTGCTGATGCGGCGGCACCGTTGCCACCCATATGCTAAAGCTCTTTCTTGCTCGCCTTCTGTAGTCGAGCTTCTTTTTGACCAAGGTCTACTTCTTTGGCTTCCCGCGGCGCGAATTTCGCAGCGCCGCGTTCCATGTGCTTCAGATCTTCTTTGCTCGCCTTCTCCAGTTTGGCTTTCTTCTGGCCAAGGTCGGCTGACCGGCGAGCCTGCCGAACATTCTCGTTCGATTGGCGCTTACCTGCCATTTTGGCCTCCCTTTCGCTTGATTTAACGCCTGCCGAAGCGATTTGTTTGTCTCTTGCCCGGTGCAGGGCAGAGGCGGAAAGCCCGTTGGGAAATGGGTAAATTGCCGGTCGGGTGTGGTCAGCGGAAACCGGCGGGGGCTTGGGCTTTTCCTAATCTTCCTCGCCGAAGCCGCTCTCGACCAGCCTGATGAGCGCCTCAAGCGCAGTATTCGCCTCCTCGCCCTCGGTCTCGATCAGAATCGAGTGGCCTTGGCCAGCGGCGAGCATCATCAGTCCCATGATAGAAGTGCCGAGCACAGTGTGGCCTTCGCGCGTCACCCGCACCGTGGCGGTGTAGCTCGCCGCGCAGCGTACGAACTGGGCCGAGGCCCGCGCATGCAGGCCCTTCTTGTTGGGGATCACCAACTCGGCAAAATAGAGGCCGTTGACAGGCTCTTCCTCGTTCGGCTTAGGCTCTGTCACCTGCTCCATTGCTTTGGTCATCGCTTCGACCCTGGCATTGAGAAATTTATCACAGGCTAGCTCGCAGCGAGGATCTGACTTGCCACGCTAATATACTTGCGTCCGGCTTCTTGCGCCTGGGTGATCGCTTCTTCCAACTTGCACTCGCCGCGCACGCTCGCAAGTTTCACCAGCATCGGCAGATTGACACCCGCGATCACCTCGACATTGGAGCGCTCCATGGCGGAAATGGCGAGATTCGACGGAGTGCCGCCGAACATGTCGGTGAGCACTACGACACCGCCGCCGGTATCGACGCGGGCGAGCGCTGTCAGCATATCGCTCCGCCGCACGTCGAGATCGTCGTCAGGGCCGATCGATATGGTTTCGATCTGCTCCTGCGGCCCGACCACATGCTCGAGCGCGGCACGGAATTCGTGCGCAAGCTTGCCGTGCGTGACGATGACGACGCCGATCATGTTGCCTCTTTGGTGAATGCCGCCCGGCCAAAGGCCGCTATCTTTGTCGGGAGAGGTGCCATGCGCAAGTCAAAGCTTTCGCACGTCAAAGAAGCTGTTCCGGCGCCAGTAAAAGCGCCAGTTTCAATTTGAGGGGCGCCGAGAGCTCGAAGGGATCGAATTTCACCACCGGCACAGGAACGCCCGCGATCACCGTCCGTTCCCATGGCTCAGGCGGCATCCTCGGCACGTTCTCGCCGCTGATGAGATCGCAAACAAGCACGAGCCTGGCTTGCGCGAGAAACGGCACCGACACAATTCCGAGTCCTCTCACCTCGATCTTGCCGGCGATGGTCTCTGGCGCCGAGACAATGAGAGACCCATCCGAGCTCGCCTCCGCCCACACCTGGTCGTCGGCAACGAGTTGCGGCTTGAGCGCGCCTTCGCCATGTAGCGCCATGAATCTCAGAGCGAGGTCTGACTTGCCAGCGCCAGAGCCACCGCGCAACAACGCGGCCCGCCGGCCGAGCGCGACGGACGTGCCATGCACAAGCTCGCGCGCCTCTCTCAAGCATGCCTCGTTCAAGTCCGGGATGGTCAGGTTGCCGGCAGCCGCATCACGAAACGCGCGCCACTGCTTCTGCCAACGCCCGCGTCGCCCTTGCCCCGGCCCACACCCTTTGGCGGACGGTTCTCCGCCCACAGCCTCCCACCATGAGCGACCGCAATCTGGCGCGAAATGTTGAGGCCGAGCCCCGAGTTCTGGCCGAAACTCTCCTGTGGGCGGTCGGTATAGAAGCGCTCGAAGACGCGCTCGAGGTTCTCCTCGGGGATGCCCGGGCCTTCGTCCTCCACGGCGATCTGGATTTCGTGGCCGATGCGGCGCGCGAGCACCACAACGCGGCCTCCTGGCGCGGAGAAGGAGATGGCGTTGTCGAGCAGGTTGACGATGACCTGGCTCAAGCGGCTGTCGTGGCCCATGACCCTATAGGGCCACGCGCCGGGTGCATAAGCGATGTCGAGCACGACTTCCGGCGTGTCCTCGCGGTGGATGTCGTTGAACAGCGACACGGTGGTCCGCAACAGCTCCGCCATGTCGACCGTCTTGGCATCCTCGCGGGCCAGCTCGGCGTCGAGGCGCGAAGCATCAGAGATGTCGCTGATCAGTCGGTCGAGCCGCTTAACGTCGTGCTTGATGATCTCCATCAGCCGCTCTTTCGACTCGTCCGTCCTGGCGAGCGGAAGCGTCTCGGTGGCGCTGCGTAAGGAGGTGAGCGGATTCTTGAGCTCGTGCGCCACGTCGGCGGCAAAGCTCTCGATCGCGTCGATCCGCTTGTAGAGCGCATTGGTCATGTCGCGTAGCGCGCCGGAGAGATGGCCGATCTCGTCGGTACGGTCGGTGAAGTCGGGGATCTCGGCGCGCGCCCTGACGCTGTGGCGCACGCGCTCTGCCGCGGCTGAGAGCCGCTGCACGGGTCCGGCGATGGTGTTAGCGAGGATAATCGAAAGCACGATAGTGACGGCGGCCGCGAACAGCGACACGCGCACGATGCCCCAACGCTCGGCAGCGACGATATTGTCGATATCGCCGCCCCGCGTCGAGAGCAGAAGCACGCCGAGCACGGCGCGCATGCGCTGGATCGGCACGGCGACGGAGACCACAAGCTCGCCCTTGTCGTTGACGCGCACGATCGGCACGGACGTCCCGGTCAGTGCCGTTGCCACCTCCGGGTAAGCCTTGCCATTGTTTCCGCCGATCTCGGTATAGAGCGGCAGGTCGTATTGGCTCATGCGCGTGGTCACGGTTTGCCAGAAGCGGCTCAACGCATCGGGCTTTTCGGCATCGGGCGGCGGCAGGTCGTAACGCAACACCTCGCCGCGCGAGTAGAACGTGTCGGAGTCGAGGATCAGGGCGCCGTCGCGGTTATAGATGCGGGCGCGGCTTCCGGTTGGCTTCACCAGGGGACGCAGGATTGGGGCGGCGCGCTCCGGATCGATGGTGAAATCGAGCGAGTTCGACAAATCATCGTCGTCGCTTGCCTGGCTATGCTCGGTCTCAAGCAGCTTCTCGGGATCGAGCTGCACCTCGTTGATGTCGACACCCGCGGAGGCAGCGATGGCGCGAGCAATGATCTCGCCTTGCGTAAGCAGGCTCTGCACCTTGGCGTCGATCAGCCCGGCCCTGAACTGATTGAGATAGAGGATGCCCGAGACGAGGATCGCGAGCCCGATCAGGTTGAGCACGACGATACGCCGGGTGAGGCTCGAGAAGCCGTTGCTGAACGGGAGATGCTCGACGAGCCAGCCAGCCGTGCTGCGCACACGATTGCGGGCGATGCGCAAGACGCTGCGAACGCGCTCCTTGAGAGTTGCGGCGTCAGGTATTTGCCAGGACCTGTCGGCCTCGGCTGTCATTTGCTAGTACGTCACTCTTTGAACCGGTAGCCAACGCCATATAGCGTCTCGATCACGTCAAAGCTCGAATCGACTGCCTTGAACTTCTTGCGCAACCGCTTGATGTGGCTGTCGATGGTGCGGTCGTCGACGTAAACCTGGTCATCATAGGCCGCATCCATGAGCGCGTCGCGGCTTTTCACCA
>Ga0182039_10001990_pt1 | contig 11065 bp, 10 predicted proteins | sample sta12Can44000111_FD_125975 | JGI IMG/M metagenome (GOLD analysis project Ga0182039, IMG submission 125975) | Lab enrichment of tropical soil microbial communities from Luquillo Experimental Forest, Puerto Rico - statanox.12C.anox.44.000.111 | ecosystem: Environmental > Terrestrial > Soil >...
ATGGTCGACGCCGTGCTTTCGTTTGAGGGCGAAGGCTCGCGTCAATTCCGCATTATGCGCGCGGTGAAGAATCGTTTCGGCCCGACCGACGAGATCGGTGTTTTCGAGATGACCGGCTCCGGCCTGCGCGAGGTGACTAACCCATCCGACCTGTTTCTATCGGCGCGCGACCCGGGGTTGCCCGGCACCGCGGTGTTTGCTGGCATCGAAGGCAAGCGGCCACTGTTGGTCGAGATGCAGGCCCTGGTGGCGCCGACCTCGCTCGGCACGCCCCGTCGCGCCGTGGTGGGCTGGGACCCGAGCCGCCTGTCTATGGTGTTGGCGGTACTAGAAGCGCATTGCGATGTGCGTCTCAGCAGCCACGATGTCTATTTCAACGTGGCCGGTGGTTTGCGTATCCAGGAGCCGGCGGCCGACCTGGCCGCTGCCGCTGCGCTTGTCTCCTCTCTAACCAACGTGCCGCTTCCGCCGGATTCGGTCTATTTCGGCGAAGTGTCGCTCTCCGGCGCGATCCGTCCCGTGGCGCATGCCGGAAGCAGGCTCAAGGAAGCCACCAGGCTCGGCTTTGCCGGCGCCATGGCTCCGGAAGCCGCGCCGGATGATGTGGAATCTGGTCTCAAAATAACTAGCGTAACAAGCCTCGCTGACCTGGTCACCGAGATCGGGTCTTTACAGTACGAAGGACTTAATTCTCGGATAAGACGGGTGACGGCACGGTGACGCCCCGCTATACACAGGGCCTCGAAACCGCTTCCGGACCGTTCCATCCGGCCTGAGACGGCGCATAAATGGGCGTAAAATTAAGCGCTTAGGGACCATACCGCCGTCATGTTCCGGAGCCGCCGCGGTGGAATTGGATTCGCCGCGGCAGCGTCGGCGGGCAGCCTGCCAATGAGCTTCTGATGCCGATCACGCTGCTCGACGCCATCCTTCTGATTGTGATGCTCGTTTCGGGTCTGCTCGCCATGATTCGCGGCTTCATGCGCGAGATCTTGTCGATCGGCGCCTGGGGCATCGCCGCGCTGGTCACCCTCTATTCCTATTCGCGCGTGTTGCCGATCGCCAAGCAATACATCACCAGCGACATGGTGGCGGCGGGCGCAAGCGTCGCCGGAGTTTTCCTCATCACTTTGCTGATTGTTTCGGTCATCACCGTGCGGATTTCCGACCTGGTGCTCGACAGCCGCGTCGGGGCGCTGGACCGCACCCTCGGTTTTCTGTTCGGCCTCGGCCGCGGCCTCATCATCGTGGTTGTAGCCTTCCTGTTCTTCGCCTGGCTGGTGCCCGACCGCAGTCAACCCGAATGGGTGCGCGGTGCGAAGTCGCGGATCGTCTTACAAAGTACGGGACAATGGCTGATGTCGATGTTGCCGGACGACCCGGAAAGCACCATCTTGAAGAGGTTGAAGCGGCAGAAGCCGGAGGACCAGGAACCGCCGGATGCGAGCCCCGATCAGAAGTCGGAGCTCGCCCCACGCAGCGGAGCGCTTTAGCGATGCAGGACCAGAGCCCCGCCGAATCGCAAGACACCGAATTCGACCTGGATGCCGACCGGCTGCGGGAGGAGTGCGGCGTCTTCGGCATCTTCGGGCATCCAGACGCCGCCGCGATCACAGCGCTCGGCCTGCATGCCCTCCAACACCGCGGGCAAGAAGCCGCCGGCATCGTCTCTTTCGACGGCAAGCGCTTCCATTCCGAACGCCGCATGGGCCTGGTCGGCGATACTTTCGCCCGCCGTGAGGTGATCGATCGCCTGCCCGGCACGACGGCCATCGGCCACGTGCGATATTCGACCACCGGCGAAACCATCTTGCGCAACGTGCAGCCGCTGTTCGCGGAGCTCAACGCCGGTGGCTTCGCCATTGGCCACAACGGCAATATCACCAACGGCATCAAATTGCGCCGCGAACTGGTGCATGAAGGCGCCATAATGCAGTCGACCACCGATACCGAGGTGATCCTGCACCTGGTGGCGCGCGCCAAACGCAATCGCTTTGTCGACCGCTTCATCGAAGGCCTGCGCCAGCTTGAGGGCGCCTACGCCTTCGTCGGCATGACCAACAAGAAGCTGGTCGGCGCGCGCGATCCGTTCGGCATCCGCCCGCTCGTCTACGGCACCCTCGACGGTTGTCCGATCCTGACCTCGGAGACCTGCGCGCTCGACATCATCGGCGCCAAATGGATACGCGATATCGAGAACGGCGAAGTCGTGGTGTTTGACGAGGACGGTGCACAGTCGCACAAGCCGTTCCCGCCGATGGCGCCGCGGCCGTGTATCTTCGAATACATCTATTTCTCACGTCCAGATTCGATCGTCGGCGGGCGCCACATCTACGACGTGCGCAAGTCGATGGGCGCCCAGCTTGCCAACGAAGCGCCGGCGAATGCCGACGTCATCGTGCCGGTGCCGGACTCCGGCGTCCCGGCTGCGCTCGGCTACGCGCAGCAGTCGGGGACTCCGTTCGAGCTCGGCATCGTACGCAATCACTATGTTGGCCGCACGTTCATACAGCCGACTCAGTCGATCCGCGATCAGGGCGTACGCCTGAAACATTCCGCCAACCGCGCCGTAGTCGCCGGCAAGCGCATCGTGCTGGTCGACGATTCGATCGTGCGCGGCACTACCTCGCGCAAAATCGTGCAGATGATGCGCGACGCCGGTGCCAAGGAAGTGCACTTCCGCATCGCCTCGCCACCTATCAGCCACCCGGATTATTACGGTATCGACACCCCAGAGCGCGAAAAGCTGCTCGCCGCCACACACGACCAGGAAGGCATGCGGCAGTTCATCGGCGCCAATTCGCTTGCCTTCCTGTCGGTCGATGGGATCTATCGCGCCATGGGCCTGCCCGGCCGCGATCCGGCGCGGCCGCAATTCACCGACCATTGTTTCACCGGCGACTACCCGACCGCGCTCACCGACCTGGCGGCCCGAGAAGCCAGTCCACGGCAGTTGTCGTTGCTGGCGGAAGCCATCTGACGGCGCCTCGACAGCAGCTCCTGTCGCCAACAGGGAGCCTTTCGTGCCGCTGGCGAGTGCCCCGGTGAGACAACCTGGTTGGCAGGCGATCTCGCCAAGTGCTCTCCTCGTCGAGGACAAACATCTCGTGCGCGATATGATCGTTCACGAGTTGGAGCTCGCTGGTTTCGAGGTGCCGGAGGCTGCAAGCGCGGAGGGACGGGCTTCTCGAGTCCGCAAAGCGGCTCGATCTCCTGTTCACCGACACACGTCGACCTCGCACAGACAGTTAACGGATCACCCACCGCGCGTTTGGACGTGCCCGTGATCTATGCCGAGCCGCTACGCCAAGCAGGTCATGTTGCTGCTGCGCAGTAAATTGCTGCACAGGCCGTATCTACCGTCGCAGATGTTGCGCAGTGCCGCGGAACTCGGCATCAAGCTCCCCGAAAAATCCACCGAGCGGACCGCATGTGTCGCCCACTGTCCGACCGTATCGCGCTGATCACCGGCGCCTCGCGTGGCATTGGCGCCGCCGCCGCGCTGGCCTTGGCGCAAGCGGGCGCGCATGTTGTCACGGTGGCGCGCACCGTCGGTGGCCTTGAGGAACTAGACGACAAGATCAAAGCCGCCGGGGGTTCGGCCACGCTGGTGCCGCTTGACATGAAGGACTCGGACGGCATCGCCCGCCTGGCTCTGGCACTCAACAAACGCTACCGCCGCCTTGACGTTCTGATAGGGAACGCAGGGATTCTCGGTCCGCTGTCGCCGCTTGGCCATTTGGAGCCGAAGGACTGGGACAACCTCATAGCCGTCAACGTTACCGCCAACTGGCAGCTCATCCGCTGCATGGATCCCCTGCTGCGCAAAGCAACCGCTGGTCGCGCGTTGTTTCTCACCTCGGCGGTGGCCTATATGGATCGCGCCTATTGGGCCGCCTATGCTGCAACGAAGGCGGCGCTCGACGCGCTCGTGCGCGGCTACGCCGCAGAGATCGCAACGACGAACGTTCGCGCCAATCTGTTCTCGCCCGGGCCGACCCGCACGCGGATGTATTTGAGCGCCTTTCCCGGAGTCGATCCTGAAACGCTGCCGACGCCGGAAGAGATCGCGAAGGCAATGGTGCCGCTCTGCCTACCGACCTGTACCGAGACCGGCAGACTTTATGATTTTCGCGCCGGGCGTTTTCTGGAATTCCACCCGCCGTCCTAGGCACCGGATCTTTTTCTCCGAGGCAGCGTTGATCACACGGCTTTCAACCGGCCACGCACACTAGGGACGATGTAAACGGTCAAATACCGAAGTACGAGCCGCGCCTGGAGCGGCAGCGTTTCAACCCCATGCCCTTCACCAAAGCGGCGCAAACATCGGGCTCTTCTACCCCTACGATAATGAATTGCGCGTTGTGCTCATGGTTCCGCGTAAGAATTACGCGTGTTTGCAACACTGGGGTACTGCGGCAATTCATCTGCGTGTCAGTGTTTGCGTGGAGCGCGATCTTTGAACGGATTGTCCTTCTCGCGCAGCATCAGACGAATCGGCGTGCCAGGAAAATCGAAATTTTCGCGCAGCGAATTCACCAGATAGCGCTTGTAAGCGTCAGGCAGCGCGTTGGCGTGCCTGCAGAACAACAAGAAGGTCGGCGGCCGCGCTTTCGCCTGCGTGATATAATTGAGCTTGAGCGTTCGCCCCAACACCACCGGCGGCGGATGCGCGCTCACCGCGTGCTCGAACCAGCGATTGAGCACGCTGGTCGAGATCCGTTTATTCCATACCGCATACGCGTCGAGGATCGCCTGCATTAGCCGGTCGAGTCCTTCGCCGGTCAGCGCCGACACGGCGACGAGCGGTACGCCTTTCACTTGCATCAGTTTCTCGTCGGCCTGCGCGCGCAGCTTGCCGATGGCCCCCAAGGTGTTTTTCTTCAGATCCCATTTGTTGACGGCGATCACGATCGCGCGCCCTTCTTGCTCGACGAGATTGGCGATGCGTTGGTCCTGCTCCTCGAAGGCGCTCTCGACATCAAGCAGGACCACCACGACTTCGGCGAAGCGCACAGCGTTGATCGCGTCAGCAACCGACAACTTTTCAAGTTTCGCCTCAACACGTGAACGGCGGCGCAGCCCGGCGGTGTCGTGTACGCGGAACTTCTGTCCGTGCCACTCGAGACTTACCGCGATGGCGTCGCGCGTCGTACCGGCCTCGGGCGCGGTGAGCAGGCGTTCCTCTCCGATCAGCCGGTTGATCAACGTGGACTTGCCGGCGTTTGGACGCCCGACGATGGCCACACGAATCGCATGCGGTTTATCTTTTTCCGCGACGCTTTCATGCTGTGTGTTGTGCTCTGGCAAAACCGCTCGCAAAGCGTCATAGAGGTCGGCCATACCCTCGTTGTGCTCCGCGGAAATCGGAATTGGCTCGCCAAGGCCCAGCGTGTAGGCCTCGAGCCGCCCGGCCTCGCCTGCCATGCCTTCCATCTTGTTGGCGATCAGCACGGTCGGCTTGCCCGATTTGCGCACCAGCTCGGCGAAAGCGCGGTCGGCGGGTACCGGATCGACGCGCGCATCGATCATGAAGAAGATCGCATCCGCCTGCGCGATGGCGGTTTCCGTCTGCGCCCGCATGCGGCCAGCGAGGCTCTCCCGCGCCGAATCTTCCAAACCGGCAGTGTCGATCACGGTGAATTCGAGATCGCCGAGCCTGCCCTCGCCCTCGCGGCGATCGCGCGTAACGCCCGGCCGATTGTCGACCAGAGCGACACGCCTTCCGACCAGCCGGTTGAACAGTGTTGACTTGCCGACGTTGGGTCGTCCGATGATGGCAATAGTGAGTCTCATGGGCCGTGATCCCGCCCGCGCAAAAGCTGACGAAGCACTCTCTTAACCTGTCAGGGTATCAGCGCGAGAAGGTGCCGGGCGCGGGCGCCGACGGCCAGGGCGCCAAGGTCGCGTTCTGGTTCTGGTTCTGGCCTTGCGCAGCTTGCGGCTGGTTCTGATCCGGCCAGGGCGCCAGCGGCTGTTGGGCATTTTGGTCCTGCGGCGACGAGCGCTGCACAGTAATCTGCGTCGCGGGGTGGGAGGCCGTGCTCGGCTTCGGCTTGGACTTCGGTTTGACCTTCGGCTTTTCCTCGGTAGCCGGCTCGGCCGTGGCGGTACGACTCGCAGCCGCGGTCGTCTTGTTATCAGCCGCTCCTGAGGCGTTAGCAGGCTCCGCCGACGGCGCCAGCGCGGTTTCGGGCGCCGGCTGGTTGCCCTTCAGGTATTCGGGCGGAATCCCCTGCGTGACACCCGGCACGCCACCCGGAAACAATTCTTTGCGTTCACCTGGCAGCTTCTTTTTCTGGTTGAGACCGAAGATATCGAGCTTGTCCATGTCGAAATCTTCGCAACCGGCGAGCATCGGCACGACCGCGACAAGGGCAGCCAATAAAGCAATCCGGTGGATGCGGCGCATGGGACTTCCTCAGCTCTTTCCGTCCGCCGCGATCAAAGCAGAGAGTACTTCGGCCCGTGCGCGTGTGCCTGCCGGTGTCTCGGCATCGGTCGCGATCATATCGATATAGCGGCGCGCGGCGGCAAAGTCGTGATTGCGCCAGGCCGAGAGCGCCAACAGTTCGCGCGCGGTATGGCGGAAGCTACGCTCCGGCGCGCTTGCCGGATCGAGACGACGCTGCATTTCAGAGAGCGGCGCATTGTCCACGACGAGCATTCCGGCACGCACCGCGGCAAGGTCCTGCAAGGTCGTCCCCAGCGATGTGTCAGCGGCGAGTTTGTCATAGGTTTTCACCGCCTCCGGGGGTTTTGCCTGCGCGAGATCGGCGGCGGCGCGGAATCGCGCTAGCATGCGGTAACCGGCCGGCGCTTCACCGGCGATCTTTGTGAATGCGGCTTCCGCCTCGTCGTGCTTGCCCGCCTCGCTCAGGCTCAGCGCGGATTCGAACGCAGCACCCGCGGCAGCAGCCTGCTTGGCCTGCCAGTACTCGTAGCCGCGCCAAGCGCCGATGACGGCGACGATCAGCGCGGCGCCACCGATAACGTAAATGCTATAGCGGTCCCACAGCTTCTTAAGCCGTTCGCGCCGGACTTCCTCGTCTACTTCATGAAAAATGTCGGCCACGAATTGCTTCACCCTCCGTACCGCCCGTCCCCCGGGCCGAGTGGCGGCGTAACCTAACGATGTGGCGATGCCAAGGCAAAGTTTGCGCGAACAATCGTTAATATTCAGGCATTTAACCCAAGAATTTGGTGCCAGAAAAGCCGCGCGGAAGGGTAGCTACGGCTTCTTGCCCTTCATCGGATAAACGTGGGCGGGCCCGGGGAACGCGCGCCCGCGCACTTCAGCGGCATAATCGGCCACAGCCTTTTCGATGCCTGGTCCAATGTCAGCATAGCGTTTGACGAATTTCGGCACCCTCGGCGACAGGCCGAGCATGTCCTCGAGCACCAAGATCTGCCCGTCGCAGGCAGCACTCGCCCCAATGCCGATGGTCGGGATACACACCGTTTCGGTGAGTTTGCGCGCCAGCGGTTCGGCCACCGCTTCGATCACCAGCGAGAAGGCGCCGGCCTCGGCGACAGCAATGGCGTCCTGCTCGATGCGAGCCCAGTCGGCCTCCTCGCGTCCCTGAGCGCGGAACGAGCCTAGAACGTTGATCGCTTGCGGCGTGAGACCGACGTGTCCCATCACCGGCACGCCGCGCTCAACCAAGAAGGCGATCGTCTCCGCAAGGCGCTTGCCGCCTTCCACCTTGATCGCGCCGCAGCCGGTTTCCTTCATGACGCGCGCGGCATTCATGAAGGCATGTTCCTTGGAGGCCTCGTAGGAGCCGAATGGCATGTCGATGACCACCAACGCGCGCTTGGAGCCGCGCATCACGGCACGTCCCTGCAGGATCATCATGTCGAGCGTGACCGGAACGGTCGTCTCGAGCCCGTGCATAACCATCCCGAGCGAGTCGCCGACCAGGATCACATCGCAATATTTATCCACCAAACGCGCGGTGTGCGCGTGATATGACGTCAGACAGACGATGGGATCGCCGCCCTTACGTGCGAAAATGTCAGGCGCGGTGACCCGTCTGATTTCATCGTGGGCCGACACGCCTTACCTCCCGAACACCGGTACGCCGATCACCATCGGGTGGAAGGCGTAGCCGAGCGCCAGATAGATGACGATTCCAAGCACGACGACAATGATGTCGTTGGTCCACCCCGCCGGCACCGTTTGCGGCCCGCTGTCGCCGCGCCGCTTGGCGGCGATGCGCGCATAGACGCCCCAGGCCAGGAAGCTACCGAACAATAAAATCGAGCCGAGGTCGCCGTTCGACCACAAATGCGCGAAGGCCCAAGTCTTCACTCCGGCAAGCATCGGATGCTTGAGCCAGGTCTTCAAGTGGCTCGGCAGGAAGTAGGCGACGAAGAAGATCACCGCAAAAAGCATCAAGCCAACGGTGATGTGACTCATGAATGCCGGCGGCGACCACACCTGAATCCATTCGTGCGCGCGGTATTGCCCATAGCCCCAAATGATCAGTACAAGCCCGACAATCGAAACGATGGAGAAAAGCACGCGATAACCGTTCTCGCCAAACCGCGCCATCATCGCAGCGCGCGCTTCGCGGAAGGTCACGAAGACATGGGCGCCAAGCATGACGACTAGGCCGAGGATGAGGATCAGTAAACCCATGGTACACTTTTCTTGCGCCCTTCAATCGCGCCGCAGTAGAGGCGATGGCGGCCGTCAATGCAAGCCGGCTAGCCGCATAGGATAGCATTGATGACTGCAGCTCTTTACCGCAGGTTGCGGTGCGTTCTTGTGTTGCTTGCCCTATTGCTTACCGCCATGCCGTCCATGGCGCAGGTCTGGCCGGGCAAGACCGTGCGTATCATCGTCCCATTCTCCGCCGGATCGACGCCCGACATAGTGGCTCGTCTGATCGCAAATGGACTGACGGAGCAGTATCCGGGTAGCACGTTCCTGGTCGAGAACAAGCCGGGCGCCAGTGGCAATATCGGCACCGACATGGTGGCTAAGGCGGCCCCTGACGGCAGTACGCTCGGCGTTAGCATCGGCGGCCCGCTCGCCATCAATACGCTGCTGTTCTCTCAATTACCCTATGACCCGGCCAAGGACATCGCGCCGATTGCGCAGCTCGTCACCCAGCCAAGCGCGCTCGCGGTCAACCCAGGGCTTAAAGTGAATACGGTCGGAGAACTGATCGCCCTGCTCAAGGCAACCCTGGCAAATATAATTTTGCGTCCATCGGCAACGGCTCGCTGTCGCACCTGGCGATGGAGGCGGTTGCGCTGAAAGCCGGCACCAAATTGGTGCACGTGCCCTACCCTAGCTCGCCGCAGGCGATGACAGCGGTGATCCGAGGCGACGCTCAGATCGCCTGCCTGCCGGCTATCGCGGTAACGCCGCAGGCGTCGAGCGGAGCAGTAAAGATTCTCGCCGTCTCTACAGCCAAGCGTTCACCTTATCTGCCGGATGTCCCGACGCTGACGGAGGTCGGCATCGACGTTGAAGCGGATGCCTGGAACGGGCTGATTGCGCCGGGCGGCACGCCCAAGGTGCTCATCGACCAAATCAACCGCGACGTCGTCGCGATCATGCAGAGTAAAAAGGTGCGCGACAAGCTAACGGCTCAGTTGATGGAGCCGGTCCGCGGGACACCGGAGGAATTCCGCGCCCGCATCGACGGTGAGATCGCCCGCTGGGCGCCAGTGATCAAAGCCGCCAAAATCAAGATCAATTGAACCAGAACCTCACTCCGTGCCAGCGAATTTGCTCTTTACGTCCTTGATGTCGGCAAACACGATGCCGGGTGCGCGCTCGGCCGTGTAATCAAGGATGAACTGGTTGCGCGCCATGAAGACGCGGTCGCCATCGAGGTCCTCGGCGCAGCTCGCATAATTGACCTGCACGAAGTCGTGAAGGTTCCTTTGCTCGGCGCACGAAATCCAGCGCGCGAGCTGGAATTCCGGCACATCGAAATCGATCTCGAGGCCGTATTCGTCATCAAGCCGAGCCTTGAGGACGTCGAGTTGCAAGGGCCCAACTACGCCGACCAGCGCCGGAGCGCCGTCAAGCGGGCGGAACACTTGTACCACGCCTTCCTCCGCCATCTGCTGCAATGCCTCTTTCAGTTTCTTGGCTTTCATCGGGTCGCCAAGCTTAACACGCCGCAAAATTTCCGGTGCGAAGTTGGGAACTCCGAGGAAGGCGATATGTTCACCCTCAGTCAACGTGTCGCCGATGCGCAGTGTGCCATGGTTGGGAATGCCGACCACGTCGCCGGCATAGGCCTCATCGGCGAGCGCGCGATCCTGCGCGAAAAAAAATTGTGGCGCCGACAGCGTGATCGGCTTTTCTGTACGTACCAGCTTCACCTTCATGCCGCGACGTAGCTTGCCCGAGCACAGACGCGCAAAGGCAATACGATCGCGATGATTAGGATCCATATTGGCTTGGATCTTGAACACGAAGGCGGTCATGGCTCCCTCGTGCGCATCGATAATGCGCTTGTCGGATGCCTGCGCACGCGGCGCTGGCGCAAAGCTCGCCAGCGCATCGAGCAGGTCCTTGACGCCAAAGTTTTTCAAGGCCGAGCCGAAGAACACCGGGGTCAGAAAGCCCTCGCGGAAGGATGTGAAATCGAAACGGCGGCAGGCGTCTTTTACTAGCCCTAATTCCTCGGAAATTGCGTCAGCATCGAACATAGGGTTTTTCGCCGCCAGCGCCACGAGGTCGAGCGCTTGCGGCACAACGGTCTTTCCGTCATCGGTCAAAAGCCGCATCTCGCCGGCGACGACGTCATAGGTGCCGGCAAAATCGCGCCCGCGCCCGAGCGGCCAGGTCATCGGTGCGGTGTCGAGCGCCAGCGTCTTCTCGATCTCGTCCAAGAGCTCGAAAGGATCGCGGCTCTCGCGGTCCATCTTGTTGATAAAGGTTACGATCGGGATATCGCGCAGACGGCAGACCTCGAACAGCTTGCGGGTGCGCGCCTCGATGCCCTTGGCGGCGTCGATCACCATGACCGCCGAGTCGACCGCGGTGAGCGTGCGATAGGTGTCTTCCGAAAAATCTTCGTGCCCCGGCGTGTCG
>Ga0182039_10002002_pt1 | contig 11048 bp, 10 predicted proteins | sample sta12Can44000111_FD_125975 | JGI IMG/M metagenome (GOLD analysis project Ga0182039, IMG submission 125975) | Lab enrichment of tropical soil microbial communities from Luquillo Experimental Forest, Puerto Rico - statanox.12C.anox.44.000.111 | ecosystem: Environmental > Terrestrial > Soil >...
AAAGCGCGAGTCCAGCAGCACGCCAATCGGCGCTGTGCCGGAAACAATTTCGTTCACCAACCCGAGACGTTTGCCCTCCAATGCCGAGCCAAGCAGGCTGATGCCCGTGATATTGCCTCCCGGCCGATTGAGGCTCGCGACGAGCCCGGCCTCGACCGGATCGACGTCGGTTATGAAACCGATCGGCAGCGTCGTAGTGGCTGCTTTTGACGGGGGTCGATTCACGCCATCGCCCCCGTCGGCTCATGTGGCCGAGCTCCGGCAACAAGGCGATAAGTGTGAACTGAGCAGCCTGGTTTTCAGCTGCGACATGGTCGTCACAGAGCTGTCGGCGCATAGTGACAACTTCGGTGAGCCGTTCGGTGGCGGTGTTACGCTGCACAACTCGTGTCGGCATGATCGAGACATATTCTGCGATCAACTGCGCATCGATGCGATCGTTCTTGGCGAGGATGCCGCCCCGCCGCAAAAGCGATTCGCCGGTTTGCAGCATCCGGTAGAATGGACTGTGCCGCCAGCGTTCGGCCGCCTCAACATCCTTGGGATCGAAGCCAGTCGCGGCGAGCCCGTCCGGACTGGTGCGGCCATATTCGAGCAGAGGCGATTCCGTTGAACCAAAGCCCCAGCGAAACAGGCGGCCCTCGTGCACAGGATGAAGCGTGTCGATAAGCACCGTCGTGCGAGCGAGCGGCAGTCCGGCCGCGCCGCAACGATCGCAAAAGCCAGACACAATGTCGGTTTCAGACGTGCCGGCCAGACCAGCCTGCGTCAGCCACGCTGACAATTCGGCGAAAAAGGCTTCATTCATGCCACGACTATACAGCCAACTGAACGGTAGCGTCGGAGACATCGCTCGATGTCGCGTTGAAGTCCGTTTATCGAAGCAAAGCAGACGTTCTGCGGACATCGGATTTAGTCTGCCTTTGGACCTAAAGAACTGACCGGATTGATGAGTAGCGTGGATGATCCAGTCAGGTCATGGTCAGATGCGGCTCAAGCTCAGCTTAAGGTCCCGCTCTATATAGATCTCGATGAATCCCGGCAGTAGTCCTGCGCGGACCATTTGCTCGAACGGCTCGCAGTAACGCGGGTCCGGCGCTTTTGTCAGGAAAACGATGCTCCACAGGTTCAAAGGCGTCTGCTTCGATCCACCCACAGCATGTTGGACGTGAAACAGTGGCTGGAAGGGACTTGCCGCGAGAGTGCTGCCGTTTGCTTCAACCATCCGGGGGCGCCCCAGGAAATAGATGGTCTGCTTGGCGTCGCTGACGAAAACGTCCTCGAGGATACGTCCTTCATCCGACGTAATCCATCCGTGCTGCAGTGACGATCGAAAGAACCGCCTGGAGCCGTCGCGCAGGGTCGTTCTGCCCCATGACCGGGCCTGCGAAACCACATACGGAATGTAGGTGAGTGGGTCCCACGCCTTCTTGGTCTCCATGTCCCAGATCATGGCACGCGTCAGGGTCTGCTCCGGGCTCATTCGATAGCGCTTTTTGAGGACCGCGTTCACGTCCACTGGCGGAAGCTCGAAGCGCGTGTTCGATGGCGCCGTCCAGGCCTCATTGTACTCGAGTTCCGCCGTGTCGAACGTAATGGCCGATGCAATGTTCATTAAATCCTCCATGCACTACGCGTCCACAAACTGAGCTGTACAGATCTCATGCAGTGCGTTTCATCGACACGAGCGGCGAGCTCTGCCTCCTGCCGACGGTGGGTCAGGCTCACAGCCGGAGCTGAGCGGCGCACGTTTTACTTACCGTAGGCCTGCGCGATCTGCCCCACGAGCTTGGCCCACGGCATGTCCATGGCGCCGTAGACGGCCCGCACCTCCGGCCGCGCATTGTCCTTGAGGATTTCAACCATCAACGTGGCGTAGTCGGAGAGTATCACGCCGGCCTGCAGCATTCGCAGAAGTCCAACTTGTCGCTTGGTCTCGCTGAAGGTTCCGGACGCGTCGACGGCCACATAGGCGTCGAGACCCTTGCCAATAGCGGTGATGGCTGGGAACGCTGCGCAGACTTCCAGCGAGATGCCCGCGAAGATCAGCTTCTTGCGGCCGGTCGCCGTGATCGCCTGGGCAACCTTTGGATCGTCGAATGCGTTGACCGATGAGCGATCGATGATCGAAACGCCAGGCAGCGCTTCCACAAGTTCAGGGAAGGTCGGGCCCCACATGCTGTCGCGCGCTGTGGTCGTCACGACGATCGGCAAGCTCAGAGCCTTGGCCGCCTTGGCCAGCGCCACGACGTTATGCTTGAGCTCTCCCGTGGAATAATCGCGAACCCCGGTCATCAGCCCGACCTGATGGTCGATGAGGATGAGAGCGGCATTTTCAGATGTGAGCGGCTCGTATGGGCGAATTGGTTCGGGCATGACATTCTCCTACAGAAATGAAAAAGTGAGCTTGCGGCTGCGGCCAGGGTGCGATCGATATTCATTCTGCCTCGAAGGCCGCCTTCATCAGTCGTTCTCGCGTAAGTGGGAGGTCTCGAACGCGCAGGCCAAAAGCATTTGTCACCGCGTTCGCGATGGCACCGGCGGTCGGTCCAAGCGAGACTTCGCCGATGCCCGTCGATGGGAATTCGGGACCCGCAATGATTTCCACGCGTGTTTCAGGCGTCTCTGCGAAGGTGAGAATAGGGTAATCCTTCCAGGACTCGGCCAAGAGCCGCGTGCGGTCGGTCGGAACGGCTTCCTTCAAAACCCAGCTCGCAGCCTGCAGCATGCCTCCCTCGATCTGTGAGACGACAACTGCCGGATTGATCACGAGACCCGCGTCCACCGCTGCCCACAGCTTGTGCACTTTGACGGTCTCATCTACAGAAACGGACGCGACGACCGCGCAGTAGCTTCCGGTGTTCTTGAAACGCGCAAAGCCAAGTCCCCGACCGAAGCCAGCGTCGCACGGCTTGGAATAGTCCGAGATTTCGGCGACACGACTCACCACCCGGCGCGCGCGAGGATCGGCGAGATGCCTCAGCCGGAATTCGACCGGATCGCATCCGGCAAGCTCGGCCAATTCGTCCATAAAACATTCGATGGCGAAGACGTTTGCGAAAGCGCCGAGCGACCGAAGGGCCGAAAGCCGGAAGGGCAAGTCGGGGGCGAATTCGTACGTCACGTGTTGCGGAAAGTCGTACAGCGCGACCGCATTCTTCGACCCACCGTTGTGGTCGGGCAGATCCATCTGAACGGTCGCAGCGAACTCTGGGTCTGCCGCCGCCGGACCAAGCAAATTGACCTGCCCACCCCAGCCGGGACGCTGGATGTGAGTCCCCGACCGAGTGGTCAATTTCCACTGAGCTATGCGCCCTTCCCGAACGCAAGCCAATATCGAGATTCGCATAGGCGAACCGAGCGGCTCACAACGTAGCTCATCCTTTCGCGTCCATTGAACCCGCACGGGGCGCCCGGGAACTGCACGCGCCAGCATGGCCGCGTCCATGGCTGCATCATCCGCTCCGTTGTGGCCATAGCATCCGGCGCCAAGCCGGTGCCGCACGATCACTTCTTGCGCCGGTCTGCCCAGCACCCGCGCGATCTGATCGCGCAATGCAAAGACGTTCTGGGAGTGTGACCAAATTTCCGCTCCGGAGTCGAATACGGTCGCGATGCCGCAAGATGGGCCGATCGATCCGTGGCCAATCAGTGGCTTGCTGTAGACGGCCGAGAGCACCTGTCCGTCTTCCGTTGCGTTCGCACCAGATGAGCCCTGGTCATCCCGAAGCAGCTTTTCCGTAACGCGTGCGTTGGCGAGAATGTCGAGCGGCGTCTGTGGTCCGCCGTCTGGAATCCCACTCCATCTGCAGCGACGTTCTAAGCGGCCCATCGATGTCGCCAGTGCTTGCTCGCTCTCGGCCACCACTCCGATGAAATCGCGCTCGTGCACCACCCAAACGCCGAGCCCACCGATGGCATCGGCATCGACGCTTTCGAGCCGTGCGTCCGGGTGCGGCTTTCTTAGAACGCGTCCATGCAGCATGTCGTCAAACGACTGGTCATGAATGAAAGCACCGCCGCCGAGGCGCCCAAGCAAGTACGTTTGTGGTATGCTCGTCCCAACCGTCTTGTAGAGCTTCGCGGACTTTGGCACGGCGGCGCGCTGCACCCGGTCGAAAGGGACTTCTGCCGCCAGACTCCAGAGCGTCTCCTTCGATGGATTGCCCGCTGCGAAGATTTGGCCGCCTTCGGCCGTGATCTCAGATACGGACACTCCGAGCTTACGCGCGGCCGCATCGAAGAGCACTGCCCTCAGCTCCGCCGCCGCATCACGAACCTCGCGCCCGGACGTTTCAACCGACATGCTTCCGACCGTTCCTCCCTCCAACGGTGACGCCCTGGTGTCGCCCGAGACAGTGACGACGGCGTCCGGAGTCAAATCCAACTCTTCTGCCGCGATCTGACGCAAAGCGAGCAATATCCCCTGACCCAACTCGACTTTGCCCGTCTTCAGTATGACGACCCCAGGGCTGGAGAGGTCAAAGCGTGCGGCCAAGGGTGTTTCCAGGCTGCTTCTGGACCCGAGTTCAGGCATCGCTTGCTCCCGCTTCGATGAGTTTGAGTGCTCTGCCGACAGACCTCAAAATCGCGGCGTTTGCTCCGCAACGACAAAGGTGGCGGTCGAGCGCTCCGGCGACTTCGGCATATTTCGGGTGCGCGGACGCGGAGATGCAGCGATGTAGGGTGACGAATATGCCGCTAAGACAGTAGCCGCACTGTCCGGCGTTTTCCGCCAGGATCGCCTCTCGAAGCACTTCAGAGAGACGGTCATTCAACCCCTCTATCGTGGTGATCCGTTTCTGCCTCACGTCGTCCAGCTGAAGCGTGCAGGAGTACCGCGGTTCGGAATCCACCAAGACCATGCACGCGCCGCAGTCTTCACCTCCGCAGCCGAACCGCGTTCCCTTCAATCCAAGCTCGTTGCGCAGAGCCAAAATCAAAGGCGTGGTTCCGTCCGCGCGCAGTTCGACCGGCGTTCCATTGATCGTGAGCGTGACTCCCATATTCAGTTTCCTCCCACGAAGCGGCACATTTCATGGATTTGGCGGAGCGCCAATTCACCAGAGTAAGAAGCGTGCTCGGTTGATTACGCTGCAGCCATGCTCAATTTTTGGATGCGTGTCTCAGTGCCCAGAGCAGCGACGACGATGCACATGGCGAATAATGCAATGCTCATCGCAGCAAGCACGCCCGGAATTCCAAAATTCGCGAACAGCGGCCCGATGAGTAGCGGCACGATGATGCTTGCGCTACGGCCAACGGCATTGCAGATGCCGACGCCCCTGAGCCGCAACGCTGTCGGAAACAGTTCCGGAACGTATACGGCGAACAGGACCGCCACGAGTACGTAGATTGGTATCGTGAGGAGAAAGCCGATGATCGGCATGAGCGGTGACGTGCCGGAAAACACGAACGCGGCACTCAGGACGATGGCGATACAGGAGACGGTCACGATCGTCGGCTTGCGACCGAGATAATCTGCGGCCAGTGCGCCGAACGCCGACCCGATCGGCCCGCCAAAAGACATCAGCAGGGCAAAGCCGGTGCTCCGTGCGATCGAATCCCCTTGGCCAACGAAGAAGGTCGGCAACCAGGTCACAAATCCGTAGATGAGCGTATTCACTACCACGAGGGATACGCTTCCCACGACCAGACTCGCCAGGTGGGGACCCCGGAACAGATCGCCCGCAGTGTGCGGCACGATGATCTCGGGAGGCGGAAGCGGGTTGTTAGCTGAATCGAAACTCGCCGCTTGTTCAAAGCTCGAAACGAGAGCGTCAGCTTCGGCATCGTGCCCCATGACCGCCAGCCATCGCGGCGATTCTGGTAGTTCGCGCCTGGGAAACCATGCGACGAGGGAGCCGAGCGCGCCCAGCAGAAACATGACGCGCCATCCGAAAGTCGGCACCAACAGCCAAGCAAGAAGGGCGGAAACCGGCAGTCCCGCAGTGACGACCGTGCACATCATGCCCGACCATCGTCCGCGGATTGCTGACGGAAAGAACTCCGCCATGATGGAGTAGCCGACCACGACCTCGGCCCCAAGCCCCAGGCCCATGAAAAACCGCAGCGCGATCAGTGTGCGCATGTCGGGAGCGACGGCAGAAGCGAGCGCAGCGGCCCCGAAGATGATGAGATTGAGCTGGTAGGTAAATCGTCGACCGTAGCGATCGCCGAGGAAACCGGTGAGGAGCGCGCCCAACGTCATTCCGACGAATGTTATCGAAATGAAAAGGCCGTTCTGCGCCAGAGTCGAGAAGCCAGTCTTGTAGGTCGCGGCGAGCACGCTCGCCGCGATGTAGATGTCGAATCCCTCGAAGAACATTCCAACCGCGACTAGGTTGAACACCTTTCGATGCAATCGGGTCACCGGAAGCCGATCGAGGCGCGCTCCCACGCTGATTGCGGACATGTTTGTTTCCTCCGTTCTGGCGGGCTTGCGTTAGCTGACGACGGCGATGCCCTGGATTTCGATCAGAATGCTCGGATCGGCGAAGCCCGTGACCGTGATCGCCGCACTTGCTGGGAAGTCTTCGCCGAATATTTCGGTTCGGATTTCAGTCATCCGCGTCGTGTAGCGGGAGTCGGTGAGGAAGACGGTCACAGTGACAATGTCCTTCAAGGATGCGCCGACCTCCTGCAGCGTCGCTTCAATGTTCTTGAAGGTCTGCCGCATCTGCCCGTCGAAGTCGCCGGCGAGTGCATTGCCAGCCGAATCCTTTTGACCGGTGTGGCCAGCGATCCAAATGACCTTGCCCCCCTCGGTGATCACCGCTGGCGAGAACGAGCGTGACTTCTGCCACGTCCCGCGCACGAATGATTTTTTCATAGAGCTTCTCCTCTCAGACTGTGTGAAATGGATCGCTGTGTCGCTTGTGTTCTACGTGAGGTGCCTCAGGCCCGCGGATCCAGCACGATCCGCTCGCGCGAACCTGCCAGCACTACCTTGTAGGCTTCCGCGGCGCGTCCAAGTGGATAGACGTGATCGTCCGGCACTGGGAACGGCTTTAAACTGCCGGACTCGAATCCCGCCCTAAGGTCGTCGAGAATGGCGGCGCATTCGCCCGAGTCGAGCGCAAGCGTATCGATGCCAACAAATTTGTGCCGGCCGCGATAGAACGCGAGGATGTCGAACGGGACCGAGCGCTCGATCGTAGAAACAAAGATCTGCCGGCCCTTAATGGCCATCGCCCTGTTGGCCACTTCGAAATAGGGACTGCCGACCGTGTTGTAGACGATGTCGGCTCCGTGTCCGCCGGTCTTGGCCCGTACGTAATCGGCCACATCGATGGCTGACGCGTTGAGCATCTCAACCGGACCGATCGCGTGGCCCAGGAATGGTTCGGCGTCGCGCTCAACGGCAAATACCTGCCCCGCACCCGCCATCGTGGCGAGCTGGATCGCGGCCTGTCCGACTTTGCCGTTTCCTCCAAACACCAGAACAACGTCGCCCTTGCGAACGCCCCCGGCTTCGCGCAAGCCCTCATAGGCGGTAATGAATGGCACGCCGATCGCGCCGGCCTCTCGCAATGACAATGTTGAGGGCTTTGCCCTGATGTACGATGCGTCGATTACCAGATGGCGTGCGTGGGTGCCGTCGCGGCGAATTCCCAGTTCGCCACCCGAACCCCAAACCTCCTTGCCGATAAGGTCTGCCGGACCATCAACGACAATACCGCTGTAGTCCCGCCCCGGTGTCCGCGGCCATACCGCTTGCGGCATGGCGCCGAGCACGGCCTTGGCGTCGGACGGGTTCACCCCCGCGGCTGCAATCTCGATGACGGCGCTTTCGCGGGACCGCGCAAGAGCGACCGATCCGATCGGCAGGCTGAGGTCGCCGGGGGTCGCAGCGCTGCCGACGCGTAATGCATTGGTCGTGATGCTTTCCAGGACGTGAGGCGCGAGGTTCATAGCCGGGTCCTTTTCAAAGAAAGTTTTCTCAAGCAGCGCTGCGCGCGCCCCTCGGTCTAGTTGCAAGACCGAGCTCAGCCCGTGCTTCGCTTGGCGTCATGATCTGCGCGCCGAGCTCCTCTAAAATGCGTCGCGCCTTTTCGACCATGCTGGCATTCGTTTCGGCCAGAACGCCTTTGGCGAGATAAACCGAGTCTTCGATGCCAATCCGCGCGTGGCCGCCCGCGAGATAGGATTGCGCCACTGTCGGGAACGCCCAGCGCCCAATGCCGATCGCGGTAAACTGGGCATCGGCGGGCAGCATGTTCCGAGCGTAGATGACCGTTTCAGGCGAGGGTTGGAATCCGTAGCGGACGCCGAGCACCAAGGAGGTCAGTAGCGGACCGGTCAGACTACTGTCTTTCAACATATCGAGCATGAGCGCAATGTCGCCTGAATCGAACAGCTCGATCTCCGGTTTGACCCCAGCCTCGCGAATGATATTCGCCATGCGCCGCACGTTGGCGGGGGTGTTGATGACGACCTGCCCGCCGGAATTCATCGTGTTGAGATCGAGGGTGCAGATTTCCGGTTTTAAGATCGCGATGTGCTCCACCCGCTTCTCTGGATTCATCAGCGTTGAGCCGGGAGCAGCAACTTTGGGATCATCTTCAGAAGGGACAAAGCGCCCGCCCGGCCCGGTCGTGATATTTAGGATGAGCTGCGAGTTCTTCGCCCGGATCCGCTCGACCACCTCTCGGTAGTACGAGAGCTCCATCGACGGTTTGCCGGTCTTCGGCTCACGGACGTGGATGTGGACGACGGCGGCGCCGGCCTCTGCGGCGCCGAGTCCCGCCTCGGCAATCTCCTCGGGCGATTTGGGAAGATGTGGCGTCTGTTCGGGGGTGGTGAGATTGCCTGTCACCGCACAAGTAATGAAGACCTTTTGTCTCGGTGCGCGCATGGTTTCTGCTCCGCTTTAGAGTGCTCGACCGCCATCGACGACGATGGTGGCCGGTAGAGAATGTCAGTTGGGTCGCACAGGCGAGGATCGCGGTGGCGATGTCCTCGGGGCGCCCGATCCGCTTGAGTGGCGTTGCGGCGGCGACTCTTTCATTGAAGTTGGCACTGCGACCGGGAACGAAGGCCGTATCGACGACGCCCGGGGAAACGGCAAGGACACGAACTTCGGGCGCGAGAACCCGCGCCAGCGACTTCGTCATTACATCGATGCCCGCCTTCGCTGCGCAATAAGCGATGGAGGAACCAACCCCAGTGAGCGCAGCTATGGAAGAAATGGAAACAATCAGGCCATCGCCGGATGCTTTCAACAGCGGAGCAAACGTTCGAATGGTGGCGAACTGGCCCCTCCAATTCACCTGAAACATCCGATCGATTAGATCATCGTCGAGCGCATCTAGATCGGCGTGCGGCACCGGTTTGGTGAAGCCGGCAGCGTTGATCAGGATGTGCAGACGGCCGAATTTTTGGGTGACGGCGTCGCGCAAAGCTACCAATGACGCGGTAGACGAAACGTCCGCGGCCAAGGCCAAATGCTTATCCCCCGGCAGAGTACGGACTAGATCTGCGGCGATTGCTTCCCCCTGCCCCTCCGGCCGATATGTGACCGCCACTCGCGCGCCGGCCTCAGCGAGCAAGCGGCTCGCCGCTGCACCAATTCCGCCTGAGCCCCCAAATATCAGGGCCATCTTGGATACGAGTGTTTTCGAGTAGCTCATGGTCGATCCGATCGTCTTCACTTGATCGGCGGCTGTGGCAGCTTCGCTGCGCCGGGCTCCATCACGAATGTGTATTGGAGCGAGTACCAGGGAGGGTCGTGGTCGGCACGCGGTTCATCGTGGCGCTGGTAGTTGCCGATGAGATGTTGCGTAACGCCGAAGACCACGTCGCTCTGCAGATGCTCGTCATTGTCGACGAAGACTTGCGTGATGAGCGTCTTGTAGCCTGGCTTGTAGGCGAGGAAATGCAGGTGCGCGGGCCGATAGGGATGCCGGTTCTGCGCGCGAAGGAGTTCGCCACCTGGACCGTCGGTTGGGACCGGATACCCTGCGGGCTTCACCGACCTGAAGAAGAATTTTCCTTCGGCATCCGTTGTGAACTTTCCCCTGAGGTTCATGTCCGCCTGGTTGGGGTCTTGATTCTCGTACAGCCCGACGGGCGAAGCCTGCCAGGCGTCGACCTCCGCGCCAGCCATCGGTCGGCCCTGCGGGTCGTGGATCGAGCACTCCACAAACAGAGCAGGACCCGGCGTCGGTGAGCGGACGATCGATGCACCGTTCGGGGTACGGGGCGAATTCATTCGCCAGAATGGGCCGAGAAGCGCCGAAGCAGTTTCGGTTGCTCCGTTGCGGCCATTGTTGAGCAGGCAAACGAGAGTCGAGAAGCCGAGAACGTCGGACAGCAACATGCCCTCGTTGTTGGCGTCATTAGTGGCTTGGCCGATGCGATTGAGAAAATCGATTCCGGTTTCGAATTCTTCTTCCGTCAGGTGCACCTCACGTGCGAATGCGTGCAGATGTCGGACCAGAGCCGCCATCACCTCACGGAGCCGCGGGCTTGCTGCGCCACGCATCGCGGCGAGAACCTTATCGGTCACGGACACCTCATCTTCGATGATGGAGCCGGAGAACTTGTCGGGCAGCACGTTTTCCACGTTTCATCTCCGATGCGGAGGATGTCCAAGGGCGAGCTCGGTTCGCAGTCTGGCGGGTGAGCTCAGCTTCCGACGATGAAAATGTGCGAAACTTTCGGGATCGGAAAGCATCACCGGCGCAAGCGATCTTTGCGCCAAGTGGAAGCGACGGGTGCCTCGGGCACCAGACGGGCGCTAGACCCTACCCACGGGCCGGCACGGAAGTAGTGGTCACGCTAAGGGGCGCTTGCGAGATCACGCCAGCGAGGGGCGCACATGCGGCCTTCCTCGGGCATCGCCACGGAATGGATGCTCGCACGCGAGATTGCAAACGCACGGTTGAGAATGGGAGTTGCCCGCAATCGATCTGTGGGCCATCTTTCTCGCGGCTGGCGCAGGTTCGTCAGCTTTCGTCCAGGAGGTAACGCATCGGCCGCGGGTCCGGAAACGTGGTATCGGAGTGATCAAATAGTCCGGGCAAATCGTCTGCCCTGGGAGTACG
>Ga0182039_10002005_pt1 | contig 11045 bp, 7 predicted proteins | sample sta12Can44000111_FD_125975 | JGI IMG/M metagenome (GOLD analysis project Ga0182039, IMG submission 125975) | Lab enrichment of tropical soil microbial communities from Luquillo Experimental Forest, Puerto Rico - statanox.12C.anox.44.000.111 | ecosystem: Environmental > Terrestrial > Soil >...
CAAAATCCCAGTCGTACTCCATCTCGCTGGTACCGAGAACGGCGTGCGGATGACCCAGGGTTGGATCCAACTCCAGCGCCTTACGCGCAGCCGCATTGGCTTTGGGAAAGTTTTCGCTTCGCGTGCCACCCAGGCTGGGCAGGATGCTATGAGCATCGGCCAGTCCCGAATATGCGAGCGCGTAATTTGGATCCTTCGCAATCGCTTGATTAAAGTAAGAAATTGCCATGGTGATGTCAGGAAAGCTTTGCTTATTCCAGTAATAAAGGCCTTTCAAATAAAGTTGATATGCCTCTGGGTTCTCGGTGCCCTGCCGCGTAACATGCTGTTTCTCGGAGGTGCTGAGGCTGGAACGCAACTTTTCGGCGAGGTCGCCAGAAATCTGCTGCTGCAACGAGATGATGTTGTTGCTTTTGCTGCTGTAGTTTTGCCCCCAGATCAGGGTGCTGTCGCGGGCATCGGTAAGGTCGACGCTGACTTCCAGGTTGTCGTTGTGCTGCACGATTCTCCCACTAACGACCGCCGCAACATCTAGATCCTTGCCGACCCTTTGGACATCGACTTCCTTTCCTTTGTACTGAAACACTGAACTGCGGGACTTCACTTTCAGCTGTGGCAAATGGGCGAGGTTCTGGATCAGCGATTCCGTCATGCCATCGCTCAGATACTCAGTATTGCCGTCCCCGCCGACGTTGATGAAAGGCAGCACAGCCAGAGAATCAATGGCGGAACTTGAACCAGGTGAGAGCCAGCGGTACACACCGTAGCCAACACCACTCAGGATGAGGACGGTCGCGGCGGCGATCGCGAAGAAAGTTTTTTTGTGCTTCGCTAGCAGTCCAGCGGCGATTTGGGCGTCGGAGCTACTCGCTCCCGCGCCGAGCGTGGAAATCGCAGATTTCGCGGAGGAAGGAAAACTGGCACTCGTGTCGGCGAGCGTGGCCGACGAAGAAAGACTGGGCGTCGCCGCGATCGCGCTTGTGTCCCGCTTCACCCTCCGCAAGTCTGCTCGAAGTTCCGAGACATGCTGGTACCTGAGATTGCGGTCTTTCTCCAGGGCCTTGTTGATGATCCGTTCGAAATCGGCTGGCAAATCGGGATTGAGCCGGACGGGCGCGACTGGAATACTGTCCAATATTGATTTGGAGATGACCCCTGGGCTCTCTCCGCGGAAAGGAAGCTGTCCGGTGGCCATCTCATATAGGACAACGCCGAAGGAAAACACGTCGGTCCGCGAGTCGAGCGGCTTGGCCCGAACCTGTTCCGGCGACATGTAAGCGACTGTGCCCAACGTACTGCCTGGTGTTGTGAGGTGATCGGTAACAGTGGCCAGCGTGTCGACGCTCGACGAGTCTTTGGCGCCGAGTTTTGCCAATCCAAAGTCGAGGATCTTGGTGTGGCCATCTTTTGGAACAAAAATGTTTGCGGGCTTTACGTCCCGGTGAACAATCCCCTTGGAGTGCGCGGCGTTGAGACCGTCGGCCACATCAATCGCAATCTCGAGTATCTGATCCAGATCCATCTGGCCGGACGCAATCATTTGCTTTAGCGTCTGGCCTTCCAGATATTCCATCGCGATGAAGGTTTTTCCCTTGTCCTCCCCGATGTCGTGGATGGTGCAGATATTGTGGTGATTCAATGCCGAAGCAGCTTGCGCCTCACGCTGAAAGCGAGCGAGCATTTGCGGGTCTTTGGCAACTTCATCGGGAAGGAATTTGAGGGCAACAAAGCGGTGCAGGCGTGTATCCTCGGCCTTGTAGACGACACCCATCCCTCCACCACCCAGTTTTTCCAGAATGCGGTATCGCGAGATACTTTGGCCGACCATCCGCGGCAAATCTTACGTGGACGAAACTGGCAAGTCAATGAACCCCTTGGAGATGCCGGAAACCTAGGTGGCTGGCCTAGGTGGCTGGTTGAGTGGGTCGCTCGCGGAACTCAAACGGGAGTCTCTCGGACTCGCAAGGTCGCCCCAAGCAAAGCGACTGACTCTTAATCTCACCGGACCTCCGCGCACCTAGGCGCGTCATGATGCATGGTTCACTGAGCGCAAGGAATAGGCTTTCGGGCCCTGTGCACCAACGCGCAGCGAACCGCACTGAATCCCAAAACGAACTGACAGCAGAACTAACACTTGGATTGGGTGGTGAGTAAGCCGACTTCACCAGACCACAGTATTGTCCAATAGGACGACAGCCACTTGCAGGGTGCATTCTTTTTCATATTGACAACGGCACTACTTGGGATCAGCATCTCTGACACTGTCTCGGGGCAAGCCTTTCCTGAAGCACAGGTTCCTGTTCAAATCCCCAGGCGTAGGTCCAGGGTTCCAACCGATTCAGCAAGTAAATCTTTTTAGCTGGCAAGGAGGACACCCATGAGTATCTCCCGACGCAACTTTCTTTGGTCTTCGGCAGGCGCTGCGAGTGCGGGCCTTGTGCTTGATGCGGCACTGTCCAAGCCTCTGCTGGCATCCGAAGATGACGGTGGGGCGTGCTCGGCGCAACCACAGCCGATTCCACACACGATCGCTACTCCATTCGGCACCACCATTCACCACTTCTTTCCCGGCCCGGTCGAGGGCGTAAACCCAGTTACTGGGCATGACCCGTCAGACATCTTCGACTTCAGCGGCACCGTCGCGCAAACCGACCTGCTTCTGACTGGCACAGGGACCGATTTGAACACTGGCAACAGTGCCCCCTACAATTTCCATACCGACATGCGGTTCATGGCAGGCCAGTTCCGCGGTGCCGATGGAGAAACGCATAAGGGCGCTTTCGCGTTCATATGACTTGACAGCCTCCCGGCAGCAAGCCCGTTGGGCTTGCATTCCTACGATCCTGGAGTTTCTCCGACTTTGGCTTTTTGGGTAACTCCCATCCCGAATGGTGGTGCCCGGGCTGACTTTGACCAGGGCACAGCCGAACTTCACGTGAGAAACGTCTGCGTATTCGACGCCTTTGCAGTTTCGAATAGTCTGAATCCCACTCATCCTCTGGGAAACATTGTGGGGGCGGTTATTGAGTCGCTTGATCTCAAGTGGAGTGGCGTGACTCGAAGCGTCATCGGATTCAGCGACCCGGTCAACCGCTTTTCTGGCGACTTCTTCGAGACGTCCGCGGCCATAAGTGTGACGGCCAAGACGAAGATGAGCACAGGATACGGTTTCCGATTTGTTTCTTCAGCCACAACCACAGTTAACTTCGCCCAATTTGGGCGCGAGAGCAACGGTGTGTTTTTCTGACAAATCCTGACCGCACGGCGGTTCCGGGGGCCCGAGCCCTTCTGGGGCCGCCGTGAGTCTTTGGGAGGGCTGGGGGCTGGGCACTTCGTCGGATGAAACGAAAGGCAGTCCGGTGGCCGTCGCTGCGTCCACTAGTCCGCAGTGGACCTGCAACCCGCAGGCCCATGAGGATAAGCCGGGTCTGCTTCAATCATCGGGGAGCAGTCCAGCCAGAAGGGGCGGATTGCTGCGATCGGCAAACTCTAGCATTCAGTTCCTGCGCGGAGGTTCTCAGGGATTGTTGTGGTCGGAACGAATCGACACGAGGGGGATGAGGTTTCTGTCCCCGGTTATCCGGCTCCTATGAAGAGCGACTCAATCCAAGATTAGACGCGAGGGCGATTCTAATGACAAATATTGAGCGCGTGGCCACTGTGTTACTAGTCCTGCTTTTGCTACCTTTCCTGAAGCCGGCGATGGCACAAACAGCAAGCCTAATTGGGATGGAAAAATCTGTTCCCACGCATCTTCAGGACGGACAGGAATTTCAGCTCGATATCAGGCAGCTGATTTCGTTCGGACAGCTGCTTTTTCAGGCGCGATGGACGTCCCAGGAAGGGCAAGGACGTCCTCTCAGCAAAGGAACCGGTGCTCTATTGTCGGATTCAACGGCGCCTCTAATCTTTCCGCGCAACTTCGACCGCCTGTCTGGACCGGATTCGAACTCCTGCGCCGGGTGCCACAACACGCCTTTTGTTGGCGGTGGCGGTGACCGCGTCAGTGAAGTCTTTGTTCTGGGTCAGCGCTTCGATTTTCTGAATTTCGATCACTCGGACACGACTCCCATCATGGGCGCGGTCGATGAGCTTGGGAACTTTGTCACGATGGGGACTGCCTTCAACGAGCGCAAGACCATCGGCATGAACGGCTCAGGCTTTATCGAGATGCTAGCCAGACAGATGACTGCGGATCTTCAAGCTGAGCGCAACGCGACACCAAGGGGTGCATCCGTGACGCTGACATCGAAGGGGGTCTCCTTTGGCATCCTGACCCACAAGATCGATGGCACGTGGGATGCCTCTCAGGTTCAGGGAATCCCAGCACCGAGCTTGAACACCAAGAATGGTGCAACGCCAAGCTTGCTCATCCGGCCATTCCATCAGGTGGGAAATATCGTATCGGTCCGTCAGTTCACGAACAACGCTTTTAACCACCATCATGGTATCCAGTCGGAAGAGCGCTTTGGCCTTGGAGTGGATGCAGACGGAGACGGCTTTACCAATGAGCTGACAACGGCTGACATGACTGCAGCCACACTTTTCCAGATCACACTGAACGTCCCGGGACAGGTGATTCCGAGAGACCGTTCCGTCCAAGAAGCAATAGCGGCCGGACAGGAGTTATTTAATGGGATTGGTTGCGCCAGCTGCCACATTCCCGCTCTGCCCCTAACGAATAACAACAACCCTGGAGCGCCCGGCCAGCCAGGCTGGATCTATACCGAGCCGAGTCCATTCAACCCCGCCACTGGGCCCAATGCGCCAAACCTTGTGCCAGGTCCGTCCGATAATTACCCGGTAAGCGCCCCTCCGCTATTAGTGGATCTGACCAGCAACGCTCTGCCACTGCCGCGCCTGAAACCGCGGCACGGAGTGGTCATGGTCCCCGCTTATACTGACCTTAAGCTGCACACTATGTGCGACGGTCCCACGGATCCGAACGCCGAGCCACTTGATCAGAACCAACCGGCCGGGTCACCTGGATTCTTTGCAGGAAACCAAAAGTTCATCACGCGGAAACTGTGGGGACTTTACAACTCGGGACCCTTCATGCATCACGGAAAATTCACAACGATGCGTGAAGCAATTACACTCGGTCACAACGGCGAGGCCACGGCGACACGCGTGGCGTTCCAAGCTCTCACATTGGCCCAGCAGAACGACGTGATCGAATTCTTGAAGTCGCTCCAGGTTCTGCCTTCCGGGACGCCATGCCTGCTCGTTGACGAGAATAATCGTTGTATACAAAGCGAAGAATAGTTAGTTCAGCGCTGCGTGATGTTCAGGTACCCGACCCGAACCAATCTGGCTTCTGAGCTGCCTAAGTGGGAGGATTACATTGATGGATGTCGATGTTTGTTTCCCGACACGCATTCGGAGGCTTGAAGTCTGCTATTGTTGAAGCGGAAATGAAGTCCCCGAGATCACATCCAGCGTGCTCTCCTTGCTGAGGTGGGCGTCCACTTTCACCGCATCCAGCGGTCCGTTGTGGGCGAAGGTGGCCGACGCAACAGAATCGACCGGAATCGCAACATCCTTTCCCGGACCAACCAACTTCACCACGCTGCCTCCGGCGGGAATGGTAAACGAGACCGTGATTTGATCGAGCTTCGCTTCCGAGACAGGAGTCACGGTCAGCACGCCCATGATGTCGCGATCCGTCTCGTTGGTGAACCCGTAACACTCCCTTGCCAACTGGACGCTCTGCGCAGTATCTACGACAAACAATTGGAAGTCCTTAAACGTGTGCCGGCGGTAATAGCGGTGCCCCTGCCTCTCAACATAAAGATCGACGACTTTGGGCAACCACAGCTCTTGTGCTCTGCTCGGGAATTCGACCGGTTGATACGAAATAGCTACGTGATCCACCGTGAGGCCAACCTCCAGAAGGGGCTTCACCAGTTCGGTTTCGATGCGCAGCACCTGGAACGTTCCGGGATCGATCCAGGCGCGGCCCTTGAGTGGGAGCGAACTGTATTTTCCCCCTGCCGAATAGGAAAGAATCCGGCTGGGCCGATCGGGCCTTTGAACAAAATGAACCTGCCAGGCAGATCGCCCTTCCCATGCGCCCAAGCCTTCGCAGGCAAACGTGTAATCCGACGCCAGCACCGGATGAAAAAGCAATGCGATGGCCGGCATTCCTTGCGTCGCGATGTGGGCCGGGAACTGCTCCGGGTCGGAACTGCCGTTTCGATATTCATCCATCAGGAAAACATTCATCGAGGTCCGTTTCACCGTCACGACATAGTTGAACTCGCGCACCTCCGACGAGTGCCAACCACCGGTCACGTCGATCGCCTGATGCTCAACCCGTTCTGTCGCGGTGAACCTTTCCAGGTTCGCGACGAACTCCTTCATGCGCTGCCCTGCACCCCGAACGACGTGAGGAAGCGGACATTCAACGCGAGGATCCACTTCGGGCACCGTGTTGTCGATTCCGCTTGAAATCCAGGAACGTGGATCCACAGCAGTGGCTGGCGAAGGCGACGTTTTGTCTGTTGCTTGCACATCAAAAGGCTTGGCCTTCATCACTACGAAACGCGTCAACAGACCCTGGTGCGGTTGAATCTGTATCTTCTGACGGAGGGTCAAAAAGCCGGGTGCGCTGGCCTCCATGATGTAAGTGCCAGGTGGCACATCGGTGAAGAGCATTTCGCCATCCGATTCCGTATGGCCTGCTACTTCGTAACCCTCGTTTGGCATCACACGGATGCTGGCCGTGCCCGCGAAGGGTGACTCGTCCGAAAGCCGAAGGCGGATGCGGAGTGAATTTGGTGGCGAACTAGCGTAAGCAGCAGATTTTTCCGCGGGTAACGACTGTGCGGGCAGGAGTGGAAGGCATGAAAGGAGCGATGCTAACAAGACGGCGGAATGACGAAAGAACCTTTCCCCGAGCATAGTCACCCCCAGCAGTCATGGGCCCATTGTAGGCCTGGAGTTCGGTGGACGATGTAACCTAACGTCAGCAGTGCCAGTCTGAAACCGCAAAACCCCGCTCCAATTTAGTGATCGTGAGCCGCTTAACGTTTCATCCGTGCTGAAGACTTTCGTGCCGGAGTTCCCTGTCGGCCTCCCGCCTCGCGTTCACCCGCACGTCCGCCTGCCCCTCACACTTTCGCCCGCACGCCGCCCGGCGCGCGCCCATTTCCCCCCGCCCTTGCTGCGCCATCCGCCCCACGCCATCCCCCTCCGTCCATGGTGTGGGCACCATGCTATCCAAGGCCTGCGTCGACTCTTGTCCCTGCGCGCCGGTATGTCCCTTAAGGTATACACGGCCGCCAATGGTCGCGGGCTGGGACAACCTGCTGCCCGAATGCTTCACGCGGCTCCGCCCGAAGTACAAGACGCCTACCAACTCCATACTCTTCATCGCCTTGGTCACACTCGTCGCATCGGTAGTAGTTCTGGTTGGCGTGAATGAGGAGGAGGCTTTGTCCCTGATTCAGATATGGGCTTTCACATTGTACGGGCTCGTTTACCTAGTCATGTTCGCAATACCGCTGGCAGACAATCGTGCGAGGAATTCATCCGCCTGTCTGGCTGAGGCTGGTGGCGTGCTCGGGCTTTACCGTGGGGATGATCATTATGGGAGCCATTCTATATGTAGGCCGAAGGCGGAGAGCTCTGCGGTTTTGATGCTTTGGTTGCTCGTCACTCAACACAGCTTTCCAAAACCAAAGTCTTTGGGGAAGGTGTGGAACCTCTGATAGCAAGGCTGAGAATTCAATCGCTTGGCTGTCGGTCCGCCGGGACGTTTTTGGAAAGAGAAACGGACCCGTCGCGAGGCAACGCTCAATGTCCGGTTAGCCCGTCAACCGCAATTCAAGGAAGCTCTCAGCGACACGCATGATCTGGGTGCAATTATCTACTATCTCCGACAGCGAGTTTTACTGAGACCGGAAGCAAGCACCTTCCTATGCAGGCAATGCCTTGCCTACAGTTTCCGGCACAAACCAGGGTACGATGAGACCGAGCATGTAAATCCCTCCCAGCGCGACTGCAGCGTGTGGTGTGCCACCAAAACGTTGGATGATACTTCCGGCAATGATCGGGAAGATCCAGGCAATCATTCGCGTGCCATTAAAAATGAAACTGATCGCGCTCGAGCGCACAGTGCTCGTGAAAAGTTCCGCCGGATATATCGCCATCCAGGTATAAGCCCAGCTCATCGTAAAGAAGCCGTTAATCGCAGCGACAGAAAGCAATCCCTCTACAGAGTGTGTCCACAGGTAGGTAACTGCAGTCATCAACAGAGCGCCTAGGTAGGTAACGAACAGAAACTTGCGGCGTCCGATGGCATCGATAACAAATCCGGAAATCGGATAGCCGACGATCGCACCACTTGTGTAGAACAGCGCGGCCCGTGCACCCCATTGAGCAGCGTTACGATAGCCTTGAGTACTAGCAAGGTGCTGAGCGTAACCAGGCAACCAGCTCGAAACCGCCCACCAACCGACCACGCTGGCGAGCGACAACAAGAATGTTAGAAGAATGCGACGACGACTCTCGCGCTCACGGACGATTTCGACCAACGTAAATGGGCGCTGCGCCGTTGCTGCGATATCCTTGGTCTCTTCGGTGGCCGCCCACCGGCGCTCACGCACTGCTTGAATCCATTTCTCCGATTCCTTAATCGCACGGCGGATGTACAGCGTGAAAAATGCCGGCAACGCACCAACTGCAAACATAAGCCGCCAGGGGTGAATTCCGAGAGGATTTGCGCCGTTGATCATCCACCAAACCACAGAAGCGAACAGCGCGCCCCAGCCAAAGCCCGACTGCAGAAAACCGCAGCCTTTCGGGCGGGCGCGATCCGGCCAAGTCTCAGCTACTAGCGTCACACCGGTGCTCCATTCACTACCCATGGCCAGCCCGGTTAGAAAACGCAAGCCAGCGAACGCTGTGAAATTCGTGCTAAGACCGGTCAGGCCGGTAAATATTCCATAGAGCAACACCGAGTACAGCATCATTTGCTTTCGTCCGATGTAGTCGGCAAGCGTTCCCCCTATCAATCCACCGGTACCCCAACCGAGAAGCGTGGTGCTGATTGCGACACCTGCCCACACCGCAGTTGATCTTGCTTGCATCGGTGTCAGAATGTCTTGCAATGCGAAGGGAAGCACGATGAAGAGCGTGTACGACTCGTACCCGTCAAACATCCAGCCTAAGAAGCTGGCAAAGAGGATACGCCAGTGACTTGGAATGAGTTCATCATGCCAACGGACCTGCGCTGCTGTTACTGCAGTGGACGGGATAGCGATTAGAGCGCCATCCGAAAGCGGGCGTTTTTCTTCGGGTGACACACGTTCTCTCCCGATCACGGAGTCCCGAGAACACAAGAACGACGAGCCGGAACTTCGTATGTGACGATACTACCTATCAGCCTCCGATGTCGCGCACTACGGCTCCTTGAAGCAGATTTGGCCGGTCCTGAGCGGATGGCAAACCGGAAGTTACGGCCACTCGGGTGTCAGTTCTGGTGTCAGTTGGTTTTGGAATTCAGTGCGTTCCGGTGCAGTTTGATGCGCCGATCCTGATGGCTAAGTCTTTGCATTTGCAGAGCAGTGCACCTTGGTGCGCTTGGGTGCAATGACAGCCGCGGAGATTAAGAGTCAGTTGCTCTGCTCCAGCCGACCGTGCGAGTCGGAAGAGGCTCCCGTGAGTTCCGCGAGAGCCAGCCAATGTCGCGGATGCGGGCGGTATACGTGCATGCCGAAAAGGTGGCGGTGCAAATGAGGGCTTTGGCCGACACATTGAAGGCGCGGTATGACGAATGCTGTAACATTTGTGCGGACTTGGGCGCCGAATTTTGGAGAAGATCTGCCGACGGCAGCCCGTGAACGCGGGCACACTACGAGAGTACGAGCAAAAATTAGGGGTCACTGGGAGGTGTAATCGGCTGATTTTCGACAGTCAATTCCGAATTGCTCGTCAATGGGGTCACGAAGGATTAGCGGCTGCTTCGGAAGTTGATCTAAACTTTGCCTTGCGCCTTGCCATATAATTCCGCTCTGATATGCCCGTAGCTAAGGGGAGCAAGCTCGGGCCGTACGAAATGATCGGAACGTAAAGTAAGAATTTACATACTCCCATTCAGTTGGCGGTTTTCTTTTTGCACTCAAATCGAGTAAAGTCAGAGGACCAGATTGCTCCCCCCAGCCGTAGGATGACTTCCCGGCAAGTAGTCTTCATTCAAGGACCCTACATCCCCCCTTCCTTAATGACCTGCGTGCTCATCCTGCGCATTTGCGCAGAATTATCGACGACAAATTTACGACACAAAGACAACCGTACAAAGCCAATTTCCTTATCGTTCGCCTATGGCTTGCTCATACACGAATATCGACGTACCCGGTTCCGAGACGACGGGTGGCGCTCGAGCGGCGGCATTTCTAAAACGCCTCGTCGTGGTTTTCGGGCTGGCGGCGACTCTGTGCGCGCCCAATCTCCTCGCTCAACACAGTTCTGTGACAGCTGTCGAGGGTGACAGCTTGCTGGGTCACCTTCACCGACCATTCGAGGAGACGTCGATGGGCAAGACATGGCGTCTGGGACCAATTCTCAAGGCAGGGGAGGAAACGGCCGACCCCGCACCATCTGCTCCACGCCGTTCTTCCTCGACCAACACCGTCCTTCTTCATGGCGCTGATCTCTATCGCCTGAACTGTGAGGGATGCCACGGAGAATCTGGTCTTGGGGCACCTCCGGAAATCGCTTCCATCATCAACCCGGTACGTGCGACGTCCGTGTCCCTCGTCATGCAGCGCATGAAGTCCGTGGGCGCCGACGTCAGTCGTGCACAAGCCACAGAACTCGCCGGGCAATCGAAGACTGCATTGCTGCAACGCATCCACAATGGCGGGCAAGATATGCCATCTTTTTCCTACTTAAATGATTTTGAAGTTCAGTCGCTGCTCGCCTATCTGAACCTATTGGCGGGCGTACCCAACGCTGCTGCTTGGCAGGCCGCCGTTTCGGAATCACACGCAAGAGTGGGTGAGTTGATCGTCAAGTCCACCTGTCACATTTGTCATGCCGCC
>Ga0182039_10002007_pt1 | contig 11040 bp, 12 predicted proteins | sample sta12Can44000111_FD_125975 | JGI IMG/M metagenome (GOLD analysis project Ga0182039, IMG submission 125975) | Lab enrichment of tropical soil microbial communities from Luquillo Experimental Forest, Puerto Rico - statanox.12C.anox.44.000.111 | ecosystem: Environmental > Terrestrial > Soil >...
AATTTCGGCAGTGAGGATCGCATGGACTACACAATCATCGGCAGCGAGGTAAACCTGGCCTCACGCCTTCAGTCGCACGCAGAGCTAGGCGGCATTCTCTTGAGCCATGAAACCTATTCGTTGATTAAGGACCACGTCGTCGCTGAAGAACGGACACCCATTCAGGCCAAGGGAATTGCCAAACCCGTGCGCAATTATGCTGTGATCGCACCGATCAAGGACCTGGTTGCACAGGGTCGGGCAATTCATGAAGAGCAAGATGGGCTGAGATTACTTGTTGACTTACAAAAGTTGGACAAAGAGAAAGCAGTGAAGGCATTGGAAAACGTTCTCACGCGCCTCAAGACCTAAGACCGTTCAGCGGACCTCAGGAATGGGAATGGTCCGGTTGTGGTCGCTGCGAGTGCTAGGAGCCGTCAAAAATGAGCGCGTGCCTTATGTCGCGCTTAGGCAGCTTGGCGATATTCACCACAATCCTTCGCGCCATCCTTGCTGAGTTGTCTCTACCTCATCCGCTACTTCGCTCCAGGCCTGAGCCATTTCCTCCATCGTTTTCCGTTGCGTTTCTGTTTTAGCTTCTGCCGCCAAACGGTAACACTCAGCAGCAAATTCGCGATATTGATCAGGTGTTCTCATCTCGAAGTCCCTCAATAGCTAAGCCTTCCGCAAGAGCCCCAGCAGCTTGGCGATATTTCGTCGCAATCCTTCGCGCCTCATCGTTCAAAGCTTTCGCAGTGGAGAGCTTAGTGAGAGACAAACCGCGCACCGATACCATTGATGTAAGTCAATGCGGGTCTCTAACTCTCGATAAATTATTTTAAAGCGAGAGCGGGTCTAAAATCGGCGGGGAGATTTCTTCGACGCGTGGGGCCCTCGTGCGAGCCGGGATGATGGCCTCCCGCCTGTACCACCGTGGGCACGTCATCCCGGCTCTGACCGATCACTAGGATAAGATGCGGCGGGGTGATCGGCATCGCATCGCCTGCTCGACCGTCAAGCATCGTCAATCCATCATATGGGGTAGCGCGCGGTATCGGCAGGGCTACGCCGCGCCCATGACAATTTGGCTGGCATTCAAGCACGGACCAAGGCGGCGGCAAGCGGCGACCAGTCGCTAATCTTGCTCCAGCCAGTTTTGATCGGGATCAATGCGCCTACTCTAGTCGCTAGCTAATCGTTCAACCTCAATGGACGGTAAGAGGAGGAGAGCGTCTCGATGTCAGATTTACAGTTGAAGGGCAGCCCGCAGCGCAAAGAAAAAGTCGGACCCGCTGATTTGGCGTTTGTCGCCTTTGTCGTCATTATCACCGTCATCGCAGTGATGCTTACGTCAATTCAAATTTATCTTCAAAATCCTAGGTAATTCGCCCTCGCGCACGACAAAGAGCATTCGTCCAACTCCTCGACAATCCAAGGCGGCGGGAAGCGGCGAGATGCGCTGTGCGCGGTGTTTTCTTTCTCCGAGCTGAAGCAATGCCGACAGCTCGCGAAGGATCATTTGCAGGGAATCGACGTCGAGATTTCATCTTCCCTTGGTCTTCCCGATTGCGATTTCTGGGAAGACGAATTCTCAGAAGTGCCCGGTTTATGCGGACTTTATGCACGCGTGACACCGCAAAACAGGAGTAAAGCGGACATCGCAAATTGAGTCCGCCATGTCCGCTTTTGACCCAAAGCGGACATCCCTTCTTGCTATCATGTTAATATTGCGACCGAGGGGATGTCGCCCAAGGAAGTGCTTTATGTCCTCCGCCAAAGCAGGCACTGATGGCGTGATTGTGTCGCAGCCGGTTGCAGCACCGCTGACCCGGGCGGCGATTTTTCTGGTTGTGACAATAAACCCGGGCCCGAACCATCACGCGGCGGCTCGATCGTTCTGTGCAGACCTTCCCGCTTTGAGCCGCGCAGTGGAATTTCGCAACCTAGAAGCCGGCCTCACCTGTGTGATGGGGATCGGTTCCGAAGCATGGGACAGCCTGTTCGGGCAGCCGCGGCCGGCCGAACTGCACCCCTTCCGGGAGATTCGGGCAGGGTCGCGCCACGCGGTATCGTCGCCGGGCGATCTATTGTTCCATATCCGCGCGAAGCGCATGGATCTCTGCTTCGAACTCGCCACCAGGATCATGGCGAGCCTCGGTGACGCGGTTTCGGCGGTCGACGAGGTTCATGGATTTCGTTACTTCGACGATCGCGACCTCCTCGGGTTCGTCGATGGCACAGAGAATCCCCGCGGGCAGGCGGTGATTGACGCTGCGATCATCGGCGAGGAGGATCGCGCATTTGCCGGCGGCAGCTACGTTATCGTGCAGAAATATTTGCATGACATGGACAGCTGGAACGCATTGTCCACGGAAGCGCAGGAACGCATCATTGGCCGCAACAAGCTGTCCGACATCGAACTGGACGATTCGATAAAGCCGACGTCGGCGCATAATGCGCTCACCACGATCACCGAGAACGGGAGGGAGTTCAAGATACTGCGCGACAACATGCCCTTTGGGAATGCGGCCGCGGGCGAGTTCGGCACATACTTCATCGGCTATTGTCGAACGCCCCGGGTGACCGAGCAGATGATCGAGAACATGTTCGTTGGTCGGCCGCCCGGTAATTATGATCGGCTGCTTGACTTCAGTCGTGCAGTGACTGGAACCCTGTTCTTTGTGCCGTCCGCATCATTTTTGGAATCCGTCAACGACGACGTCATTGCAGGGACGCCGGCCGCACCGTCGGTGGTTGAGCCTTCCACGATAGCAGTGTCTGATGGTTCGCTCGGCATCGGCTCCCTCAAAGGAGAAAATCGGCATGAATAATCTTCATCGCGAGCTTGCCCCAATATCCGATGCGGCGTGGGCAGACATCGAGGAGGAGACGACGCGCACACTCAAGCGCCATCTCGCGGGGCGGCGCGTGGTCGACGTGCAAGGCTCAGGCGGCGTCGGCCTTTCCGCGATCGGCACCGGCCACCTCAAGACGATTGCGACACCGGAGGACGGGATTCTCGCACGGCAGCGTGAAGTCAAGCCGTTGGTCGAGTTTCGAGTTCCGTTCGAGCTGGATCGTCAACAGATCGACGACGTGGAACGCGGAGCTAACGATTCCGACTGGCAACCCGCGAAGGACGCCGCACAGAAGATTGCATATGCCGAGGACCGAGCTATTTTCGAGGGCTACGCAGCGGCTGGCATTGTCGGCGTCCGTCAGGGAACCAGCAATCCGATCATGACGCTGCCGGCCGATGTGCGTGAGTATCCCGACGTCATTGCTGAGGCGTTGAGTCAGCTGCGTCTCGTCGGTGTCGATGGACCCTATTCGGTGGTGCTTGGTGCCAATGCCTATACGAGTCTCGCCGAGAGTAGCGACAACGGATACCCGCTACTGGAACATGTAAGAAAGCTTGTCAAAGACGACATCATCTGGGCCCCTGCAATATCCGGCGCCTTCGTACTCACCACTCGGGGTGGCGATTTCGATCTGCGCATCGGCCAGGACGTCTCGATCGGATATCTGAACCACACCGACAGCGTTGTGCGACTCTATCTGCAGGAGACGCTGACGTTTCTGCTGCTCACAACGGAAGCCGCGGTCGCACTCACACCTCCAACAGACAGATAGGAGACCTGTCCGCTTTTGGCACTTAGCGGACATCAGAAGCAGACGGATCAATGCCGCTTTCGGGGGTAAAGCAGACATCGGATTTTCAGTGCGTCATGTCCGCTTTTGACCCAAAGCGGACATCATCGGCCAAAGTCTTTTTGCGAAGCACAGCGCAGGGCTTTGATGAAGCAAGCGTCACTGCACTGGCGTTAGATCGCGGCTGGCGACGTAGCCAGTGGTTTTTCCTCGCTGGCAATGAGTGACCTGATTCTCGACGCGATCTCATTTGCCGAGGTCGGCGGGCTGCTTCATGCGTGCACCGCAGCGATCAAGGCGCGTATTTTGTGAAGATGTAGTCGCGGGCCTCGACAGCTTGGTGACAGGTATAGCAAGATTACATCATCTTTTCGTCGGTGAGCGGTTTGAGGTCTTTGCCAAAATTCGAGTAACCCCAACCGCCCGTCGCGGCATACTTCTTGGTGTTCTTCTCCATAAACTGCAGGTACCAGTCGGGTGCATCTCCGGGAACGAACGATTGCGCTTGACCAAACGTCTTGTTGTTCTCTTCTGATGGAACCATTTTCCAAGCGACTCGCCCAATGATAGTGCCCTCGGGGAAGGAGGGCTTGCCTGCGCGATAGGCCTTGATCGCTTTGTCGTTGCCGATCACAACGCGTATGTCGTTAAGTTCACCTGCTTCATGCGCCGCCGAAATGAATTTCCAGTCGCGGTATCCGCGCGGGATTGTTGTTACGATGACTTGCTTGGCCTCTTTAGTGCCGGTTTGTGTTTTGGTGACTTGGCTTTTGTTGTCCTGTCCCAATGATGGGGGCGCCATCCACGCAACTACGCCTGTTGCGGTTACAACTGCGACGAACAATAATGCAATTCGTTTCATGGCTCCCTCCTTTAGGTAAACGTCGCCGATTTGACCGGTGGAATCGCGCTATGCTCGTGATTCCTCGGATGAACGCTGAACTTGAGGCGGATCATACCGATTTTTCGAGCGACCGGTCGGCTCCTGGCTGTCGTCCGTCTGTCGGCGATCTACGAGCAATATTTTGATTTATATCAAATTCCATGCAACGTCCGCCTTGATATGTTTGTCTGTACAGTGCCGAAACAAGAAATTTCCCTTATCTCCGACTCCGAACTGATTGTTGGATCAATTCAACCAAGTTTTTTTTGAGCGAGGCCGAGACGGCTCTCGGTCTCAGATGTGGAGACCGATCATGTCGAGCATTGCGACAGTCGGCAGACCGAAAAGTAAAAACATCCTGCCGATTGCCGTCAGCGTGGTAACCGCCGTTGTGGGCAGCTTGGCCCTTGCGGCGCAGGACAGGTACACGCTGCAAATACCGAACGGACTCGCGTGGTCTGACTTCAGGGGATACGAAACCTGGCAAGATGTTGCAGTAAGTCAGACCGAAACCAGCTTGAAAGTGATCGCGGCGAATGACGTGATGATCAACGCCTATAGGGACGGCGTTCCCGGCGACGGCAAGCTTTTTCCCGACGGCTCCAAAATTACGAAGATCGAGTGGTCCTTTAAAAAGAACGCTGCGTCCCCCTATTTCGTAAACGTGCCGGACACCCTGAAAACGGTTGCGTTTATCGAAAAAGATACCAAGCGATTCCCAGACACGCACGGATGGGCATATGCCCAGTGGGATTATGATCCGGCGGCCGACACGTTTAAGCCTTCCGAGCTTAGTCCGAGCGGCGCCGAATGTGGGTTCGCGTGCCACACGAAGGTGTCGGCGCAGGATTACATTTGGACCGCATATCCAAAAAGATGAGCAGAGAGGCTTCGACGAATGCCACCAGCCTGCGGACCATCGACGGCTGAGGCAATGGAGTGGTCACGCTGAAAGAATCCAGTCGCAGAACGAAGGAGGAGTACCCATGACCGAGATGAGGAAAGAGACGGACAGCCTTGGCGTCGTTGAAGTTCCCGGCGACAAACTCTGGGGTGCTCAAACCCAGCGTTCACTCGAACATTTCAGTATTGGGAAAGATCTGATCCCCCGTGAGATGATCACGGCCTATGCGACATTGAAGAAAGCCGCTGCTATCGCCAACCACGACAGCAAGCGACTCGATGATCAACGATACAAACTGATCGTTCAGACTTGCGACGAAATCCTCGCCGGCCAGCATCACGATATGTTTCCCTTGCACGTCTGGATGACCGGTAGCGGCACCCAGTTCAACATGAACGTCAATGAAGTGATCTCCAACCGGTGCAGTCAAATCGCTGGCACGCCGCTGGGTAGCCATAAGCCGGTTCATCCTAACGATCATGTCAATATGGCACAGTCGTCGAACGACTCCTTTCCGTCGGCGATGAATATCGCCGCGGCCGTTAACGTGAAGGAGCGACTCATCCCAGCGGTGAAGGCACTGCATGATGCCATCGCTAAGAAATCCAAAGAATGGAGCGATATCGTCAAAATTGGACGCACGCACATGCAGGACGCCACACCACTGACCCTCGGTCAGGAATGGTCTGGCTACGCCGGCATGCTGAGTGACGACTTGGAACGGATCGAGACGGCCTTGAATGGCGTGTATCGCCTGGCGCTCGGTGGCACGGCGGTGGGAACCGGCATCAACTCGGCGCCGGGCTTTGCCGAAGCGGCTGCTGCCCAGATCGGTAAGCTCACCGGCCTGCCATTTGTCACCGCACCCAACAAGTTCACGGTCCAGGGCGCCCACGATGCGCTGGTCCAACTTTCTGGAACGATGCGCACTCTTGCGGTGTCGCTCTACAAGATCGCCAATGACATCCGTCTAATGTCCTGCGGCCCGCGCGCAGGATTTCATGAGTTGGACATTCCTGAAAATGAGCCTGGTTCTTCAATTATGCCTGGCAAGGTCAATCCGACGCAGTGCGAATCCTTGGCGATGATTGCAGTCCAGGTAATGGCCGACGACGTCGCAGTCGGTTTTGGTGGCGCCGGCGGTTATCTCGAAATGAATGTCTACAAGCCGCTGATGATCTTTAACATCACGCATTCGATCACGATCATGACCGACGGCTGCGTGAACTTCCGCAAGTTCCTGGTCGAGGGCACCAAGCCAAATCTGAAGAAGATCAACGAATACGTGGATCGTTCGCTGATGCTGGTGACCGCGCTTTCGCCGGTCATCGGTTATGACAAGGCATCGAAGATCGCGCACTACGCCATGGACAACGATCTGACGTTAAAGGCCGCCGCCCTCAAATTGGGCTATGTCACGGAGGCCGAGTTCGATCGGGTCGTCGATCCGAAGAAAATGGTGAAGCCGTATGTGGCGGCCGCAGCCTAGGCCGGTGCAGATGCAAGAGACGCCGGCTCAAGGATTCGAGCCGGCGCCGCAAATAGCCCCCCGCGACCACTGAGGGAGGATGCGGCGATGAGTAGCAATGCGGAAATCAAGTCAGAAACGGCCACTGTTCTGCATGGCGAACGGGCGCTCGTCGCCGTCGTCGGGGGGGACCGGTATTTCGCCGATTGGAAGAAGCCTGACCACAGACTACGCCGATTACTCTCGGAGTTCATCGGAGTGTCGGGGCTGACTTTCGTGCTGTCGGGCGGAGCGGCCATCCTCGCCCTTTATGGTGGAGGCCCCGTCCAGCCATGGGAGGCAGCCTTCGTTCTCTCGACCGTGTCGGCTCTTTGGCTCGTCGCTGCCGTGTATTTCCTGGGAGATATCTCCGCACACTTCAATCCCGCTATGACGTTTGCGTTCGCGTTGCGTGGCGACATGGGATGGCCAATGGCCGGCGTATATTTCGTTGTTCAATTGGTGGCCGCGGCAGCTGGTTCACTTCTGGCAAGGGCATTGTTTGGCGTGAAGGGTAATCTTGCAGCTACCGTCCCACAGCCAGGCCAATTATGGCAGGCAGTCGGCTTCGAGGGCATAATCACGTTCGGGTTGGTGCTGATGGTCTTGGCTATAGCCAACGGACCGAAGCTCAACGGTCCCTTCGTACCACTGGCCGTGGGTGCGTACATTATGTCGTGGGGTACGATGGGTGGACCCTTCGAGGGTGCCTCCATGAATCCGGCACGAAGTTTCGGACCTGACCTCGCCCGCGGTGATCTGACGACCTGGTGGATCTACGTAGTTGGACCCGCAGCAGGCGCGATCATTGCAGTTATCGTTGCCCGCATTCTTCGCGGCCCTGCCTTGGCGCAGGAGGCGCGAGCCGCAATGGGAACGCCGCTTGGTCGCGGATAGCTGTTCTCCTGCGAAGTTGGACATCGCTGAGCCCGATACGAGTACCGAGGTGCGGACGGTCGCTCTGATCGACTAGCTAAGCTTCATTGGCCGCCAAATTCGTTCGATCCCAACTCACCGTTATTGTGCGCGAATGCCGCTTTGGGTCCTCGGGGCGGGACCAACTCATTGTGACCCAGCCGCAACAATTCACAAAAAAGCGACGCGAAGTCACCTTCGACCTTCGGGCAACTGCGTAGCGCTGCAAGAATGTCCCCGAGCAACGTGAACTGCCTTCTAAGGACAACCATGAAGCGCACTTCGCTTAGCATAGCTGGCGTTTCGACATTGCTCATCGCGACGTCACTAACGGCCGTTACCGCTGCGGATATGGTGACGAAGGCCCCGCCGCCCACGGCGGTGACCGCGCCAGCTGCCTGTAGCAGCCTTTGGGATTTTCTCGATACCAGCTGCCCGTTGAGTTGGTATGGCATTACGGTCTACGGCACCGTAGACGCGGGCGTGACCTGGCAGAGTCACGGCACACCTTATAACGGGTCATTACCCGCCGGAGCCGAATATCTCATCCAGAAGAACAGCAATCGAGCGCTATGGAATCTTGCAAACAATGCGGTGAGTCAGTCAAACATCGGGATTAAGGGAAACGAAGAATTTGCTCCTGGCTGGGCGTTTGTTTTCGATCTCCAGGCCAATTTCAATCCCTATTCCTTGCAGCTCTCCAATGGACCGAAGTCGGTCGCCCAAAACGCCGGCACTCCCCTCACAGACCAAAGTTCGAATGGCGATTCGAGCCAAGCGGGGCAATTTTTTAATGGATTGGGCTATGTCGGCGTCAGCTCACCCTATGGCACGCTGACCGTTTTTCGGCAGAATACTCTCAGGGTGGAGGGCATCGTTGCCTATGACCCGATGGGTGGTTCGAACGCGTTCTCGCCGATCGGCTACCAGGGAACAACCTGCGGCGCTGGCAACACCGAAGACTGCAGAGTGAGCACATCTATGAAATATCGTGTCGACGTTGGCCAGTTTCGGGCGGCGGCGCTCTGGCAATTCGGTGGTTATGCGCAGAACAATGGCGCGAATGGTGGATATTCGTTTCAAGTCGGAGGAGACATTCCCAATCTGGCGAGGGGCGTGCTTTCCTTCGATGCAATTTACACTCACATAACAGACGCCGTGTCGATCGGGCTGTCCGGGAACCCGCTGGGGCCCGCTGGCAACCCGCTGCCGCCGTTCCTACCGCAAGTTCTGACTGCTACGATCTCCGATCAAGCCAGCGTGATGCTGCTCGCCAAATATACCAACGGGTCACTTAAATTGTATGCCGGCTACGAATGGATTCAATTTATGCCTCCCAGCAATCCCCAGACCGCTTTTAATGATCTCACGGGAGATTTTCTCTGCCTTGGCTGTGCCGCCATCAACAATACGAATATCATCAACACCGCCTTTGACGCTCATGACAAGATTTTGCAGGTATTCTGGACCGGGGCAAAGTACGCAGTCACCGACAAGGTGGATGTGATCGGCGCTTATTATCATTACGATCAAAACAACTTTGGCGCTGGCGCTTCTTGCAGTACCGCCGCAAAGGCGGCTTGCAGTGGCACGTTCGACGCCGTTTCATTCGCCGTCGATTGGAGATTTGCGGCGAAGTTTGAGGCTTACGCCGGGTTCATGTTCTCGCAAGTCAATAATGGACTGGCTAACGGCTACCTCAATCGCAACACGATCGATCCCGCAGTCGGGCTTATCTTCCGATTCTAGGTAAAGCGTGGGACTCAATATGCGCCCAGGCCAGTCAGTTTCGGCCGACACTCCACGCGTTTCAGGAACAGCACCAACTGATCACTTCCGATATTCACAATGTCCGCTTATGACCCAAAGCGGACATGAGCGGCTAGAAGTCACCGCGTTGCAAACGGGTCTCTTCGCCCTATTCCGCTGATCCCAAATCCCTGCTGTAATTCCGTCGTGGTGTAGCCTTGGTGGCAAGGCAATGCGACGACGCGATTTCATCAAAGTCATGGCCGGATCGGCGGCCGCATGGCCGCTTGCGGCACGCGCGCAGCACTCCGACCGTCGTCGGCTCGGCTTGCTCACAAACTTGGGCGATGCAGAAATCAAAGGCCGTATCGGTCCGTTCTTGGAGGAATTGCAGCGCTTAGGCTGGACCGATGGCCATAACATTCAAATCGACAAACGCAATGGTGCTGCCAACGTCGACGCCTTGCGCAAACAAGCAGCGGAATTGGTCGCGCTTGGGCCTGGCGTCATCCTCGCAGTTGGCACCATCCCCACAACTTACTTACTTCAGGCGACCCGCACTGTGCCAATTGTTTTCATGTTCGTTATTGACCCGCTCGGTGGTGGCCTCGTCGACGACCTCTCGCGGCCGGGCGGAAACGTTACGGGTTTTATGACGATGGAATACAGTTTGAGCGGTAAATGGCTTGAACTGCTCAAACAAATCGCGCCGGGGGTAACGCGCGCGGCGGTCCTTCGTGATCCCGCATCTCCCTCGGGGACCGGCCAGTTTGCCGTCATTCAATCCGTAGCGCCGTCATTCGGCGTCGAGTTGAGGCCAATCAACGTGAGCGACGCGCGCGAGATCGAGCAGGCTGTCGCGGCTTTCGCGGGCTCCGCGAATGGCGGTTTGGTGGTGACGGCGAACCCGCAGGCAGCGGATCATCGCGATCTCATTATCACTCTTGCAGCAAGGCACAAACTACCGGCGATCTATTCCGACCGCTATTTTGTCGCCCCTGGCGGATTAATCTCGTATGGCCCAAATTTTGATGATGAGGGTCGGCGCGCGGCTGGCTACGTCGACCGCATCCTCAAAGGCGAGAAGCCCGCCGATCTCCCGGTGCAGGCTCCGACAAAATATGAACTCGTAATCAATCTAAAGACAGCAAAAGCGCTTGGCCTTACTGTGCCACCGACGGTCCTCTCACGCGCCGACGAGGTGATCGAATGAAGCGGCGCGAGTTCATCAGCCTGTTAGGGGCTATGACTGCCTCTGTGCCGCGTCTCGGGCAAGCGCAAGAGCGCGCTGCTGTGAGGATCGGCTTTTTGCGGCAAGCGGGCCCACACCAAAAGCAGTTCGACGCCTTTCGGGAAGGCCTGCGCGCGGCGGGCTACGTCGAAGGCCAGAACATCGTGATCGAGCAGCGCTACGCGGCGGGCGCCTACGACCGCCTGAGCGCTCTTGCGACG
>Ga0182039_10002011_pt1 | contig 11029 bp, 12 predicted proteins | sample sta12Can44000111_FD_125975 | JGI IMG/M metagenome (GOLD analysis project Ga0182039, IMG submission 125975) | Lab enrichment of tropical soil microbial communities from Luquillo Experimental Forest, Puerto Rico - statanox.12C.anox.44.000.111 | ecosystem: Environmental > Terrestrial > Soil >...
CTCTATTTCGGCACCGAGCTGAACGATCAAAGCCTCGTGCCCGGAGATAACCCCCGCCTCGGCACAACGCGTTTCGAGGAGTGGCTCAGCCGCTCCACGGCTTAGCGGAAAACTCAACGCCTAACAAGGCAGAAGGATGAAGGCAGAAGGCAAAAATGATCTTGCTGAGCGAACCAAAGCGTTCGGATTGGCGGTGATTCGGATGACTGACGATCTGGAGCGAACCACCAGCTCAATAGTGCTGGGAAAACAAGTCCTGCGTTCTGCGACCTCGATCGGAGCTAATTACCCTGAAGCTTCGCGTGGCCGCTCAAAGCCTGAATGGAGCGAGTGAGACGAGCGACATGGACGGCAGAGCCGCGCAGGGTGGTGGTGAGCGAGTGGGCAACTAGTGAATCAATTCATTGCGAAAATCGGCGCCTCTACTCGATGAATGCCGCCAGCTCATCGCGATCCTCGTCACGATCTCAAAGCGAGCGCGCGAAAACAAATAAGCCTTTTGCCTTTTTACTTTTGCCTTCTTAATTCTGGGAGGAAGAAACATCACAATGAAACGACTCCTAACTTCAAAAGCATACGCACTTATTGTTTGCACACTCATCGCCGCCGCTGTCGGCTTGGGCTCAGCGACGGCCGCCGCGATGGAACCCAAGGAGGCGAAGGTGACGGAGCTCATGTCGAAAGACCTGACGGACCTTCCCGGGAAGGAAGGTCTGATGCTCCTGATTGAGTATCCACCGGGCAGTTCGGACCCAATACATCGCCACAACGCACATGGATTTATTTATGTGCTGGAAGGCTCGATCATAATGCAGGTCAGGGGCGGGAAAGAAGTAACTCTGACACCTGGCCAGACCTTCTATGAAGGCCCTGAGGATGTTCACGTCGTCGGGCGAAACGCTAGCCAAACCAAACCGGCGAAATTCGTCGTGTTCTTCGTGAAGGACAAAGGCGCCCCGGTGCTGGTACCCACCAAATAGAAACCAAAACAACCCTCGACTCTCAACCATCAACTCTTTCCAGAGCGGGCTAACCGCCTTGCTTGGAAAAGAGCGGTGAGATGCAACATGGTAAAGAATGGAACGACACACGCCGGAACGAGCACCAGGGGTAATCGATTCATTGCGCTAGAGGTGACGTTTCCAATCAGACCATTCATTCCTTGGAATAGCCCTGAAGTTACAACTCCCATGGACACGGCCACGACGAAGTCAACAATTCCAAGAATATTCCATATCACATATCGTCGACTGGCGGCAAATAACGGGTTACGAACCAGACCGAGCACTATCCATGGCGCCGTGACCCCGATTGCCATGTCTCCGATTCCGGCCGGGAAAGCAAACAGTCCAGGCAAAACACGCCAGGCATAGAGCCAGAAGAAAAACTGGCCGGCCCAGCGCCACGACTGCATCGCGGCCACGAATCGGAGATCGGCGCCGAGGATGAAGTCCCGGAATGGAGTCCATCCGAAATACGCCGCGAGAAACAGCGACAGGGGAATTGCCAAACCGAGGAAAATCGGCAGTGGCGGCGAACCCGGGTTAGTAACAAATGCCCCTTGAGCGCCAAGGAAAAAAACGAGACCAAACCAGAGTGCGAGCGCCGCGATAATGACTGACCTGACGCTCGGACGTCCGTTATTGAGTTCCGAAGCAAGACTTCCTGTGACGTTGTGCATAGTTTCAGTTTTGATGTTCATAATGTTTTTCCTTTCATCTTTAGCTGACCGTCATTTCGAGGGTATTGTTCAATAATACTTGTAAAATGCAAGTAAAATACTTGTGGATTGCAAGCGAAGTGTGTGATATGATCGGGTCATGCCGGTCACCCACCGAAATCGGAACGTCAGAAAGGGTCCTCCCTCGAAGCGTTCGCCTTGTCCTGTGGCGTTCTCCCTGGACATTTTTGGCGACCGCTGGACCCTGCTGGTCATCCGCGATCTCTTTTTTGGCCGCACCCGTTTCAAAGAATTCGCGGCCTCGCCCGAAGGTATTCCGACGAACATCCTGACTGATCGACTCGAACGCCTGCTGGCGCGCGGCATCATTCAACAAATGCCGGCGGAAGACGGCACGAAGCGGATGGCTTATCGCCTCACCAAAAGAGGAAAAGCGCTTGGCCCGATATTGAAAGCTATGCGGGATTGGGGACTGGCGTCGGATAAATCAACGCGCGTCCTGGCTTAATTTCCGCTTTGAAAGCCCGGCCTACTGGCTTGAACTGGAATCGGGGGTTGTTAGCGCCGAAAAGCTCGCGTCTTTGCGACGAGAGTGCGAAGAGCTGACCGCGATTTTCGTCACCATCCTGAAACGAGCGAAGACTTCTTAATTGAAACTCGCTCGTTGCCCACACTCACTCGCTGCTATCCTCGCAGCTTTACCTTCTATGTCGCTCCTCCCGCTCGCTCCATTCTTCCTTTTTGATTCTTACCTTTAGATAAGCGTTGCCCTAAATAGAATAGGCCCCGGCACCGTCGCGCGTTTCCACCGCAGCTCCGGCTTCACCATTTTGCCTAGTGACTCGACCGGCTTTTCGGTGGTGATGGTGAGAAAATCGTCATCGATCTGAACTACCCGCGGTTGTGTCTGGCCGATCCAGTTTGGAAACAACGATATGAACATCGAATGTGTCAAGGTCTGCTTTTCTTCATCGACCTGGAACGGACCGGTATAAGCGAAATAGGTGCTGGCCGCAGCTGCAAATTCCTCAGGTTTTCCCTTGGACCAATCGTCGGATGCGAATGGCGCACGTTTACGTACAGACAATTGCGCGGACATAAATCCATCATGCGTATACATGATCATGCCCTGAGCATCTTCGCCAAACGGATAGGCAGGCGGCGAACCGTCAACCGGTTTCTCAACGTAGGAGACCAGTTTCCAGGCGCCAATGAGTTGATCGCGAAGTCCCTTCCCCGTCTCCTGCTTAATCATCGTTTTTTCTCCTCCCCCGGTCACCATCGTCCCTCAATGCCTCAAGCCTACTTCTTAATTCTTCCCTCATCCCTCTTCCTTTCCCCAAGAGCGACTACGATAATCTGTTCGTGATAATATTTGGAGAAAAACCATACCTGATCCGCCTCCATTACCGTTGAGTTTACTGCTCGAGTGACATGCCAGCCGACCTATCAGATATCCGAGATGCCCTTCATTTCAGCTTCCAGTATTTCAGCTTTGTCCTTCCACAGTTTACCTAATAACTTGTTACGAAGATGTTCCCTTATTTAACTACCGAACGTTTACAGTTGCGGCCATTGAGCATCGATGATGCGCAGGAGATATACCTGCTTCGTTCCGATGAGAAGCATAACGAGTTCATTGACAGGCCGAGAGCAACATCATTAGATGATGCAAAAGCTTTCATCAATAAGATAGGAAAGCTGCTGAGCGAGGGTACTTCCCATTTCTGGGTGGTGAGTTTCAATAATGGAGCAGAACTTATCGGTACGCTCACATTATGGAATTTCGACAAAGAGCGCAACACAGCAGAGATCGGCTACGAGTTACTACCTGCCTATTACGGCAAGGGAATCATGACCGAAGCTTTGCCTGCGGTGCTCGAATTTGCCTTCAACACATTGAAGCTGTCGAAAATAGAGGCATGGACACACGAGAACAACGGCCGGTCATCTGCTTTGTTACTGAAATTTGGTTTTACAAGAGATACTGAGGCAGAGAAGAACAGGCCGGAAGGTGTGAACGATATCATCTTCTCTAAAAAAGCTGGTGAATAGCGAACAGGAAGCACAAAAGTGCGATCGTGCCTTCGCGAAGCTTCGGCGAAGCAAGGCGCACTGGCAGTTGAAAAGCGTAATTCAGCCGGCCCAATAAGCTTTATTGCCTTCCAAGGCCAATCTCAGATCAAAACCTCAAACTCAAAAGTGGATTCCTCCGGACAAAGCGGCGTGCTGGTCTTGCTCGGTGTGTTGTTCACCATCATTCTGGCCGGTCTCGACAACACGATCGTTAGCACGGTCATGCCGGTGGCATTGCCTGAGCTCGGCGGTGCCCACCTCTACGCGTGGACATTTGCGGCTTACATGCTCGCCGCGGCAGTATCGATGCCGATCTGGGGGCCGGGGTCGGATCGCTGGGGACGCCGGCGCACATATCTCTTCGGCATTGTTGCGTTCACAGTCGGGAGTGGACTCTGCGCGATCGCGCGCACAATGATGGAGTTCATCGGCGCTCGCGCCATCCAGGGCATCGGAGCGGGAGCGGTTGCGACACTACCGTTTGTTCTGCTCGGAGTCGTTTATCCTCCTAACAAACGCGGCAGGGCGCTGGGCGCGGCCAGCAGCGCATGGGCCATCGCGAGTGTAGCCGGCCCACTCCTCGGAACACTGATCGTGACGCACGTTACATGGCGCTGGGCTTTCTTGATAAACATGCCAATTGCAATTGTGGCTGCGTTCCTCGTCATCGCCGGAATGCACGAAAGCATTGGGCATAGCGTAGGCCGATTCGATTTTGCCGGTGCCCTTCTCGCCGGCGCCGGTGGCAGTTGCCTGATGTGGGCATTTGTGGATCTCGGTGAGGGACAAATCGGGCTGATGCAGGCTGCCCTCGTGGGCGCCGGAATCATTTTGCTTGCCATCTTCGTCTGGCATGAGGGACGAACACCCCATCCGATTCTGCCGTTGCGTTTTTTTCATCATGTTGGCTACGCATCGTCGATTTCTTCATCGTTCCTCGCCTTCTTCAGCGGCTTTGGCCTTAGCGCTTATCTGCCGCTCGAAACCAATGCTTCGTTTCATGAGAATCGCGCGTTTGTAGGCCTGGTGGTGGGCGCGTTCACCATCGGATGGAGCACGCTTTCGTTCACCGCTGGACGATTGGTCCATCGAATAGGAGAACGACTTCCAAGTGTGATTGGAATCGTTGTGCATATTGTCGGACTTCTCTTTTTCATGGTGGCATTTGAACATCGACTCGGCTGGGTCATCGCTGCGGCGCTAATCGCAGGCGCCGGAATGGGAATGCTATCGCCCGCGCTGACGGTAGTAGTGCAAAATAGCGTCCCGGTTGCCCGCATGGGTAGCGCGACCACTAGCCAGCAATTTGTCCGGCAGGTCGGTGCTGCACTCGGTGTCAGCGCGTTTGTTTTGGCCGCGACAGTAGGTGGCTTTCGCGTGGGCTTGCTGCTGATGATTGCGGTGAGCGCCGGAACATTTGCGTGCGTGCTGGCGCTGCCAGCCCATAGCCTCCACGATGCGCACCAAACTGATGCTTTATAATAGAGGAGGAAGGCAAAGGAGTGGAGCTTTACGCTTTCAGCGGTCCTGTACAGACTAACCGCGAATGAACGCTAATAGACACGAATTGCTGTTACACAAAGAAGTGTATGCGGTGGTGGGCTGCGCCATCGAGGTCTTAAACGTTCGTGGACACGGGCTGCACGAGAAGATTTATGAAAATTGTCTCTGCGTGGAGTTTCGCTTGCGCGGTATTTCCTACAACCAAGAGGAACGACATCAGGTGTTGTACAAAGGCGAACTGGTCGGAGAGTATATTCCGGATCTTGTCGTCCAACACCAACTGATCGTCGACACGAAGACAATCGACCGGATTACTGATCATGGGCGGGGTCAGATGCTGAATTATCTCCGCATCACCGCGCTACCCGTTGGGATCATCCTGAATTTCAAGCACGCGCGTCTGGAATGGGAGCGTCTCGTGCTAACCAACGAAGCGAAATTAGAGGGCGATATAGGAGAATTGATCTTGTACTCCCGCACTCTATTGGCGTTCATTCGCGTTTATTCGTGGTTAGTCTCACGAGCCTGACTACCTTCATGCACTGCTATTGCTCCGCACGAATCCGCTCTGGAGGCACGACGATCTCAACAAGTCCGGTCGCCACGTCGTAGATCAGGCCGGAAATAAGCCACTCGGCCGGCAGTGCCGGAATCGACCGCAGCAAAGCAACGTCGACGGTAACTGCCGCCTTGGGATCGGTGACCGCTTTTGTCTTCAGTTCCCCTTCCTGAATTTGAAAATAGTGCGCAAGCACGGCAGCATCTCCAGCAAGGCGAGTGATGCCACAATCGGTGTGTTGGAGCACGATTATGTGAAACTCCCCACCACCTCCCGGAATTTCTCGAGCATTTTCACCGATGCGTCCGAGTAGAGCCAACTGCTCCACCAACCCTGGGGTGATTCGACCGCCGATGTTCCGCATCACGACGGCCTCGCCAGGTTTGATTCCAAGTACATGGGCCGGATCCACGCGCATATCAGCGCAACCGATGATGATTGCCTTTACATTCGGCAGCGCCCGCGGAAGCGAAGGCATCAAGGTGCGCGCAGCAGACTGGCGAGCGGCAAAATCTTTATTTCGTTCTATCATGGAATCAAGAGCGCTCATGATTATCCTCGATCTAGGAAACCTGTACGCATTTTAGACTGCGGTCTAGAGGGTGAGATGGACAATGCGCATTAGCGAATCACGCGATGGAAACCTCTGCCCCTTTTTGACCGTAGTTGAAAACGCAATTCCCAGCTAGGGTCCAGCGGGGATGAGACATCTCTTTCTTGCTGCCACTCTCGCCGCCGCGCTCCCTTTCCATGCCTTGCAAAGCCAATTTGAAAAGATTGCTCCCGCGGCGAAAGGGCGCGTCGGCGTCGCGACCCAACTCCTCGAGTCGGGCGAAACGGCGGACCTGCACGGCGAAGAGCATTTCCCGATGCATAGCGTTTACAAGCTGCCGATCTCAATGGCAGTCTTGCAGCGCGTTGATCGCGGAGAGCTAAAGCTCGATCAGCAAGTGAAGCTCGAGCCGGGCGACTTCGTGCGAACGGGAATGTATAGCCCGGTGCGCGATAAATATCCGGACGGTACCGAACTGACCATCGCGGAACTTCTCCGCTACACCATTTGCGAAAGCGATGGCAGCACCAGCGATGTGCTCATGAAACTCATCGGGGGTCCGGGCAGTATCATGGCCTTCCTGAAGGAAATTCAGGTGCCGGACATCCAGGTTGTTAACTACGAAAAGGAAATCGGACGCGACTGGGAAACGCAGTATCGAAACTGGGCGACTCCCAAAGGCGCGCTCGCCCTCCTCGCGGCCTTGCAATCTCAGAGAAAACTCTCGCGGGAGAGCCAAGCCCTGCTGCTGAAGTTGATGACCGAATCGATTCCGGGCGCGAAACGCCTCAAAGGCGAATTGCCTGCTGGAACCGTAGTCGCGCACAAGACCGGCACCGGCGGCACTCGCAACGGCATCACCTCTGCGACCAACGATATCGGAATCATCACGCTGCCCAATGGCACGCATCTCGCCGTGGCCGTTTTCATCTCCGATTCTTCGGCTGACGAGGCGACGCGCGAAAGCGTCATCGCCCGGACAGCGAAAGCTGCCCGGGATTGGGCTTCATCGCCACAGCAGCCGGCACCGAAAACGAAATAAGATCAAAGAATCAATGTTTTCACCGCTTCCGATGTAACGATTCAACGTTTCAACGCATTACGGTGACACAGTCTGAACGTTAAATGTTTAGATATGGGATTGCCCTGATTGTACGGATAGTTGGCTAACAGAGACTAGCCCGATCGCAGCAGCCTCAGATTTTGAAGCATTTCGTCTTCTTCTTCGGGCTGCGCGAAGCGCGGCTGACCGCCGGCAAATTATTTGCCGAGGTGATCAGTCGAATGGATGAACGCGGCCACGTCGTCGTGGAACGCCGTAAGCGATTCCTGATGGGCGTAGACCATGTGGCCCGACTGATAGTAGTGATATTCAATGTGGTCCTGGAGCCGCTCCGGGATTTGCAGGTGGTGCATCTCGTACCAGCCCTCGTAATACGGTGTGGCCAGATCGAAGTAACCGCCCGTCAAAAGAATTCTGAGGTCCGGATTGTATTTCATGGCAGTGGCCAAATCCGGCATGGTGTTGGTGGACTGCGGCAACGGCCGCTCCGCTCCCGGCGGTTGATGCTGAAAATTCCAACTCTTCCATAACGGAATCTCAGGCCGATAGGTTTTGTCCTGACCGTAGTGCAAAGATTTTCTCACGTAGTCATTGAAAGCAGAGACATAGGCCGAGCTGATGGCCGCGGCTTGCGGATCATAGTCGGCCTTCTTGCTCAGTGGGTCCATGGTGGGACCTGAGAAGCGCGTGTCGAGCCGGCCGGTGGTGGTGTCGGTATCCTCCTCGAGATTCTTTGCAAACTCGCCGCCGTCGATGCGCAAATTGGCCTTGAGAATATAGCTGACGGGAAGGCCGGTGTAGTTGTGCAGTTTTTCGGCAATGGCCTGGCGTTCGGCTTTCGGCAGAGTCGCTCCTTCCGCCAGCGCGCGCGCATAGTCGTGCGTGGCGAACTCCTCCACTTCTTTGACGAAAGGTTCGAGCGCGCCGGGAGGATTCGTGCCGGGCAACTTATGATGGTACCACGCGCTGGCGGCGTAGGTCGGCAATGCCACCATGTAGGGCAGGTCAATTCCGGGATTGCCTTCCGGGTCGTCCACGCTCAAGTCGAAATTCAAGATCTGCGAAAGCATGATCACACCGTTCAGGTCGACGTGGTATTCCTGTGCGAGCAGGTTCACCAGTACGGCGGAGCGCGGTGTTCCGTAGCTTTCACCGAAAATGTACTTGGGCGAGTTCCACCGCCCATACTTGCTGAGATACGCGACGATGAATTCCGCGAACGCGTGCGCGTCCGCGTCCACGCCGTAAAACTCTTTTTCCTTGTCCTTACCGGCGATGCGGCTGAAGCCGGTGCCGGGCGCGTCCACGAACACCAGGTCGCTCGCGTCCAGCAGGCTGTAGTCGTTATTAACTACTTGATAGGGCGCTGCCGCGGTATGCGTGTCGTCGGCGGTGATCACCCGCCGAGGTCCAAAGGCGCCCATGTGCAGCCAGACTGTCGAAGAGCCGGGTCCGCCGTTGAAGAGGAACGTGACCGGCCGTTTGTCCGGTTCCACATTCTTTTTGTTATAGGCCACGTAAAACATCGAAGCTTCGGCCGTCGGATTCTTATGCTCGTTAGGCTCCTGTTCGCTCTCCTCACTTTCCTCGCTCTCTTTGCCTTGCCGGTCCCCGGCCAGGGCTGCATCGTCCCAGCCTTTGGGATGTATGACGATCGTGCCGGCCACGGCTTGATACTCGATCGGGCTGCCTCCAACAGTCACGTTGCCCGTGCTGCTGACGGATTCGGGCTTAAAGTTGGGGGTTGCGGTGGGCTTGGGCGTATCCTTCGACTCAGCTTCGGAACTCTTGTCGGAAGCCGCTTCGACTTGAACGGCGACTGCTGCAGTTCCCAGGAGGAGGCTGAACGCGAGGCGAAGCAAGGATTTCGAGAGAGCAATTTGCATTTTAAATTCTGGCTGGGAACGGAGTTTCGAGCAAACGCTGTTTTCAGCTCGACCCGCTTAAAAGTGCCTACCGAACCAAAGCCCGTTTGCCACAAGATCACGAGGTCCATGGAAAATTATTTATTATGAGGCTTACACGGAGCGCGAAGATGCCTAAGGCTAGAACGAAGACGCGCCGTGTAAAAGGCTCCGCCTCACGCGGTCGCAGCCGCCGTTGGAAATGGGTTTTGATCGTGCTCGTGGTTTTGCTCCTCGTCCCGGCAATGCAGGTTGCGGTGGTGCGATTCATCAATCCTCCGTTGACGCTGCCGATGTTGATCGATCAGGGCAGCGCGATGTTCTCGAGCACACCGAAGCCTCCGCTCCGCTATCGCTGGATCGCTTTACCGCAGATTCCTGAGATGTTCCTGAAGCACCTTTGGATATCGGAAGATCAGCGATTCTTCCAGCACGAGGGCTTTGACTGGAAGGAGATGGATCTCGCGGTGAAAGAAGCGAAGCGGAAAGGGAAACCGGTTCGTGGAGCTTCCACGATCACGAACCAATGCGCCCGGTCGATCTTCCTCTGGCAGGGCCGCTCCTGGATCAGGAAAGGACTGGAATCGTACTACACGATGTGGATGGAGGCGCTGTTGCCGAAGAGGCGCATCCTGGAGCTGTATTCAAACGTGATCGAGATGGGGCACGGGATCTACGGGGTTGAAGCAGCCTCGCAGTATTATTTCGGCGTCAGCGCGCGCGGTCTAACGCGGGAGCAATCAGCCATGCTGGCGGCGGTCCTGCCGAATCCTAAAGGCTGGGATCCGACGAATCCGGGCGGGGCGTTGCGATTGCGTCAGCGGCGCATTCTGAGACGTGAACGGTACGCGAATTTCCCTGAGAAGTTGCTCCATTGATTGAAAATGATCGTTCACCTCGTCGACGGCACTTACGAACTCTTCCGTCACTTCTACGGCTTGCGCCGGTTTACCAAAGGCAAGGACCCGCCCTTACGGCGCTGTCGTCGGCGTGCTGCAGACCGTGCTCAACATGATCGACCATGTAAAAGAATCCGGCTCATGGTCCGGATTCATGGACGCAAATCATCTTCAGGCTCCGAGATTTCCTCGCGCACGCCAAACTGAGTCATCGCAAAAAGTAACAGACGCTCGGCCTGCGTCATCTCCGCATAACGCGCTAACACCTCACGCGCCAGCGCAGGTCGGTCGGTGATCAGGCCATCTACACCGAGCCCAATCAAGCGAATCATCCGTTGCGGATCGTTCACCGTCCACACGTACACCGGTTTGTGGGCCGCGTGCGCGGCGCGGATGAACGAGCGCGTGGCCATGCGCGACTCGACTGCGAGGAAGTCGAACGGTAATCGGCTCGGTTCGCCGACGGCCTTCGCGGCAAGCAATCCAGCCGTCCAGTTAGGTCGCAGCCGCTTCATGTTCTCCACCATGCGCCGGTTCAACGACATGGTCACGATGTCGTTCTGCATCCCCGCCGCCTCGACCAGCTCCACGACGCGTTCCTCGAGATGTTGGCTTTTCCCGTAATCCTTGAGCTCTATGTCCATTCGAGAAACGCCTTTGCACACCGCGAGAGCCTCGGCCAGCGTTGGCACACGCTCGTCTTTGAACTCGGCGGAAAAGTAGCTGCCGATATCGACCTCGCGCAATTGATCCGCGGATGAGGACCAGATTTGCAGCGGTGTGCGCGCCAC
>Ga0182039_10002024_pt1 | contig 11004 bp, 10 predicted proteins | sample sta12Can44000111_FD_125975 | JGI IMG/M metagenome (GOLD analysis project Ga0182039, IMG submission 125975) | Lab enrichment of tropical soil microbial communities from Luquillo Experimental Forest, Puerto Rico - statanox.12C.anox.44.000.111 | ecosystem: Environmental > Terrestrial > Soil >...
CTAAACGGCGCGCGTCTTGATGTTTATTTCCGATGTGAGCGTTTGATGAACTGGACATTTGTCCGCGATTTCCATCAGCTTGGCGCGTTGTTCGTCGGTCAGAGATCCGGTGAGATGAATGTCTCGCCAAATGCGATCGACTCGTCCTTCCTTCGTTTCACAATCATCGCAATCGCGCGCGTGGATCTTTGAATGTCGTAGGGAAATGGTGATGCCCTCAAGCGGCCAGTTCCGTTTGCGCGCGTATAGGCCGATCGTCATTGAAGTGCACGAGCCGAGCGCAGCGAGCAAAAGATCATAAGGTGACGCGCCGGTGTCGGTGCCGCCGTAGGAAACAGGTTCGTCAGCAACGAGACGGTGCGGGCCGATTTCGATTTGTTGGGCAAAGCCGGCCGCGGTTCCGTGAACAATTACGTGAGGCGCTTCTGTTTGTTCAGGTGTGCTCATCGAGCGCGTATTATCCTTTAGCGCCAATCATTTCCTGCACTTGGGCAGATGTCCGCACCGGAATGATCTCGAACTCCATTAAATCTTTCCAATTGTCGATCCAACGTTCGAGCAGCACGAAGTCTTCGGTCTCCATGATTTGCCAGCAGGTTTTGAGATTGTGATCAATCCAGCTTGAAACGTACTTCAAGCCTTCCGGCATCATCCGACCTTTCTCGGCTAGGCGTCGATAAATCGCGGGCGCATCCTTGAAACGTTCAATGACCATGTAATGCATTGAAGCGAGATTACAGCGTCTTTGCGTAGAGAAGCGAATCGAGAATTTTGCCGTCCTTGACGACGTTGCTTCGCAATCGGCCCTCCAAGGCGAAGCCGGACTTTTCCAAAACTCGCGCGGAAGCGGGGTTGTCCGAGTAAGGCTCGGCGTACAGGCGGTGCAGCGGAAAATTCCCGAAGCAATACTTGACGAACGCCGGAACAACTTCGCTCATGACACCTTGGCCCCAGAATTCTTCGGCGAGCCAATAGCCAAACTCGGCGACGTTCCGATGAACGTCTTCGTGGAGACGGAGTCCGATGCCGCCCACGGCGGAACCGTTAATCTCGATGCAGAAGTTCTTTGCCGGCTGATCGCTTGTTGCGCGATGAATGAAATTCCTCGCATCTTCGATTGTGTAGGGATGGGGAAAGGCATCGCGTAATCCGAGCCAGACCCGGCGATTGTTTGCGTGTTTCGCCAGCGATTCAGCGTCCCTTAAGCGATAATCCCGAATCGTGCATCGCTCGAGCTTGAGCTCCATTGTAATTCTGCAGCCGAGACGGCTGCCGCACAGTTATTTTAGTTCTTCGTTCGTTTCGCCAAACGCGTTAACGGCAAACACTAAATCTTCGGGCGAATGCGCAGCCGAGACCTGCACGCGAACGCGCGCGGTCCCGTGCGGCACGACTGGATAAAAAAACCCGATTACATAAACACCTTTGTCGAGCATGCGCGCGGCGAACTTTTGCGATTTCGCGGCGTCGCCGATCATGATCGGCACAATCGGATGCACCCCAGGCTTAATTGTAAGGCCGGCTTTGGTCACAGCTTCACGAAAATATTTCGTGTTCGCTTCGAGCTTGTCGCGCAACTCGGTCGATTTGGTGAGAATCTCGAGCGCTTTCAAAACTGCGGCCACAATCGGCGGCGCGACCGTGTTCGAAAACAAATAAGGACGCGAGCGCTGCCGTAAAAGATCTACAATCGCCTTGCGGCCGCTGGTGAAGCCGCCGCTTGCACCGCCAAGCGCTTTGCCAAGCGTGCCGGTAATGATGTCGATCTTGCTCATCACCCCGCGATACTCGTGCGTGCCGCGACCTTTCGGTCCGAGAAATCCGGTCGCGTGTGCATCGTCGATCATCGTGAGCGCGTCATATTTTTCCGCGAGATCGACGATCGATTTTAAGTCCGCGATTGTTCCGTCCATTGAAAAGCAGCCATCGGTCGCGATCAGTTTGAAGTGCGCACCGCTCGTTTCTTTGAGTTTCGCTTCGAGATCAGCCATGTCGTTGTGCTTGTAACGGAAGCGTTGTGCCTTACAGAGGCGGATGCCGTCGATGATCGAAGCGTGGTTCAGTTCGTCGCTAATGACTGCGTCCTTGTCAGTTAGAATCGTTTCGAACAAGCCGCCGTTCGCATCGAACGCGCTCGGGTAAAGAATTGTTTCCTCAGTCCCGAGAAATTTCGTGAGCGCGGATTCGAGTTCCTTGTGCAGATCTTGCGTGCCGCAAATAAAACGCACGCTTGCCATGCCGAGCCCGTGCGTGTCGAGTGCTTCCTTGGCGGCCTTGATCAATTCGGGATGATCCGCGAGGCCGAGATAATTATTCGCGCACATGTTGAGCACTTCTTTGCCACCAGCGACCTTAATGTGCGCGTCCTGCGGGGTGGTAATGATCCGCTCGGTTTTGTAAAGCCCCTGCGACTTTATTTCTTCAAGCGTTTGCGATAGCCGCTTTTCAAATTCGGCGAGCATAAAACAGTTTCAGTCAAACTGCGCCTGATGCAAAAACATCAATGCTCATCGAAAAAAGAGCGCGCCGAGCATGGCGAGCCCGATCACGGCGTAGAGCGCGTGGCACTGGAATTGGAATCGATCAACGGTCTGCGGGTCGAGTCGCCGGCGTAGCGCCAAGTTGGCGCGATATTTGGCCGGGAACAGGATCGTTGCCGACAGGAAAATCGCAACGATCCACCCGGCTGATTTTATGCGGTCTTGGCTTCATTTTTGAGGCTAGCCTTGTTGGGTTGAAATGATTGGCCGGATCGTGTCTTGGAAAAACCAGTTGCGTGAGTGTGAATAAGTGTTAATAAGTCCAGCGATCCGCCTTGACCTACGCTGAACTTCGCAGCCTCGCCCTGGCCGTTCTCGCGGCCTTCGTCGCAATCCTTTTCCTCAGTGGCTGCGGTACGACTTCGATTCACGCATTGCCGGCTTACGAAACGCCCATCGCGAAATCGGAGTTTCAAAATGTTCGAACGACCGCTTACACCCACACCGAGGCCGATCACACTCAATACGGCGCCCGGAACGCGCTGGGCGGCGAATTGCGCCCCGCCGGCCCGGCTTTTCGCCGAGCCGAAAATGTCCGCCGCGCCGGCGCAATCTCAGACAGCCCCGACGATACGGATGTAATTAATATTTCGAACACCGACGCTAAGTTGGAGCCGTTCTCGATGGACAAACCGAAAAAAGCAACGCGCGTCACGACAACGGCGACAACGACGCGAGTCGCGAAGATAGCTACAACTCGCGGGGCGAAGCGCGCGGTCGCCGTCAGTAGCAAACCGCCGCAAATCGGAAGCGCGGCCGCTGATTGGTCGCGTTGGCCGATGGGAACGACGTTCCGCTTGTTATCGACCGGACAAATGTATCGTGTCGAAGATTACGGCTGGGCCTTGAGCGGCCGGAACACAATTGATCTCTACATGGCCAATCAGCGCGACATGAACGCGTGGGGCGCGCGCCAGGAGCCGATCCAGATTTTGCACTGGGGTGATCCGCAACAAAGTTTGCAAGCTCTCCACTCCCATCAGGACTACAGGCACATCAAACGAATGGTGCTTGAGCTCGAAGGCCGCGACCAGGAAGCCGCCGCGCTGCACTAAGTCCGAGTCGGATTGGCAGTTCTTAACCCTCGTTCCAGGTCAGCACGATTTTGCCGGAGTTGCCGGATTTCATCAGCTCGATCCCTTCCTTGAATTGCGTGCAAGGGAAGCGATGGGTGATGACCGGTGAGATATCCACACCGCTTTGAATGAGCGCGGTCATTTTGTACCAGGTTTCGTACATCTCGCGGCCGTAGATTCCTTTGATCGTCAATTGTTCGAAGACAACTTGATTCCAATCGATGGCGGCGCTGCCAGGCATGATGCCGAGCAGTGCGATTTTGCCGCCGTGAAACATGTTCGGCAAAATGTCGTCGAACGCTTTCGGATTGCCGGACATTTCGAGCGCGACGTCGAAGCCTTCTTTCATCCCAAGTTTCTTCATCGCGTTGGTCAGTTTTTCGGTGCGGACATCGAGGGCGAGATCGACACCCATTCTGTGGGTGAGATCGAGCCGATACGGATTCACGTCGGTAATGACGACGTGACGCGCGCCGGCATGTTTGCAAATTGGGATCGCCATGCAACCGATCGGGCCCGCGCCGGTGATAAGCACGTCTTCGCCAACGAGATCGAATGAAAGCGCAGTGTGAACTGCGTTGCCTAACGGATCGAAACAAGAAAGGACATCGAGTGGGATCGACGGATCGGCGTGCCAGCAATTTGATTGTGGAATCGCCACAAACTCGGCCCACGCACCGGGGCGATTGACGCCGACGCCTTGTGTATTTGGGCAGAGATGACGGCGCCCTGCCAGACAATTCCGGCAATGTCCACAGGTGATGTGGCCTTCGCCAACGACCAGATCGCCTTTGGCAAACCCTTTCGCGTGATCACCGACGCGATCGACCACTCCGACGAACTCGTGGCCGATCGTCATCGGGGTGGGGATCGTCTTTTGCGCCCAGGCGTCCCAGTTATATATATGTACGTCCGTCCCGCAGATGGAGGTTTTCAGAACTCGGATGAGGACGTCGTCGCTCTGGACGTCGGGGATCGGCACTTCCTGAAGCCAAAGACCCGGCTCAGCTTTTGCCTTGACGACGGCCTTCATCATTTTTTGCACGAACTAAAATTAAACGAATCGCGAAACCAGGAAAGCAGGAACTCCGTTCGACTTCGCTCAGGAGGAGTCTTGCGCGCCACGCCGTACTTCGAGATGATGGATGAAATGCCAGCGACGCTTGAGCAGGCCGCGTCGGAAACCGCGAGGCCGCGTTCCGTTTTCATTCCTCGGTTTATCAGCACACTCGTGCTTTGGTCGATCGCGCTCGCGATCGCGTTTTCGGGCTACGAAATTCTATTTTGGCTACTGATCAGCGCATTCGGACTGGTCGCGCTGTTGGAATTCTACCGCATGCTCGATCATGCCAGTCTGCCGAATTTCAAGATCACGGGATTGATCTGCGGCGCGATCATGCTGGCTGGAAGCTTTCATTATTTTTCGACGATCGGCCCTGCCGCCTCCTATGATTTCGAGCTGACCATCCTGCTCTTTTTTCTGCTGATGATGTTCGCGCGCCAGATGTTCGCGCGGCTGCGGCATGACGAGCCGCTGCAAACGATGGCCTACACGTTGTTCGGGTTATTATATGTGCTCTGGCTTTTCAATTTCACCACCAAAATTTTGTATCTGACTCCGCGCTCAAGCTTCGGCGCAGTGACGGGTCAGTTTTATTGTCTCTACCTGATCGCGGTCACGAAATTCAGCGACATGGGCGCGTATCTGACCGGGAGCGCGATCGGCCGGCATTTAATGGCTCCGCAAATCACAGCAAGAAAAACGTGGGAAGGATTTTTCGGCGCGCTGGCGTTCGCGGTTCTGTGCAGCCTAATGCTGTTCAAGCTAATGCCGGAGCATTTGTCGATGTTGACCTGGACGCACGCGACGATTCTCGGATTGCTTCTCGGGTTCGCAGCCGTGATAGGCGATTTGGCCGAATCGGTCCTGAAGCGCAGCACCGGGGTAAAGGATTCGGGTGGATTACTTCCGGGAATCGGCGGCGCGCTCGATTTGATCGACAGCCTGCTCTTCACCGCGCCGCTTCTGTTTTTTTACTTACGACTTGTTATTCGCGTTCAATAATTGAGGGAGCGGCAAGCGGAAATGAAACGTAAACGCGTCGTAGTCTTAGGCGCGACTGGGTCCATCGGCGACAGCACGCTGAAGGTAGCCGACGACATTCCGGAACGGATGGAGATCGTCGGCCTGGCCGCAAACAGCAACGTTGAGAAACTGGCGATTGCCGCGAACAAAACGCGCTCGAAAGCAGTTTGCCTAGTCGACGAACGCAAGGTCGACAGCTTGCGGTCGAAACTCGAATACGATCCGAAAATTTTCGTCGGCAAAGACGGTTTGCGCGAAATCGTGCGGCTGGAGGATTCCGACCTGGTGCTAATTGCGATTGTTGGGACGACGGGGTTGCATCCGGCGCTCGACGCGATTGAGTCCGGCAAAGATCTCGCGGTTGCGAGCAAAGAAATTCTGGTGATGGCGGGTGAAGCAGTCACAAGCGCGGCGCAGAAACGCGGCGTGAAGATTTTGCCGGTCGATTCAGAGCACAACGCCATCTTTCAGTGTCTCGACGGGCGCGCCGCGGAAGTGCGCCGGATTATTTTGACGGCCTCCGGCGGACCGTTTCGCGAAACGCGAACCGAACACCTTGAACATGTGACCGTCGAAGAAGCGCTCAAACATCCGACCTGGAACATGGGTCCGAAAATCACGATCGACTCGGCCACGCTGTTCAACAAAGGCCTCGAGATGATCGAGGCGCATTGGCTCTTCGGCGTAGAAATGAATCGCGTCGAGGTCGTGATTCACCCGCAAAGCATCGTGCACTCGATGGTGGAATTTGCCGACGGTTCAACCCTGGCACAACTGAGTTACTCGAACATGTGTTTTCCAATTCAATACGCGGTCACCTGGCCCGACCGTGTGCCAAACACATTGCCGCCGCTCGATTTTTCGACCTTGGGCAAATTGGAATTCGAGATTCCACGCTACGAAGATTTTCCGGCGCTCAATCTGGCGCGTCGCGCGGGGGAGACGGGCGGGACTTTGCCCGCGGTCATGAACGCGGCCAATGAAGTCTCGGTCGCAGCGTTTTTGGCCCGGCAGATCCGATTCCCGCAAATCTGGCAAACCGTTGTCCAGGTGATGGATCGACATCGCACCGTTGCACATCCCGATCTCGATGCGATATTGGCCGCCGATCAGTGGGCGCGCGGGGAAGCGGCCGCCGCGATCGGGACCAAATAATTTAGCGAGTGCAATGATTCTTCACGCCGGTCGCGTCATCCTCGTCATCTTCGAGGTCCTGATCATTTTCAATCTGCTCATCGTAGTCCATGAGATCGGGCATTTTCTGGCGGCACGCTGGCGCGGCCTTTACATCGAGAAGTTCGGCATTTGGTTCGGCAAGTCACTTTGGAAGAAGAAAATCAACGGCGTGCAATATTCGTTAGGCACGCTCCCGTTCGGCGGTTTTGTGGCGCTACCTCAACTCGCGCCGATGGACATCATCGAAGGCAAGGCGGACGTTGATCGCACTCAGCTTCCTCCCATCTTGGCGCTCGATAAAATCATTGTGGCGGTCGCCGGACCGCTTTTCAGTTTCCTTCTCGCGATTGCGTTTGCGGCGATCGTGTGGGTCGTCGGTTACCCGGTGAACGAATCCGACATGACGACCACGATTGGCTACATCATGCCCGATTCGCCAGCGGAAAAAGTTGGACTGCGACCGGGCGACAAGATTTTGGAGGTGGATGGAAAACCGGTCACGCGCTTTCTCGGGATGAACGACAGTGTCAGTTGGGCGGTCGTTCGAAGCGAAGGCGAGACCATTCCGATCAAGTTCGAGCGCGGCGGGAAAGTCGAGACCGTTCAAGTCGAGCCTTACAAAGCGGCGACGCGCGGCTGGCGAAGAAAGAGTGTTCGACAATTGCTGATCCTGCCGGCCGAAACGGCGATCATCGACAAAGTGGAACTAAATTCACCTGCGGCGGCAGCTGGACTCAAGCCCCGCGACATCATTCGCGGATTCAATCAACAGCCCATCTACAATCCGATCGCGCTGCTCGAATATATTAGGAAGCATTCCGATGAAGCCTTGACCCTGGATGTGGAGCGCAAAGGTTCGCGATTCGAAGTGCAGGTAAGGCCGGCGCCGCTTCTGACTGAAGGAAAAATGCAGCCGCGGATTGGAATTCAATGGGACACGAGCGGGCAAATGTCGATCGCGCACCCGAGTCCGATCGAGCTCATTCACAATAGTGTGACCAGCACGTTGAATACGCTGGGCGCGGTCGCGTCGCCCAAGTCCGACGTGAAATTGCAGCATTTGAGCGGACCGATCGGGATCGGCCGAATTTATTATTTATTCTTCGTTAGCGAACGCGGCTGGCAGTTGGCGCTGTGGCTGAGCGTGGTCTTAAACGTGAACCTCGCGATCTTAAATATGCTGCCGATTCCCGTCCTTGATGGCGGACATATCCTATTCGGGTTGATCGAGTCAATTCGACGAAAGCCGCTCAACATGCGCGTGCTCGAATATGTGCAGGGCGCGTGCACAGTCCTGATCATTGGCCTCATCGTCTACATTACTTTTTTCGACGTGCAGGATTTGCCTTTTGTGAAGCATGCGCTTGATAAGTACGCACCGCAATCGCAGCAGGCCAAGGATCGGGACGTGCCCTGATCGGATTGCGCCAGCCGGGCGCAGCTTTTAGATTTCATTTATGAATCCGTCCATGACAACGACGGCCTTTGAGCTGCCAGGTTATCGCGTGGTAAAAACGTTCGGCGTGGTTCGCGGTATCATTGTGCGATCGCGCTCGATTATCGGAACGATCGGCGCCGGATTGCAGACGCTGGTCGGCGGCAACATCACCATCTTGACCAATCTTTGTGAGAAGACGCGCCAGCACGCGCTCGAACTTTGTTTGCAGCACGCGCGCGATCTCGGTGCGAATGCGATCATAGGATTGCGTTACGACGCGACCGAAATCATGCAGGGAGTGACTGAAGTTTTGTGTTACGGCACGGCTGTGTTGGTCGAGCCGAAGCCAGCCTGACCAGTGCGCTATTGCGAAAATCCATTGCAGTATTGTCAGCGCGCGACGCGGGAGGTTCGCGTGGGCAACGTCGGCATCGGAGGGAACAATCCAATCCGCGTCCAATCGATGATCACGTGCGACACGATGGACACAGAGCTGTCGATCCAACAGACGATCGAGCTCTTTAATGTCGGTTGCGAGATCGTGCGCATTACCGCGCCGACAGTGAAGGACGCGCGCAATCTGGAAAATATCGTTCAAGGATTGCGCGAGCGCGGCTGCAACGTGCCAATCGTTGCGGACATCCATTTCAAACCGGAAGCGGCGATGGAAGCGGCCAAATGGGTCGACAAAGTCCGGATCAATCCCGGCAATTACGCGGATTCCAAGAAATTCGTGATCCGCGAATATACTGACGAACAGTACACGGCGGAGCTGAATCGGATTCGGGAGCGCTTTACACCTTTGGTAGAGCTGTGCAAACAGCGCGGCATCGCGATGCGGATTGGGACGAACCACGGCTCGTTGAGCGACCGCATTCTAAATAGATATGGCGACACGCCACTCGGGATGGTGGAGAGCGCGCTCGAGTTCGCGCGGATCGCGCGCGATTTGGATTATCACGCGTTCGTCTTTTCGATGAAGGCAAGCAATCCAAAGATCATGATCGCGGCTTATCGATTGTTGGTCGCGCGATTGAATGAGCTCGGGTCGAATTGGAGTTATCCGGTCCATCTGGGCGTGACCGAAGCGGGCGAAGGCGAAGATGCGCGAATCAAGAGCGCGATCGGGATCGGATCACTGTTGGCTGATGGGATCGGCGACACGATTCGCGTTTCGTTGACGGAAGACAGCCCGCACGAAATACCTGTCGCTAAGGAGCTGATCCGCTTATTCGCAAACGGCCACGCTCCGAAATTCGAGATTCCAAACCCGAAACTCGAAATTTCTTTTGATCCATTCTCGTACCAGCGGCGGGCGACGGAAACGGTTGAGCGCGATGGTGCGCGCATCGGTGGTGAAGAGTTGATTCGGGTTATCGTTAGGCGGGAAAACTTCGACCAAATCGCGCACAAGATTGACAAGATGGGCGATTACAAGCCCGAGATTGTTTATGAAGATGCGCAGGTCGAAGAAGTCGATCCGCGGGACGATCTGGTAGTCGCGCGACTGAATCAGAACTCGTCGTCACAGCTAGTAACCGTGAAAGACGACGTCGATCTTCCGGTGATCTCGGCGTTTCGTTTGTTAGCGGCAAAACTTCAGTCGCGGCACCCAGTCCTCTTAAAGGATGAATTAGGAGGTAAGAAGGAAGAAAAGGATTTCCTCGAGACACTGCTCGTTGCCTCCACGAACATCGGTTCGCTCTTGTGTGACGGAATCGGCGACGCCGTGTTAGTCCAAGGCGAGGAAGCGCCCGGGCAGGCGCTGCGTTTGAGCTACAACATTCTGCAAGCCGCCGGCTCGCGGATTTTCAAAACCGATTACGTGGCCTGTCCATCGTGTGGTCGCACTCTATTTAATCTCCAAACCACGACCGCAAAGATCAAAGCAGCGACGTCACATCTCAAAGGGGTGAAGATCGCGATCATGGGTTGCATTGTGAACGGGCCTGGCGAAATGGCGGATGCGGATTTTGGTTACGTTGGCGGGGCACCCGGTAAAGTGAATCTCTACGTCGGCAAGACACCCATAAAGTTCAACATTCCCGAAGCGGAAGCAGTGGAGCGGCTGAAGGATTTGATCCGCGAACACGGGAAGTGGGCGGAGCCAGCGTCGACAGAGCCGGTCTTGGCGTGAGATTTTCGCTCGCACAACGCGGCGTGGCCAGTGTGGTTTGGATCCACGGCTATTACGCCCAGCGCGCGTATTAATTCGACAATCGGACCGCTTTGAACACGGGCGGGTAAACCTGAGTCGCGCGCGGATTGGCGGGTGGCTATATCATCGCAGCGATGGGAAATCTCGTGTGCCGTAGTCCTGCGACTTCGAGGTGGGGAGACCAAGGCCCGAGTCCTTGGGAATCAATGTGAATAACTGTTAACAACTTCGAGAAGTTGTTGGGGGAAATTTGTTGACCTTGTAGGCAACTCAAGCAAGGTGAGGTTTTCGATCAACTTTACCTCTTAGAACCTGAGTCTATGAAACTTACCTACAAATCAGTATTCTCATACTTACGCATCGCTTTTGCCGGCACACTTTTGTCCGCCGCGCTAGCTCTGGCGCTATCGACTCTTCTTTCAACTCCAACGCCACCGGCTCCGCAATTTGGCGAGCGCCACATGGGCTCAGGAAAGTTCCTGAAGCACACTGAGGAACTCGTTGCGGCGAAGATCGGTGATATGGATGAA
>Ga0182039_10002031_pt1 | contig 10993 bp, 10 predicted proteins | sample sta12Can44000111_FD_125975 | JGI IMG/M metagenome (GOLD analysis project Ga0182039, IMG submission 125975) | Lab enrichment of tropical soil microbial communities from Luquillo Experimental Forest, Puerto Rico - statanox.12C.anox.44.000.111 | ecosystem: Environmental > Terrestrial > Soil >...
GCGCACGATGAATGGCAGCGAATTGAGCGCGGGACGATTTGGGAACCCGCATGCGAACAGCTCGGCCAGAGCAAATGCGAGCCTGGAGAGCAGAGCGTTAAATGCCCAGGCGAATGCCAGAACGACGGCGCGGCAGCGCGAGATGATGCAGAACCGGCCGCCTTCCGCGCGTCCGGGCAATACGCGTACCTGGGAAGCACAGGGCAATTCGACCGACCGCGGGCGGGCGCCGCAGGGCTCGGGTTCGAACCGGTCGAACGACACGAACTCGCCGCGCGCGTTCAACGATCGTCCCCAGCAGGGATCCGGCGCCACCCGCCCAAGCAGCGGGCCGGCGCGGAACTCGGCTCGCGTGTACGGCAATCGGCCGCCCTGGGCCGGCCACGGGGATCCGAGTGGCAACAACCCTGCGTCGGCGCCGAACCGCCAGAATTACTCTAGCGGCGGGCGATCCTACGGGCCGCCACAACGCAGTTACAGCAGGCCGTCGTACGACGGTAACCGCAGTTACGCCCAGCAGCCCTCTTATGCGCCGCGAACGTATTCTTCGCCGGGCCGCAGCTATCCGGCGCCGTCTCGTTCCTACTCTCCGCCTAGCCGCAGCTACAGCTCCGGCGGCGGAGGCAGCTACGGCGGATACCATGGCAGTTATGGTGGCGGGGGAGGTAGCTATGGTGGCGGGGGAGGCAGTTATGGTGGCGGGGGAGGCTACCATGGTAGTTCTGGCGGTGGGGGCGGTCATAGCTATGGCGGTGGTGGTGGGGGCGGTTCCCACGGTGGCGGAGGGGGTGGCAGCAGCTCACACGGTGGTGGTGGTGGCGGTGGCGGCAGGCCACATCGATAATTCTGGTTTCTGACCGAGCGAGCCCGTCCCGGAAGTTCGGGGCGGGTTTTTGCCTTTCGGAAGCCACTCCTTCCTCATTCTTTCCTCGCGCGCCAGGTCGGCACACTTGTGAGCGCTCGATGGCTGCTTTGTCTCACAACTCTTTTTCTCGCGGGGTGTTTAGCTAACCGGAGGAGGTCGCATTCGCTGTTTCCTGATTCGACAAAATGGGAGTGGCGAAACGAAAGCTTGAAAAACGAAGTGCTAGGCTCGAAGTAAACTCAGAAACAACTGGCCCAGCTGGAATGGATCGCGCTGTGATCGAAGCTAGGGAAGGACCCGGCCAAGCGAAGAGGCGCTGCGGATTTCAGGAGAGAAGGCCATGAGAAAACAGCTGCTGAAATGGATGAGTCTGATGAGCGTTGCGCTGGCGGTGCTGCTTTTTGCCGCCGAGCGCGCTGTCGCCGATAATGATGATGATCCACCCAGCCGGGTGGCGCGTCTTGCGTACACGGGCGGCAGTGTTTCTTTCAATCCGGCCGGCACGGACGATTGGGTTACGGCGGTCGTGAACCGCCCGATGACCACAGGAGATAAACTTTGGTCCGATGACCGGTCGCGCGCGGAGTTGCATCTGGACACGGCAGTCATCCGGCTGTCCGACCACACTGGTTTTTCGTTCTTGAACCTGACCGACGAGATCACCCAGCTTCGCTTGACCGAGGGCACGCTGTACATTCGCGTGCGCCGGCTCGGCGATGACGAAACCTTCGAGGTGGATACTCCCAATCTGGCGTTTTCCATTCTTCGCCCCGGGCGTTACCGCATCAACGTGAACGAAGCGGGCGACGCCACGATTGTCGCGGTCCGCGATGGCCAGGGAGAAGTGACTGGCGGCGGCTCCGCCTACGCCATCCACGCCCGTGAAGAAGGGGTCTTTAACGGCACCGATCAGCTGGACGCGGACGTCGAGCGAATTCGAGAAGATGAGGATGGCTTCGATCAATGGTGCTACGAGCGCGATCGTCGCGACGATCACTCCGTTTCTTCGCGCTATGTTTCCGATGATGTCGTCGGCTACGAAGACCTGGATGAATACGGCGGCTGGCGCGCCGTTCCGGAGTACGGCAACGTGTGGTTTCCTCATACTGTCGTTGTCGGCTGGGCGCCCTATCGTTACGGCCATTGGGTCTGGATCGCACCTTGGGGCTGGACTTGGGTTGACGACGAACCGTGGGGCTTTGCTCCGTTCCACTATGGCCGTTGGGTGGCTGTAGGAGGTGTGTGGGGTTGGGTGCCGTGCCCGCCGCGACCGGCCGCGGTTACCGTAGCCTATGTGCGCCCAGTGTATGCGCCAGCTCTCGTGGCGTGGGTCGGCGGCGCACATTGGGGAGTCGGCGTGGCCGTTGGCAGTGCGCCCGCAGCCGGCGTGGCGTGGTTCCCCCTGGGACCGCGTGACGTCTATTGCCCGTCGTACCACGTCAGCCAGACGTACGTCACCAACGTCAACGTTTCGAACACTACCATCGTCAACAGAACGCAAATCACCAACGTCTACAACAACGTTTACGTGAACAAGACGGTGAACGTCACAAATGTGACGTATCAAAACCAGGCTGCGCCCAACGCGGTAACCGCTGTTTCGCACCAGGCCTTCGTCTCTGCTCAGCCCGTTCACAACAATCTGATGCGCGTGGGCCAGAAAGAATTCACTGCTGCGCCCGTCGCCCCGATCGCCCCGGCAGTTGCTCCCGAGCAGCGCAGCGTCCTGGGCGCCGGAGCGGCAGCCCGCGTACGGCCGCCGAGCCCGGTTCTGAGCCGTCCGGTGGTGGCCAAGGTGGCGCCTCCGCCTCCTCCTGTTGCTTTCGTCAAGCAGCAGGAGATCGTTCGCGAAAATGGCGGCAGGCCCCCGGCGATTGCGGAAATGAGGCGCGCGGAGCCTGAGAACGTTCAGGCGGCTCGTCCAATGCCCATGATCAAGATGGCGCCTCCGGTCCGGCAGGGTCCGGCACAGAACGCGCCGATGAACCGGGCGGATCTGCGGCAAGAAAACACGAATCGCCCGGGGCCGGCACAGAATGCACCAGTGGTCAGGCCGGACAATGCGAATCGGCCGGCGCCGCCGAACGTTACAAGCCAGCCGAACCAGAGCGCTCGCCCCGGGAATGGTGCCGAGAGCGCCGGCAATTCCAGCAGGTATAACGACCGTCCGCCCTCTTCGCGGCGCGGCAATTCCGGCGCGAACGACTACAGCCCGCAGCTCGAGCAGAAGCACCAGCAGGAACTTCAGGATCTGCAGAACAAGCAAGACCAGGAGCGCCAGAAGGTCGAACAGCAGCAAGTCCAGCAACGGCAGAAGCTCGACCAGGACAATACGCGGAGGCAACAGCAGCAGGCCGATCCAAGACAACAACAGCAAAGCGAACAGAGACAACAGCAAACCGTACAGAGACAACAGCAAACCGTACAGAGACAGCAGCAACTCGAGCAGAGGCAAAACCAGCAATTGCAACAACTCGAGCAAAAACACGATCAACAGCAGCAAAGGCTCGAACAGAAACAGCAGCAGGAACACCAGAAGCCTTCGAAGCAAGAGGCAAAACAGGACAAACCGTCAAAGTCAGATAAGCCACACCGGTGAGAAGAAGGCCGGTTTGCATTTCGGGCGGGCGTTCGTTAACCTCGGGCGCTCGCCCCTTTTTCTTTTTCTGAGCGCCGGATTTCCCTTTTGCTCAGGCCCTCCGTCTTTTGATTTTGCTGAAGCTTGATCAGGGTAGGAGCTGGTTTTCGCGTGAGAGGTTTGTGCTGCTCCCGCAAACGGACCTGTTGCTTCTTCGCGTGAAAGATCGCCGCAAATCGCGTAGCATTTTCAGCCGCACCATGAAGAAACCTTACCGACAAAGTGCAAAGCCGCGGGCTGCCCGGAGCCGTGCTCGCGGGCGCGCCGATCGGAAGCTGTGTCTGATTCGGATTCCCGGGCTTCCGGAGATTCGAAAGGGTGAGGACTTGGCCAAGAGCATTGTGGCTGCCGCGAGAAAAGCGGGATTGCGCTTCGAAGCAGGCGACGTTCTGGTCGTTGCGCAGAAAATTGTTTCCAAGGCAGAAGGTTTGGTGGTCTCGCTCGGAAAGGTGATACCGTCGGCGAAAGCGCAGGCACTCGCCGCGCAATTGAAAAAAGATCCGCGTGCCATTGAGCTTGTTTTGCGCGAGTCGCGACGCATTCTTCGCAGCGACCGCGTGCTGATTACCGAGACGCATCATGGGTTTGTTTGTGCGAATGCCGGTGTCGATCATTCGAACGTGCCCGGCGATGACCTGGTTACTTTGCTCCCGCGCGACCCCGATGGCTCGGCAGAAAAATTGGCGGCACGGTTGTGCAAAATAACAGGAAAGCGCATCGCCGTGATCATCACCGACACGTTTGGCCGGCCGTGGCGTCTGGGACTGACGAACGTGGCCATCGGTGCGTCCGGACTGCCGGTGCTTTTGGATTTGCGCGGCACCCGCGACCGGGACGGCAAGCCGCTCACCGCCACGGTTCTTGCCGTTGCTGATGAATTAGGAGCCGCTGCCGGTCTGCTGATGGGGAAAGCCGAAGGAACGCCCGCGGTGCTTATTCGCGGATATCGGTTTAAGCCTGCGTCCGAAAAGGCCGCCAGAATTGTCCGGCCCGCCTCGGAAGACCTTTTTCGCTAGGGGTTTGACCGGCGCGGGCATCGCACCTCCTGTGTTAAATTCATGCGAGCCCTTTCTGCGGCCGTTTCATGCCTCCCGTCGAAGGCCAAAAAATCGCGGGCCATCGAATTACGGCGCTTGGCGGAGGTGTCGGCGCCTCGCGACTGCTTCTGGGTCTTTACAAGGTTTTCGACCCCGCCGCGCTGACCATCATCGTCAACACCGGCGATGATATCGAACTCCACGGGCTGAGAATCTCTCCGGATCTTGACATCGTGACGTACACGCTCGCGGGAATCGTCGACCCAGCAAAAGGGTGGGGAATTCGCGGCGAAACATTCCATGCGTTGAAGCGGCTAGCGGGATACGGCCGCGCGAACTGGTTTAATCTGGGCGACCGCGACCTGGCGACGCATATTCATCGAACCGCGCTGCTCGCGGAAGGGAAGACGCTCGCCGATGCGGCGGAGTTAATTCGAAGGGCGCTCGGCGTAAAGGCGCGTATTCTTCCGATGTCGAATGACCCGGTGCCAACAATCATCGAATCGAACGAAGGCCCGCTGCATTTCCAGGAATATCTGGTAAAGCGGCGCAGCGAGCCCGTCGTGAAAGGCATTCGTTTCAAAGGAGTGGAGGCGGCGCACCCGGCCCCGGGGGTGCTCGAAGCCATCCGCGACGCCAGCCGTGTCCTTATCTGTCCGAGCAACCCTTTGATCAGCATCGGGCCGATCCTCGCCGTTCCGGGCGTCCGCGAGCAATTGCGGGTTCGCAAGACACACGTTTTTGCCGTATGTCCCATTGTTGGCGGCAAGTCGCTCAAAGGCCCTTCCGACAAAATGCTCACTCAGTTGGGCCATGAAGCCACGGCCGTGGGTGTGGCCAAGCTTTACGCCGATTTCACCGGGACTTTTGTCATCGATCCGGCGGACCAGGCGCACTCGGCCGCCGTTTCCACGCTGGGGATGAAAGTCGCCGTTTTGCCTACGGTGATGAAGACTCGTGCGCAGAAAGACACATTGGCGCGCGCTCTTCTCAAGCTGTGAATTGTGGTATCTTCAAAAACTCCCAGGCACGATGGCCGCCGCACTCACCGCCCGCGAATTTCGCAACGCTCTCGGACAGTTCGCCACTGGTGTCACCGTGATCTCCGTGGAGCGCGAACCGGGGTCGGTTTTCGGGATGACCGCCAATGCCTTTACCTCCGTCTCCCTCAACCCCATGCTGATCCTGGTTTGCGTGGATGAGCGCGCAAAAATCCTTCCCCTGCTCCACAAGAAAAAAAGCTTCGGAATCAGCGTGTTAAAGCACGGCCAGCAAGCGGTCTCGGAGTATTTCGCGCAAGCCGAGCAGCACGCCGAAGCGGAGCACCGCCTGGGACTGCGTTATCGCTGGACGTCCGAGGGAGTTCCTGTTCTGGAAGATACCGTTGTGCAGTTGAGCTGCACGGTCGTTGCGACTCATGTGGCAGGTGATCACACGATCATCGTAGGAAGGGTGGAGGATGCGGAAATCCGGGGCGGGGAGCCGCTTCTTTTCTTTCGTGGTGAATACCGTCAGGTCGCCGGGGAGTAAGGAAGTCGTCAGTTGCAAGTCATGAGAGGATTGTGGCTTTTCTCAGTGATGACCGCCGAGGGATTCGCGCTTCACGCCGTACTCCGCGCCCCATTTGTCCGTCATGCGCGTGCGAATCTCCCACAGTTCCGGAAAAAACTTCTGCCGCATGCCTTCTTCCAGGATTTCCACCGGCCGGCCTTTGAGCGATTTTGCCGCAAAGCCGATGGTCCGGTGAATCAGCTGCATGTGTTCCTGCCGGAATTTTTGGAAAAGTTCGTCGAATTCGGCAAGCGCCTCGGCCACGACGTAAGCGTCGCCATGCGAATACTCGGTATCGTAGATTTTTTCGACCGTCAGCCCGTGCCCGTCTAGATAATGCGTCTGGAACGAATTCCAGATGGGTTGGTACATCTTCAGCAGCACGCGAAAACCCGGCGATTCCTGCCCGCTGCCGTTGCCGAGCCTCTTGCGAATTTCCTGATACTCCTTGGGCGACATCGTTTCGAGCAACTCGAGTTGCTCGCTCATCAGTTTTTGGGCGATGTGCACGCGGCGAAAAAGCGTTAAGACGCGGTTGGTGTTTTGCTGCTGCAAGTATTCGTCAATATCCAGGAGCGTGTAGGCAATCAGCTTCATCCACAACTCCTCGATCTGGTGCACGATCTGGAATTGCAGCTCATCCTTGTTGCAAAAGTCCGCAAACTTGCTCTGGCAGGAAAGCAGCGTCTTGGTGTTCAGGTACAACTCGTAATCCAGCGTGCCTTCGCCGCCCATCAAGGCGTAGAAATGTTCACGGTTCACGGTTCCTCCCCGCGATGCGGCGGGCTCGTGCGGATCACGGTTCGTCACGCCAACGCCGCTTCATTGTTGTGGATCGGCCGAAGCCGTCTGAATGGAGAACTCGTTATCGTTCGGAGCTGCCCGAAGCGCGTGAGGATTCCGCGGAATCGCCGGTTTCTTTGCGGTGGCTCTTTACTTCGCGCAGCGCGTAGATCGACTTGTTCTGAGATTCGTAATAGGTTCGCGAGGTGATTTCTCCTAGCAATCCGAGCGACAGGAGCTGGACGCCGCTCAGGAACAGCACGACGGCCAGCAGCATCAGCGGTCCGTGCTCCGCGATGGTGTCCGTGTGGTGCAGCAGTTTGTCGATTCCCAAATAGGCGGCGATCGCCATCCCCGCCGAGGCGCCGCATATTCCAAGCAACCCGAAGAATTGCAGCGGCCGCGTGGAATAGTCCAGCAAAAACTTTACGATCATCAAATCCAGAAACACGCGAATCGTGCGGCCGATTCCGTAATTGGATCTGCCGTTTTTGCGATGAAGATTCGCGATCGGCACTTCCGCAATTTTCGCCCCGCTCGACCCGGCCAGCGCTGGAATGAAGCGGTGCAGTTCGCCGTACAACTGAATCTCCTGGATAATCTCGCGTCGATAAGCCTTGAAAGTCGTTCCGAAATCGTGCAACTCGATGCCCGAGAGCTTCGCCATCATCCAGTTGGCCACGCGGCTCGGGAGCTGCCGCGTCAGCCAGGCGTCTTTGCGCTGGTGTCGCCAGCCGCTGACCAGGTCGTACCCCTCCTCGATTTTTTCCACGAAGCGGGGTATCTCGTCGGGATTGTGCTGCAAGTCGCCGTCCATCGAGATAATCACTTCGCCGCGCGCAAAATCGAACCCGGCCTTTAGCGCCGCCGTCTGGCCAAAATTCCGCCGCAGCCGCACGATGTTCACGCGGCGGTCGTGCTCGTAGATGTCAGAAAGCACCTTGAAGGTGTTGTCCTTGCTGCCATCATCCACAAACACCAGCTCATAGGGCTCGCCGATTCCGTCCATCACCTCGGTCAGCTTCATGTACAAAGGCGGGATGTTTTCCTGCTCGTTAAAGAAGGGAACAACAACCGAGAACTGGATGGGCGAATCGTTTCTCATTGGAGGCTTCGGCACTCCCCTTCACGCTTCCTGGGTGACGTAGCCATAGTCTATCAGGCGAATCCCCTGAGAAGCGACAAGATTTCGAATCCGGGCGTCGGTGAGTATCTCGAGCTCTTTTGGGCGGGAAGCCTGCAGCCGCGTCGCGGACTTTTGCAAAGCCTCATCCGCATAGCCCGGGTGGCACATCAGTTCGGTAGTCCCTTCCGGCAGACTCTTCAGAAAAAGTTCAACGCCCTCGCGCGTCAGTTCACCGGTCTGCGCGATGCCGCTGAAATAATCGGCGGTGGCAATCCCCGCGCGCCGAGCCTGCTCCCGCGCGTCGCGTGCCAGCAGTTTTAATCCGCGCGCCTGCACGCCTTGCTTTATCACCACGCCGGGATTGTGCTTTCCACGCGAAGAGAGCGCCGCGCGAAGGCTCGATTCCTCCAGCGAAACGCGGATCGCTTCGATGCCATGTCTCTTCGCCAGCCGCAGCGCAATGTCAAACAGTCCCGGCAGCATGTGCACGTGTTTATGGCCGTCCAGGTGCGTTGGCCGAATACCTGCTTCGCGCACCTTCCGAATCTGCGCATCCCATTCCCGTTCGACTTCAGCGAGAACCAGGCAGCGCCGCGCCCGTTTCAACAGCAAGCTTTCCGGCCCGCCCGAGAACTTGCCTTTGCCGTCAAGCAAGCTCGTCACGCTTCCCGGCTCCGCTACGGCCACCCCATCGCTCAAATTCAAGTGCACGCCCACGCCAAGCCCCGGCGCCGACTTGGCCGCGTTTACGCCGCCAACAAACGCCATCCCGTTTGGCAGCAGGGAAGTGCTGGTCACGATCCCGCCGCGAAAAGCGTCCAGGATGCCCCGGTTCACTCCGTCCGTCCAACCTAGGTCATCCGCATTGACAATCAGGTTTCTCACGACCTGTCCTGCTCCGGTGGTTTTGCCTGTTCATTCGGACAGCTATTCTTTTGGCGCGTTCATGCATTCTCGTACCATTGACCGCCTTGCGGCTCAACTCTAGCATGGCCCTTTAGAGGGAAGAATGCTCACAAAAGTACGTGAAACCATGAATGTCCCTGGGCAGTCCACCGAGGGGCGCCGCGGCCGGCGTATGAATTCCCGCGTTCCGGTGCGCCTGGAGTGGGACGAAGCCTCCGGAAAGCGTTCCAGCGCGGAAGTCCATACCCGGATCGTCAATCCCTACGGCTGCATGGTGGTTCTCCCGCACGCTCTGGCGCTCGAGCAGCGTGTAGCCCTGACCAACCTTTCGACCAAGTCCAGCAACGCTGCCATCATCGTCTGGAAAGGCCAAGCGCGGCCTGACGGTTGGGAGTACGGCGTGGAACTGCTGGCGCCGGAGATGGACTTCTGGGGATTGGAACTGTGAGGCCACCCCTGCCCGGTATGAGGCCGGGGGCCAAGCCTGGCCAATCGCAGGGTGTGCGCCCCGCTCTCGAGCGCCAGCCCACGGCGGAGGAGCGCCGGCGCTCGCAGCGCGTCCTTCTGCGCATTCCCGTCCTCGTTCACCTGAAAGGCCGAGACAAACCCATGGAAGGGACCACCCACATCGTCAGCGCCACCGGCGGCATGATCATTCTAAGCCAAGGCCTGGAAGCGGGAACAAAATTCATTCTGGAGAATCCGCGGACCCAGCAGAAAGTCGAGGTGAACGTCGTGCGGCCCGCGCAGCTGAATCCAGAAGGGTCGCTTGTTCCCGTGGAGTTCCTCGCTCCCGCCCCGCAGTTTTGGAACATCTACTTCCCGCCCGGCGTGAATTAAACCATGTGGTAGCTCTCGGACCCGGTGCCGGCAGCCGACGCTGCCCCCACAAAAGAGAGCGGCCCTGAACGTCCGGGCCGCTCTCTTCCTACGGTTTGTGGTTACTATTGAACGGTGATGGAGATCGCGGGCGAAGTCGATCCGGCATAGGTGGTGTCCCCGCTGTACACGGCCGTGATGCTGTCGTAGTGCGGTCCGCCTCCACCGCCTCCGCCATAGCCGCCGCCACAACCGGCCGCGAGCCCAGCCACAAGCCCGGCCAGCAACAACAAGCCCGCGCAGGCATAAGCGCGGCGATATGGTCTCGGCACTCGCTTCAAGCCAAGCAGGAGCAGAACCAGTAGCACGAAACTTGCCGGCGGCAGCCAGGGTAAGACGCGAGGGGGCGGAATACGATTCGGTCCCGCAGGCGGCGTCAGCAAGGCCAATGTCGTCATCAGCGTAGCGGTGCACGTTGGCGACGTTGCGCCGGACACGGCCGAGCACATTTGCACGGTCCCAAGCGCGGTCGTTCCGTTCATGAACTGTACGGTTCCCGTCGGACTTGCGCCCGTGCCGGTGCCTACAACCGTCGCGGTCAGCGTCACGCTCCCGCCCGACGGAATGTTCATCGACGAGGACGTCACCGTTGTTGTGGTTGCTACGGTACCCCCTCCACTTGTCCCGCTGAAGCTGAAATTCAGGACACTCTTCCCGCCAAAGGCGAAGGGGTTGGGATCCGGTGGTCCAAAAGAACTCACCATGATGTAGTAGGTCGTTCCTGCGGTGACCGCGAGGTTCTGGATCTGAGACTGGAGAACGATCCCCGGGGTGATGTCGTCGTTGCAGGCTACCGCGCTGAAACTGCCGGCCGTGCCTGTCCAAATCGTTAGCACGCTGTCATAACTGCTCCCGATCGTGTCCACGTCGGTTATGGTTCCGTTGCTTGTTGGCGTGAACTTGTACCAGATGGTGTTGGAGGCCACGCCGGTACATGTTGGCATCGGATCGGTCGACTGGGTTGTGGCTCCCGAACTATCTTGCGTATCCGTGAACGAACCGCTTGTCAGCGTGATGTTGATCGCGTTTGCAAAGTTGTCATTTGCCGGCGCAAGGGCTATCACCACGAACGTGGGCAATGTTACCGTCAGCGTGGTAATGGTGGTACCGCCGCCCGGCGGCGGGGTTTGCACACCAACGGAATTCGTGCTGCCAAAACGGGCCATGAAGCTGGCAGGAATCGTAGCCGTGAGTTGCGTCGCGCTTAC
>Ga0182039_10002037_pt1 | contig 10983 bp, 11 predicted proteins | sample sta12Can44000111_FD_125975 | JGI IMG/M metagenome (GOLD analysis project Ga0182039, IMG submission 125975) | Lab enrichment of tropical soil microbial communities from Luquillo Experimental Forest, Puerto Rico - statanox.12C.anox.44.000.111 | ecosystem: Environmental > Terrestrial > Soil >...
AAGCCGCCAGCAGCACCAAGGCGATGGCGATTTCACCAACCACCAACGCAGAGCGCAGCCACGCATGCCCCCTGCCCGCCGTGCCCGTGTGCCTCCCTCCCTTAAGGGTCTCGTTGACGCTCGTCCGCAGGGCGGCGAAGGCCGGAGCCAGTCCGCAAACGATACCGGTCAGCACCGAGAGCACGATCGCGAACAGCACCACCTGCCCAGCGAGGCTGATTTCCTGAATACGCGGCAGCGTTTCAGGCAGCAGGCTCACGCCCACTCGCAGCGCGATCGCCGCCAGACCCAGGCCGAGCACGCCTCCGGTAACACTCAACACCAGGCTTTCGAGTACCGCCTCGCGCAGCAGCGTACCTGCGGGTGCTCCCAGGGCCATCCGTACCGCAATTTGGCGCCGGCGACGGATAGCGCGGACCAGCAGCAGTCCAGCAAGGTTGGCACATGCGATCAGCAACACAACCAGGGTGGCGAGAAACAGCGTGCGTACCAGTTGACGAGCCTGTTCGACGGTCTCTTCATGGAGCGAATGCACGACCGCCTGAATGTGCAGATTCGACATGAAAGAGGGCTAGCTGCGCATCGTCTCCTGTGCAACGCGCTCTACATCACTCTGTGCCTGAGCTGGAGTGATTCCGGCCTTGAGTCGTCCCACCATGTTGAAGTTCCAGGATGCCGCTCCGGTCGTAAGTTCCTGTTGGGTGAAGCTCATCGGAACCCATAGCTCGCTGTTGTTCAGGTGTCCTGCCACCAGGGGGAACTCGAAATCTCGCGGCATTACGCCTATCACGACGGGCTTGCGATCGAGTAGGATCTTGCTTCCCAACACGTGCACATCGTCGTGCAGCCGGTTCTGCCAGAGGCTGTAACTGAGTACCGTTACCAGCTGCTTTCCGTCATCTTCCTGCTGCGTAAAGACCCGGCCTCTCAGAGGCCCGACCCCAAGGGCTGGTAACACCTCAGCCGACAGCCGAGCCGCATTCACCTGCGTTGGCTCTCCAATGCCGGACAGCTCGTAACGCAGCTGTTGATACCCACCAAGGCCCTCGAAGCTGTGTGTCTCTCGCGTGGATGCGCGGATGTCGGGAGCCGTGACACCAGTCTCGCCGTTGCCTCCTAACTTAGCCCCTTGCCAGATATCAGAGAGAACAACCAGGTTCTCGGAGTGCGGAAATGGCAAAGGGCGCAAGAGCACACCTTCCACGATCGAGAAGACGGCGCTCGTCGCTCCGATCCCTAGCGCGAGCATCAGGACAGCCGTAGTGGTGAAGCCGGGCGACTTTAGCAAAGGGCGCTTCGTAGTTCATGGAACGGCATCTGCTTCGACTCCTTACGAGATAGACGCGGCGGCTGGACAGCAGCCCCTCGCTCAAATACGAGTCGGGCTAAGTAATTGTTCCGCCATATCGGCCTGTATGCTCCGTGCATTCTTATTTCGAGACTCGGCTACAATGCAGCTCGGAGGACACATGTCGAAATCGCGCAGGCGGTTCTTAGCCCAGATTTCACTCGGACTGATCGGTGCAACCGCGTCCCACGGCAGCAAGGCACAGCAATCGAACCAGCTCCCGCCCGGGGCGCCCCCGGCGTTCGGCACGGGACCCGCTGCCGGACCGGAAGTGTCGCCTGCTGTGTTCGCCGGGGCAGAGAGACTCGCCCAGGTGGAGTTGACCCCTGAAGAGCGCGCCGTAGCGGCGGATAGCTGGCGTGTGACGATGGCGCCGCTCTACGAGCGGCGCAGCGGTCCGCGCCACGTAGCGTTGGAGCCTACGCTCGCACCCTGGTCGCGCCATCAATCTTTACTTCCTGACCATGAGCCACGCCCGCAGCGCGGATTTATCCGTAGCCACGTCGATCCTGGCCCCTTGCCGAGACATGATGAGGACTTGGCCTTCGCTTCGCTCACACAACTATCACGCTGGATTGAGCAGCGAGAGCTCACGTCGGAACGCCTCACCCAACTCTATCTGCAGCGACTCAGACAATTCGATTCCAAGCTGCGCTGTGTCATCACCCTCACACACGAGCTCGCGCTCACACAGGCCCAAAGGGCCGACGCGGAAATCGCTGCCGGAAAATACCGTGGGCCGCTTCATGGCATCCCATGGGGTGCCAAGGATCTGCTCGACACTGCCGGAATCCCAACCACCTACGGCGCCGAACCCTTCCGGAACCGCATACCCAAGGTCGATGCTGTGGTTGTCAAGCGTCTCCACGATGCGGGCGCCGTCCTGGTCGCCAAGCTCAGCATGGGGGCTCTGGCGCTCAACGATATTTGGTTCGGCGGCCAGACGATGAATCCGTGGCTACTGGAGCAGCATCATCAGCCCTGCCATGCGTTGCGGAATTACTGGACTCCGGCCCACCTATGGCCGTGTCCCCCGCACCGGTGCCATGACCCTCTGCTGGTCTCTCGACAAGCTGGGCCCCATGACCCGCACTGTGGAAGATGCCTTGCTCGTGCTTCAAGCCATATCCGGGCCCGATCCAGGCGACGTTTCCAGCGTGTCCTGCCATCTGGACTTCGACTCGAACGCGCTCGTCCAGGGCCTGCGAGTCGGCTACTTCCCCGCCTGGATGAAGGAGAAACCCGCCACGGAGGTGGACCGCGCCGCCCTCGAGATACTTCCGAAACTCGGCATGATCCCGGTGGAAGTCGCTCTTCCCAACTGGCCTTATGGAACGCTCAACCTAATCCTTTTCGCCGAGGCCGCAGCGGCTTTCGAGGAGCTGACGCTCAGTCATGGCGATCGTCAGCTTAAAGTTCAGACACCCGACGCCTGGCCCAACCTTTTCCGCCAAGCCCGCTTCCTTTCCGCCGTAGATTTCGTCCAGACAGATCGTCTTCGCCGCAAGGTTGCAGAGGAAATGGCCCGTATCTTTTCGGAGGTGCACCTGCTGCTTGTCCCTTCTCTCCGTGACGAAATCCTCACCATTACCAACTGCACCGGGCATCCGTCGCTCACTTTACGCGCTGGCTTCGTCGAAGTGTCGGTAGCGCGCAGCGATTGGGCCCCCGACCCACACAACCCGCTCCCAAGGTTCTCTCCGCCGCGCCGCGTTCCTCATGGCGTCACCCTGATCGGACGGCTCTTCGATGAGGGTACGCTAGGGCTCGTCGGCCAAGCACTCGAGCGCGCTTTCGGAGTCACTGACCAGCGCCCGCACGGTTTCTGAAGTGAGCCGACACAGGGACAAATTGGGCCATGGTGGATCTATCGGGCCAAGTGTCGGTCCAGACGACGGAGCGGTACCTGGAGTGCCAGCAGCGAACCCGTTGTGCCGTCAAAGACCGCATTGGTATTCAGGCACCAAGGCATCTTACGGCGGCGCTGTCGGCATCGGCCGGTCCCATACTTGAATAACATCCGGGAGCAGGATCACCGCGCTATCAAGAAGCGGATTTGGGCCAAGCAACATTTCTGTCGTTTCGATTGCGCGGGCGAACTCTCCAAGGTTACGAGACGATCCACAAGATTCGGAAAGGGCAAGTGCGATGGTTGAGAGAGTGTGATGTGCGGGTCCAGAATCAGTTCATCGACGGTATCTTCGGCCTGACGGCGTGAATCCAGAGCTGGACCCGACCCCCGCATAGCGCATTTCTGAGCACCCAATTCTTTGCAACACTTCCCTTTAGGCTTTGGCCGACGGATCGCGGCGAGGATTTGCCTCTAAATGTCCGACGTGCTCTTGTCGCCACGCAGGCCAGAACGTAAAGCTTTGTGGCGTTCGGAAACGAGTCTCCCCGGTGCGTTCACCATTGCCCAGCAGGCTGCCGGGACCCATCCATTTGGGGATTTGCCTCTCTAGTCGTTGTCGGTGCTAGTTGGAGCCTTGGCTTCCAAGGCTTAAGAATCAGAATTGCAAAACTGCTTATTTTCTTGTCCGCCCTTCTGCTGGCCTCGCGCTGGGCGACCACAAGGGTCACCCCTACGCTGCCACTATGACGTCAGGCGGTGTTAGCCCCCCGGCCTGCCATTTCGTTCATCAGTTCCAGCAAGGTATTGGCGGCGGCTTGGGCGAAGCCATCTTCGTTGATATGAGCGTCCACTTCAACCAGCCGGATTCGGGGATGAAGGTTCGCTTTGAGCGCATCCAGATAACTCCTGTCGGCCTCGGGCCACCAGAAGGGCAAGCCGGTGGCGTCGATGGCGGAGACACCTTGCAGCGGCATAAGGAACGCAACAGAGCTTCGCGCCTGGTTGAGCTTTGCAGCAGTAATCCTGCCCAGTTCAGCGCACTCTTCTGGGGTCGTGCGCATCAAGGTTACGTTCGGGTTGTGGACGTACAAGAGCCGCTTCCTGTACTTTTTGGGAACCGAATCGAGCGGACCAAAGTTGACCATGTCAATCGCGCCCGGACACACGACCTGAGGAATCCCTTTCTTTGCGGCGGCTTCCAGCCGGTGGGGTCCGGCGCTCATCACACCGCCCGCCAGCTCATCCGCGAGCTCTGTTGTGGTCACGTCCAGCACTCCCGCCACATAACCGTCGGCGATCAAGTCCTCCATCGCCTGGCCACCCGTGCCCGTCGCATGAAAGACCAGGACTTCGAAACCGCTCTGTTCCAGGATGCGCCTCGCCATAGTCACACAAAGGGTCGTCACTCCAAACATGGTGGCCGCGATAAGAGGCTTGGGCACCTCCCTGCCTTCGGTATCTTTCTGCAACACCATGCCCGCGATAGCTGCAGCCGCGTTGGCCAGAATGCGCCGAGTCAGGAGATTGAGCCCTGCAATGTCAACTACTGGATACAGCATGACGATGTCTTTCGTTCCCACGTACGGTCGGGTGTCGCCCGATGCCAGTGTAGATACCATGACCTTTGGGAAGCCTGCGGGTAACGACCGCATCGCCGCAGTGCCGATGGTAGTCCCTGCCGAACCTCCCAACGAGATCAACCCCTGGATCCTTCCCTCTTGGAAGAGCCGCTGAACCACCACCGCGGCGCCCGCTGCCATCGCAGCGATGCTCGCTCCGCGGTCACGTGTGGCGAGGAGGTCCTCAAGTGCGTGTCCACTCGCCTTCGCTACCTCCCGGCGAGAGATGGCTGACGCAAAAGCCGGCTCCCCTAGAACGCCACTATCGATCACAAGGGTAGCCAGTCCTGCCGCCTCGATACGAGTTCGAACGTAGGCAAACTCCTCTCCTTTTGTGTCGAGTGTTCCAAGGATGGCGACAGTCTTCGTCTCCATACGTTCCCGATCCTGTGCTTTTTAGTGTTCAGGATCGCAGGGCTGACTCGCCAGGAGCAATCAGGCGGCAGCCTGGCAACGTGCGCAGGATCGCCTCGGGACCAGGCGGGCAATAAACGGCAATCATCTTCAACGGCTCCCAACCGGTGTTGATCGTGGCGTGGAAAATGTCGGCGGGAATATGCACCAGATCACCTGGAGAGATGGGCTGCCAGCGCTCGCCATTGATATCGATCATCTGTCTCCCCTGCCCGCATACCACGTAGAGGATTTCCTCAGAGCCCGGGTGATTGTGCCGCACGTGTCCCTTGCCGGGTTCGAGGAGAACAACTCCCATGGTAAAGCCGCTGGTAGCGGTCACCCGAGGTTCACTCATCCACTTGATCGTGCCCCAGTCAAATACCATCGTCTCGACATCGGATGGTCGTACAAAACGAAGTCCGGGAAGGTCTGCCATGAATCCTCCTTTTGTCGCGCAGGTTCGCCCGCCGAATTTCGCTCCGTGCCCTCGAAACTCGCTCCACAAGGGCCGTAGGGGGTACGCCTTGCCGTACCCAAGGTCCGCGCCTCTGCCATGGTCAGAAGGGTACGACAAGCCGCACCCCTAGAGCGAAATCGATTTGAACCTCTCAACCTGCTCCGTAATGGCCCGCTCAGCCGGGAGTCGCTCCACGCTCGAAGCTCCAAAGAAGCCGGCGATACCAAGCGTCTTGCTCAACACGTAGGCGACATCGTCTGGCTCGGCCAGGGGTCCGCCGTGACAGAGTATCAGGATCTCTGGGTTGACGGACGCAGCGGCGTCGCGGATCGACTGGACCAACGTTACAGTGTCATCAAGGGTCAGAGCCGTCCGGGCGCCGATCGTTCCCTTGGTAGTCAGCCCCGCATGAGCGACAACCACGTCTGCTCCAGCCTTCGCCATCTCCCGCGCTTGTTTCTCATCGAAGGCGTAGGGGCACGTCAAGAGGCCCATGTGGCTTGCTTCATGGATCATCTGCACCTCTAGTTCGTAACCCATTCCTGTCTCTTCCAGGTTGGCCCGGAAGGTCCCGTCGATCAGACCCACGGTGGGGAAGTTTTGTACGCCGGCAAAACCTAGATCCCGAAGTTCTGCAAGGAAGCGGCTCATCAGACGAAATGGGTCGGTACCGTTAACGCCGGCCAACACCGGCGTCGCTTTGACGACAGGGAGGACTTCACGAGCCATCTCCAGCACAATGGCGTTGGCGTCGCCATAAGCCAGCAGGCCCGCAAGAGATCCCCGTCCCGCCATGCGGTAGCGGCCGGAATTGTAAATGATGATCAGGTCTGCGCCCCCCGCCTCCGCGCATTTGGCGGAAATCCCTGTACCGGCGCCAGCGCCGATGATCGGTCGGCCGGATGCCACGACCTGGCGCAGACGCTTGACGTACTCTTGCTTGCAAACAACCATCGCTAATCCCCCAGGTACTTGAGCGCCCGCTCTGGAGTGCGTTAGCTTGCTACCGCTTTCCCCCAGGCCAGGTTGACTGACCGTGCCGACGTAGGGGCACCCCTTGGGGACGCCCTTAGCCCACAAGAAAGCAGCCAAGGGCGCACGACTATGAGGGCACCCCCAGCGGTGCTACCTCAGCGCGGTCTACCACGCGAGTTGAACCAAGGACACACCGTAACGAGGCAAGGTGAAGTTCAGCTTGAGAGCACCGTTCTCCCGGATCCTCAGCCATTCGGGAGAGCTGAGTAACTGCAATTGTCCCGCTTGCTCGAGTTGCGTGTGTTGAGTGGTCGATGGAAACTGGGGAGATCCCATCTGCTTCCATACAGAATAGGAATTGCTCCAGTCATCATCCACTCGGTAGTGCTGCAGGAGCACGCGTTGAACCTTATCCGGGATACCTTTCACTACCAGTTCGATCTCGGCCGCAGGCGCAGAAACATCATCATCAGTCGCGATAATTCTTGCAGCAGCTTCCGGCCGTTGGGAGCGTAAGTGTAGTTGGGCTCGTCATATCCGAACAAACTCCAAGCGGAACTAAATGGCCCTTGCGTGGTCTGCGCGTCGACACGGATCAAGACCCGCTGTTGTGCGGCCAGAGTGGGAAGCCCCGCAGACAGAGCCAGCAAGACGGCTCTTCGGAGTAGTGTCGGTTTGGGATAGGAAGCCATTAGCCTGGCGCCTCGGTGTCTGGGCGTGCTCGTGGCCCCAACCAGGCTGGCCGCCACTCTGTGTTTCGTTACTAGAAGCAAGTTTGAGTCTCGGGTTCAGTGTGTTAACTACGAACGTGGATTCTACCACGCCGAGTCTTAGAACTTCCCTAGTCGCCGAGTCGCGTGAGTCGCGTTGAGTCGACCGAGGAAGGTTTTCGAGATCTGGCCCCACGCTTCAGAAAACTTATCATAACCAAATTTGTTATCACCAGTTGAGAACTTGTCGTAAGGCTGATTTTGTGAAACAAATTAGCAATCGGCCAGCTAGGCAGGGACAGTCCGTTGTGGAGGGCATTTTTACGAGTTGGGTGGAAGCAAGATGACCGTCACGATTCGCGACGTCGCACGCGAGGCTGGCACGTCCACGGCCACGGTGTCTCATGTCCTTAATTCCACGGGTCGCACCACCGCCGAGACACGGCGTCGCGTCCTGGCGGTAACGAAGAGGCTCAAATACTATCCTAATCTTCACGCCAGGAACCTTGCGCTCGGCAGCAGCCGAACCTTGGGAATGATCGTCTCCGACATCGAGAACCCTTTCTTTCCCGCCGTTATCCGCGCCTTCGAGATTCGCGCCCGTCAGCGCGGCTACGAAGTGATCGTCAGTAACACCAACTACGAACCCAGCCTTATGAAAAGGGCGGCCGAGCGGATGCTGGAGCAGAAAGTCCGGGGTGTCGCCATCATGACCTCGGAGATGAGCGCCAACCTGGTTGAAGAGCTTATTGGCCGCAAGATCGCGGTCACCTTCTTCGATGTGGGTGTGGCTCAAGAGCACGTCAGCACGGTGAAGATGGACTACCTCTCCGGCGTTCGGCAAGCGGTCGAGCACCTGTGTCATTTCGGACACTGCCGAATCGCCTTCGTGGCGGGCCGCTCGGCCTTTCGCAACATCAAAGCTCGACAGGTTGCTTATGTGGATTGTATGCGTGCCCTCGGGCTCGAACCCGGTCCGATCGTGCCCGGCAACCAGCGTTTCGACGGAGGTCTGGCGGCTGGACACACGATCGCCAGGATGAAACCCCGGCCAACCGCCGTGATTGCCATGAACGATCTCACAGCCGTGGGCGTCATCAAGGCCCTGCACCGCGAGGGACTCCGCGTTCCGCAGAATGCTTCGGTCGTCGGATTTGACCGGACCCTTCTCGCGGAATGCTGCATACCGTCCCTCACGACAGTGGATATGCACCCTGATCTAGTAGGCCGGACAGCGGCCGACGCCTTACACGACCTGTGCCATTCAGAGAAGGGTAAACAATATTTCATGCCCCTGCAGCTCGTCATCGGAGAGTCTACGGGCCCTGTTCCCAACAGCGTTGAAGGTTCCCGGCAAGAACCCGTTCGTGGCAAGGCTCCCGGCGTGTCCGAGGACAGCGTCTCTACGAGTCTGCGAGCCCACGAACCAGTGAGAGGTTGACATAACCCCTCGAAGCGGGTATGACCTCTTTCGGGGTCGAAAGCTCCGGCGGAACGCTGTTCGCGGAATCCCTCATGCCTAATCGTGCTAAAGCGCCTCTGAGCGTCCTCGTCGTCTCTGCTGCGCAGGTGTTTATCCTCGCTCAAGTCCCACCTCCCCCACCGACGCCCCGGGATAACGTTCGCGAAGTCATTCACGGCGTCGAAATCGTGGACCCGTACCGCTGGCTGGAGGATCAAGACGGCCCGCAAACCCGGGAATGGATCGCGGCCCAGAACTCCTACACACGGTCTCTGCTTAACCCGCTGCCCATGCGCGAGCGCATCTATGAGCGTCTGATGGACATGCACCGGCACGACAGTATTAGCGAACCAGAGGAAGAAAACGGCAGGTACTTTTTTATGAAGCGAGCGGCGGACCAGGACCTCTGGTCCATCTACGTGCGGAAGGGATCCAATGGACCGGACGAGCTGCTGATTGACCCGCAGCCTTTAAGTTCTGACCAGACGACGAGCGTCACCTTCGAAGGCGCCACACAGGACGGCAAGATGCTTGCCTACGGCGTCCGACGGGGCGGAGAAGATGAGACAGAAATCCACGTCTTTGACGTTGCGAGCCGGCATGATCTCCCCGACCGTTTGCCCAGAGCGTTGTATCTCGGTCTCTCCTGGGAGAAAGACGGACGCGCCTTCTACTACTCGCGGGCGCAACGCGACGTCGGCAAGCGTATCTATCGTCATGTGCTCGACACCGACCCTGCTCGGGACCCTGAGATCTTCGGCAAAAACTATGGACCGGATGTCTGGGTAAGCCCTTTTGCTTCACGCGACGGGCGCTATCTGCTCGCCACGGTCCAGAAAGGGTGGCAGTCGAGCGAACTCTTTCTCCAAGACCTCGCCCGGCATGGCCCTTTTCGCCCCCTGGTCACAGGCATCGCCGCCAGGTTTGAGGCGCAGTTTGCCGGGGACAACCTAATCGCGCAGACCGACTGGCAAGCTCCCAGATCCCGCCTTGTGAAGATCGCCCTTCGCCAGCCGGAGCCTGGAAACTGGCGTGAGATTGTTCCGCCGCAAGAGGACGCGATCGAGGACTTCGCGGTGATCGGGCAAAAGGTCTTTGTCCATTATCTCCACAATGTGACCTCGCGGATTGCCATTTTCTCGCTGGACGGCCAACCTCTGGGCGAGGTCGCGCTTCCCTCGATGGGTTCGGCCGGCATTTACGGTCGTTGGGGCGATGATGAAGGCATCCTGTCCTTCTCTTCCTTCACCACGCCGTATTCACTCTTCCGTTACAGCGCCTCAACAGGGGAGCGCGCACTGTGGTATCGCGACTCGGTGACGTTTGATTCGAACGCTTTCGAGACCGAGCAGGTATGGTATTCCTCCAAGGACGGCACGCGCGTCCCCATGTTTCTCGTTCACCGCAAGGGACTGAAACCGGACGGCCAGCTTCCCACACTACTCTACGGCTACGGCGGCTTTGATGTGAGCATGACGCCGGCCTTTAGTTACAGGGCAGCCTGGTGGGTCGAGCAAGGCGGCCTCTACGCGCTGGCCAACATCCGCGGCGGGGGAGAGTTCGGCGAAGCGTGGCACCGCGCCGGTATGCTGGACAAGAAGCAGAACGTTTTTGATGATTTCATCGCCGGCGCAAAGTGGCTCATCGAGAACGGGTACACGAACCCCGAGAGACTGGCGATCTGGGGAGGGAGCAACGGCGGCTTGCTGATGGGTGCTGTGCTCACCCAGCGCCCGGACCTTTTCCGGGCGGTGGTATGCGAGTACCCCGACCTGGACATGGTGCGCTACTACCAATTCACCAAGAACAATAATCCCCCGGCTCTGCTCGAATACGGCAATGCGTCGAACCCGGCGCAATTCAAGTTTCTTTACGCCTACTCGCCCTATCAACACGTTCAGCCGGAGACGAAATACCCGGCAGTGCTTTTGATGAGCGGCGATGGGGACACGCGAGTCCCGCCCCAGCAGGCTCGCAAAATGGCGGCCCGCCTGCAAGCGGCGACAAACTCGGGTAGGCCCGTGTTGTTGCTATACGATAGCAAGGCTGGGCATTCGGGCGGTAAGCCGCTCCGCAAAGTGGTGCAGGACCTTTCGCTCGAGCTTTCCTTTCTGGCCTGGCAGCTCGCGACGAAGTAGGGGTTACCGCTTGGAGGAGTCTGTGC
>Ga0182039_10002039_pt1 | contig 10971 bp, 4 predicted proteins | sample sta12Can44000111_FD_125975 | JGI IMG/M metagenome (GOLD analysis project Ga0182039, IMG submission 125975) | Lab enrichment of tropical soil microbial communities from Luquillo Experimental Forest, Puerto Rico - statanox.12C.anox.44.000.111 | ecosystem: Environmental > Terrestrial > Soil >...
GCACCCGCTCGAGCGCGCCCAGGTCACTTCGAAAGTCGCGCATATAACGGACGTTCACGGGATAGCGTTCTCGTCCCAGCACGGCGGTGGTCACGTCCTCGCCGCCGATGGCGTTTTCGACGGCTTGCTGAGCATCTTCCATGCTCAACCCATAGCGCGCCAACTGCTCGCGGTTCCAGCGGAAATTCAAAAAATAGCCGGTGCTGGTGCGCTCGGCGAATACACCGCGCGTCCCCTTCACACGGGACAACAGGGCCTCAATGTTGGTTCCCACTTGCTCAATCCCGCCCAAATCGGCGCCTGAGATTTTCAGGCCGATGGGAGTGCGCATGCCGGTCGCCAACATATCGATGCGGCCTTTGATGGGCATGGTCCACGCATTGCTCACCCCGGGGACCTTCAGGGAAGCGTTCATTAGCCGAACGAGTTCGTCTGAAGAAATCGTGTCTCGAGTGAAGTGGCGAAAAACGGACTTGGCTGTCTCCGGAGCCCAGGAGGAGTACCAAGTGGGGACGCGGCGCCACTTGGAGCGAGGTTTCAGGATGACGAGCGTTTCAAGCATGGAGAGCGGAGCAGGATCGGTCGAGGTCTCGGCGCGACCGGCCTTTCCGAGCACATGGTCGACCTCGGGGAAGCGTCTCAGCATGCGGTCGGTCGACTGCAGCAAAGCTTTGGCCTGGGTAATGGAGATGCCGGGCATGGCGGAGGGCATGTAGAGGATGGCGCCTTCGTCAAGAGGCGGCATGAACTCCGAACCCAAGCCGAGGAACACCGGAATGGTTATGGCAATCATGGCCACAGCCACCGATACGACCACCCACTTCCAGCGGAGCGTCCACCGCACGATCGGCTCGTAGGCCCGCATAAGCCAGCGGGTTACGAGGTGCTCATCTTCCGAGCGGATCCTGCCTACCAGCAGCGCATTCACCGCCCGGCAGAGCCACCGGGGGCGAAAGCCGAAGGGTTCTACCCGCGTGAGCAACAGACGCAAAGCCGGGTCGAAGGTAACGGCCATACCGGCGGCGATGAGCATGGCCAGAGTCTTCGAGTACGCCAGCGGTTTGAACATCCGCCCTTCCTGCGCCTCGAGAGTTAAGACAGGCAGAAAGGAGATGGCGATGACCAGCAAAGCGAAGAACGTTGGCGCGGCAACTTCCTTTACCGCCGAAAGGATCACCGTGCGATAGTCCTGCCGACGCCCCATTTTTTCCCATAGCTCTAACTTCTTATGCGTCTGTTCAGCGACCACGATGGAGGCATCGACGAGTTCGCTGAAGGCGATGGCTACACCCGCAAGGGACATAATGTTGGCGCTGATTCCCAGAAGGCGGAGGGGAATAAAGGAAACGAGCACAACGACGGGCATGGTGATGATGGGAATGGCCGCGCTCGGAAAATGCCATAAGAACACCAAGATAATCAGCACAACGGTCGCAACCACCTCGAAGATGGTAGTCTTAACGCTCGAAATGGCGCGGTGGATCAGCTCGGAACGGTCATAGACAGGAACGATCTTGACGCCCTCCGGCAAAGTGGGCGCGATTTCACCGAGTTTCTGCTTAACCCGGTCGATGACCTCGAGGGCGTTCTCTCCGTTGCGCATGATGACGACGCCCGACACCACCTCGCCCTCGCCATCCAAGTCGGCCAAGCCCCGGCGTAGCTCAGGTCCCTCGACCACTTCGCCCACGTCCTTGATGCGAATGGTCGTGCCGTCTTCGCTTGCCTCGAGGACAATATTCTGGAAGTCCTGGAGCGATTGAGCGTAGCCGCGGCCCCGAATCATGTATTCGGTGCCGCCGAACTCGAGCAGGCGTCCGCCAACCTCGTTGTTGCCTTCCCGCACAGCCTCCACAACGCGGCGAATGGGAATGCCGTAGGCCTCGAGACGATTCGGGTCCAGGTTGACCTGGTACTGCCGCGTGTAGCCGCCGACCGGTGCTACTTCGGCCACGCCTGGAACCGCCTTCAGGTGGTAGCGCAGATTCCAGTCTTGATAGGAACGAAGGTCGGCCAAGCTATGCTTTTTTGAAGTGTCGACCAGCGCGTACTGATAGACCCACCCGAGCGACGTTGCGTCGGGTCCAAGCTCCACCTTCACGCCCTCGGGAAGCTGAGACAACACACCCGAGAGGTACTCCAGAGTGCGAGATCGCGCCCAGTACAGATCGGTGCCATCCTCGAACACCACGTACACGTAGGAATACCCAAAATCGGAGACGCCGCGCACCGTTTTTACCTTCGGTGCGCCAACCATGGTCGTCACAATCGGATAAGTGACTTGATCTTCGATAATGTCGGGGCTGCGATCCCAGCGGGAGTACAGGATGACTTGGGTTTCGCTCAAGTCCGGAGTGGCGTCGAGCGGCAGTGTCATCATCGACCGCCAACCCCAGAGGCAGGCCAAAGCCACGCCAAACAGCAAGAGGGTTTTGTGCTTGACGGAAATATCGATGATGCGGTTGATCATGGCCGACGCTGCGGCGGATTCAAGGCAAGATAATGCTCCGGCTCGCGAGTGAAATTCTGTTTGCAGCGCTCCGAGCAGAAGTAATAGGTAGCGCCATCACGATGGAGCGTCTGGCCGGCGGACACGGCCTTCTCTTGATCGATCATCATCCCGCACGCCGGATCCTTAACCTGATCTTTAACCTCGCCGGCGTGGGCCGCCAGTCCCGGTTTGCTGCCAGATGGTCGAGTGATCTTCTCCTGCCGTGGTTGCTTTGGCGGCGCCTCAGGATTGGATCTCAATCGGCTCTCGGAATCCACAAGGAACGTTCCCGCAGTGACGACTCGCTCGCCTTCAACGAGGCCCCGCACGATCTCGACACGGTCAGAAAACTTCCGTCCGGTTTCGACCTGCCGCGGTTCAAACACCCCCTTGCTACGCTCCACGAATACGTGCTGCTCGCGTCCCGAGTCAATCAGCGCATCCAAGGGCACGGTTAGTCCCGGCGGAACCCGCACCGGCAACTCCACATTCACGAACATGTCGGGCCGCAGGGCGAAAGCGGGGTTGTCCGCTTCAAGCCGCAGCTTGAAAGTCCGGGTAACGGGGTCGACCTGCGGAAGGGTGTTACTCACGCGGGCGGAAAAAGCTCTTCCCTGATCCGGCAGGGTGACGCGCACCATGGTCCCCTGACGAAAGTCTCGCGCTTCACTGCCAAAGATCTCCGCCACAATCCAGACTTTGCTCAAATCGGCAATGCGGTAGAACTCCATGGAGCGGTCGAAATGTTGGCCGGAGGTAATGTTGCGCGCCAAAATGAATCCGTCCGCTGGACTGACAATGTCCACGGTCTCAGGAAGCTGATGGTTTTCCGCCATTTGCTTAATCTGCGCCTCGCTCACGCCGAGATTGCGCAAGCGATCCGAATAGCCTTGAATGCTGCTCACCCCTTGCTTGTTCACCGCTCCGGGATAGGGTGTCGTCCGGTTTCCATCCTTGCCCGCAGCGCCCGGCACGCCCGCCGTCGCAGCCAGGAATCCGGAAGCTACTGCTAAAGTCTCACCGAGGTAGGAGGTCGCGAGCTTTTGATCTTTTTTGACCAGTTCCCCTACCGAATCGTTGTAGGTGTCCCTGATGAACCCATCCGAACCGGCGGTGATCCGGTAGACGCGCGTGTCTTCCGGAACCACGCGCCCCAGCACGCGGATTTTCTCGCTTCCCGAGGTTTTTTCTACGGCAGCGACGCGAATGCCGAACAACTGTTGTTTGTCAACGTCGATGCCGACTGCCCCTTCGACGAGCGGCGTTCGAGAAGTGGCGAGGGACGCTCGAGGCTCGGCGTAAACCGGCTCAAGAGCCATGCCGCAATCGGGAGCAATGCCCGGGTGGTCGGACTTATAGTCGGGGTGCATCGGATCGACCCAATAGAGGACCCGCTGCGCATTCGTGCTCTCCCGGGCATCGCGGGCACTCTGCCTGCGCCCCACGACGTAGGACGCCATCACCAGCAGAACCATCCCTAGAGCGGTTAAGGTTTTTTTCATCGAATGGCGGCCTCGCAATCGGGCGATTCCTGGTTACTCCCTCCGCAAATCGCTCACTCTTGTGGCTGATTTGGCTTGGGAGCTGCAGATGTCGAGGGCGCGGGTGGAGTTTGTCCCGCGGCTGCAGCGGCTTGGGCCTCCTTGGCCGCTTTTTCATCTGCTTGCTTGTAAAGGGCGGCACGCCTAGCCTCGAGGCCTTCCCGGGCCAGCGTGGCCTGCAGTTGGTTAAATTCCTTGTCGAGGTGAGCGAGCAAAAGCTCCCACATCTCAAGGTTTGCCTTGGCAACCGGATCCTTGGATCGGCTCGAAGCATTCTTAGCCTGCATTTGCTTCAGCAATGCATGCATATCGTTTAGCGTGCTCTGCATCTCTTGCACGCGCTCACGAGATACGGGCTGAGCCTGAGCGGCGCTGGCGTTTCTGTTCCGACCGAACCTGCTGATGACTCTGCTGCTCGAGTTGGGAGCGCCGGTGATTACTGGCGGTGGAGCCGCAGGGGAGGGGGCGGGCGCAGGACTTTGCGCCCATGCAGCGGTAGCCGCGAGAAACATGGTCATCGCTATGGCAATCTTTCGACTCATCCTATGGTTCTCCTCGATCAAATCAGGAAAGCTCTCCGATTCAAGGCACGCTCTCCGAAGGACATCTCAATTTTCACCGTGCGGTCGCGAATTGCGAGTCGTTCTTTGGTCGCGAAATCCTCGAGTCATTCCCTGACAGGCCGGCCCCTGTCTACTTGGCCTTCGATGCGACCGGTGCCGGCTTCGAAAACCGCGCTGCGTCGAACTTGGGATTTATGACCACCTTTTCGATTAAGGCTTTCTCGGGCGGAACAGGCGTATCCCTTATCCCAAGGGCGGTCTTTGCCACAGGGAGAACCCTCGTTTCCAGAACAAAGGGAATCTCGAGGCCGTTCACGTTCCGATAATCGCGGTAGTAGACTTCCACCGGATGGTAGGTGCCATCGAGCCGACGGGGTTCCCCTTCCACCTTGGCTTCAAGGAAGGTTTTCGCATCCACCCATACATGGGTTACGTCGCCGCTCTTTAGAGTTAGCTTGAGCTTATAGGTATCGCGGTCCTCCACTTTTTCCGTGCCGTCCAATTCGACCCGCGTGCCCTTGGCCGCGTAGTCGACCAGAAGACCATCAAGCTCTGATTCCCTGGAGGCTATCTTCATTTCCTCGGCCGTGTAGGGCTCCACTTCCAAGCGGTTCAGGAACGGTCTTAGCTTCCAGCCGTTCGTGCCGTCATACACCTGGATCGCCGTTTGTCCTTTGAACTCGAGCTCAACGCGCGCCTTGTGAGGGCGCGCCAGATCCATGACAAACGGCAGTTGAACCTCCTCGGCCGGTCGCTGACGAACCCCCTGCAGGGCCTGTTTGCCGTTTTGCGTTCCTGGGATTCGAAGGGAAAGAGTAGCCCGCTGATTCCCCCCGGCGCCCATTTTCCCCTCGAGCGTCATGGTTTCGACCGCTCGCCAGGCTTGCAAACCGCCTCGCGCCGCAACGTTCTTGTCCACGATCTCCTTCGCGGACAATGTCGGCACGGTTGGAGAGTTACCCGGCGCAGCCTTCAGTGAAAGCGCAAACGCCGCACAGATGAGAATTGTCAAAGTCTTTCGGAGCATTTGTGAAACCTCGCAGCGGAATCTGATATCTACCTCGGCTGAGTATAAAGCCTGCCGAATGACATTCTTTGCGCTTCCTCAAACTTCGGGAACGCTAAGGCGCGGGAAGGAGAGAAAGGTAGAACTACGCTATCGGTCGCACGGCTCTAAAATGCCCAATCATCTGAGAGATAGACACGCGGCCTAAGCAAACGACACGAACCTCCAGCAATCGCTATTCCACCTCGAGTCCTGTAGCTCGAAAACGTCCAATCACCACGTCGACCCGGTCTCCGCGCTTTACCGGCCTGCCTGTGTTCGAAAAAGCCATCCAGTAGGTCATACCTGCCTTCGGTGTGCTGGTCTGGCGCATTTTCCCGACGTTGGACACCTCCGGAACCACTAGGCTGACGCCGGCCCGCGGATCGATCAAGGTGGGCTCGGACTTCTTATCATTGAGCGCGGCGGCTTTCTCCGGATAAACCACGCGGTAGCTGAATCGAATGATCTCGCCCGACTCCGTGTACTTGACGCGGAACGAGTCAACTCCCCAAACACCTTGGTAATACATCTCCGCCCGTCGCGAGAGCCAATTCGCGTCCGGGCGCGGCGGAGCCGCCGGCACAGAAGACTTCCTGGGCGCTGCGGCTGAGTTCTGTGTACCTTGAGACGACTGTGAAAAAGCATTCGACGCTGCAACGCTGGCCGCCAGTACCGCCGCGAACAGCACTAGATTTTTCCTTGAATTGGTATTCCTGAACATCGCCTTCACCCATGGACCGCGCACTGCGATTCTCAACTTGGATGCTACCCTGCTTCGACGATTGGCTATTTGACCTAGAGCAAAGACCAGCGGCAGGGTGGCACGACAGGAATCGAAGAGCTTTCTGGCCTTACCCTATTCTTATTCATTGCCTCTCACAGCTTCCGTTCAGACCAACAGGTTCCGGGGCTTGGCAATTCTCCAATTCCTGGGACCTGGTTACTCACGCTAGAACTTAGCCGGTAGTTATCGTACGGGGCCGGACATCAATGCGGATGCCCGGCCCCGTACGCGTGTTACCTTATTCCTCAGCGATTTGTAAGCTCGACCGCGCCTATATCAAAAGCCCCATTGCCATTCGGCCGCCGATTCCCGAAGAAATCCGTGGTCGGGGTCGTAATGCCAAGGGCGAATCCCGGCGGCCGGCAGGGAACAACATTCCCGGGGCACGGGATGTGAGACACCGGACCATTGTTTCCCGACGGACTCAGGGGACCCAGCGAGTAATTGCCGAGCGGGAGTCCGCCGCCATAATTTCCGTACAGGCCCCCCGTTAGTGAGGGGTTGGTCAGCGACAGCGGGCCCCAACTCACGTTGATCCAGTTGTTGCCCTCGTCCACCGTCGCCGATGGTACGAGGCTAAACAGCGGCGCGCCCGCTATCGAGTCGGGAATGCCTGGAGGAACCCCAAAGCCGTGGAGCCCTCCGCATCCATCCGCCAGGGTGCATTCCGGCGGCACGCGCGAACCGTTGCAGTACTGGCCGATGACCACCGGGTCGGCGTTAATGTTCCCCTGACCACCGTAGGTGGTCACGGACCATATCGCACTGAGGGTGAACCCCGACTCGTGGGTGGTCGGCGATCTGTCGCCCCGCACACCGAGGTCCCAATAGGTGACGCCCGTGGAGCACTGGCCAGTAGCCGTTTGGGTCGGAGCTGCTGCGTTGCTAACGGCATCGAACAGCCTGATGACGTTTTGCTGGTTCAGCTGTCCCGTACCTTGGGCCGTTATACCGACGTGGAACGATCGGTTCTGCCAGAGGATGTTGCTGTACAGAACCGGGTACGAGACGTGAGTGCAGGTCCCGTTCAGTGCGGTGGCGCCGGTGTAATGACCCGGCGGACAGGTGATTGGCACCACAAAGGTCGTGGTCAACAGCGAGGAGTTCGGAATGCTCGTCACCCCGGCCGACTGCGGGCACGATGCCGTGTTCGCTCCGGTGGGCCCGGCCATGTAGCAATTCCCCGCGGGCGCGCTGGCCTGAGGCGTGCCGATGCTGTTGGTCAGCACGCCCGAGGTGGCGAGGGTATCATTGTGCATGATGGTGTTGTTGACGATGTTCACGTTCAACGCATCCTGCAACGATATTCCAGCGCCGTCCCAACCCGCCATGTTGTTGACGATAATGTTGTTGGTGATGGTCACATCGTGCCAGAGTACCGCTGTCGCCAGAGCGGGGTTGGCATCGGTAACAAACGCCCGGCTCAGGTTGGTGGCCGGTGCGAGTTGGTTGTTTGGGTCGGTGTAGGTGAAAGTCCCCGCCGATGGGACTCCCGTCACTGTGAATGTGCCATTGTATCCAGTCGGTGTCACTCCCGTAATCGTGACTCTGTCGCCGACGAAGGCTGGCAGTGTACTTGTGATCGTAACTATCCCCGGTCCCGTCTGAACTGCGCTAGTGATCGTCTGCGCCGCCCCTGCCGCAACAGCAGCATCGGTATAAGTCCCACCGGTGCCCGTGCCAAGGCCGGTGACTGTGGCGAGATAGGTGAAGCGCCGCGCGCCGATACTGGTCACGGTGAATGTGCCGTTGTATCCAGCCACCGATACTCCCGCAATCGTGACTGTGTCGCCCACTGAGGGTAAAATTGCGCCCGCCGCGACGTTGATCCTCACAGTGCGTCCTTCATCAGCGGCAGTGATCGGATAATTCCCGGGGAAGGTGGAAACGTCCGTCCCATTGACTGACTGGAGGCGGATGCCGCCGCCGCTGCCGCTATCCGCCGAGTTGCCCTGGATCAGGTTGGCATTGATCACCAAGCCGGGACCCGTGCCGTCGCTCAATCCCGGCGGACAATCCGCGTCGGGTATAGTGCCGCAGACCGGGTCGGTGTCAGGGGTGCCCTGAACCATGATCCCGCCGCCGTTAGTGGGAATCGTGGGGTTGCTGCTCTCGTTTAAGATGACCGAGTTGTGCTCGATGTCACCGTTGTAGATTTCCCCGAGGTGAACCAGACCACCGCCCTCACCGGCGCTGATGTTGCCGCACACCCAGTTGTAGTTGAACTTGTAGTAGTCGTTGCCGGTGCAGAAGCTCACGCCGCCGCCACCCGAGAGCGTAGCGGAGAACAGTTCATCGCCGATGGAGGAATTGTCGGTGATCATGTTGTTGTGGACGTTCACGTGCATCTGCAAGCAGTACGGCAGATGAACGTTGAGGGGAAATGCGGGCGTTCCGGTCGCCGATTCCGGTATGCAGGAACCGGGCGCCGCATTGGTAGTTCCGCCCTGGGTGTACGGAGGAGCAAATTCGCCCTGGCCGACGCTGATGCCACCGGACAGTGTTCCGGCATTGTTGTAGACGCGGTTGTTGGCGATTTGCAGGTTATGCGCCCAGCCGTGCACAAAGATGCCGCCGCCGCCCTGAGAGCTATTGGTGACGGTCAAGCCATCGATGCTCGACGGATTGCACATAAAGTTGCTCGGGAACGGATTCGGATTATCCGTGCAATGGCTGCTCGCGGCGGGATAAATGGTACCCGCACTGTCAGTGCCCGCCGCAACGTCCTGCAGGAGTTGGGTGCCAGGGGGGAACGCCCCAGCCTCATTGGCGTCATTCCAGGGATTCGCTCCGTGGAAATCCAGCCCTTTGCCCAGAACCGTAATTCCGGCTCCTTCATAGGCGCCCATCAGCGAGGGCTCTTGCAGGAGTTCGGCCAGGTTGCCGTTCAGCGTGGCGTCCCAACCGACGGTAGCCTCGAGCGGCAAGCGGTCAATCTGCGGAACGTTAGGTTGGGCGGTGAAATAATTCCAACCCGTTTCAGGGCAGCCGGGGTACGCCGCCGTGTAGGGCACTCCCTGCAACGTCAAACCGAAGAAGCAGTTCACATGCCGACGCCAGGGGTCGAGCAGCTTCCCGGCGGGCTGAGTGTTGGCATTGATGATGGTTGAAGCGGCGCCAGCACCCTGCAGCCGGACAGGCTTCCACATGATTAGCATCTCGGTGTGAGTAGCGGGATTGTGAATGTTTGTGGTGGAGGCTGTAGCGCAGGCGGTGGCCACCCCTGCCGTCGTGGTGCAAGTCGGGTCGACGATAATCAAGTCGCCCGGAGCCGCGGCGTCAATCGCGTCCTGGATCGTGCCCGAGGCGATAACGTGTGTCGGCGTTTTGCCCCCTATGGTCACGTTCACGGTATCGATCGATTGCTTCCCATTGGCGGCCGTGATCACCAGTTGACCGCACTGGGCTGCGGAGCCGCCGTATTGCGCTTGTTGCTGGATGGTGCAGGCGGGAACGCCAGCGGGTACGGTGACGGTAATCGACGTCTCACTCCAGCTCCCGATGGTCGCGGGAACGCCACCGATGGTGACGCTCGACCCGGCGCCTCGGGTGCCAAAGCCATAGTGCCGGCTAACGGTCTTACAATCAAAAGGCGCCACGGTGGCCGAGGGCCCGGCGTAAGCAAAGTTGTTCACACCGACATCGGCGCCGGTACTCGCGATCGTGCAGGTGCTCGAATTCGCCACTGTAATGTTGCCCAGGGCGGTGATGGTCAGGGTTTTCCCGGCGGCACTCACCCAGGGTCCGATTCCGTCGCCATCCACTTCCGCGATGGCTGGCGTGGCGTCCGGATAGGCGCAATCAGGATTGTTGTACCCCGCGCCCACGAAGGCTTGCGTGGGCACAACCGGCGTATCGAGGTAAGTCGTCGTGCCCGGCATGTACGGCTCGGTGTAGCAGAAGTCGCTGTAGGCCGGGTTGTACAACGGGTCGTTGATCATCTGCCCGAAGGTCGGCGAGCTCGAGTTCGTGTCCCGGATCGGCCCGTAGTCGTTCATGCATTGCACCATCATCGCGGGTGAGTAGCCCGTGATGTTGGGCGGGTTCACGTCCCAGGTCGAGAAGGTCAAACCGTCATAGATCCCCCAGTGGTCAGAATACACGCGGGAGATTTCGTTTCCGAGATAGTCCCGCGTGGAGACCGGCATGTTGGGCGGGGCAAACTTCTCGCCGAACTGAGGCGCAAAGGGATCAAATTCGGAAGTAAAATCATCCGTGATCACGCCGGTGAAGTGGGAGGCGATGTGCGTCGAGGTGAAGATGTAGAACTTCGCGCTCACCGACATCTGGCTGGGCAGGGTCACTTCCTTGCGGTCGCACAAGGGACGCGTAGCGCCGGCAAATGGAGCCGTTTCCTGCACCTGCGGGAAGAGACTCAGGTAGTCGGGCACCACGCGCATCTCGCCCACGCACGGCCACACCGGATCTTGAAAGCCGGGGTAACCTGGGAGTGAGAGTTGATTCCCGTACCCCTCGTTCACAGTCGCGTTCTGGTAGTTGGTGGGGTTGTAGCCGGCGCCGCTTTCGTCGTAAAGCGAAGCCAC
>Ga0182039_10002049_pt1 | contig 10943 bp, 10 predicted proteins | sample sta12Can44000111_FD_125975 | JGI IMG/M metagenome (GOLD analysis project Ga0182039, IMG submission 125975) | Lab enrichment of tropical soil microbial communities from Luquillo Experimental Forest, Puerto Rico - statanox.12C.anox.44.000.111 | ecosystem: Environmental > Terrestrial > Soil >...
GTCCACCGGGATCGCTTCGGATCTCGAAAACGCTTGACGGACCGAATCGTGCTCGACATCCGACACGAGGACGCGCTCGCGCTCAGCCCCCAACAAGGCCAAGTGGTTCGCTTCGGTGCCGCCGCTGACAAAGACGACACCGTCGGGGCTTATTGGGCCGAGCAGAGCGGCGACCGCCTCGCGAGCATGCTCTAAAGTCTGCCGCGCCATTCGCCCCCAGCGATGGACCGAGGAGGGATTACCGCAACAAGCAAGCGTCGCGGAGATCGCGGCGACAGCTTCGGGACGCAGTGGTGTCGTCGCGTTCCAGTCGAGATAGGTCTCGGTCCTAATCATGCGGTGCGGGTTGGCCAAACGTATCTAATCCCGTCGGCGCGGGCCGAAAGGTATCGCAATGAACGCGCCCACTGATCCCGAGCACGCGCTGCTCGCACACATCCTCGAGGGATACCGAACTCAAAAAAAGGTGGATCTGATTGCCAAGCTCTTCCCATAGGTCGTGGGTCGAGCACCGAGTACGATTACCGCGGCAACCGACCGGAGCCCCGGGAGTACAACGCGTCGCACGGATCGGTTCGTCGACCGCGAGGATAATATCGGCGATGCGGGTTTCACTGCGGCCGCGAGCGAGAAGATAGCCGCCGCCCGGTCCGCGCACGCTCTTGATCAGACCGCTCTTGCGCAACAAGGCGAATAGTTGCTCAAGATAGGACAGCGAGATCTCTTGCCGTTCGGCGATCTCGGCCAGCGAAACGGGGTTGCCGTTAGCGTGCTGGGCGAGATCGACCATCGCCATAACAGCATACCGTCCCTTGGTGCTCAACCTCATGATCTCGTCCTTAAGCTACCCGCTCCTGATCGTCCGCGCCGTTGCCAATTTGCAACTCTGGCGCTTCGCCATCGCCGTCGATGCGTACCCGCTCTTGGTTCTCGAGCTCCGCTACGCGGGCCCTGAGCGTCGTAACCTCGTCGAGTAGACCGTTCAGTGCCCGCGCGATCGGATCGGGGATGTCCTCGCTAGGAATGCCGTAAGCCTGGAATACCGTCTCGGATGGGCGTCTTGCCACCGAGCGGGCTGGCGGACCGACCATCGTAACCCCGTCGGGCACCTCCGACAGGACGACAGCCTGGGCCGCTATCCGGGCGCCATCGCCGACACGGAACGGACCGAGGATCTGAGCACCGGAGCCGACGATAACCCCGTTGCCGAGGGTTGGATGCCGCTTGCGGCCGTACTCCCCACGCCTGGGTGCTCTGCCGCCTAGGGTCACATCATGATATAGCGTGCAGTCATCACCGATCTCGGCGGTCTCGCCGATCACCACGCCCATTCCGTGATCGATAAACAGTCGCCTGCCGATGCGCGCTCCAGGATGAATTTCAACGCCGGTCAATATGCGTCCGATATGCGACACGAACCTGCCGGCAAACAGCCAGCCGCGCTCCCAAAGCCAATGCGCCAGGCGGTAATAGAGCAGCGCCTGAAACCCAGGGTAGCAGAACACGACCTCAAGGCGCGACCTTGCCGCGGGATCGCGCGCGAGCGTGGCGTTGATTTCATCCCGCAGGTTTTTGAACAGCATTGCGATCACTATATGTTAAGCTAAGCAGGCTTGGCGGCGATGGCCCGAACGAAAATATAATTACCCGACAAGCATGATCAAGAATTGTGGATGCGCTGGTGAGGGCTCGGTCGACAAATATCCGACCGCCAAGGTAGGATTTAAGCTGGATCGAAGATGCCCGACGTAATTATCAACGGCCCGGACGGCCGAATAGAGGCGCGCTATCATCATGCCCGAGCGACCAGCGCGCCGATGGCGCTGGTCCTGCACCCGCATCCACAGCACGGCGGCACAATGAACAATAAGGTGGTCTACGCCTTATATCAGTGCTTCGTGCGGCGCGGTTTCTCGACCTTGCGGTTCAATTTTCGCGGCGTCGGGCGCAGCCAAGGAAGCTTCGACCGGGGGGAGGGCGAGCTCTCCGACGCCGCCTCGGCACTCGATTGGATGCAGACCTATAATCCGAATGCCGGTTCCTGTTGGGTCGCCGGATTTTCGTTCGGCGCGTGGATTGGGATGCAGCTCTTGATGCGGCGGCCCGAGATCGAGAGCTTCATCTCGGTTGCTCCGCCCGCCAACATCTACGACTTCACCTTTCTTGCGCCCTGCCCATCATCGGGCCTGATCTTGCAGGGCGACCAGGATTCTATTGTACCGGTCGAATCGGTCCAGAAGCTGGTGACCAAGTTATCGCATCAACGCGACATCAAAATCGATTTTCGCAAGATTCCCGGCGCAGATCACTACTTCGCCGATAATGTCGATGCACTAGTTACCCATGTCGATGGCTATATCGGCGACCACGCCCGCATGACCGGCAAACCTCCCGGTTCCACGCAAGGACGGGGTACCCGGTAGGAGCACTCTAACCTTGGCTTTCAGTCCGTGAATGGGTCGCGGACCAGCACAGTGTCGTCACGTTCTGGGCTGGTGGATAAAAGCGCGACAGGAGCACCGATCAGCTCCTCTAACCGCCGAATATATTTGATGGCGGTCGCCGGCAAATCGGCCCAAGAACGTGCGCCGCGAGTGCTCTCGCGCCAACCCTCGGCGGTTTCATAGACTGGTTCGAGCTCGGCCTGAACCGTCATTCCCGCCGGGACGTGATCATAGATTTCGCCACCGCGGCGGTAAGCGGTGCAGAACCTGACCTCCTCGAAGCCGTCGAGCACGTCGAGCTTCGTGAGTGCTATGCCATCGATGCCGCCGGTTTTGACCGCCTGCCGCACTGCCACAGCGTCAAACCAGCCGCAGCGCCGTTTGCGCCCCGTGACGACACCGAATTCCCTGCCGCGTTCGCCGAGTTCGTTGCCGATCGCATCCTGGAGTTCGGTTGGGAAAGGACCACTACCAACGCGGGTTGTATAAGCCTTGGTGATGCCGAGGACAAAGCCAACGGCGCTAGGGGCGATGCCTGATCCCGCGGCCGCCTCCCCTGCCAGGGTATTCGAAGAGGTGACATAAGGATACGTCCCGTGATCGACGTCGAGCATGGCACCCTGCGCACCTTCGAACAGAATGCGACGGCCCTTCCGGCGAGCATCGTCGAGCAGACGCCACACCGGCGCGGCATAGGGCAGGATGCCCGGCGCGATTTCGCGCAGCCGAGCGAGCAACTCGCTGCGGTTGACTTCGGGTTTGTCGAGCCCCCGCAACAGCGCGTTGTGATGCAGCAGCAGCTGGTCGACACGCTGTTCTAGTGACCGCGGATCAGCCAGATCGCACACCCTCAGGGCGCGACGGCCAACCTTATCTTCGTACGCCGGACCGATGCCCCGGCCGGTGGTCCCGATCTTGCTGTCGCTGAGCCGTTCCTCGCGAGCCCGGTCCAGGGCGCCATGCGACGGCAGGATCAACGCGGCATTGTCGGCGAGTTTGAGGTTTTGCGGGCTGACATCAATCCCCTTTGCGCGGATCGCATCGATCTCATTGGTCAACGCCCATGGGTCGACGACGACCCCATTGCCAATGATCGACAACTTGCCGGGCCGCACCACCCCCGATGGAAGCAGGCTCAGCTTGTACTCGACATTGCCGATGACGAGCGTATGGCCGGCGTTGTGTCCGCCCTGAAAACGAACCACGACATCTGCCCGCTCCGACAACCAGTCGACGATCTTGCCTTTACCCTCATCGCCCCACTGGGCGCCGACGACGGCGACATTGCCCACCTCGCGCCTCCTTTTAGCCGATCGCCACTGGCCGACCGTTCTCCAAAAAATGGCTGCAGCCGAGCCGATACGCCTCTGCGCGCCAGTCGGCAGTCCACTCAAACGCCGCGACGGTGATCCAGCCGTCTTCGCGCAACGCACGGCCGCGCTCCGGGTCGAGGTCGAACGGCAACAGCAATCGCCGAGGTGCAGCGGAGCGTGGCAATGTCTGCAGGATCGTGTCCGTGTACAGCGTGAAACCGGTTGCCGGCTCTGGTGCCGCCGGATCCCCGGCATCGTAGCGGCCTCCGCGCCCGAGATCACCAACCGGACCGTGCGAGGCGACACCCCCGGCAAAGAACGTGAAGCTGATCCCCGTGTGATATTCGAAACCGCGGTTTTCCACGGGATCGACCGTCACCTTGAGCGCGGGGGCGGCGGCTGAGAGTTTGTCGAGCACGGCCCCGAGCCGCACCCGCTCGACGCGCGCCTTTTGCGGCAAATCGAGACGGTCTAGGGCCGACAAGGTCGCCGAAGCGGGTCCCGCCGCCGCGAGCAAGTTTCCCATGAGCTTTCCGGCCTCGCCCGCTACCGCCGCGACCGCAGCGATGTCCTTGTGGTCGAGTGCCGCCCGTAAGGCTATGGCGCGAGCCCCGGTGATGCCATAGGCCTCGGCAACCGCCGGCACCAATGTTGGAAGGGTGATGTCGACCGAGAGGTGTGGTACGCCGGTCGCGACGAGCGCCTCGCCGGCCACCGCGATCGCTTCGACATCGGCAGCCGGCCCCACTGCACCGATCAATTCTGCTCCGACCTGGCCGATCTGCCGCTCGGGCCGTATCTCCGAGCCGGTAACCCGCAACACCTGACCGGCGTAGCTGAGGCGCAAGGGCCGCGGCGCATCAGCGAGGCGGGCAGCGGCAATACGCACGATTTGCGGGGTCATATCGGCCCGTACCCCGATCATGCGATGCGAGGCTGGGTCCATCAAGCGGAAGGTCGCGTTCGCCATCGTCGCGCCAGCGCCCGCGAAGAGTGTCTCCTCAAACTCGACGAGCGGGGGCTTCACCCGCTCGTAGCCATGCGCTGCGAGCGTCGCCATCAGCCGTGCTACGACCTGAGCTTCGACTTCTGCCTCGGGCGGCAGGAGGTCGTGCATCCCGGTTGGCAACAGGGCCTGGTGCGGACCGTCACTCATTGGAGATCAGAGGATGCATCACGAGGCGAAGAGACGCACAAGAGGAAAAACAACGCTCGAAAACCCTTATCAGAAACGCAACGCCTTTACCTGAATAACATTGGGCAGGCCCCTGACGGTATCGAGAGTGGCGGGGGCTAGCCGCTGATCAACCTCGACAAGCGCGATCGCACCCTCTCCGGGTGCGATCCGGCCGAGATGAAAGGTGGCGATGTTAACCTGCGCAGCTCCGAGTGCGTTCCCCAGCGCCCCGATGAAGCCCGGCTTGTCGTAGTTGCGCACGAACAGCATGTTGCCGCCGAGCTCAGCTTCGAGCGGAATGCCTTCGACCGAAACGATACGGGGTTTGTCGCCCGCGAACAGGGTGCCGGCTACCTCCCGTTTGCGCCGTTCGGTCGTGACAATCACCCGGATCAAGGTCTGATAATCGACCGGTTCGGCGCGCCGGGTCTCACTGACGCGGATGTCGCGCTCGCGGCAAATAACCGGCGCATTGACCATGTTGACCGCGGCGAGCTGCGGCGACAGCAACCCGGTCAGCGCTATCGCCGTCAACGGCTTGACGTTGAGTTCGGCGACGGCCCCTTCGTATTCGACAGTAACTGCGATGATGCCGGTGTCGGTCAGTTGCCCGGCAAAGCTGCCGAGCTGTTCGGCGAGCTTCATGTAAGGATTAAGGCGTTTTGCCTCTTCCGCCGTCAACGACGGCATGTTGACCGCGTTCGACACAGCGCCGGTCAACAGGAAATCGGCCATCTGCTCGGCGATCTGCAATGCCACATTCTCCTGCGCCTCCGTTGTTGCGGCGCCGAGATGCGGGGTGGCTACCACATTGTCGCGGCCAAAGAGCGGGTTCTTGAGCGCAGGCTCATCGGTGAAGACGTCGATTGCGGCGCCGGCGACATGACCAGTGTCGAGTGCTGCAGCGAGATCATTTTCGACGACGAGACCGCCGCGGGCACAATTGACGAGCCGTACGCCGCGTTTCATTTGCGCAATCGCACGAGCATCGATCAGGTTTTTCGTCGCCTCCGTCAATGGGGTGTGCAAGGTAATGAAGTCGGCGCGCGGAAGCAGCGCATCGAGCGACACCTTCTCGATGCCCAGGCCGGTCGCGCGTTCCGCCGACAGGAACGGGTCGAAGGCGATTACCTTCATCCGCAAGCCCAGTGCCCGTTCAGCGACGATTGAACCGACGTTGCCGCAACCGATGATGCCCAATGTCTTGCCCGTCAGCTCGACACCCATAAAGCGCGACTTCTCCCACTTTCCCGCTTGAGTCGAGCGATCGGCCGCAGGAATTTCTCGGCAAAGCGCGAATAACATTGCGATCGTGTGTTCGGCGGCGGTGATCGAATTGCCGTACGGGGTGTTCATCACGACGATGCCGCGTTGCGTTGCAGCGCCGACATCAATGTTGTCGACACCGATACCGGCCCGGCCGATGACCTTCAGCTCAGCCGCGCGCTCGATCAGCCCGCTCGTCACCTTGGTCGCCGATCGGACGGCGAGACCTTCATACCCGCCGATCCGGGCTTTCAGCTCTTCGGCTGGAAGGCCGGGTAGGAAATCAACCGCGATCCCGCGCGCCGTAAGAATGTCAGCCGCGCGCGGGCTCAGCGCATCCGAAATCAGTACCTTCGGCATGAAAGCTCCGTGGTTTGGAAATCGCGAACGGCTCCCTGGTTTGCAGCCAGGGCCTCCGGAGACCGTTCAGGCCGCCTTGGCGGCCTCACGCTGTTCTTCCCAGGCCCAGTCGAGCCAGGGCAGAAGCACTTCGAGATCGGCCGTTTCCACAGTCGGTCCACTCCAGATCCGCAGGCCAGGCGGTGAGGCACGGTGGCTTGCGATATCGTACGCGGCACCTTCCTGTTCGAGGCGACGGGTCATCGCCCGCACAGTCTGAAAGCGATCCTCGGCCGACAATCGAATGAACCAGGGATCTGTGATCTTGAACTGTGGCGAGGTGCACGAGACGGTGGCTCGGTCTTCGGCCAGGGGGTCGGCCCAGGCGCACTTATCGACCCAGCCGACGAGGGTAGCCAAGTTACGCTCGGCGCGGGCAATCAGCCCGTCGAGACCGCCGACCGATTCCGCCCATTTCAGGGAATCGAGCGCATCTTCGACGCACAGCATCGAGGGAGTGTTTATCGTCTCCCCGCGAAAGACACCTTCGAGCAATTTACCCTTTGAGGTGAGCCGGAAGAGCTTGGGCAAAGGCCAAGGCGGAGTGTAGCTCTCCAACCTCTCAACGGCACGTGGCGACAGAGCCAGCATGCCATGTCCTCCCTCCCCACCCAAGGATTTCTGCCACGACCAGGTGGCCACATCGAGCCTTTCCCATGGCAACCGCATCGCAAAAACAGCCGAAGTCGCATCGCAGATCGCCAAGCCCTGCCGATCCGGAGCGATCCAGTCGCCATTTGGCACGCGGACACCCGAGGTCGTGCCGTTCCAGGTGAAAACGACGTCGCGGGCGGGATCGACTTGGGAGAGGTCGGGAAGCTGGCCATAAGACGCCTGCATCACTCGGACATCGGGAAGCTTCAACTGCGCGACATCGGCGACCCAGCCCTCGCCGAAATTCTCCCAGGCAAGCATGTCGACGCCGCGCGCGCCGAGCAGCGACCACATCGCGATCTCGATTGCCCCGGTGTCGGAGCCGGCGACGATGCCGACCCTCCAGTCCGCGGGGATCCCGAGGATTGAGCGCGAGCGGTCGACGACTTCGACCAAACGCGCGAGCCCCACACCAGAGCGGTGCGAGCGCCCGAGCAGCGCTTGATCCAGCACCGCCGGCGACCAGCCCGGTCGTTTCGCGCAGGGGCCGGAGGAGAAACACGGATTGGCCGGACGCCGCGTCGGCTTCATTCGAGATACCTTGTAAAACGCATGCGACTATGAGGATTGACTCACCGCGGCGATACTTATGAGCGAGGCCGAGGCGCGTCAATGCGATGGGGCGACGGGCCGAGATGCTGCGATGGCCGGAGTCAGCGGCAATTCCCAATATTGTCCCACCAAATCTCTGCCGAAGCTGTGGTGAGGTTCTTCACGAACCAAGGAAAACCCAGCAGCCTCGTAAATGCGACGGGCGGAGACCAAGATATCATTTGTCCACAATGTGAGCTTGCGATAGCCGGATCGGCGCGCGAAGCCGATGCATTCTGCGACGAGCCGGCTGCCTACGCCCAGCCCGCGAGCTTTTCGCTCGACATAGAGCAGGCGCAACTTGGCCACTTCCGCGGCGTCCCTGACGAGCAACACCGAGCCGACAATCTCTCCGTCACGCTCGGCGATCCAGCAGCGCTCCCGCCTGTGATCGAAATTTTCGATGAACGCCGCGGCGATCTTTGCGACCAATGCCTCAAACGTCTCGTCCCAGCCGTATTCCTCGGCGTAGAGCATTGCGTGGCGATGGATGATCCAGCCGATGTCACCGGGTTGATGTGTCCGCAGGATGTAGGACGGGGCGCCGGCCTTTTGCGCGCCTCCCAGCACAGTCTCGACAGTCGCGAGCGCGGTAATCAACCGGGCCTGATCCGGGTTGCTAATGGGCCTCAGCAATTCGGCTATCTCGTCGTGAGAGCGGGCGTTGATCGTCGCGAACATCTTACGACCTTGATCTGTCAACCCCAGGATGAGCTGCCGGGCGTCTTCTGCCGAAGGGCGCTTTTCGAGCATGCCCCGTTTCTCGAAGCCCGCGAGAATGCGGCTCAGATATCCCGAATCCAAGCCGAGTTCGCCGGCCAGTTGCGACGCGGTTGCCGACTCTCGCTGTGCCAACTCATAGAGCACCCGACCTTCGGTCAACGACATCGGGCTGCCGACCAGCCCCTCATGCAAGACACCGATCGTTCGCGTGTAGAAGCGATTGAACCGCCTGACGGCGACCACCCGCTCTTCGAATACCATGTTTTCCATGAAGATGCTTATATCAATTAATTATTTGCCCTTGTCAACTAACCTGTCGGCTCCCGCTCAAATCAGTCCGGCGAAGATACTGATGGTCAGCGCCAAAACGACGACGTTGAAGAAAAAAGCCAACACACCATGCCCCAGGACGGCACGCCTTAGCTCATGATCTTCGATCTGAACGTCAGATACCTGGAAGGTCATGCCAACGACGAAGGAAAAATACAAGAAATCCCAATAATCAGGTGTCACTTTACCAGGAAATATCAGACCACCTACCGGCTTATAGTCATTCGATGGGTCGGCGTCGCCGTAATATCCATGAGCATAATGTAAAGCAAACATCGTGTTCATGAAGAGCCAGGACAGCAAGATGGTTATAGCTGCCAACCCAACATGAAGACCCATGGAACTGGGTGGCAGGTCTTTGAGACCGTGAAGTTGAAATATAATCGTCAATAAAATTGCGGTCGCTACTGCGACGCTAAGGATCAGTACGGTGGAGCGTCCTTATCTTCGATCTCCGCACGCCGGCGCATCTTTTCTGGAGTTGCCTCCGCCATCATGAACCAAACTGCCGCCAGGAAGACTAAAGCCCCGCAGTCGAAGGCAAGCAGCAATCGGGTCGGCGTTTCGGCCCTCCCCGACAAGAGGAGATAGACAAGGATAGTACCGGTCGCGGCAGCGAACAGCCGCGGGTGGCTACGCATGTGCGAGCGGCGCACCAGCCCGCGGCGCAGAACCGTCCAAGCGCCAAGCCGCTTCGGTGAATCTTTGCTCAAAGGTTGATTATGTTGCATTTCTCGATCGCTGTTCGAACTGGGACAGTATAAGATGACCGCCAAATAAACCGAATGACCTCCAAAGAAAACCGAGATACAGTTAAAGACTAAACAGCTGGGAGAGCGGCATCGCACCATCCAAGCTGAAATATTATTCATCCTCGCCGACGCTCTCGGCGACGCTGGTGTGTCTGCTACTGCCGCCGGAATTTCACGACGCCTAATATCAGGGGATGCGCTTCCTTCAGGCCTATGCCAATCGGCAGTGTGCACTGCCGCAAGGGTTGCGCTGATCACCGAGTGTTATCTTGAAGCCTTGGGTGCTATAGCTGCGCAGCGCGGCTGCGTCGGGACCCCGACGGTGCCGCTGCTACGCAAAGTGGTCTAAGGCGCAGTTATCGACAGCGCACCGGCCGCCAATCGCCCAAACGAAAAGAGCCGGCGGGGCCTCCCGCCGGCTCTTTTTGCATCCGCTGTTGGCTGGCAGCGGCACGGCGCTCCTAAAAGAGCGCCAGCCCTCCCAGCCCCGGATGCCACTGCTTGCGAATTTGCTCCTCAACCGAAAGGCCGGAGGCAGTGACGGCAGAGTGCATCGTGCCTCTTTCGACCGTTTTCGAATATACGGCCCGAACCAGATGATCGATGGTCGCCTTTTCTCGTACGTGCCGTCTCCTTGTGCGACGTCGAGACAAGGTGGCTTTGGTCATTGCTGACCCTCCCGATCTATGAGCGCTGTTTAGGGGCCCGCCTGCCGCAGGGGGGCGGCAGTTGGGGTCGAAGTGGGTGCGACAATCCAACCCACCTGCGGCGAAAAAAAGGCAAATTTCACCGAGTTCCGACACAATCTGACACACCATGACACCAAGGCGATACAAATTAACTAAAACTGCAGGAATTCCGCGGCAGCGGCTGGCTATGCGTGCCAAAGTATTGCTCGTCATTTAAACTGCCTCGAATTTTTTTCCGATTCGCACCATCAATCAGGAGGGTCCCGATGCAATACGGCCTGTTCACGATGCCCTCGCATCCGCCGGAGTGTAGCCTTTTCGATGGCCATCGATGGGACCTGCAGACGTTACGCTGGGCCGACGAACTCGGCTTTAGCGAGGGCTGGATTGGTGAGCATCATACGGCACCCTGGGAGCCGCACCCCTCCCCCGATCTCTTGATTGCGCAGTCGCTGATGGAGACGCGCCATATCCGGCTCGCCCCCGGCGGGTTTCTGTTGCCCTATCATCATCCGGCGGAGTTGGCCAACCGGGTCGCGATGCTCGACCATATGGCGAAAGGGCGGCTTAATTTTGGTGTCGCCGCCAGCGGATTGCCGAGCGAC
>Ga0182039_10002057_pt1 | contig 10921 bp, 8 predicted proteins | sample sta12Can44000111_FD_125975 | JGI IMG/M metagenome (GOLD analysis project Ga0182039, IMG submission 125975) | Lab enrichment of tropical soil microbial communities from Luquillo Experimental Forest, Puerto Rico - statanox.12C.anox.44.000.111 | ecosystem: Environmental > Terrestrial > Soil >...
ACTGCGGTTGCCGCGCCGGCAACAGCACAAATGTGCGGTTTCAAGCGAAAGCCGGCAAGGAGTCCCAGAAGTACCAGAATGGGGAGAGCCGCGATGACCGTGGAAAGCCACCAATGCCCCACCGGGTCGTAAACTTGTGTCCAAGTCACCGAGATGCCTCCATGAAGTGACGCGTTTCGATCGGGGATCGCGACAACGGTCGACGGCATGCCAAACGTGCTGAACCTTGTCACCCGGGTAAGAAGCGCTGAGATACTTTGTTACGGAGCTCTTGTCAAGCAATAAGTGAGTTCGGTAATAAACCAGAAGGCGGAATGACTCTAGAAGTCTAAAATGGAATCGGCTTAAGATGGCGATAACTCAGAAAACAGCGAACCCGGCTCCGGAACAAGAAAGGACCGCTCTTAGGTGCAATGCTGCGGTCGAATTCGGCCGCGAGGTCTGCGGCTCTCTCGAACTCGCCGACGAGCGGGAATGGCTGGTCACCAACGGAATCGGCGGCTATGCCTCCGGAACCGTCAGTGGTGACTTGACCCGTCGCTATCATGGTTTGCTGGTCGCGGCCCTCCATACACCGGTTGGTCGAACGCAATTGGTGGCGAAGTTGGAGGAGACGGCCGGCTACGAAGGGGGAGCGTTTGCGCTCGCTACAGCTCGTTGGTCGAGCGGTGCCGTCGAGCCCAAAGGCTATCTCAACATCGAGAGCTTCCGTCTAGAAAGCACAATTCCGGTGTGGCGGTTCGCGCTTGCCGACGCGTTGCTCGAAAAGCGCATCTGGATGCGGCAGGGCGAGAACCCCACCCACGTCCAATATTCGCTGCTCCGTGGAAACGACCCCCTGCGTCTCGCTGTGAAAGCGCTGGTCAATTACCGCGACTTTCATTCCAGCACCCACGCTGGCGATTGCCTCATGCGAGTCGAGTCCGTCGGGCAAGGAATACGAATCACCGCGTTTGACGGTGCGACGCCTTTCTGGCTTCTCAGCGCCAATGCGAGATTTGAACCAAGGCATGAGTGGTACCGCGACTTCCTTTTGCCTGAGGAGACCGCTCGCGGCCTCGACGATCGGGAAGACTACTTGTTTGCCGCCGCCAACGTCGAACTCGGGCGAAGCCAAAGCGTGACGCATCGGCGACGACGCCTCGTTTCGTCCCAATCAACTTTTTGCCGTGTCGTTGCCGGAGAGTCCTATTTCTCCGGAGCGGCAAAAAGCCATTGTGGATGTTCGCGCGCACCGCTTGCTTACCTCGCACGGCCTCCGCAGTCTCGGGCAAGGCGCGCCTGGTTACCAGGGGCATTATGGTGGTGGTCCGCGCGAGCGCGACGGCGCTTACCATCAGGGAACCGTGTGGGGCTGGCTATTGGGACCCTTTGTGCTGGCGCACTTGCGCATTTACGGCGACCGCCAAGCGGCGCTAAGCTTCCTCGAACCGCTAGGAAGGCAGATTTCATCCTACGGCTTGGGGACAGTTGGCGAAATTTTCGATGGGGACGCTCCTTTCACACCGCGAGGATGCATTGCCCAGGCTTGGACCGTTGCGGAAGTGCTCAGGGCCTGGCGCGCGACCGTCGTCTAAGTTAAGCCTTTCCGGAAAGCGCCAGGCCATCGAGGGCGCGCTGGGGTGTTGGGGCCAAATTGTCGGTTGCGCAGCTACGACGGATTGCGCGAAAATTAGCGTTCCGCCGTGGTAAGCAAGTCCCCTGTAGCAAAGCCTGTGGGCGGTTCGCGTCTGATCAGCCGGAGTAAGCAGCAAACATAAGAAGGGCAAATCCTATGACCCAACAAATTGGAGAACTCAATCCCCCGGTACGGCTAATGTTGACGCCGGGGCCGTCTTCGGTCGATCCGCGCGTGTACCGCGCCCTCGCGACGCCGCTGGTAGGCCACATGGACCCCTGGTTCAAGGGGTGCATGGACGAAACGCAGATCCTGCTGCGCCAGATTTTTCAGACGGAAAACCGCATCACCATGCCGCTGTCGGCTTCCGGCTCGGGTGGCATCGAGGCGTCGGTGGTTAACGTGCTCGAAGAGGGCGATGAAGCCATCGTTGCCGTGAACGGCGTGTTTTCCGAGCGCATGTACGAGATTGCCTTGCGCGCTTCATCCAGAGTAACAAAAGTCGAAGCACCATATGGCCGGCCGGTCGACCCCGGCGACATCCGCAGAACCGGCAAGGGCAAAAAGATCAAGATGATAGGGCTGGCCCAAGGCGAGACGTCCACCGGTGTGCTCACGACGATCGACGGGTTTCGAAAAGTGGCCGACGAATTGGGAGCTCTGCTGGTGGTGGATACCGTGGCGTCGCTCGCCGCCGTGCCGCTCGACGTAGACCGCGAGCGTGTGGATGTCTGTTTCAGCGGCTCGCAAAAAGCCATCAGCGCGCCTCCAGGAATGTCGCCCATCACCGTGAGCCCCGCCGCTGAAGAAGCTTTTCGCAAGCGCAAAACCAGGGTGCAAAGCTGGTATTTCGACCTAACCACGGCGATGAATTATTGGGGCAAGGACCGGCTTTATCACCACACTCCGCCCGTCTCGCTGATTTTTGCGTTGCGCGAAGCGATGCGCCTGGTCGTGGAAGAGGGTTTGGAAACGCGCTGGGAGCGCCATCGCGTGAATCAGTTGGCGCTCATCGCCGGTTTGGAAGCGATGGGGCTCAAGCTGCTGGTCGAAAAGCCGTCAGACCGTTTGCCGACCGTCACAGCCGTGATGATTCCGAGCGGCGTGGACGATGAGAAGCTGCGGAATCAGCTCTTGGACGAGTTCAATATCGAGATCGCCGGAGGCTTCGGACCGATCAAAGGAAAAATCTGGCGGGTTGGCCTGATGGGCTACTCGAGCCAGAAGCCCAACGTGCTGCTGTTCCTCGCGGCGCTGGAGAAGTGCCTGATCGATCAGGGGTTCCGCGTTTCAAGCGGCGCGGGCGTCGGCGCAGCCGTCGAAGGTTATACGCATGCGGAAACACCGGCGGCGGTGAGCCGGTAAAAGAGCCAAGAGCGCTCGCCTAGGAGGGAAGCCGCCTTGGACGCGTAGCTCAGGAGGCTTCGAATCTAGACGAGTTCCTCTCCGTGAGAGCTCACAACGGGGAACCCTTGAAAGGAGAAAGCGTGACCACGCGGCCCGTATTAGCGAATGCCGGAGCGATGAGCCAGTTCATTGGCCCGTTCGAAGTGACCTCCAAACTGAGCGGGCAAACCTACCAGTGCCGCTTCTCGCACATGTGGAACGGCATTGCCACGCGACACGCGGACACCATCGACACAAAGTTTTTCGTTGACGGCGAAGCACATGTCGTTGGCCTGGCGCACACCGCTTTCGTGAAATTCCGCGACAAAGCCCGGCGGGACCTGACCGATCGCGAAGCCAGCTTCGTAGCCGCAGAGTACTTGCGCGAGCGCCTCGAAGAAGACGACATACGCCGTCTTTACGACGTCCCGGAGAGCGAAGTCCTTCGCCTCATCCCTTTGATCGGCATTAGGTAGCCGTCCGAAAACAAAGGGGTAAGTAAGCTAGGATCCGAGCAGCTCTAACCGCCTTCTCCTTAGCCGCTGTTTAGTCGCCGGGTTCCGCGTGAAAAGCTTCCAGGACTCGGTGGCGAATGCCGTCGCGTCGAATGAAGTGAATCACCAGAAACATGAGCAGGGCGCCGCAAGCCATCACGGCTACGGCGATTTGCAAGCCGACTTGCAGGTCATGCTGGTCGGAGATTCTACCCACCACGTGCGGGCCCAGTCCGCCGAGCAATTGCGTGGCGAACATGTACACGCCTACGGAGGTGGCATGCGCGCGGCGGGGCATCATATCGTGCAACACCGCTGTCACCGGACCGTGATACCAGGACATGAAAAAACTGGCGATGAAGAATCCCAGCAGAACCGTTGATTTTTCTTCCGACTGGATGGCCAGCAAGAGAAAAGGCGCCGCCAGAAGAAAGGCGCCGGCAATGGCGATGATGCGCCCGCAGGTAAACGATCGGTGCAAACGATCCGCGACATAGCCCCCGGCAAGAACTCCCAGCAGCAAAGCAGACAAAGTAACCAGCGCAAGGGAAACGGAAGCTTCGCGCAGGCTGAAATCCTTGTAGTTCACCGCGAAGTCCACTCCCCAGGAAATCAAAGAAACACTCGAGAAAGTGATGCAGATGCCCGCCGCAATCAGCGCAACAAATGCGGGGACGCTCAACAGCCGCGCGATGGGCACGACTTCCGAGCGTGGACCCCGGGGTGGATCTTCGAGCCCCACAAGCGCCAAGCCGGGAAAGATTCCAAGAACCGCGACCACAAAAAGTGCCGCCTGCCAGCCATAGCGCGGGCCGATGATCCCGCCCAGAGCCAGGCCCGACGCTCCGCCGAGCAACATTCCGGCCGCAAATACCGCTTGGGCAGACGCGCGGCGCTCCTGCGGAAAAGCGCCGGAAATCATCGATTGCGCTGCGGGGGCGTAGGCCGCTTCACCCAACCCGACCATTGCGCGGGCGATCAGGAAAAAAAGGAACGTGGAGAACAGGCCTCCGGCGAACGATGCCACGCTCCAGCAAGCAATCCCGGTGGCAATGATGGCTTTACGGCTGAAGCGGTCGGCGAGAAAGCCAAATGGGATGCTGGCAATCGCCAGGACCACAAGGAGCCAGGTTTGGAGGTCCCCAAGTTGCGCATCGCTGGCGTGCAGATGATCACGCAGCAGCGGGATAAGCGGTACGACGGCCTGCCGCGCCGCAAAGTTGACAAAATTGATCAAAGCAAGTACAGCAAGGAGGCGAATCTGTTGGGCACTCAGCGGAATGGGCTTTGTTGACATGCCAAGTTTGACGGATGACCTGACCGCGACCTGGTGGAGCGGAATGGAAAGGCTCTAAAGCCAGCCGGAACACGAAACAGCGCGTGCCCGCTCGACCTGTAAAGATTATAGTACGACCATGAGTGTCGCCCCTTCAACGAATGCTACCACGAGCCGTCTCACGGCGGTCGTCTCCTATGGCGGGTTGCTTCTATTGATTTACCTGGTCTTTCGGATCGCCGAACCATTTCTAAGCGCGCTGGGGTGGGCGGCCACTCTCGTGACTTTCTTTTATCCCATGCATAAGCGCCTCGCCAAGCGTCTTTCGGCAACGCGCGCCGCGGTGAGCAGCACTTTGGCGGTCACGATTCTCCTGATCGCACCTACCATCCTGTTGACCACTCTGTTTGTGCGCCAAGCGTTCGCGATTTCGCGGGGCGTGCAGCATTCCCTCGTCGAGCAGCACGCGCCAATGATTGCCAAGGGCTGGTCCTGGCTGGCCGGCCGCATTCCCGGAATGGACCCTAATGCGAATATCTTCGAAACCCTGGAACAGGGGATTGAGAAGCAGGCAGGCTTTTTGGCCGAACGGCTTGGGACCATTCTGAAAAACATTGCCGCCTTTGTTTTTGATCTGTTCGTCATGATTTTTGCGATGTTCTATTTCTTCCGCGACGCCTTAAAAATCCTTCCCGCCGTGCGCAGCATTTTGCCGTTTGATGCCGCGCATCAGGAAGCGATGACCGTTCAGATCCGCGAACTCATCTCCGCCAGCGTCACGACCAGCCTGGTGGTCGCGGTCGTGCAAGGGGCTCTCGGCGGCCTGGGCTTTGCGGTTGTGGGTCTGCCAGCGCCGGTCTTCTGGGGTGTGGCGATGGCCTTCTTTTCCCTGGTGCCCGTCGTCGGCTCCGGCTTGATTTTTGTGCCCGCCTCACTTTGGCTCGGATTGAGCGGACATTGGTGGCGCGCGATTGTGCTCCTGGCCATCTGCGCGGGAATCTCGACCATCGTGGACAACGTCCTCCGGCCAGTGTTGCTCGGTGGCCGCACGGAATTGAGCGGTCTGGTGATCTTCATCAGCATCCTGGGCGGTGTACGCTTGTTTGGGATGCTGGGCCTGGTGCTGGGGCCAATCCTGGTGGCCATGGCTGCGGGAGTTCTGAGCGTCTACCAGGAAGGCGCGGAGGGTCCTCCGATAACCGCTGGGTAACAACGGTGCTGTCCCACGGTTGGTGCCCGGCGTGACTGTGCTAGAGTAACGCGCTCGAAAGGATTTCATGGCCACGAAGCCTGCACCGAAGCCCGTCGAGCTTCCTCCGGCAAAATTGCGCTGGAAGTGTGAGCTTTCGCGGATCCCCTTCGAAACGACCGCGCAGGCGGATCGCCGCGAAGGGTTTATCGGGCAGGAGCGTGCTTTGCGCGCGTTGAAAATGGGCGTGGAGCTTTCCGCGCCCGGCTACAACGTGTTTGTCTGCGGTTTGGCGGGCACCAGCCGCGGGGGCACCATCGCCCGCATGATTGGAGAGCTCCATCCGCCGACCAAAGAATCGCTAGACCGCTGCTACGTCAACAATTTCAAGCTGCCGGACCGGCCTCGGCTGCTCACCCTTCCGCGCGGGCAGGCCGATTCGTTCAAAAAAGACATGCAAGCGGGAATCGATTTCTTGCGCCGCCGCATTCCTCAGGTTTTCGAAGGGGAACCGTTCCAGCGGCAAAAGGGGAGAATCGTCGAGCGCTTCACGGTACGCGAAAAGGAATTGATGGACGATTTCACACGGCGCATCGCCCGCGATCAGTTTGCCCTTGGACACATGCAAGTCGGCGCCGTGGCTCTGCCGGAAATTTTCCCGGTGCTGGAAGGACAGATGGTGCCGATCGAGGACATCTCCAAGATGGTCCACGAGGGAAAACTCGACGGGACCGTGGCGGAGGAAATCGAGCGCAAGTACGAGCAATTCCGCCAGGAATTCACCGTGGTTTACCGCAAGACGCTCACGCTTTCGCGCGAACTCGCCAGCGAGCTGAGCTATCTCGAACAGGAAGCCGCTTCCGTCCTGGTGGATGGCGTCATCGAAGAGCTAAAGGAAAAATATCCCGGCTCGAGCGTCGCGGAATATCTCGAAGAGGTGCGGCATCATTTGCTGGACAATCTGGACCCCTTCAAGGAGCGCGAGGGGGAAAGCGAGCAGGAGGAAGAATCGACCGATGGTTCGCCGAAGACCCAGGGCGGCCCGGAACGCGATCCTTTTCGCGTGTACAGCGTCAACGTCATCCTCGCGCACAATCACGAAGAAACTTCTCCGGTAATCTTCGAAACCACACCGACTTACGCGAATCTATTTGGCACCATTCAGCGCGCCTATGACGCGCGCGGCGGCTGGAGCAGCGATTTCATGGACTTGCGCGGCGGTTCGCTGCTTCGCGCCGACGGCGGTTTCCTGATCATGTACTCCCTGGAAGCTCTATCGGAACCCGGCGTGTGGCGCGCCCTGAAGCGCACGCTAAATCACAACCGGCTGGAGATTCAGCCGCAAGAAATTTTTTACCCCTTCGGCGGCAGCGCGCTCAAGCCGGAAGCCGTCGACATCAATGTGAAAGTCATCCTCATCGGCGACCGCCAGCTCTACGAGCTGCTTTACGAATATGAAGAGGACTTTCGCAAGATCTTTAAAGTGCGCGTGGAGTTCGACGAGGAGATGGCTATGAGCGACGGCGTCATCGCCGAGTATGCCGGGCGGCTGCGCGCGCTCTCCGAGAAAGAAAACCTGTTTCCTTTCGACCGCGGTGCGTTCGCAGCCATGCTCGAATACGGAGTCCGCCAGGCGGGCCGCAGGAACAAAGTCACCGCGCGCTTCGTCGACATCGCCGATCTGGCGCGCGAAGCGCACTACAACGCCGCCGCCGCCAAGGAATCCGTGGTCCAGGCATCCCACGTGCGCGGCGCTTTGTGCTCCAAGATCGAAAGACACAACCTCATCGAGACGCGCATCCGCGAGATGATCGAGGAAGGAACGCTGCTCGTCGATGTTTCGGGCGCGCGCGTCGGGCAGGTGAACGGACTCAGCGTGCTTGAGATTGGCGGCTACTCGTTCGGCAAACCCGTGCGCATCACTGCCACCGCCGCCTTGGGAAAAGCGGGACTGATCAACGTCGAACGCGAAGCCAACTTGAGCGGGCGTTTTCATGACAAGGGCGTGCAAATCATCGCCGGATACTTGCGGAGCCAGTTCGCACAAGACAAGCCGCTTTCGCTGGCCGCCAGCATCTGTTTCGAACAGTCGTATTCCGGGGTGGATGGCGACAGCGCCAGCTCCACGGAGATTTACGCCCTGGTCTCCGCGCTTTCCGCACTGCCGCTGCGGCAGGACATTGCGGTGACCGGATCGATCAATCAGCAGGGAGACATTCAGGCGATTGGCGGGGTGAACGAGAAGATCGAAGGCTACTTTGACGTCTGCCGCATCGAAGGCCTCACCGGCACCCAGGGCGTGATGATTCCCGAAGCGAACGTCGAAGACTTGATGCTGCGCGAAGACGTGCTGGACGCAGTGGCCTCGGGAAAATTTCACGTGTGGCCGGTGGCCAAACTCGCGCAGGGAATCGAAATCCTTACCAGTGTTTCCGCCGGAAGCAGGAATGGCGCGGGCAAATTTGAAGCGGGAACCGTTTTCGCGCTTGTAGATGAACGCCTGCGCCAGATGGCCAAGACTCTGAAGGAATTCGAATAGTCTAAGGCGAAGCGTGGCCCTCGAGCCAGCCAGAGCTACTTTTCGGATGCGGCGGTGGCAGCAGCAAGATACGCCTGTCGGTGGTCCGTTCTTCGGCCGAGTCCTTCCACCTTTACGGTAATCGCGTGAATCTGGCCATCGTGAGCAGGCGGCGTAAATGCGAGACTGTATTCGTGGCGAATGAGCTGAGCAATCTCCACGTAGGCGCGGTCAAAATCCTTCTGATTCTTCGGGAAATAGACGCGCCCGCCGGTAATGCGCGTAAGCTCGCCGAGCGATTGGTCCGCTGCGGCAAAGCCTTGCTGTAGCAAGGCGCGATCTTTCTTTTCCTCGCGAGTAAGAACCTTGTGCTTGAGAGGTTTGCGAAAATCCCCGGAAAGCGAAACCGCCAGGATGCGCACATCGGAAGTCTCGAGTTTTTGCTGCATCGCCTCCCATTTACCCGCCGGGGTACTGTCCACACCCGTGGACAAAACCACGATCGTCTTTTTCCCGTGCGACGCGCCAAGCCAATCGATGGCCGATGCGAGGTTCGCGGACAGGTCCAGTTCGGCGAACCCCAGCATGAAGTTCAGATTTTGTAATGCGAGGCGCGCAGCCATCTTATTCGCGGTGAAGTCGACCAGCAGCTCGGGGTCCTTCGAATAGCTCGCGATCGCGACGCGATCGTCGCTCGCCAGGTTGTCGAGTAGCTGGTCCGCAGCGTGAAGGTGATCTCGGCCCAAAAAGACCACGGCCGGCCCGGATTCGATGAAGAGCAGGACTTCCGCGGGCTCTATCACGGAAAGAAAATCCGTGATTGGCTGCTCCACCCCGTTGTCGAAGACGCGAAAGTCTTCGCGCCGCAGGCCGTCGACAAAGTTTCCGTCTCGGCCCGTAACAATCACACCCACATTGACGCGGTCCACGGTTACTTGAATCTTGGGCGCCTGCTCTTGCGGTTTTTCCTGCGCAGCCGCGCCAAAGCAGCAGCCCAGCGCGACAGCGAGGAACATGGTGGGGCGGCAATACGGCTTCATCGTCAAGCTTCTACGCGATCCGACTACCTGTTTCCATTTGCCGGCCTTCGAAAAAGGCAGAAGCCCCCTCCCGCGCATGGATTCGGAGAACGCAGCGCAGGGCTTGTAGACAACGATTCGAACGCGAAGACCGTTTACGGCTTGTCTGTAGAAGGCGCGGTTGGCGCGGCCGCCGCCGCTGGCGCTGGTGCAGCGGCGGGAGCTGGCGTCCCGGAATCCTTGGGCGTGGCGAGGTATCCCGTAATCTGATTCTTGCCCACGTCAAAGACCACGATTTCATACGGCGCCATCCGCGTGCTGCCCTTCACGTAGAATTGCACAGGTTCGCCTGAGGTCTTGTCTTTCTTTTCGATGATTTTGTCGTCAGCGATCACGTTGATGGTGTACTTGGATCTCTTGGGATCCGTCCTAATCAAGTTCACCTGTACCGGCCCCACCCGCTGCGCGTGTTTGGCCTTCTGTACCGTAAATTCGTAGTAGTTGCGGTCGCCGCGGCGCCTCAACTCCTCGAGGTCATCGCGGTTGTGGGCGATCAACCCGCTCATCACGTTCATGTCGCCCATGCTCCGATCCAGCTTCCCTTTGGTGGCCTCCAGGTCCGTTTTGGTCGCTTCCAGGTCCTTCTTCGCGCTCCCAACGTCGGTTGCCACCGCGCCAATCTGTTCCTGGCTCGCCTTGATCTGGGTCGTGAGCTCTTGGTCTGCGGCTTGCTGCTCTTTGCGAATGTCTTCCGCGCGGCTCTTGGCCTTCGCCAGTTCCGATTGCGTCAAACCCATTCTTTGCGTGGTGATTTCCACCTGGCTTTTCAGGTCCGCGATACGCGAATTGGCCTGGTCCAATTGCGCGCTCAAAATCTTGTTCTGGTCCCGCTGTTTCACCAGATCATCGCTCAGCCGCGCCTCCGCGGTATAGCCGAAATAGACCACCACAGCCAGCCCGGCAATCATCAGCCCGAACAGCACGGATATCCACCTCGGCGTGCCCGCAGACTCGTATCCCCAGGATTCATGCGCGCTTGGTATGTTTGGAGAAATGCTCATTCTTCCCTCTCTGTGATAGGTAGTACCCCTGGTAATGGCCCAATAGGAAATTATGGCCTGCAAAAAGCCTTCTGTCCATCTTCTCCCCCTGCGCTGTGCGCCCCTGCGCACGGCCATTTGACGCTTCTCGAGCGAGCTCACCGTTTCGACGACCTGGCCGCATCTTTCAGCGAGGGCCAGCGTGCGAACACCGTCGTCGTCAATCCGCCTCGCGGGGTAAATTCCCCGCGCACCACGCACCACTCCGGATGCACCGCCGCCACGATGTCGCGAAGAATTCGATTCACCGCGTTTTCGTAAAAGATGCCCAGGTTGCGGTATGCCAGCAGGTACATTTTCAGCGCTTTCAGTTCGAGGCAC
>Ga0182039_10002058_pt1 | contig 10921 bp, 5 predicted proteins | sample sta12Can44000111_FD_125975 | JGI IMG/M metagenome (GOLD analysis project Ga0182039, IMG submission 125975) | Lab enrichment of tropical soil microbial communities from Luquillo Experimental Forest, Puerto Rico - statanox.12C.anox.44.000.111 | ecosystem: Environmental > Terrestrial > Soil >...
CGCAGCGCACCACCGCGTCGCGACCGGAGTTGGACGATGCAGGTGCACTCGTCCTCCGGCCGCCGCTTACCCACACTGCGGCGTCGTCAGCAGCGGCTGCTCTGACGTATCGGCGGTGGGCGTCACCCTCGCCATCCCGAGGTGGTCGCGCCATCCGCGCCGGCCTCGGACGCGAACGAAAGGTTAGATCAGAGTGAACCAGCTTATCCAGAAGTTGGCGACCCCGCCGATCGTTGCACGGCTCCCATCGTCACCATCGTCATAGCCGCTGCCTATGGTCGCGCCGCCCTCATGCGTGCTGCGCTGCCGTCAGCAACGGCTGCTGCGACGTGTCGGCGCCGAGGGGTACGGCATTCAAGCTCTCCGGCGCGCCACCGCCGCCGCCGAAGCCCGCCATCGCTTGCACGAGTTGACTTGCATCGCCCGTCGATGCGGTGGAAGGAGCGGCGGCGAAGCCGCCAAGCTGCCAATCCATTACGACGTCCCCCATTCTCGCGGCTGCTGTAATTTGATTGTTGCTGATGTCGTAAACCTCCAATGGGCCGATATTGATGTTGACGTTGCGCAACACCATGTCGGACGTGCCGCCGGCGTGCATGGGGCCGAAGCCCGCGACCTGCCAATCCAATCCCACCGTACCCATGAAGGCCGCGCCGGTGATCTGATTGTTGGCGATGTCGTAGACTTCCAATCCGCCGGTCTTGGTGTTGCGCATGATCATGTCGGTTTCGCCCGGCATGCTGCTGAAATCACCGAAGCCGACGATCTGCCAATCCAACCCGACCGTTCCCATGAAGGCGGCGCCGGTGATTTGATTGCTATCGATGTCGTAGACCTCCAACCCGCCGGTATTGACGTTCCGCAAGATCATGTCGCTGGTGCCGCGGCTCGAAAAATTGCCGAAGCCTCCGACCTGCCAATCCAGGCCCACGGTCCCCATGAAGTTGGCGCCGGTGATTTGATTGTTGCTGATATCGTAGACCTCGACTCCGCCGGTGTTCGCGCTTCGCATGATCATGTCGGTTTCGCCGAAGCTCGAGAAATTGCCGAAACCCATCACCTGCCAGTTCATGCCGACCGCACCCAAGAAGGCGGCGTTGGTGATATTGTTGTTGCTGATGTCGTAGACCTCGAAGCCGCCCGTGCTGTTGCGCAACAACATGTCGCTCGTGTCACTGCCGTAAAAACCGCCGAGGCCGACGAACTGCCAATTGGTTCCGACCTGACCCAGCGAGTAACTGGTCAAGATCGTATTGTTGGCGATGTCGTAGATCTCGTACTGCCCGGCCGAGGGGGAGGTGTTCGCGCCGCGCAGAATCATGTCGGCCGTAGTGCCGGCGGGCGGCAGTGGATTGGGACCGGTGGGAAGCTCCGCGGCGGTGACGGTACTGGAGTTCGCGCCGAGCTGCGATCCGATGGTAACGCTCGTGCTCGTACCGACGACGGTGCGATCACGCAGATCCGGCAGCGCGAAGTTGGTAACCCCGTTGCCGCCAAAGGTCGTGCCAAGCAACGAGAATAAGGCTTGATTCTGATTGATTGGCAGCAGTTGCCCGTTGCAGAGGGCCCAGCCCGATGGCGCAAAGTCTCCCGCAAAGGGGATGACTTCGGCGAGATACGGCGTGTTGGGGTTGATGCTGCCAGTATCGCGGCTCGGAAAGAATCCATTGAGCGCAATCAGATAGTTCAATGCCAGCGAAGGTTCGCGATCGTCGATCGGCTGCACGATATTGCTAAAACCGTTCGGCGTCTGATTATTCGACAAGCTGACGGTTGGCGATCCAACCAGCGTGCCGACCGGATCCACCGACGATGCGCCGATGATGGTGCGGCCGCGCAGATCGGGCAGCGCGAACGTGTGGACCCCGTCGCCGCCGTAAGTCGTCCCTAGTAAACTATACAAGGCCGTGTTCTGCGAGATCTGGAGCAATCGTCCGTCTGCCGGCAGATAATCCGTAGGCACAAAATCTCCGGCGAACGGCATGACTTCGCCGAGAAGGTCTTGTGATGCGCTGCCGCCACCCTGACTCGGGAAAATACCCTGAACGCAAATCATGTACGTCACGGGCAGGGACGGCTGGTAATTGCTGAAAGCTTGACTCGTGCCGCCAATGTCAGACGGAAGCTCGGGCCGCGTTAGCGTCACGCTCGATGCGCCATCCGGCACGCCCAATTGCTCCGGGCTGAGCCCGGGGCCCTGACCGGTGCCGATCATGGTGACGCCGCCTAGATTGGGAAGCGCGAAATTCGTCGTACCGTTACCGCCATAATAGGTGCCGATCAGGCTGAAGACGGCGGTGTTCTGCGCAATCGGCAGCAACTGCCCGTTGGCGCCGAGCGTTCCGCCGGGAGTAAAGCCGAAAGCGAAGGTGAAAATTTCGTCGAGAAACGCGCCACCGGATGGGCCGGTGCGCGATGGATAGACGCCGCTCGTCACGAAAGACTGCGTTAGCGCCAGCGATGCCTGGGTGTTGTCGAGGGGAGTTTGCGGCATGGCGGAATCTCCAACGCGGCAAAACGCCGACGCGCTCAGGATGCAGAGGAAAGATGATCTGGAGATGTGAAGTGGGTCACCCGCGCGGGCAATTCTTTTTGGCAACGCGTGTGGCTATGGCGCTCTTCGACCATGTGCCCGGATCATGCTCGGCGAACGCCATGGGTCGCTGGGGTCGCTCGCACACGTCAACGTGGCAATGACTTCACGGACGGCGAGGGGCTTCACGCTGTCGCGCCGCGCGGCTCTACGTGCCGATCACAGTAACGCGTACCCCGGAAATTGACGAGCCTGAGCGTGGGCGTCGTGCGCTTCTTTCTATTTTCAAAAATCGTCAGCAGTGGGAATCATTATGGAACCGCACATGCCGTTATGAAGGACGGCGATTGAGGTAGTCGAGCACCGCGTCGAGGTAGTACAACACCGCGTAGCGACCGGAATTGGACAATGCAGGCGCCCTCGTCCTCGCCGCTCATGTGTGCTGCGGCGTCGTCAGCGACGGCTGCTGTGATGTCTCCGCACCGAGAGGGGCAGTATTCAAACCGTCGGCTGCGCCGCTGCCACCGCCGAAGCCCGCCATCGCCTGCACGAGCTGAGAGGTTGAGCTGTCCGAACTTCCCATGGAGCCGGTCGGCGGATCGACGGCGAAGCCGCCGAGCTGCCAATCCAAGCCGACCGAGCCCAAGGCGGCGGCTCCAGTGATCTGATTGTTGGCGATGTCGTAAGCCTCGAAGGCGCCGCTGTTGACGTTGCGCAGCACCAAATCGGACGCGCCGGGGGCGTGGGCCGGGGCGATGCCCGCGAACCGCCAATCCAAACCGATGGTGCCGAGGAAGGCGGCGCCGGTGATTTGGTTGTTGGCGATGTCGTAAACTTCCAGCCCGCCGGTGTTGGTGTTGCGCATCATCAGGTCGGTTTCGCCCGGCATGCTGCTGAAATTGCCGACGCCCGAGAACTGCCAATCCAAACCAACCGTGCCGAGGAAGGCGGCGTTGGTGATCTGATTGCTGTTGATGTCGTAAACCTCCAAGCCGCCGGTATGGGACTTCCTCTATAACCCAAGTGGCGGCGGCAGCGTGAGCGTCCGACAGTTAGAACATGAGTGAGGCCATGAGTGAGGAAGAGACGGCGGAAGGGCTGGCAAGAGTGAGCCCTGAACCGCTCTCGTTGCCAGCGACCGAATGAAGGGTGCGCCGCCTTTCGCGAGGAGGCGAGTCATTTATTTGGGCTTGCAAACGGAACTTTCCGCGATCGGGGAAATTGATATCTTGGCGCTCGGACGAAAGCTTTGGAATTGAGGGGATGCTCGCCAAGAAACGACCGGGCGGGCCTTGGCGCAATCACAGAAGCTGGCGAGCTTTTAGGATCGCTATAACCCTTGCCTATCGTCGTGCCGCTCTCAGGCGTGCTGCGGTGTCGTCAGCAACGGCTGTGACGTGTCGGCAGCAAGCGGCACGCTGGTCAAGCTCTCGGCTGCGCCGCCGCTGCCGCCGAGGCCCGCCATCGCCTGTACGAGCTGGGCCGCCTGACTCGAGTTCCCCATGGAAGCGGTCGATGTGGTCGGCGGATCGGCGGCGAACCCGCCGACTTGCCAATCCAAACCGACCGAGCCCAGGCTCGCCGCCGTTGTGAGCTGGTTGTTGGCGATATCGTAGACTTCAAATGCGCCGGTGTTGGTGTCATGCAACACCATGTCGGACGCTCCGGCCCCGTTCATCGGACCGAAGCCCGCAACCTGCCAGTTGAGCCCGACCGTCCCCAGGGAGAAGGCCGACATGATTTGATTGTTGCCGATGTCGTAGACCTCGAATGCGCCGGTGTTGGCGTTGCGCATCATCAGATCGGTTTCCCCCGCGATGTTGCTGAAATCACCGGTGCCGACGATCTGCCAATTCAACCCGACCGTTCCCATAAAGACGGCATTGGTGATCTGGTTGTTGCTGATATCGTAAACCTCCAATCCGCCGGTCATCGTATTGCGCAGGATCACGTCGGATTCGCCGAGGCTGCTGAAATTGCCAAAGCCTCCGACCTGCCAGTTCAAGCCCACCGTGCCCATGAAGACGGAGTTGGTGATCTGGTTGTTGCTGATGTCGTAGACCTCGACCCCGCCTGTGTTCATGTTGCGCAACATCATGTCGGTTTCGCCAAGGCTGCTGAAGTTGCCGAAACCCATGACCTGCCAATTCAAGCCAACCGTGCCCAGAAACGCGGCGTTGGTGATGTTATTGTTGCTGATGTCATAGACCTCGAAGCCGCCGGTATTGGAGTTGCGCAGCAGCATGTCGGTGGTGTCGCTGCCGCTAAATCCGCCGAGCGTGACGAACGCCCACTCGGTTCCGGCCTGACCCAACTGGTAGGCCGCCAGGATCGCGTTGTTGCCGATGTCGTAGATCTCGTACTGGCCCGCTACGAGGGAATTGTTCGATCCCCGCAGGATCATGTCGGCGGTGGTGCCGGCGGGCGGCGGCGGATTCGGGCCGAGGGTCGCAAGGAAGCCGTGATTCTGGAAATTGCCGTCCAAGACATAGCCGACGACCTGACCCGCATCGTTGATGCCGGTCGCAAGCGTGCCGTTGGCGCCGATGGGATCGTCAATGGTCGTGTAGATGCCGTTGTTGTAAACAAAGCCGTGGGTTGCGCCGTTGTGGTCTGAGTAATAGCCGGCGATCTGGCCCGCGTTGTTGATGCCGAACGCAAAGGTGGCGCCCGGCTGGGCATTGGGGTCGTCGAGCGTCGTATAGACGCCATGCAAGTAGAAAAAGCCGTGATAGTGGATCCTGTCGGGATCGAGGTAATATCCGACGATCCGGCCGTTGTCGGTGATGCCTTCGGCATAGGTGTTCACGCCCAGCGGATCATCGATGTTCGTCCACGTGCCCGAGTTGTACTCGAAGCCGTGGTAGGTCCCGAAGATATCTTGGTACACGCCGACGATCTGGCCCGAGCCGTTGATCCCTTGCGCCGTGGTGAATACCGAAAAGTTGGGATCATCCAAAGTGGTGTAGCTGCCGCCGCTCTCCAAGAATCCGTGCGTGCCGTTTTTGTCCGCAAAGCTACCGACGATCTGACCGGTGGCGTTGATGCCGGACGCCCCGGTGCCGCTGGTGGCGAAGGGATCATTCAGGGTGGCGTAGCTGCCGCCGCTGTCGACGAACCCATGCTCGCCGTTGTTGTCAGTATATTGCCCGACGATCAGGCCCGACCCGTCGATTCCCAGCGCCAAGGTATTATTGATGCCCAATGGATCGTCGAGGGTGGTGTAGGTATAGACCGGCATGACGCGGCCTCCTCTATGATCGTCTCCCTTTAGGGTCGGATCCTCCGGAGTTGGACAGCATAGGCACCACCGTCCTTCGAACCGTCGTTACCTATCGTCGAGCCACACTTAGACGTGCTGCGGTGTAGTCAAGAACGACTGCTGCGACGTCTCGGCAGCGAGCGGCGCGGTGTTCAAGCTCTCGGCTGCGCCGCTGCCACCACCGCCAAAACCGGCCATCGCCTGCACGAGCTGAGAGGTTGAGCCATCCATCGCCGCAGGATGGGAGCTTGAGTCGAGCGGACCGCCCGAGCTGCCCATGCTGCCCGTGGAAGCCGTCGGGGCAAAGCCACCGAGCTGCCAATCCACGCCGACTTGGCCCAACGAGGCGGACCCTGTCAGTTGATTGTTGGCGATGTTGTAGACTTGGAATGCGCCGGTGTTGACGTTGCGCAATACCAAGTCGGAGGCGCCGGGAGCGCTGACGGGAGCGACGCCCGCAAACTGCCAATCCACCCCAACCGTGCCGATGAAGGCGGTGCCCGTGAGTTGGTTGTTGTTGATGTTGTAGACTTGCAAAGCGCCCGTGCTGCTATTGCGCAACAAGAGATCGCTTTCGCCGGGGACGCTGCTGAAGTTGCCGACGCCGGAGAATCCCCAATCCACCCCGACCGTGCCAATAAAGGCAGAGCCGGTGATCTGATTGCTGTTGATGTTGTAGGCCTGCAGTCCCCCGGTATTGGCGTCGCGCAGGAGCATATCGCTGGTGCCGCGGCTGCTGAAATTACCGATGCCCGAGAACTGCCAGTTCAAGCCGACGGCGCCCATGAAGGCGGACGCGGTGATCTGATTGTTGCTGATGTCGTAGACTTGAAACCCGCCGGTATTGGCGTCGCGCAACATCATGTCGGTCTCGCCGAGGCTGCTGAAATTGCCGATGCCCGAGAACTGCCAGTTCAACCCGACCGTGCCCAGCGAGGCCGAACCCGCGATGTTGTTGTCGTTGGGGGCGACGTTATAGACCTGGAATGCGCCGCTGGTGGAGTTCCGCAGCAGCATGTTGCTGGTATCGCCATCGTTGAAACCGCCGAGCGTGACAAACCCCCAATCGGTTCCAACCTGACCCAACCAGTACGAGGCCAAGGCGCTGTTGTTGCCGAGATTGTAGATCTGGTATGTGCCATTGCCGGTGTTGCGCAGGACCATGTTGGCCGTGACGCCGGGAGACGGGCTCGGGTTCAGAATCGAATAGGCGAAGAAGAACGGATCGATCGAAGAGGTGACCGCATTTCCGTTTGCGTCGGTGAGTTGGAAATTGCTCGTCCCCGGCGTTCCGGTAAAGAGGCGGTTGAAAGTCACGTTTGTGAACGACGCGTTTGTACCATCATCGGCGTTTGAAGCGCTGAAGATGCCGTAGAACGTGTTGCCGATGCCAGTGAGATCAAAGAAGTCGCCGAGATAAGGATCGAATTGGATTGTCGGGGTGGTGTTGCTTTGGCTGGCAAGAGTGACGTCCTTGGTGGTCGCGAAATGATCGGTCGTCGTCAGCAAATGCTGAGATAGTGTGCCTGTCGCGGGGTCGCCCATCGCGGGGGCATAACGGTTGTAGAGCAGCCCAATGGCGCCGTTCGCGAGTATGGCCACGCCCGGCTAGCCGGACCGGGTCGAGGAGGACGTCGTGAATTTCGAGGCCCAGGTCGCACCGCCATTAAAGGATTCCGTCACGACCAACTGGATGATGCCCGCGCCGTTGGCGCCGGGCGCGTCGGTGTAGGCGACCACGACATGATCTGGGTTGTTCGGATCGACGGCGATTGCAAGATCGCCTCCGGCGATCCGCTCTTGGCCGAGGGTCAAAACCGTGTTTCGTGTGTTGGCGAACACGGCGATGTGAGTGGCGGCCGTGACCCCGATCCCGCCCGGCCCCAAAGTCATGAAACTATCCGCTCCGCCGTTGTCGGAGCGCACGACCACGAGGTCTGAATTGAAGCGACTGCCATTGGCGCTGTTCTCGACCGTGCTGGTCCAGCGGTCGAAAACCGAGTAAACCCTGCCGCCGTTCACGGCAACACGCACCGCCGGACCGTCTTGCCCCACAGCCGCCCCCACGCGGTCGAGGCTCACCGTCGTATAGTTCGAGCCGCCGTCCGTGGAGACGTTCACCGACGCGGTTCTTCCGTTGCCCGGATTGAACTGACCCAGATCGTTGAACGCGACGTAAACGTGGTTGGAAGGGCCGGTTCGGATCCAGGGCTGGTCATTGCGATTGCTGCCCACGTAGTGGTTGAGCTGAGTAAAGGCCGAATGCGTATCGATAGGACCGAAGTCCGGCATGCCGATCATGGTCGCAACCAGCACTGCGGATCCGTCCACTTTCCACGCAATCGATTTGTCATTGTTAAATAGAGTGCCGAAGATCGACCAAGTGGCACCTCCGTCGGTGGAGATGAAAAATGGGGGCACGCCATCGCCGAAGGTCCCTGCGAACATCTGCGCGGGGTTGACCGGATTGACCGCAATGCTCGGCTCGGAGTTTTGATCGCTTTCGGCGCTGTCGCTCTGCGGGATAATGTCGATCACGCGGAAAACGACGGGAAAGTTGGACATGGGTCACTCCCGCTCCGCTGCGCTGCGCGATGTGTCACCAGTAGCACAGTAACTCAGAAGGTAGCGAGCTTAGAATCCGCCATATGCTGCCTATCGTCGGGCCGCTCTCATACGTGCTGCGGCGTCGTCAGCAGCGGCTGCTGCGACGTGTCAGCACCGCGAGCCGTAGTGTTCAAGCTCTCACCTGAGCCAACACGAGATCGGATGTGCCTGACCCATTCGCTGCCGCAACGCCCGCGAACTGCCAATCCAAGCCCACCGCGCCGACGAAGGCCGCGCCAGTGAGTTGGTTGTTGTTGATGTCGTACACTTCCAGCCCGGCGGTCGTGCTGTTGCGCAACAAGAGATCGGTTTCGGGACGCCGCTGAAATTGCCGACGCCCGAGAACTGCCAATCCACGCCGACATTGCCGATGAAGGCGGCGCCGGTGAGTTGGTTGTTAGCGATATCATAGACCTCCAATCCGCCGGTATTGGAGTTGCGCAGCAGCATGTCGCTTTCGCCGCGGCCGCTAAAATTGCCGACCCCCGAGAACTGCCAATTCAAGCCGACCGCGCCCATCAAGGCGGCGCCGGTGATCTGGTTGTTGCTGATTAAGGCCAGCTAAAGACCAGCTTGAGATTCGTCCTTCCCTCAAGCTAACCCAAGCGCAACTTTAAGGCTATTTAATCGATTCTGGCAGAACAAGGTTCACACAAACGCACGACGGCAGGTGATAGGCGGTCGGTGGTCCAACTAGCCATAGTCGCTACCTATCGTCGGATGGCTCTCATGCGTGCTGCGGTGTCGTCAGCAATGTTTGCTGTGAGGTCTCGGCACCGAGCGGGGGAGTGTTCAAGCTCTCGCCTGCGCCACTGCCGCCACCAAAGCCCGCCATCGCTTGCACCAGTTGGGACGTGTCACCCGGGTTCCCCATGGATCCGGCAGGTGCAGTCGGGGGATCGGCGGCAAATCCGCCGAGCGACCAATCCGTGCCGACCGCGCCCAACGCGGCGGCCCCAATCAGTTGATTGCCGGCGATGTCATAGACCTCGAATGCGCCGGTGTTGACGTTGCGCAAGACGAGATCGGACGCGCCGGCGGCGTGGATCGGGGCGACGCCCGCGAACTGCCAATCCAAACCGACCGTGCCGATGAAGAACGCGCCGGTGATCTGATTGCTGGCGATGTCGTAGAGCAACAAGCCGCCGGTCATGTTGTTGCGCAACAAGAGATCGGTTTCGCCGGGGGCGCTGCTGAAGTTGCCGACGCCCGAGAACTGCCAATCCAAACCAACCGTGCCGAGGAAGGCGGCGCCGGTGATCTGATTGCTGTTGATGTCGTAGACCTCCAAGCCGCCATTATTCGCGTTGCGCAGGAGCATGTCGCTGGTGCCGCGGCTGCTGAAATTGCCGATGCCCGAGAACTGCCAATCCAAACCGACCGTGCCCATGAAATTGGCGCCGATGATTTGGTTGTTGCTGATGTCGTAGACCTCGACCCCGCCGTTGTTCGCGTTGCGCGGGATCATGTCGGTTTCGCCGAAGCTCGAAAAGTTGCTGAAACCCATGACCTGCCAATCCAGGCCGACCGTGCCCAGGAAAGCGGCGCCGGTGATGACGTTGTTGCTGATGTCGTAGACCTCGAAGCCGCCGGTGGTTGCGCTGCGCAACAGCATGTCGGTGGTGTCGTTGCCGAAGAAGCCGCCGAGGCCGACAAATTTCCAATCGGTTCCGACCTGGCCCAACTGGGCGGCCGCCAGGATCGCGTTGTTGCCGAGGTCGTAGATCTCGTATTTGCCGTCGGCGCCGTGCCGCAGGATCATGTCGGCCGTGGTGGCGGCGGGCGGCGGCGGGGTGGGAACTGGATGCTGGTATCCGAGGGCTTCCGTGATCAAGAGGTCCAAGGCGGTGAGGTTGCCGAAGGTGCCTACGAATTCGTTGAACGGGTCGTTCCCCGTCAAGGCGTCGTTGAGAAAGTCGCTGGCATCGCACGTCATGCCCCAATGGGCGAGCACGGTGGCACCGCCGTCGAGTGAAAAGTAAGCATTCGTATTGTTTGTGCTGTTGCCGTCGAACAGGCGGTTGTTCTGGCTTACGAAGCGCCATAGGTCGAGCTCGGATGCGGCGCCGCCGATGAACTCCGGCACGCGCCCCATGGCATGTCCGAATTCGTGCTGGAAGGCGGATACCCGCTGGGCGCCGGGCGTGAATTGGGTGCCGATGCCGACGAAGCCGTCGGTCTGGGGGGTAAAGAGCCCGAAGATCACCCCAACGCTGGAGCTGACCCAGAAGTTCGACACGCCATTGATGCTGTTTCCGGCAGGCAGATTGGCGGGGGTGAAGAAGTCGGGCTGGCCGAAGGTCAGCAGGTCCTGCCTCAGTTGCGAATACGTCAGGAAAAATACGGCGTTTGAGTTGACGTCCGCTTCGGAGATGTTCTGGTTGGGCACTATTCCGCCGCGGTACGATCCAAAGCCAACGTCGAACGACACCGAGATGTTATCCGTGAACGCCGCATCGAGGATGTTGATGGCGGTTTGCTCGTCAGCGAGGAAGCTGTTGATTTGGGCTGGGGTGAAC